>Ga0207696_1001256_pt1 | contig 14266 bp, 20 predicted proteins | sample KBSS54metaG_FD_184403 | JGI IMG/M metagenome (GOLD analysis project Ga0207696, IMG submission 184403) | Switchgrass rhizosphere microbial communities from Kellogg Biological Station, Michigan, USA - KBS S5-4 metaG (SPAdes) (version 2) | ecosystem: Host-associated > Plants > Roots > Rhizosphere >...
CCAGATTAACGCAAGAACATTCACTTGAAGAAGAATAAGATAAAATATGATTTGGTATATTTTGTCTTATTCCCCCTTTTCGGGGGATGGGCAAAAACACCCAAATGAGGAAGTTGTCATTGTACCTCATACACCAGAAACAACAAGTGCAGATATTCCAGATGCTATTCCTGCAAGAGTGAATGAAGCTGGGCAAATTGTCGCCAAAAATACTGATATAGATGTCAAGTCAACTGTACAAGCGTCAAACTATTCTGAATCATTTATCCCAACCCAATTCGTTTCTACTTCTGATTTGGCACAAGTAAATGAGAAAGAAGTAAACACAAATGAGCCGATTCAAGAAAAAACGGTAACGATCGATACGCCAGATATACAATATGGAGCTGTAGCCGCTGGAAGTGAAAATTGGATGCCTTCTACTGATCCACAAAACTTAGATAACTTAGATGATTTGGACCCACCGAAAAAAGATGAGTAGAGTCCTAGTTTTATAGGACTTTACTTCTTTTTATGAAAAAAGGAGCCAGATAACTATGAAACACTGGGGATTAACGTGCATGAAAATGGTGAGTATCAGTATTTTTCTTTGTATCGGGTGTTTGGGATGGATGAACATAATCATTCTTTTCATACAGAGAGAGTGGCCAACAGATTTATTAGGATGGATTGGTTTAGGATTACTTATCTGGTATACACTCATTCTTCTAACTCTCCAAATTATCCATAATGAGTTACGTTGCCCTATTGATGACAGGGCCAAACTAGCCTTTTTCATTTGGTTTGTAAGAATCGGTCAATTTGGATTATTAGACTTTATACAAAACCAGCAATCTACTGTTTTAACGTTACTATTTTATGTTTTAGCGATCATATCTATTCTTTTGGCCCTTACATATGGGCTAATTGTTCGAAAGTATTCCAATCAATCTTGATACATGTTGTAAGGGGGGATGGATGATATGAAACCAGAAATAAAAGAAGTTGTAGACAAAACGATACAAGAAGAGATTGCACAAGAACAAAAAAAGAGGAAGAAAAAGAAATCCTGGTTACTGACATTTCTTTTTGGGAGTTCTACTTTCACAATAGGATTGTTCGTCTGTATTGGATTTCTTTTATTTATTGTTTTGGGTCAAGGCATTGGCAAAAAAGAAGAGGAAGCGCCAGCAACCATCCCAAGTAATGGAATGACGGTTTGTCGGCCAGGTGGAAAAACAGTGGCGCCAGAAGAATTACAGCCACATTTAGGCGGCGTTTTTACAGGGAAAGCACAAGCCTTTTTAAATGCAGGAACACAAAACCAAATCGATCCCGTTTTATTAGCGGCCATTGCAAGATTGGAAACGGGTAACGGTACTTCTAATGCAGTAAAGAACTATAACAACCCTGGTGGCCTCATGGACCCTGGTAGTTCACAAATGAAAGGATTCATGAAGTTCGCCACTTTAGATGAAGGAATCAACGCTATGGCACGAAACTTATATAAAAATTATATCGGTATGGGGATTACAACAATAGAAGCAATAGGAGCGAAATATGCACCGCCAGGAGCCGCAAATGATCCGCATGGAACAAATGGTTTATGGCCTGTATTAGTAACAAAGTTCGTGGCGCAAATGGGCGGCCTTACTTTTAATTGTGAAGCGGGAAAGCCAGGCGGCGTTGTAGATACTGGATCAGCAAGCTCACAAGGGTTTATTCGTCCTATCGCTCAAACAATGATTACAAGCCCATTTGGGCCACGCTGGGGCACTATTCATAAAGGTATTGATTATTCTTGCCAAGACGGTGTCACACCAATTGCCGCGTCGAAAGGTGGCGTTGTAGAGTTGGCGAAATTTGGCGCTTCCGGTTCGGGGTTTGGCGGATATGGAAACGTAGTTGTAATCAATCATGGGAATGGATATTGGAGTTTATACGGTCATATGTCGTCCATTACTGTACAGGAAGGTCAAAACATTGGAGTCGGTCAACAGGTAGGTGTTTGCGGAAGAACAGGGCAAGTAACAGGGCCACATCTTCACTTTGAGATCAAAACATCTTTGACGTTTGGTCAAGTCGACCCAGCACCTTATTTGCCGAAATAAGCGGAAAGAAAGGGAGGATTAGGGATGAAACAGGGAATCGTTGGTTTAATCATAGTTGTACTAGTGGGTATCAGTGTATGGTTATGGAATCAAAATCGCACCTTACAGTATAAAGTTGAGCAGACAGAAAAGAAATGGACGGAACAAGTAAAAGAGCTAAAAACAGAGAATCGAGCATTGGAAAAGCGTGTAACAGTTTTAACAGAAAATACCCAAGGTAAAGGGCAAGAAGTAGCAAAACAGTTTGTAGAGCTGTTAATACAGAATGATAACAAGCAAAAAGAAAAGCCAGGATTTGAAAAGATCAAAGAAATGATAACAGGAGAAGCACGAAACAAATTATTAAATACGCCAGAGGATGCACATAACCATATAGAAGATGATGGATCTATGCACATTCAAACGAAAGCAAAGATAACAGATATGTACTACATCAAAACCGCTGATAATAAAGCAGATGTAACGGTTAAATATGATTATCTTGTAACGGTTGATGGAACAGAACAACAAGAAAAACACACCATGAAATTAAATTTACTATTAGAAGGTGAAAAATGGTTTGTAGAAAATTATGAGTTCCAAATCAATACAGGAATTGAAGGACCATAGAGAAAGGAATGAGGGGAGTTGGTAAATCAAAATGTATTGCATCATATCGGGTATGAAATATTGCAAGAAACGTTTGTATTAATTCGAAATGTATTTTCCTATTCAAGCCAAGATGAATCCAGTGTGACATATGTAAGAGAAATTGCGGATGCCTTGCATAATATCCCGCATTCGATTCAGAAACAGCATGATACATTTTTAGAATTCGAGTTCAAACTGTTAGAAGAAACATTAATGCAAATGGATTTTGGAAAGGTTGCCGCACAAAATATTCCTTATTTTAGAATGTATGCGGCACGTGTACAGCAATTGTTACAGAAGCGTTATAAAGAGGTTTAATCGAGTGGAAATGGGGCGATAAAGAATGATTGTATTGGGAATTGGGCTGTCAGTTTTGCTGATAGCCTTTTTGTTTATCCGGGTGTATCCGTTCCACGAACAAAAATTAGAACAAAGAAAATATGATGAATATGGAATTTGGATCATTATTTGTACAGGGGTATGCCTCTATGTATCGCATCATTTTTTACAAGAAAACACGTGGCAATGGGGATTGAAAATCATTGGTGCAACTTTTTTTACAGGCTTTTCGATTGGATGTGTCGGAAAACAAAGTATATATGATTTTCAACACAAAAAGTTTCCATTTCAGAAAAAATGACGTTTCAGATTCGTTTGTAATTAATTTTCGAAGAGGTATTAATACATTTTGGTATCGAATAAGATTGTGCTCTTTATGCGGCCTTTTAAGCGGTTTAAATGAGTTTTTTGGAGAAAAAGGGGTGTTGGAATGATTTTTTTAAAAGTTATTGCATATATTTTGTTAAGTACAGGAGTTTGTACAGTTGTTTTAGCAGGAATAGCCGCTATTGTAAAGAAACAAATGATAATCGCAAATATAAATCTATTATTGGCCATGTATTATTTTTGTTCGGAAAGTCTTCTGTATTTGTGCACGTTATGGGAAACACAAGATATTTTCCTACAAGTCTTTTTGATTTTAATTGTAGGAATCGCGATCATCCGATTAAGAAAAAGCTGGTATGTACCGCAAATACATACCTATCTTTAAAAACTACAAGAAGAAGCGACAAGTAAGAATGATCTGTGAGGAAGTCCAGGAAAAAAGGAGTGGAGAAAACTTGATACATCAATATGAATTGAACTTTTCAGTGATGTATAGTGGCAAGGTAACAGACTCACAATCTACGATTATTCCAGCAAGTTCTTTAGAGGAAGCAAATGAGAAATTACAATCGGAAGTAAAGCGGCGATTAGGAAAATGTAGCATAAAAGTGAATACAGTAAGTTTATGTGCTTTCGAAGATAGTCGGTATGCAATTAAATAAAATAAAAGAGAAAAGTCTTGTTTATACAGCAAGGCTTTTTTATTATTTTATGAGCTTTTTAATCAGTTGGATTTGAAAAATGTCACTATCTGTAATACCAAGCACTCTCATTTCTTCTTTAAATGAGCGCTAGGGTTCAACCCTAATGGATTTTGTGCTTTTATCTTGTAATGTGTATTCTCTTATTAAATATGATTTTTGTTTCTCATGTTCTTTCATCGTGAATCCTCAATCATAATAAGGGGAAAAAAGCACTTAAACAAGTGCTTTCTCTCCGTTAACTTACAGTTACTCTTCACCTAAAAGTATACTTGATAAATTTAAGATTTACTAAAAGTATGAACCTATAAGGCCCAGTACCAGAGTAGCTGCGTTTAGGGGCAAAGTAGGCTGTTTTTATTACAGTTTATTTTCTTTACCGATTTTAAATTTTAATCCAAGTCTAATTTGGAATATTTTTTCCTAATCTTCCTTTTCGGGGTGATGTATAAGCGACTTCTTTAGCTGAATCATCGGTCCAACGGCTACTGATATTATAGGTTTTGCACATTATGTAGGCCTTTTCATCCAATAATTGTCTAGTTTTATGAAGGTTTTCATCACTTAATTTTTCGCCACGGATATCATTGTCTTTCCAACCGAAAAAATAGATTTTTTCAGCCTCTTCTACGTCTTTTCTAAAATATATAACATCCCTTGGTTTTGGGGTGTTACCTGGATTGGTGGTTGTGGGTATACGTTTGTTGATTTCTTCAAAAAAAGCCCTTGAGCTAAATGGATTTGTAGAATTTGGTGATAACCCTAAGGCTTCGTATACATCTTTGTAATGTTTGTCAATATAAGCTTTGATCGTGAAACCTTTGTTTACTGGAATTTCAAAGAATACATTTTTAGCATGGATTCCAATAGCAAGTTTATGAGGTTTCGAATCAATAAAATAAATGATACTAAAGATAGCCTTATTTATTGTGATTTTGAATTTTGTACGCGTCATTTTTTGCGCGCGCATGCTTTGATATAATGGTTCAAGACCTGTTAATTTCAATGTTGATCGTCCTCCTGTCTACGTTTAAATGATAAAACATCACAGCTTTCTCCTGGTAATATAATAATTTTATATGTAGCGATTAATTGGTTTGCAGAAGTTGTCACGATGTTTTTCGCAATAATCAAAAGCTCTTTCATATAAATCTTCAAAGTCTTTGATATTACGTCTTTTAAAATGCAATGCATATCTTTCTTTTAAATAATTATATACTTCTTCTATTTCACTTGTAGCGTAGTAATTTGCCCCTCGAACTTTCCTTGCGCTAAAACAATCACGTTTTAAAACGTCTAGAGCTTTATCATTGGAAATTTCTTCACATTTTAAGAATGAAAGAAAGGCACGAATTTCATTTGTTGTTAAAACTTCTGGTACAGAATTTGTAATCATGAAATTAAGACCCCCTATTTTGTTAAGTTGTACATGTAATATTTTAACATTGATTAGAGTTGTGCCTAAAGAATAAATTCTCAATTATATGAAAACAAGGATACTAAAAAGATAAGTGAATGGAATAAATCACAAGGGGTGTGTTCATAACTTAAAAGTTTTGGTGCATTTTTAATTTAATAATTCATTAAACGAGTTTTACAAAAGATACAAAATGTTAAATTCATAAGAATCAGTGATATATTATAAATATCTTGGTAAATTCTTATGTCTGTGGTGATAAGGACTTATTTGCATGGTTACCACTCTATTTTGTACAATAAAAGAAAAACATCGTATGAGGTGGGGAGAGGAAAACCCATGTCTAACCAACAGTTAGTGAATTTACGCATTGATTTTGCTTTTAAACAATTATTTGGCACAAGTGGAAATGAAGATATTCTCATTGCTTTTTTAAATGCGATGTTACAAGATTCTTTAGAATCACCCATTGTTTCGTTACAACTAGAAGATCCACACTTGCACCGAGAACATGAAGAGGATAAATTATCGATTTTAGATATTTCCGCTACATTAGATACAGGAACAAAGGTAAATGTAGAAATACAACTGAATAATAATCATGACATGATTAAGAGAAGTTTATATTATTGGGGAAGGCTATATACATCCCAACTACAAAAGGGAATGCCATATAGTTCTCTTCACAAAACAATTACAATTAATTTGTTAAATTTCGTCATGTTTCCAGAATATGAAGCGTTCCATACAACAGGAATCCTATGGAATCAACAACAGCAAAAGAAGTTAAGTGATGATATTGAAGTTCATATTGTGGAGATTCCAAAACTCATGCAACAGTGGCGGAATGAACAAGTAAATCCCTGGGAAGATTCGTTTGTTCGCTGGTTATTACTACTTCCAGCGAATGAAGATGAACATTTAACCCAAACATTGGAGGATATTGCGATGAACCAAGACCCGATTTTACAAAAAGCCATGAATAAATGGGAATGTATGAGTCAAGATTCTTCTTTCCGACAAGCGTATGAAGCAAGGGAAAAAGCTCTTATGGATGAGGCTGCAAAGTTTGCTTATGCAGAACAAAAAGGGATTGAAAAGGGCATTGAACAAGGGAAGATACAGCTTATTCGTGGTATGCACAAAAATGGAATGCCAATAAAAGATATTGCGAAATTTACGAATTTATCTATAGAAGAAATACAAGAAATCCTTGAATTATAAATGAATAAATGGGAACGTATGAGTCAAGATTCTTCTTTCCGACAAGCGTATGAAGCAAGGGAGAAAGCGTTGATGGATGAAGCCGCAAAGTTTGCTTATGCAGAACAAAAAGGGATTGAAAAAGGGAAAATGCAACTTATTCGTGGTATGCATAAAAACGGAATGCCAATAGAAGATATTGCAAAGTTTACAAATTTACGTATAGAAGAAATACGAAATATTTTACAAGCCTAAATGATTAAAAACAACACCTAAAATATTGTAGGTGTTATTATTTAGTGGCCACCGCCAATTTGATGGTAGCAGCTATCTAAAGGAGAGCACATGTTGGTAGCATGTTGCTCTCTTTTTGTGTTTATATTACAACACTTACAAGAGGATTCGCAATTTCACATGCGTTTTTTAATCAAATGGATTTGAAAAATGTCATTATCCGTAATACCAAGCACCTTCATTTCCTCTTTAAAAGAGCGCCAGGGTTCAACTCTAATTGATTTTGTACTTTTATCTCTTTATGTGTATTTTCTTATATAATATGATTTTTGTTATGTTCTTTCATTGTGGTACCTCCATTATGATAATAAGAAGGAGAGGAAAGCACTTACTTAAAGTGCTTTCCTCTTTTGAAGTGTACCTATGTGACCTACAGATTGCTCTTCAATAATAATTATATATCCATTCAATGATATTTGGCTTCAAATCTTGATCTTTAGTTGGAATTACTTTGTTGCTAATCTTAATTAGCATAATGTTTCTAAGGGTATAGCATAAAAGGATTTTGATGAGGGACAACAACTCGCAAGCTTGTTGCATGATTTATAACTATGTAAAAAGAGATAAACGTAACAAATTTGGTTTTATAAACACATCATAGTTTGAAATTCCATATGGAGTTTTTATAAAAAGATAATATATTTTAATACATTCAACATAATTTTATATGTTTTGTATGTTTATATAATAATTGTTTTATATGTTTTATATGTTTATATGTTTTAGGAAGCTGAAACATATTGATATATAAGGGGTTATAATACTTATCTATAACAAAAATGGTTTTAAAGATAACAAATTTGGTTTCATCTATAACAAAAATGGTTTTAAAGATAACAAATTTGGTTATCTATCTATAACAAAAATGGTTTTAAAGATAACAAATTTGGTTTCATCTATAACAAAAATGGTTTTAAAGATAACAAATTTGGTACATGATATACATTTTTATAAATTTAAAAAGATAAAGTTTCATTATCTAAGTACTCTACATAACATAATTATGTTATGTAGAGTACTTAGATATCTTACAGTGGGAAATCGATTATAAGGGTTTGAAAAAAATTAACTATAACAAAGTGATTTTGTTTGTTATAGTTAATTTAGTAATAGGGGTAGGAAAGGAATGACGTATGTAGATATGTCTATAAATCAAGATTTACAAATTAAAGAGAATAATATTGTCTCCAAATCAAATACATTGATTGAAGCTAATTCACGTTTGAATTTAGTTGAACAAAAAATGTTACTTTGTTTGGCTAGTAATATTGAACCCAACGACCGGGACTTTAAAACATACACATTCCCAATTAAACAATTTCATGATTTACTTGGTTTGAATGGATCTACTAAATATACAGAGTTAAGTAAAATTACAAAGGAACTATTATCTAAAGTAATTGAAATCCGAGCTGGGGAAGAATTAATACAAGTATCTTGGCTTTCTTCAGCAATTTACAATAGAAATAAAGGGACAATTGACATGCGTTTTGATCCTTTATTAAAGCCATTCTTATTAGAACTAAGTAGCAAATTTACAAGCTATAGATTGGCTAATGTTGTTAAATTAAAAAGTACATATGCTATACGTATTTATGAGCTACTTAAGCAATATGAAGATTTAAAAGAACGTACAATTAGTTTAGAAAATTTAAGGTATTATTTAGATGCAATGGATGTATACCCTAACTATGCAAATTTCAAGCAACGTGTATTGAAGCCCTCTCAAAAAGAATTAAATCAAAAAACAGATATTTCTTTTGAATTTGAGGAAATTAAAATAGGTAGGAAAGTACAAAAAATTAGATTCATCATTCGTGCTCAGAAAAAGAAAGATTCTGATTTAGTTCATTTTGAAAAAAAATTAGATAAGTTTCAACAGCCAAATACATTTGAACAAAAAATCAAAAGATTTGAAGAACGTTGTAAAGAAAAAGTATTTCCTAAAGTGCTTGAGAAATGGGCAGAGCATAAAGAAATTGTATTAGAGATAATTGAGGATATACGTTTTCGTTCAGATATTGATTCGCCAATCGGTTATGTAGAATTTATTCTAAATTCTCGATTAAAAGAACTTTCTGATAAAAAAATATTAAACGAAAGTAGTCAAAATGAAGAGGAGTCTAATAATAAGTTACTAGAAATTGATACTATTATAGATTCAGTTATTACTAAATATTCAACAGCTACAGGGGCTATAGCTACATTTTTAGTTAAAGATACAGCAATTGAGGAGTTAGTGAGAGTAGCTACATTAGAGGAAGCTGAAGCTATTTGGAAAGAACAAGAAGAGTTTATTATGGATAAAATTTATGGACTTATTAAAAGAAATAGAAGTAAGAAAAGATACTAGTGTTACATAAAAAAATTTTCATTCCGAAAGAGTTTTTTAATATTGAAATTCTCTAACACTCAATGTATTATATTTTTGTATTTTCTCACTTTGTGAAGCCGAGAAAACATCATCACTTCTGAAAGAACCCGATCTCCAGTGGGTTCTTTTTTTCTTTGAATTCATTATATTTTGGGGGCTTATTTCTTGAGGAAGTATTATATCACTATTAAGCTTAGAGTATAAAAATGTTAAATGTTTGTATGTTTTTTTGATTTCTACGACTAAGTGAAATATAGGTATTGGTTATTATTTCATTTTTTAAAAAGTTGAAGGTTTTGTAACTTTCGCTATTCTTTTAATGGAACTAGACTTGTAATTAAAGCTGGCCTTGTGTGGTCTCATATTCTTTTAGTATCTTTTGAACTACTCACCACTTAACGTCCTAACGGACTGTTTGAAGTGGGAGATTCCTGCGAACACCGATGTATCCACCAGTTATCTTAGCAGGCTCTACCCGCAGTCCCTACGGTGAGAACATAAGTATCTTGTACGCTGACTCACCACACTATCTACTTTAGCTTGGTTTTCGCAATTTTGAGAAGCGTGGGGCGATAGAACGTTGAAGATTTTACGGTTGCAACGTTTTTCTGCAACCAACCTCATATCTTCAGTTTTCGAAGAGCAATCTGTACAAGTAAATGATAGCAAATATGTTGGCTTATGCCAACCGACATTCATCTCCCACCTAAAATTGGTGTTTCAAACCTTCACATTTTTGAGGAAGGAGTCTTCTGTCGGAAAACGATAAAAATTGTTTATCTTAAGTTCTAATAGGGGTCACCATATATGCCCATCAACTTAAGAATTTTATAACGCTCCCAAAACAAAAAATTGTACATTTTCACCTAAATATGTCAATTTTCTCATTTTGGGTATTTGCTTTTCTTAGCTTGATAGGAATGGAGTATCTTGTTTTTGTTAACTTAACGGCGATGTCTCCATACCCTAAAAAAGGAGGATTTTGTATATTCAAGTGGAAATATACTATAACAGCTAGTGCTTAATTTGTATTAGTGTTACAAAACGAACTCACTCTTTAGATTGTTTATAATTGAAAAAATAACTGTATTTTAACGTATTCCCCGAAAGAATTCTCCTTCCTCAAGCGTGTGAAGGGCGTAGCCCAACGATAGGTGGGAGATGAATTTCGGTTTAGCATAGCCAAAAACTTTTGATAAACTTGCTATATGAAGTTCTTTGATAACTTGATATAGAAGGTTGCAGGAAGAAAATAGAGTGCGAAAACCAAGCCATTCGGTTCCTGCGTAAAATATCAACCGTACCAAAAGAGCATCCATGCGTTGGACATCTAGGGGTGGAACACCCCGAAGTAACGCTCAGGGAGACGAAAGGTTACTTTCGTCGTGGAACTGAGAAGCTCCCACTTCAAGCTTTGCTAAGTGGCGAGTAGTTCACGGTTATTAATTCTCATTAGGATGAAAACTAATAAAAAGGGATGATTATATGTTTAAAAAATTTGTTGTAAGTGTATTAACATTAGGATTTCTTGTTATGGGAGGAATCTCTGCACAAGCGGAGGGATTGAATGTTCCTAGCAATAATGGGATATGTAAAGACGTTACACAAAATGTAGAAGCAAACGAATATGTGAAAAGCTGTTTTAAAACATTTCCAAATCCTTTCCTCGGTCCAATAATAAGCATCCCTAATACTTTTACATATGATGATGGTGTTTATCATGGGACACTCAATCTTGTTTCTCAGGAACGTTCCAAGTTTTCGATTGTAGCTTATTATGAAGGAACTTTAAAAAAATACAAATAAATATAAAATCTGAATTTGTTTAACAATAAATTAAATGTGTTTATTGAAAAATACAAAAAGGCACTCTGTTGCAAGGTCTCTTATAAAAAAGTTTGATTTGAATTACATGTTTTAACTCTGCTATTTGCTCCTCTTATTAATAAAGCATAAAAAAAGGAGAGTAATGACATTTATCTGTCACTACTCTTCTTTTTTTTGTAGAAATAATCTGAATTAGAGGTAATAACCCATCCAATAACTATTAATGTTACAGAAAATACCTTAAGACATGTCTTATATATATAATCTAAATCTTTAAGATAAACAAAGGATATTACCCCTATAACAGCACCAATTATCCCAATAATCAAACCTTTATATTTTTGTAAAAACATTCAGTTACTCCTTTCATATAAACAAAATACTATATATATGATACCAATTTGTGGAATGAAGTTAAAGACTCAAAATGTTGTATATTCTATTTATAGGTTCTATTTTTTATGCAAATAAAAATTTAACTTTACATTATTAACTAATTGTACCGCTACTCACTCTACTTTCTCTAACTAGATCTTGTTGACTTAAATTGTGTCTATCTATGAATTTGTTAAATTTATTTCTTAGTTTGTCGATAGCAAACCAATCCATTATATTCGCTTTAATTAATTTAATTTTATTACTACTAGGTCGTCTTAAAGTCCATATAAATAAAATGTAAAATTAGAAAAACTTATAATGTTTTTATGGAATCTAGTATTCCTAGTAATAGCTACAAGTTGCTATTACCCTACTTTAATGAACGAATATTTCTATAAACTATATTTTGTTGAACCTTTTTAATTTTTCCGTTTATATTTTTGGAGTTCTTCAAAGAGTTTTTGACGTTCCGCCTCAATGACTTTTGCTGAATTCTGTTTACTAGGTTGCTCTGTTTCTTCTGCATGTAGCCATTCTGGGACAAGTTCTCGTCTTTTGGTTCTCTGATTATTAGATTTTGGTACTAAGTCTAATAATTGTTTCTCACGTTCCCTCCGAAGTTCAAGATCTGTAATCTTATTTTCTATGGAGGTAATTAAGTAATTTTCATAATTTGGTACATTGCCTTTTTTATAGTTATTAACACATTTCTTTAAGATAGAATCAAAGGATCTCTTTTGTATTTTATCTTTAAAAAGATCTCGAACTTTATTGGTAATTATTGAAATTTGTTTATCTGATAAACAAATTTTATCTGCAGTAGGGGCATGTTTAGTATGATTAATTTTTGAATTTTGAATGCTATTTTTACTTGAAAATAAAAAATTCGATATATCTTCATCATCAATATTTGTTTTTCTTTCTTTTGTATATTTTTCTTTTGTATATGTACCATTAGTACTGTACTGAGAGTGCTGTACTAATGGTACATCACTAATTTTCTTTGGAGAAATCAACTGATGTACCATTAGTACATCAGTTGATTTCTCCGTAATAACAAGGGTTCCGCCACTCATTAGGTTTAAAGATTTTACGGATGCACCCGAATTTATTAGTTCTGAGCAAGTCTCAAAAATGAATTCGGAAAGTTCCTCAGATACGAATGGAATATCCGAAACATTATAAAAAGATTTCTTTTTTCCATCTATGTAGCAATTAAAACCAATTATATAGTTTTTATTTGCAAGTTCTTTCCAAGCTGCATCTATATTTTTCCTACTAAACTTTTTATAGAGTTGCGTTTTATAAATTACCCAATCGCTAGGTAAGCTCATAAGATGGGAAAGAAGACCAATTGCTCGTAAATCAACTAAATCATTTTGTAAGGGGTTATTATGTATTTGAGCATATTGATTTGTATGACGTCGTTTAATTATATTACTCACGATATTATTGCTCCTTTTAGAGACAAAAAGAAAAAGACCGGTTTCTTTTTTTAGTTATAGGAAATCAAGCCTATTGAAAAACCGTTTTAAAAATGTACACTATATTTAATAAAGCAATAAAACATGCTTTACAAGCATCTTTTTTAGTAATTGGAAGTTGTTCTGTACTAGGAAAATTAGGAAAACAACTTTTTTCTTTTTGTCAATTTTCTGATTATTCCGATATATAGATAGCTAAATGAAAAATATAAAGATTAGATGTTATCCCTATTATTTATGTGAAATTAATTGATTAATAATTATAAAAAAAATGAAATCGCTTTCTTTATTATCTTGCCGTGTTATTAATGTTATGGGCTGAATATACAAATCTGCATATTCAGCCCATAACATTAAATTTACCGGCGAGACTTTAGTAGTTTCTTGACTATGTGTTTGATGAAAGAAATCCATACATAGTTTTTTAGTGATTTGATAAGGAAATATAATTAGTCCCATTCATATAATTTCCCGTACCATATTAAGAGTAATTCGAAATATATAATGGCTAGGAATTTTATTATACAAAACCCAAAGCCACATATTAATCACTTCCATATCTTAATTACAGATCATTTGAGCAGAAAAGAAGAGAAGAGAACATTCATTAAATTATATAGAGATAGGCTTGTTAAAAAATAAATTAAAAATATCCCTTTTTTCATGCTATTTGAAAATGAAATATTATATCATACTATCTATTAAATATGTATTTCCAAGCGGCTTTAATTACAGTTCTTTATTACATAATATCCCTCAATTGTATAAAAGTATTGTACCATATTGAAATTAATATAAATAACATATTTTATAATTAATGTAAAAAAATAAAAAAGTTGTGTTTTTTGCTAAATATATGATTTGGTCATAACATGTTTATATTTTGAATTTTTCTCTCTTTGTTCTAAATACCTTTTAGTAAGTTCATAAACTTTATCCACACGTTCTAAAATTTTTTCGGCATGAGTAATTTCACTTTTTTGTATATTTATGTTAAATTGTTATTACCATCACAAATGTCTTGGATAATTTAACTTTCAAGGCTCAGCCCATTGTACTAGTAGTATAATGGGCTTTTCCACAATATATGTTACAACTATATTGGTGTACATATATGTCAGTCGATATTTAGAAATTTCATAGAGTATCTCTTAGTATTAAAATATATTTTTTTAAGTCTGCGAGTTTGTTTATTCTTAATA
>Ga0207696_1001257_pt1 | contig 14260 bp, 14 predicted proteins | sample KBSS54metaG_FD_184403 | JGI IMG/M metagenome (GOLD analysis project Ga0207696, IMG submission 184403) | Switchgrass rhizosphere microbial communities from Kellogg Biological Station, Michigan, USA - KBS S5-4 metaG (SPAdes) (version 2) | ecosystem: Host-associated > Plants > Roots > Rhizosphere >...
ATCGCAACCGACCCTGACACGGAGGCTAAATGGAGGTTTACCGCTTGCGGCGATTTATTTGCCGGGAGTCAGGGTTCTTAGGGTGGCGACGGTGGCCACCCTAAGACGTTCACCGGTTCAGTCGCGACATAAACATTCAATCGCCTGGTGAACGGAACCTTCTCCGGCTAGGCAGGAACCGTCCCTCAAAGTTGTGTATAAGAGACAGCCATTAAGCGGGGGAAATCACCATTACTGCATAGAGCTTTGTGCAGCCGAGTACGCCTGCATAAATGCCTGATGCTGTGATGCCAGCGGAGCAATCAGCGAGTTGTACTGGCTTGCCTGCTGTGAGGTTGGGAACTGAATGCCGCCTGCGGTAAAACCAACCTGAGTTCCCTGCTGCTGGATGAAATCACCCACTTGCACCAGTTGAGCAGTAAAGGTTTGTGCCGCAGGAATCAGTGGAGCCATCGCCGCTGCCGGACCCGTAACCACTTTCTGATATACCTGATCGTAAACGGGTTTCAGTTCGTCGGCTTGCTTCAGGGTGGAGCGAGCGCTGTCTGCCTGCATTTTGGCATTCTGTACTTGCTGACCTAATACGTTAAGTGAGCCATTTGCCTGACGCAGTGGACCGCTCTGGGTCATATAATCTTGCGGCACACGAATACTGTTTACGCTATCGGCGACCGGCTTCATGCCATCGTCCATAACCTGGTTCATCTGTTGGGAGAAGCCATACAGAATCGCGTAATCAGAAACCAGCGGGCCAAATTGCTTTTTCTGATCGGTAGTCAGCGTCGGTAAACGTTCACCGCTGCGCATCGCCGTATTTTGCAAGAAATCGATAAACGCCTTGCGCTGATCGCCTTCTTTATCAAAGCAACCACTCAGGCTCACCACCATTAAAATTGCCGCAAGCGGCGCAAACCAGCGTGACCAGGACTTACCTGTCGCCATCTTTTCTACTCCTTTCATCATTCAGTGCCAAAGCGCAAATGCGTACCCAATAATGCTGCTAAGGATAGTCCAACCAGCCTTTGCAAGATACCCTTTACGGCTAATCTCTTAAGGCAAATTTGTACGATTAATAGCGGCTTTTGACGCGGAGTTAGCGCTTAATCTTTGATGGTTGTTCCACCTCTTCGCGAACTAATGTTGCTTAATTGTTACACTCCTCACAAATCCGATGACATGACACCTGCGTTGAACCACTTTCAAGCTATTAATACTAAAGCGTTTATTTTTCAACGCCCGACGCCGCCCGCCGAATCAGTACGATAATCGCACACAAACACCCATGGGATGATTGCCCAACTGCCTGTTGAGTGGTTTGATTTAACGAACGATTAACGAATCTTTGTTCGATAATCGAACACCTCAGCATCCTTCAGGACTTGCCTTATGACAAAGACAACAACAACTGATATTCAGGCATTTATAAACAACAATCGGTTTTCCAAATTCCAGTGGATGATTCTCGTGCTGTGTTTCATCACAGTCGCGCTGGACGGGTTCGATACCGCGATTATTGGTTTTATCGCCTCCGACCTGGTACAGGAATGGGGCGTGCAGAAATCTGACCTCGGCCCGGTAATGAGTGCCGCACTGGTTGGGTTGGCGGTCGGTGCATTAACCGCAGGGCCGATGGCTGACCGCATTGGGCGTAAAAAAGTGCTGGTACTTTCGATTCTGGTGTTTGGCGGTTTCAGCCTTCTGACAGCCTTTGCCACCAGTCTGACATCCCTCGCCTTACTGCGCTTCCTCACAGGTCTGGGCCTGGGCGCGGCAATGCCAAACGCAGCAACATTAATGTCGGAATACGCTCCGGAACGTAAACGCGCTTTATTGGTGAACCTGATGTTTGTTGGCTTCCCGATTGGCTCGTCAATGGGCGGCTTTGTCTCCGCCTGGATGATCCCACATTACGGATGGCAAAGCGTGCTGGTTCTGGGCGGTGTAATGCCACTGATTCTTTCGGTGGTACTGATGATTTGGCTGCCGGAATCAGCACGATACCTGGTAGTAAAAAACAAACCACAGAAAGATATCGCCACTATTTTGCGACGCATCGCGCCACTTCCATCAGGTGAAAACCTGCGCTTTGTGCTCAACGAAGTCGGCGGACACATCAAAGATAAAACCGCGCTGGGCGTAATTTTCTCGCCACGTTATCTGGTAGGGACATTAATGCTGTGCCTGACTTATTTCATGGGCTTGCTGATTTTCTATCTCCTGACCAGCTGGCTGCCGCTGCTGATTCGTGAAACAGGCGCAACACTTAGCCAGGCGTCGATTATCACGGCGCTGTTCCCACTCGGTGGCGGCATTGGCGTGCTAATTATTGGTGCGTTGATGGATAAATTGAACCCGAACAAAGTCGTCGCAATTGGTTATTTGCTGACCGGGCTGTTCGTCTGCCTGGTGGGCTTCTCCACTTCAAGCCTGGTGCTGATGGGCGTGATGGTGTTTATCGCCGGGACGATTATGAACGGCGCGCAATCTTCAATGCCAGCACTGGCGGCAGGTTTCTATCCAACCCAGGGGCGTGCAACCGGCGTTGCGTGGATGTTAGGGCTCGGGCGTTTCGGCGGGATCCTTGGAGCGTTTAGTGGCGCATTCCTGATGCAGGCTGAACTGTCGTTCAAAACCATCTTCATGCTGCTGGCGATTCCGGCAATACTTTCAGCCACCGCGCTGCTGGTGAAATCCTGGGCAGGCCAGCGTACTCCTGGTGAAAACCGTGCAGAAAACCATGAGCTAGATAAAGTTACGCAAAAAGCATGATGGAAAATCTTTCAACTGCGGCGGGCTAGTCCCGCCCTTTTGCATAAAATATCTAACCATTTACAAATTTATACTCATTCCCCAGGTACGCAGCGTTTTCAATTCGTTATGCCGCTTAGGTTTTTTGCTGAAACGCATAAGCCCCTTTATGTTTAAAAATAGTTAGCCTCGAAAGCATCGTCACACTTTTTTTCGAACTATTCTTAATGAGCTTCTTACGTGTTCACTATCCATTGTGTGATTTATGAGGAGTACTCGATGGAATATAAAGATCCAATGTATGAGCTACTAAGTAACCTTGAGCAGATTGTTTTTAAAGATAAACAACAAACGATGGCTCTTAATGATAAGCCCAATGCATTTTCTGAGTTTGAGCAGTTAAGAAAAAGTACCGGGCTTAAGATTGATGATTTTGCCCGTGCGATGGGTGTGAGTGTTGCCATGGTGCAGGAGTGGGAATCAAAACGACTCAGACCCTCCACGACCGAACTGAAGTTGATGCGCTTAATGCAGGCGAATCCCACTATCAGTAAGCAATTGATGGAATGATTAAGTACTTTGTACCCTAATGCCTTAATCAAAACCCCGTTAACGCGGGGTTTGTTGTTTCTGGAAGCTACTAAAATAGTATGAAACGAAGCGGCAATCTCAAAAAACCGGACCTGTATCACTCCTCAAATAACAAATCTAATCCATAACTTAAAGAGGGTTATTTACGAGAAAACAAAAGGAGGTTGTATGTCTAAGAAAATCCTGGTTCCTATCGATATTTCTGAAATGGAGCTGACGCAACAAGTCATTCCGCATGTGGAAGCTTATGCCAGACAAGACGACGCCACGATCCACTTCCTGGCAGTCATCCCTGACTATACCTATTTTGCCTCTTACGGCCTGGGTTACACGTCGATTGCGCCCGATGCCAGAGAACGGGAAGTGGCCGCCATGAAAACGCTGAGCGAGATTGTCGCGCAGTTCAGCTTACCTGGCGACAGAGTGAAAAAGCACGTGCTGAGCGGCACACCGAAAGATCATATCCTGCAGTTGGCCGAAGATATTGACGCGGATGTGATTATTCTGGCGTCCCACCGACCGAGTATGTCCACTTATCTTCTTGGTTCAAACTCTGCGGCAGTGGTGCGTCACGCCGAGTGCTCGGTACTGGTTGTTCGCTGAACGGAGCAGCAGCCTCAAACCTCTTCGTCGGCCGGATAAGCGACAAAACTGGCGCAAAGGGTGGATGACGCTATCGCTCATCCGCCCTACAACACTCAAGACTTACCGCCTTCAGCACCTTGTTCAAGGGCTTCAAGAATCGTGCAATAAGTGATGCAGTGATCGCTATCGCAGCAAATATCATTTAAATCTCGCAATGAACGCTGCATAGCCTGGAGCTCTTCAAGACGCGCCTCAACTTCATTCAACCGTGCCTGGACAATATTTTTGGAATTATGGCAACCGTCATCATTGGGTTCGATTCGAATAGCAAGTAGATGCCGAATCGAATCCAGGGTAAATCCCAGGTTGCGGGCATAACGAATAAACCGTAGTCGTTGTAGGTCATTTTCCACATACAGACGAAAACCACCTTCGGTACGGATATTATGGTTCATTAAATGTTGCTTTTCGTAATACCTAATCGTATCAGGTGTTACACCCGTCAACTTTGCTAATTCCCCAATGCGGTACATATCATTATTTTCCTTATATATCTGATGCCAGCAGTTATCCGCACACTTTCTATAAAGAAAGTGGGGGTTTAATTTGATAGTAAAAAATGAAGAGTAAAAGGGGACCAGGTATTAACGGCCCCCGTTTACTTTAACTGTTATTTTTCTTTATATAACACTGCATTAGCCCCAAACCCCGTATTACCACGCGTGAATCGGCTAACATAATAATAATCAGCCCCGGCTTCAGCCGCCTTCATATTAATATTAGATTTAGCATCATCGGGTGAAAAATATTTACCCCCGACAGAAATATCACCAACATGAACGTACTTGCTGGTTTCATCCCATGAGATTTCTGTAGCAGCAAATGAAGGGAGTGATATCACGGAAGTGATGACGGCAGTGGTTAGCATTATTTTCTTGAACATATTCTCTTTCCTTACGATATGATTATTTATTTTTAAATGTGCAGCAGTTCGCTGTTTTTTCACCATAACATTGGAGTTAACTTTAGTTTCAATAGCATATTATTTATATTTAACTTAATTTTCACAATCATGACAATTGTGGAGAATCTTCATTATAAATATGACTACACAACAATCATAAAAAACTCTAACACATTATTTTTAAACACTTTAAACAACAATACCCTTCATAAACCCTGTGAAAACCTTTGGTTTACTTAATTCTCATACTTGCTTACTCAACAATAAACACACTTTCTACATTCAGAAAATGTAAAGCCAGGTAAATACACGACTTTTATATTGAATCTGGAGTTGGTTCAGATGGCTATCATTATGCTTACCTCCATCATGACCTGAAAAGGATGCATTATGATTCGTAAAACTGCTGCGTTAACCATGTTGTTATTTTCTATTTCCTTCTCCGCTTCTTCGGCGACAGAAATTAAAAACAATGAAGCAAAGGCTTATCAGGAAATAGGTCACATTTCAGTTTCTGGTAAACCGTCTTCAGAAGAAGCGGTTGCCGCGATAAAAACACGAGCTGAAGAATCTGGAGCAGATTACTTTTCGATTGTAAGACTAACCACCCCTGGTGATAGCAGTAAATGGAGTGCAAATGCGGTGCTTTATAAATCCCAGTAACTCTATTTTATTTAATCACCGGCATCACCGATATGGGATGTCTGTTCTTACCAGGAGAGAGATATGCGAATCTGGACGCTGACACTGTTTATTTTTATTGCTCCGGGAAGCATTGCTCTGGCAGCAACAACGGTTCCTCCTACCCTTTCTGAACTTCAACAATATGCACTCAAAAATAATATCAGCTCACCCGATCAGCAAGCGCAATTGAGCTCACTAATAGGAGGCTCAGAATCCGCTGACGCGCTGTTATTTAACAATCCGGTCATCGATGGGAATAGCGGAAAAAGACGTTCTGTGGCGGGTAACCCTGACAATATTCAACAAACTGAATGGGGCGCGGGTGTTTCCCAGACATTTGAAATTGCGGGGCAACAAGGATACCGACAGGAATCAGCTCAATTCGCCATGAGTGCCTTCCGGGAGGAGTCGCTGGATACGCGAAATCAGGTATTGCTGACCACATCAACGCTGTTCTACCAGATTGTGACTTTGCAGGAAAAAGTCCGTCTGGAAAGAGAGGCCGTTGAGTTGTTTTCTCGAGCAGAACTTGTGGTGTCCCGGCAACGGCAGTCAGGTAGTGCCACCCGCCTGGATAACAACGTTGCCACCATTGAGCGCCAGCTTGCCAATAACCAGTTACTAACCGCCCAACAAGACTTAAAGGACACCCGCAACGAACTTGCGCGTTTTTTGCTGACCTCTGAAGACGCGATACCTGAAATGAAAGGGGATTTCGACACAACCGCCAAACCCCTCCCCTATACCTACGCTTCTCTGGGGTCGCGGCTAGAAAAGAGCCCTAAACTCGCGGCGCTGGAATGGCAGGAGAAAAGTGCCATTGCTGAGCTGGAACTCCAGAAAGCAGCTCGGATCCCGGATGTCACCCTTGGCGTCAGCTATTCGCAGGATGGGCCGGATGACAGCCGTGAAGATCTGACCACCTTATCGATTTCCGTACCGCTTCCACTATTTCAGCGAAACGAGGCGGGTATCGGGCAGGCGACCACCGCGGTGACGCGTTCACGTCTGGCCATCAACACCGCTAAGAATGAACAACAGCAAACTCTTAAAAATCAATGGGACAAGCTGAACAACCTGAAAGACAGGGTACGGATCCTCAATCAACAGGTCCTGCCAGCTACAGACATGAACAAACAGCTCACCCTGCTGGCACAGGAAAATGGGCAAAGCAGCCTGCCAGATGTTTTGCTGACCAGCCAACAGATCCTGAATGCCCAACGCACCAGGCTAGACACACTTCTCGAGTACCAGACAACGCGTCTGAAACTAGAAAATATCGCTAACTGGAGTGGACAGGAGCTCCCATGACTCAGAATAATGCGCAGTACCGCCGTTTGCCATCCGCACTGTATTTTATTGTTTTTGTAGGTTTCTTTTCCCCAGCAGTCAGTGCATCACCCGACGATTCAGAAGAAGCGGAGACTGTGTCTACTCCGAAGGAAGTCCTGCTCGAAACTATCGGCCCTGCCCCGATGACCAACGAGTTTCGAGCGCTGGCCACCATCCAGTTAGATCCCCAACGTTCAGCCACCATTTCTTCGCGGATAAACGGCTGGATCACTTCTGTTAATGCTCTTCCGGGTAAAAAAGTGAGTAAAGGAGACACTCTCGCGACCCTGGACAGCATACAGCTTCGTGATGAAAACAATGTCGTTAAGCAGGCCAGGGCAGCACTCAATGCCGCCTCTGAACTGCTCAAGCGTAAACAAAAAATGATGGCAGAAGAGATAATCCCTCGCAACGATCTGACTGCTGCGACGCTTGCTTACCAGCAAGCAAAAGCCGAATTTGATGCGGCACAGGCCCGACAAACATTATTCGGCTCCAACGGTAAATCAGCTTCGCTGTCGACAATTACCGCCCCCTTCAGCGGCACCGTTCTGACCACAACGGCCCGCCAGGAGCAAGCCGTCACCCCCGCAGACGTTCTGTTTACCCTCAGTGATCTGAGCACCGTACTGATTACTGCCAATGTGCCGGAATCTCAGGTTCGTTTCCTCGAGCCAGGAGCCACGGTGCGTATTCAGGCCAGTGCCTGGCCCGACGAAACATTTTCCGGTCAGATTGTGAGTACTGCCGGCACCCTTGATTCCTCATCCCGCACCCTTGCGACCTATATTGCCGTCAATAACGAGGATGGACGTCTGAAACCGGAAATGCAGGTCACCGCTTATGTCCGTTATAGCCCCCCTAAGCCAGTCATCAGCGTACCGGACTCTGCATTAACACTGATGGATGGCAAGTCGTCGGTATTTGTCGCAAATGGTGAAAATAAATATCAACCCGTCCAGGTTACGACCGGGAAAAAGGGTCTGGACAGGACAGAAATTACCAGTGGGCTGAAGCCCGGGGACCGTGTGGTTGTTAACCAGACTTACGATCTGAAATCCCGACTGCTTATCGCAGAAACGGCTGGCGGGCACTAAGGAGACACACATGCTCGGTTCGTTGATAAACCTATCTCTGAAATACAAGCTGCTGATCATTGTGTTGTTTATGGCCGTTGTCGGCTATGGCGTCATGGCATTCCGAAGCGTCCCCGTGGACGCCTTCCCCGATGTAACGCCGGTGCAGGTGAATGTCTATACAGAAGCTTCTGGCCTGGCCGCCGAAGATATTGAAAAGCTGTTCACCGTTCCGGTAGAAAGCAATATGGCCGGGTTACCCAATGTGGAACAAATCCGTTCAATGTCATTGGCGGGCCTTTCCTACATCAGTATCAATTTTAAAGACAACACGGATATTTATCTTGCTCGCCAGTGGGTCAGTGAAAAACTTCAGGAGATCGGGGACTCGCTCCCAGCGGGGTACAGCCCGCCAGTGCTGGGAGCCAACTCCTCCGGACTGGGGCAAGTTTTCTGGTATACCCTGGATGCGGGTAATTCCGGCCTCAGCACCATGGAATTACGTTCACTCCAGGAATGGACCATCAGGATGATCCTGAAAACGGTGCCAGGTGTGGATGATGTGGTTTCATGGGGCGGGAATGAAAAACAGTATCAGGTCACCCTCGATCCGGAAAAAATGGCGCTGTACAGCATCACGTTGGCTGACGTGCTCCCGGTGCTTGCAGGGAATAACCGCCAGGCCGGTGGGCAAAGCGTCAACATCGGTGAGGAACAGTATCTGGTTCGGGGTTATGGCCAGCTGGAAAGTCTTTCCGATATTGCAGGTCTGCGCATCACAAGTGCCGGTAACCACCCGGTCTATATTCGGGATATCGCCAAAGTGGAGTTCACACCAGCCGTTCGTGCAGGTGCGGTCACCCAAAATGGGCAGGAAGTCGTCATGGGGATGGTTCTGTCGCGCATTAACGAAAATGCCAGTGATGTCGTTAATGGTGTAAAGGACAAAATCTCAACAGTGGTGAATTCACTGCTGCCTGAAGGTGTCACGCTGAAAACGGTTTATGATCGAACAAACCTGGTTGATCTGGCGCTGAAAACGGCACAAAGCGCGCTGCTGGAAGGGGCTTTGCTGGTTGCCATTGTCCTGTTTTTGTTCCTCGGGGAACTCCGTTCAGCGCTGATTGTGATTATCACTCTGCCCGGCTCCATGCTGATAGCCTTTATTCTGATGCAACAATTCGGCTTGTCAGCAAACCTGATGTCGCTGGCAGGTCTGGCTATCGGTACCGGCATGATGGTGGATGGTGCAGTGGTCATGGTGGAGAATATCCATCGAAGGCTGGCGCTCAATCATGCCAGTGGCGCGAAAAACAGCTTCGCGCTGCAAATCCAGGAAGCCGCCAGGGAAGTGGCGATACCGGTGGCCTTTGCGATTTTAATTATCGTCGTGGTCTTTACTCCGCTGCTGACGCTCGATGGGCTTGAAGGCAAGCTGTTCCGCCCGATGGCACTGACGATTATTTTCGCGATGCTGGGGTCGTTAATTCTCTCGCTGACCATCGTGCCTGTGCTGTCGTCGCTGTTGCTCAAGCCCGCACATGAAAATGAAACCCGCATAGTCAGATGGATTACTGCAGGCTACCAACCGTTACTGAACAAAGTGTTATCACGCAGGAAAGCGACAATAAGCATCGCGCTGACCGCGTTTTTGTTTTCCCTGGCACTGTTTCCATTTTTGGGGAAAAGCTTTATGCCCCAATTACAGGAAGGCAGCCTGATGTTCAGGATCACTTCCATTCCATCCACATCACTGGACAGTACGCTGGCACTCTCGCGCAAAGTTTCTGATGATATTCGTGGCCAGTTCCCTGAAGTGAAAGATGTGGTCGCCACCATTGGACGTGCCGAAAAAGGCGAAACCGCAGACGTCAATTCAATGGAGGTTTTGTTGACGATGAACCCGCGGGAAAACTGGCCTGAAGACATTTCTTATGACCAACTGGCCCGTAACATCCAGGCGGTTCTTGAAGAAAAACATCCAGGGGCATTGTTCAGTGCAACACAGCCGATTCAGATGCGTGTCGATGAACTGATTTCGGGGATCCGTGCCACTCTGGCCCTGAAAATTTATGGACCGGACAGCGCCACACTAGATTCCCTGAGCCAGCAAATCCAGGCCACACTGAATAAAATCCCGGGCGTAGAAGAACTTTCAACGGAGTCCAGCAAGGGTAAACCCCAGGTGATTATCCGCGTCGATCGTGAAAAAGCGGCGGGTTATGGCATCAATACCAGCGACATCATGGATGTGGTGGAGTCCGGTATTGGCGGTGCGAGCATCTCGAGCATCATCGAAGGAACCGCTCGTTTTGATCTGGTGACCCGATTTAGCGCGCCTTACCGGGAGTCTGTTTCAGCTATCAGTGCCATCCCGCTACGTGGGGCGTCAGGCCAACTGATTTCGCTGTCGCAGGTTGCGGATATTGAGCTGGCTGAAGGGTACGCCTTCCTGCGCCGGGAAGGGCTACAACGTTACGTCGTGCTACAGATGGAAGTTGAAGGGCGTGATATTGACGGCTTTGTGAAGGAAGCCAGCCAGGCCATTGAGAAAAACAACCCGCTACCGGAGGGATACTGGAGCACCTGGGGTGGAGCCTTTGAAAATCAGCAACGCGCGATGGGCAAACTGTCTGTGATTCTGCCGCTGACCATTGGGCTGATCTTTATTCTGCTCTACACCGCATTCGGAACTCTGCGACATGCCACACTCATCATCGCGAACGTTCCGTTTGCCATGACGGGAGGAATTCTTTCCCTGTTCCTGAGCGGACAATATATGTCGGTCCCTTCCTCGGTCGGATTTATTGCCGTCTTTGGTGTCTCAATGCTCAACGGGATTGTGATGGTGTCATTCTTTAACGAACTGAGACAACAAGGAGCCAGTATCCGCGATGCTGTCCGACTGGGTGCGGTTCAGCGTCTGCGTCCAGTATTGATTACTGCGACGGTCGCGATACTGGGGCTGATCCCAATGCTGCTTTCCAGCGGCGTCGGTGCCGAAGTACAGCGTCCATTAGCGACGGTGGTGGTCGGAGGATTATTAACGTCCACAGCTCTGACATTATTCTTGCTGCCGCTGCTGTATGAAATGACGGAGAACTGGCATATGAAGCGCAATGCTGCTGCCCAAAAGGAACTGGATGCTCAATAACTAGCAACAAATAACAACGGGGAATATCTTACGATATTCCCCGTTAATTTTTATAACAGCTTATTGCAGCAGAGAAATATCCGCAACCTGCAAGAGCAGCTCGCCATTCTCAGCTAGCTATGAATCAGCAAGACGAAAATCGCTGGTTTTGTACTGAACTGATTTTAGGACAGAGTGACATCTGTTGGAGTAACTTCTTATAGCTTTCAGTATCACCCGAAGAATATACACTACTGGCGTTATTTCCTTAGCATGTTTGATGATTCAGAATTATTCCCTTGGGCCAATTCCTGTTCCAGTAGGTTTTATTGAATTCGAATGAACCCATCCATCTACAGTCTCTCCATTTTTTTTGAAAAATATAACAGATAAAAACCCTTTGTATTCTGAATACACATCAACTAAATCCCCGTGAATTATAAAAAGGTCTTTTATCTTACATCTCTCATCAGGAGCACTATAGAAATAAACTCGAGCATTATCACTCACAACATAACCTGACTCAGATGTAGAGATGACGTTTTGGTATATTTCTGCACGAGAATTAATATCATGACACTCTCCCCACGAAGAAAATGAACATACTAAAAGAAATAAAAGCAATAGAGTCTTCATCGTCACCCGCCCTCTCATCATACTAATCACTTTATTTGCAAAATTTGAATCTGTTGTATGCCCTACACTCTATAATACTAACAGTATTTTGAATATTTTCTGTAGCAAATAAACTCATAATCATGCATTTCACTGACAGCCAAGGGAATTTTCTTTATCACTCTGTAATTTACTGGCTAAATCACTCAAGTTATCAGTCTTTGTTTTGATACAATTGTATCTGTACTCCTTATTTAATTTCACATTGAATACAGCCACCCCCTGTTCTTTTTTGTTATCTTCGTATTTACTAAATATGAAACATTTATATTCACCATTAATAAAACTTATCTCCAAATAATCAGTTTGGAAGCAAGAGCAATGATTATAGCGAAATTTATTGTATGCAGGTGAGTTTGAGCTAAATTCAAACCTGACTTTATCCCCTGCCATCCTATAAATTAACCGATTATTTGCCATGCTCAAGGTTGCAACCTCTTTGATAGTATTGCAAGAAAAATACTCATCTTGCGCCAGGATTAGAAATATCTGATTGGGATATCATATGCCCCCTTATTTACTGAAGCGATGCCTTTCTAAGAGAATAGCTGAGACATAGTCATCATCATTTTGAAATTTGAAGTAACTCCCGGAATTACCAGTCTCACTTTGAGCAACTACTTTTATAGCAGCAACTTCACAAGATAAGCTCATAACCGCTGACTGATAGTCAGAGTCATCTATCGTGTCCCCTTTATAGAAAATTATAAAATCCAGAGGCTCCAATTTTCCATTAATGGGTGTAACTGGAAGAGAAATATTGTTCAAAGCATCCAAAAACACCACCGGATGCATATGTCACAAGGCTTCACTGCTGCGGATCTCCGGCACATCCTTCAACCACACCAGCTTGTTAATATACACCATATTATACTTTGCCAGATTCGAATACACTTCAAGAAATCACAGCGTCCTGTCAATTGCCCTTTGAGGTATCTTTTTGCTTTGCCCAAGCCCCTGCATTAGTTCAACATATTTTTTATATTTCACTTTCGCTTCTGCTCTATTTCCAGCATCCCAATATGAATCAGCCAGGTTCAAATAGGCGGGAATTCTGCCTGGGCTTCTATTAATTACAACAGTTAAATACTTCACAGCTTCGCCTGGCATATTATTTTGCTGTAAAAAAAAACCATAGTCGTTATAAATATCAACATTATAATAATTATTAACCAAGGACTCAACCATGTATGGCTCAAGCGAGTTGACTGCAGAGGACACATTATGCACCTTGAAAAACCTCAATGCATTGAAATAATTAACCTTAATTAACTCATCGAAATAATCATTGTAACCAAAAACATTTTTATATATTACCTCATAGTCTCCGGAAAAATTACTGCCTATTGGACAAACATCTAATCCATCCGAAATTAGCATAATGTGACTTCTGTCACTTCTATTAATTTCGAATAATGCACTGCCCTGTTCTTTTTCAGAATACCCCATAGTATCAGAATAAAATGGTAGTAAAGAAGCAGAAAACCCTTCAGGAATTTTCTTTAGTTTAAATTTTACTACACAATCTGCAGGAGATGAACTCCCAGACTCAATACTTCCACCAAGCAAAGTCGATGATATTAAATCTCTTTGGCCAGATTTTTCCAAGCCAAGAAGAGTTGTAGTGCTTTTATATATAACAACACTAGAATTTGCATAAGAAAAAATCAAAAATAAAAAAACACTAATAACCCACTTCATTATCTAACCTCCCTAAAGCTTCAGATTTTTCACTTACAAACCTAGCACTTACACCGGTCTGTACCTCTGGTAAATTTCGAGAAAAGTACACAAGATTTCCATCCGTTTTTTTCTTCCCTCTTTCGGTATAAATGGCAATAATAAGATTTCTATCATAATCTCTTGTTTCTGAAGCTGTTCCACCCAGTGACTTAATAGCATTGATAATGACATTATTTTCTGGCCCATGCTGCACTGATGTAGACCACACGACATCATTGAGAGTGTGCGAATGATATCTAACATCCACTTCGGTTTCTTCAAGAGTATAATCTACTAATTTATCAAAGTGAGTTTTCCTGATAAATTCATGCTCAATTACTTTGAATGCATCACCCTCTCTAGTTACAACCGTTCTCCATTTTGATGTAAAATCTGCAGAACCTGGAGTTAAATCGGTAAATTCATTCCTCCATATAAAAGAATCATCATTGACAAATTTTTTAACCGTGCCACCAATTATTATTCTCTCTATACCACGAACTGTAATTTTTACTTGGCTTGTCATTTGGTAAGAACCGTAGGAAACACCACCGGCATCCCCATGTCCGCCAGATACAGTTAAAGGCCCCCGACCTCCGGTTTCATATATTGATGATAATGACCCTAAATCGTAATCTCTTCGACGACGTTCATTTTTAATACATGACAAAAACACCACCGGATGCATATGCCACAAGGCATCACTTCTGCGGATTTCCGGCACATCCTTCATCCACACCAGCTTGTTAA
>Ga0207696_1001258_pt1 | contig 14239 bp, 11 predicted proteins | sample KBSS54metaG_FD_184403 | JGI IMG/M metagenome (GOLD analysis project Ga0207696, IMG submission 184403) | Switchgrass rhizosphere microbial communities from Kellogg Biological Station, Michigan, USA - KBS S5-4 metaG (SPAdes) (version 2) | ecosystem: Host-associated > Plants > Roots > Rhizosphere >...
ATAAGTGAGAGCACAATGACAGTAAAATATAAAACCGTTATCACCAAAGCCGGTGCGGAGAAACTGGCGGCGGCGAGTGTCCCGAACGCGAAGAAAGTCAACTTTGTAGCGATGGCCGTCGGGGATGGCGGCGGCAAACTGCCCGAGCCGAACGCCAGTCAGACGAAACTGGTCAATGAGGTCTGGCGTCATGCGCTGAATAAAATCAGCCAGGACAAAAAACACAAAAACTATGTCTTGGCGGAGCTGGTTATTCCTCCTGAGACCGGCGGTTTCTGGCTGCGTGAAATGGGGTTGTACGATGATACCGGCGCGCTGATTGCGGTCGGCAATATGGCCGAAAGCTACAAGCCCGAGCTGGCAGAAGGGTCAGGTCGCGCGCAGACGCTGCGTATGGTTATCATGGTGAGCGATATCGACACGGTCGAGCTGTCCATTGATACCACGCTGGTGATGGCAACGCAGGATTATGTCGACGACAGGCTCGCAGAACATGAGCGGTCACGCCTCCATCCTGACGCCACGCTGAAAGAAAAAGGTTTCACTCAGTTAAGCAGCGCGACCGACAGCACGTCTGAGGCGCTCGCCGCGACCCCGAACGCGGTCAAGGCGGCGTATGACCTCGCTAAGGGCAAATATACGGCTCAGGACGCGACCACAAAGCAGAAGGGCATTGTCCAGCTCAGTAGCGCAACTGACAGTGTGTCTGAGACGGTAGCCGCTACGCCGAAAGCGGTCAGTGCAGCTATTAAGGCGTTAAAAGACACGCTGGGGGATGCGTCGGGGAAGGATGTTGTGACATCTTTGTCTGACTTCACGCCGGGACGCGTTCCCGTTGTTGGCTGGATGGGGCTGGGCAGTATTCGGGATACGAAAATTCAGGATGAGAATTTCCCCTCTTTCTGGCGGGATACCAGCATTGTTAAATCAGGAATTACCATTCCCTATGACGGTTCACCGACGGTTTCTTATCTGGCTGTCGATGGCGCAAATCAGCACGCCTATGTAGGCCGCAAAAAAGCAGGCGAAGCGATTAGCTGGGTGAAGATTTACAGCGAATTTTATAAACCTTCCACCCGAGATATTTTCGCCTCCACCGAGTCAATCGGGGCGGCGGCTGATTTAAATGATTACATCAACCCCGGTCTTTATTATCAGGGCGCTAATGCCAATGCGGTCAATGGCAAAAATTACCCGGAAGGAAGTCTGTCAGGCTCGCTGGCCGTGTATAAAAATGCGGGCGGTATCACTCAGGTATACCGAATTTACAGCAACTCCCGCTGCTGGAGCCGGTCGCTGTATAACGGTGCCTGGTCAGCATGGGTGAAGCAATACGACACGGTGAATAAGCCCTCGGCGGAAGATGTCGATGCTATTTCTGCCTCTGGCGGAGGGACGTATCAACGCAATATTGCCGTCAAAGGCAACGGCGCAACCATAGCCTTGTGGCCGCTGTCTGCAAATCAGGCTGTATATGCGTTAGGAAAAGATTATACCGGTGAAAACGCGTGGTACGTCGGTCGGGGTGGTGCTGGCTATAACGTTGCACTCTACAACTACAACGGCGGGAATGGCCTGAATTTAAATGAAGATGGCTCGATTGCCCTGAATCTGGCGAACGGGAAACTGTTAACGGTGAATGGTCAAATTGTCCCCTCAGTCTATGGGAACTTTGACGCCCGGTATCAGGCAAAGGGCTCTTACGCTGCGCCGAACACCGCATCACGAGCTGTGAATGGCTGGTCTCAGGATGCCAGTACCGGCCTGATTTATCAGTGGTGTCAGGGGGCAACGGTCAGCAACGAAGCCAACCACACGGTGACCTTCCCGAAAGCATTTCCATCAGCGTGTCTGTTTGTCTCAGTCGGTACGTTAAACGTGAGTAATAACGACAACGCCGAACAGATTTATCACCTTGTTTCAAAAACGACGGCGAACTGTGTCGTTAAACCGAACAGGGCATATGGCAGCAATGGCAATGTTGCGCCGCTGGTCTGGGCTGTGGGGTACTAAATGAACGGATATTATTACAGTGCAGTAATTGGCGGTTTTCTGTATGAAGGGGATCGTCCTGCTTTTGAGGCAGCTGCAGGCTGGCCTGCTGATGCGGTCGCTATTTCTGACCGCTGGTACCAGCATTTAATCGACGGGCAGACCAAAGGTAAGGCGATTGTGCCGAATGAGCAGGGTAAACCTGTACTGAAAGCCATCACGCCTGATTACCCGGCAATGGTGGAACTGCAAAAGCAAAGACTTATCAGCGATGCGATGCAGTCCGTGAGCGTGATTCAGCTCAAGCTGCAGGCCGGTCGCGCCCTCAGTGAGTCTGAGTCAGTCACTCTGGCTGCTGTACTGGATTACATCGATGAGGTTGAAAGTATTGATACGGCATCCGTGACGAGTCAGGTCGACTGGCCGCAAATAACCCGTTAAACCAGAGCCCTCCACCCGGAGGGCTTTTTGTTAGTTGTGTCATTCCCCGTCCAACGCCATTGCATCGCGCCAGTCTCGCGCACATCAGAAAATAGTCGCTCCACTTCACCACGGAGTTTAACGGATGGGCGACTATCATCACGGCGTGCAGGTCATCGAGATTAACGATGGCGTGCGCACCATTTCCACCGTCTCAACGGCCATCATCGGCATGGTCTGCACGGCCAGCGATGCTGACGAAAAAGTATTCCCTCTTAACGAGCCTGTGCTCATTACTAACGTGCAAAGCGCCATCAGTAAGGCAGGTAAAACCGGCACGCTGTCGGCGTCCCTGCAGGCTATCGCTGACCAGTGCAAGCCGGTCATTGTGGCCGTACGCGTGGCCGAAGGTATCGAAGACCCCGACGACCCCGACGCGGCGCAGAAACAAACCCTTTCCAACATCATCGGCACCACTGACGAAAACGGGAAATACACCGGGCTGAAAGCGCTGCTGACCGCGAAAACCGTCACCGGCGTTAAGCCGCGCATTCTCGGCGTGCCGGGGCTGGATTCGCAGGAGGTGGCGACCGCGCTCGCCTCCACCTGTCAGAGCCTGCGCGCCTTTGGCTACATCAGCGCTTGGGGATGCAAAACCATTTCGGAGGCCATCGACTATCGCGAGAATTTCAGCCAGCGCGAGCTGATGGTGATCTTCCCCGATTTTCTGGCATGGGACACCACGGCGAACGCCACGACAAACGCCTGGGCGACGGCACGCGCGCTCGGTCTGCGCGCCAGAATCGACCAGACGGTCGGCTGGCACAAAACCCTGTCAAACGTCGGCGTGAATGGCGTCACCGGCGTCAGCGCCTCGGTGTCGTGGGATTTGCAGGAGCCGGCGACCGACGCCAACCTGCTTAATCAGGCCGGTGTCACGACGCTGATTCGCAACGACGGCTTTAAGTTCTGGGGCAACCGCACCTGCTCGGATGACCCGCTTTTCCTGTTTGAGAACTACACCCGCACCGCGCAGGTGCTGGCCGACACGATGGCGGAGGCGCACGCGTGGGCGATGGATAAGCCCATCACCCCGACGCTTATCCGCGACATCGTCGCCGGTATCAATGCCAAATTCCGCGAGCTCAAAACCAACGGCTATATCGTCGATGGTTCGTGCTGGTACGACCCGGAGTCAAACGACGTCACAACCCTTAAAGCGGGGAAACTGTATATCGATTACGACTATACCCCCGTCCCGCCGCTGGAAAATCTGACCCTGCGCCAGCGCATCACCGATACCTATCTGGCGAACCTGTCGGACTCGGTCAACAGCTAAGGAGCTGACAGCATGGCATTACCGCGCAAGCTTAAATATCTGAACATGTTCAACGATGGCCTCAGCTACATGGGCGTCGTGGAATCCGTCACCCTGCCGAAACTCACGCGTAAGTTTGAGAAGTATCGCGGCGGCGGGATGCCGGGCTCGGTGTCAATCGACCTCGGCCTCGATGACGACGCGCTCTCTCTTGAGTGGACGCTCGGCGGTCTGCCCGACATCGACCTGTGGGCGCAGTATGCCTCGCCGGGTGCTGACAGTGTGCCGCTGCGTTTTGCAGGCTCTTACCAGCGTGACGACACCGGCGTCATTTCTGCCGTTGAGGTGGTGATGCGTGGCCGTCACAAAGAGTACGACGGCGGCGAGAATAAGCAGGGTGAAAGCGGGACGACCAAAATGTCGACCGAGCTCGCCTATTACCAGCTCACGATTGACGGCAAAGAAGTCATCGAGATTGACGTCATTAACATGGTGCTGAAAGTCGACGGTGTTGACCGTCTGGCGGAGCATCGCAAGGCGATCGGCCTGTAACCCCTGAACCGGTCAGCGGTGCTGGCCGGTCACTTCACTTTGCTGAGAGAAAGATATGAAAAAAATTAACGAAACTGCTGCGACCGAAACCGAAAACCCGAACGTCGTTACCCTCGATACGCCGCTGATGCGCGGCGAGCAGAAAATCGAAAAGGTCACACTGTCCAAACCGAACGCGGGAACCCTGCGCGGCGTGTCGCTGGCGGCGCTGGCGCAGTCGGATGTCGATGCACTGATTAAGGTGCTGCCGCGCATGACGTATCCGGCACTGACCGAGCAGGAAATCATCCGCCTCGATGCGTCCGACCTGCTGTCTTTCGCCGGTAAGGTGATTGGTTTTTTGTCACCGGCTTCGGATCGTTAACCTTCCCTGAAAAACTGTCGGTCGATGACCTGATGGCGGATATTGCAGTGATATTTCACTGGCCGCCATCAGAGCTGTATTCCCTGAGCCTGACCGGGCTCCTGACATGGCGCGAGAAAGCGCTGCAACGTAGCGGAAATCACCATGAGCAATAACGTCAGACTTGAGGTGCTGCTGAACGCGGTCGACCGGGCAAGCCGACCGCTTAAAGCTATCCAGACCGCCAGCAAATTCCTCACCGGCGACATCCGCAATTCACAGAAAAGCCTGCGCGACCTTAACGCGCAGGCATCCCGGATTGACGGATTCAGGAAAGCCAGCGCGCAGCTCGCCGTGACCGGCCAGTCACTGAACAAGGCGAAACAGGAAGCGGCCGCGCTGGCCGTCCAGTTTAAAAACACCGAGACACCCACGCTCGCACAGGCGCGCGCACTGGAAGCGGCGAAGAAATCTGCTGCTGACCTGCAGCTCAAATACAACGGCCTGCGTCAGTCCGTGCAGCGTCAGCGCACCGAGCTCACGCAGGCGGGGATTAATACCCGCCAACTGTCGACCGATGAGCGGGGGCTCAGGTCGCGCATCAGCGAGACAACCGCGCAGCTCAACCGCCAGCGTGACGCGCTGGCGCGGGTCAGTCAGCAACAGGCCAGACTGAGCGCGGTCAAGAAACGCTACGAATCCGGGCAACAGCTCGCCGCCGGTGCGCGCAATGCCGGAATGGTCGGCGTGGGTGTGTCGACCGCCGGGCTTTATGGGGCGTCGCGGTTTATCGCGCCCGGTATCGGGTTTGATAAACAGATGTCTGGCACGCAGGCGATCCTCGGTCTCGATAAAGGCGATGACAAACTCGCGGCCATTCGTAAACAGGCGCGCGATATCGGTGCGACCACGGCCTTTTCACCGGGTGACGTCGCGCGCACGCAGACCACGCTCGCACGCTCGGGCTATAACGCTGATGACGTGCTTGCGGCGACCGGCTCGACCGTTAACCTGAGCCTCGCGGCGGATGTCGATATCGCCGAAGCGGCCGACATCATTACCAACATGCAATCAGCGTTTAACCTGTCGACAACCGAGATTGAGCGCGTCGCGGATGTGATGACCAAAGGCTTTACGTCATCCAATACCGGTCTGGTCGAGCTGGGCGAGGCAATGAAATACGTTGCGCCGATTGCGGAGGCCGCCGGGGCGAGTATTGAAGACACGACGGCGATGCTCGGCATTCTTGCGGATAACGGGATTAAAGGCTCGATGGCCGGGACCGGGGCGAGCGCCATTTTCAACCGTCTGCAGGCTCCGATGGGCAAAGCGGTCGATGCTATCTCAGAGTTAGGCGTGAAAACCCGCGACGGCAAAGGGAACATGCTGCCGGTCGAGAAAATCCTCAAGGATATTCATAAGTCCTTTGCGAAAAACAAGCTCGGGACGGCGGAGCAGGGCGAATACCTGAAAGTCATCTTTGGTGAGGAGGCGATGAAGGGGGCGATTAAACTCGTCGCCGCTGCCGGTGATGGCTCACTTGCCAGCAAGCGCCAGCAAATCGGGGACTCAAAAGGAACCACGGAGCGGATAGCCAAAATTCAGACCGATAACCTCGACGGGGATTTGAAAAACCTGCAGTCGGCTTATGAAGATTTGCAGATTGAGGTATTCGATAAAGAGAACTCCGCATTGCGCCGCCTGACGGTTTCCGCGACCGATATGCTCGGCAAGGTTGCCGCCTGGGCGAAAGCGAATCCTGAGCTGACGCAGACCATTTTCAGTGTGACTGCCGGTGCGCTGGCGCTGGTCGGCGTGCTGGGCGGAATTGGCCTGATTGCGTGGCCGGTCATCGCCGGGATTAACGGCATCATCGCCGCCGCAGGTCTGCTGAGTGTGATTTTCACCACGGCCGGGACGGCCATTGTCACGGCTATTGGGGCAATCAGTCTGCCGGTTGTGGCCGTGGTGGCGGCTGTCGTGGGCGCTGCCTTGCTCATCTATAAATTCTGGGAACCGATAAGTGCCTTTTTCTCGGAGGTGGTGGCGGGGATTAAAATAGCTTTTGGTTCACTGTCACCGGTGTTTGACGCTATCGCGGAAAAGCTCGGTGCGGTCTGGAAATGGTTTACTGACCTGTTTGCGCCGGTGAAATCCCTGCAGGATATTTTCGAGCGCTGCAAAAATGTCGTTGTGGCCTTTGGTCAGGGCCTGACCGATGCGCTGATGGCTCCGCTGAATATCTTTAACAGCCTGAGCGGAAAGGTTAGCTGGTTGCTGGAAAAGCTCGGGGTCATCAAAAAAGAATCGAGCGACCTCAACCAGAACGCCGCGAAAACGGATAAGACCGCCGCCGGTGGCGGGTATGTCCCGGCAACCGCGGGTTATGGCGGCTATCAGGGTTATCAGCCGGTGACGGCTCCCGCAGGCCGCTCGTACATCGACCAGAGCAAAAGCGAGTACAACATCACCCTGCAGGGTGGCGTTGCACCGGGCAGTGACCTCGATCGCCAGCTCCGCGACGCCGTCGACAAGCTCGACCGCGAAAACCGTGCGCGCCAGCGCTCCAGCATGAGACACGATTAAGGAGAACATTAAGCATGTTAATGGTGCTGGGCTTTTTTGTGTTTGAGCGGCGCACCCTGCCGTATCAGTCGATGCAGTATTCGAAGGATTATCGCTGGGCGTCAAACGACCGCATCGGCAAGCCACCGGCGTATCAGTTTCTCGGGGAGGGGGAAACCACGCGCACGTTGTCGGGTACGCTTTACCCGGAAATCACCGGCGGTCGCCTGTCTTTGCTGGCCGTCGAACTGATGGCCGATGAGGGGCGCGCATGGCCGTTAATTGACGGGAACGGCATGATCCACGGCATGTATGTCATCGATAAAGTGACCCACACGCATACTGAGTTTTTCAGCGATGGTGCGGCGCGAAAGATTGAGTTTAGCCTGTCGCTGAAACGCGTCGATAAATCACTTTCGGCCATTTATGGCGACCTGAAAACGCAGGCCAGCAATCTGGTCACGGATGCGGGTAACTGGCCGGGAGGGCTGGCGGGATGATAACTGAAATGAATATTCAGGCCGGGGCGCGGCTCGCGCCTGCGTATATGCTCACGCTCAATGGCGCGGATATCACGCAGAATTTCAGCGACCGGCTTATCGGGCTGACCATGACCGACAATCGCGGATTCGAGGCCGACCAACTCGATATCGAGCTCAATGATACTGACGGACTGGTCGAGCTGCCGCCGCGCGGGGCAAAGCTGACGCTGTGGCTGGGCTGGCAGGGCTCCGCGCTGGTGAATAAGGGGAGTTTTACGGTCGATGAAATCGAGCACCGTGGCGCGCCCGATACGCTGACCATCCGGGGGCGCAGTGCGGATTTTCGCGGTACGCTGAACTCTCGCCGCGAGCAGTCATGGCATGACACCACGCTCGGGGTGATTGTTGAGACCATCGCGCAGCGCAACAAACTGACGGCCAGTGTCGCGGATACCCTGAAAGCCATTGCGATCCCGCATATTGACCAGACGCAGGAATCCGACACGGCGTTTTTATCCCGGCTGGCGGAGCGTAACGGGGCGTCTGTCTCAGTAAAAGCCGGGAAACTGTTATTCCTGAAAGCCGGTAGCGGGATGACGGCCAGCGGCAAACCTATCCCACAAATGACCGTTGAGCGTGGCGACGGCGACCGTCATCAGTTTGCGATTGCTGACCGCGAAGCCTACACCGGCGTCACGGCGAAATGGCTGCACACCAAAGACCCGAAACCGCAAAAACAAAAGGTGAAGCTCAAACGAAAACCTAAAGTGCAGCACCTGCGCGCGCTGCAGCATCCGAAAGCGGCCAAAACCACCACCAAGGCCAAAGCCAAAAAGGAGCAGGAGGCGCGCGAGGGTGAGTATATGGCCGGAGAAGCTGACAACGTGCTGGAGCTTACAACCATCTACGCGACAAAAGCGCAGGCGATGCGCGCAGCTCAGGCTAAGTGGGACAAAATACAGCGCGGGGTGGCGGAGTTTTCAATCTCGCTGGCTATTGGCCGTGCAGATTTATTTCCTGAAACGCCGGTAGCGGTGAAAGGCTTTAAGCGCGTGATAGACGGGCAGACGTGGATAATCAGCCGCGTGGTGCACAGTCTCAACGGGAACGGCTACACGACGAGCTTAGAGCTTGAGGTGAAGGTTTCGGACGTGGAGTATGAGAGCGAAGAAATAGAAAGCTGAATTGTTTGTATATATTTGTTTTATATGGTTAAAATGAGTAAAATGCATGCATCGGAAACGTTCAAAGGTGCTCACCATGTTTCACTGTCCTAAATGCCATCACGCCGCTCATGCTCGCACGAGTCGCTATTTTTCAGACACGACAAAAGAGCGTTATCATCAGTGCCAAAATATCAACTGCAGTTGCACCTTTGTCACGACCGAAACCCTTTCGCGTTTTATCGTTTCACCGGGTGAGATCGTGCCAGCACCACCACACCCGACTACATCAGGACAGCAGCAGATACACTGGATGTGACCAACGAGAAAGCCCCGCAATTGCGGGGCTTTTTGTATCTGTTAGATTTGTGCTGTTAATAACATGACCGTAATCACATGACCGCCTGCAAAGTGCCAGGAGCGGAAGTTGCTAAAACGGTTTACCGTGGTCAAAGGAGTCAGGGGCAACAACGCAATATTGCTAACTGAGGTTTGGATCTAATCCTAGGACACGTCAGGAGCCATGCTAATCTGTTCATTAAAGCAAACTACATGCCTATAATTCAGAACATTGCTATAGACATGAAAATGTGTAACATGCAATAGGCTGCTACACATTACAGCAGGATTCCTACACCAAGGAGTGTTGATGATTAACGTATCCAATCCTTTCCCAGATAACGAAATTATATCTTTCTATGACTGTACTGGGATGCCAATTTTTTACCTACACAGTGATGGTGAAAATTTTTATCACTATGACGGTACCCCACTAGCCTATTTATATAATAATGAATTTATAGTTTCATATTCAGGTGAGTATTTAGGTTGGCTATATAATGGGAGTGTTATAGATTATAAAAATGGGGCTTATGTTTTTTTTACAGTTTATAGTTCTGGTGGGCCATCGCGACCAAGCCGAAAGTCTCGACCAAGTAGATCATCAAGAAAGAGCAGACCTTCTAAATTAAGCCGTAATAGTCGACCGTCACGACCTTCAAGACAAATCAGATGGAGTGAGAGAAGCAATATGAGTTTTTTTCGTAGTTAAATTCCCGTTAAATTAAAAATGGATTGATTTGAAAATTAGCTGATTTACCTACTATCAAAGAATTAAAAGGGTTAAAGATGAGTAATCTTCCTACTACAGTAAATACAACCGCAGTAACAACTGGTGTTGATAACTTCACAACATCATTAACTACCTACCTCACCGATTTGAATCTTCCGGCAAATGGCGTTTTAGTCGGCAATGATCAGAGATACACTGTAATCGATAACTTCCCAAAGGTTATTGGCGGTATTGACAGTGTAAGGCGTGCAGATTCTTTATATCTATCAAAGTTTATTGCAGCGTGCGGCGCTGGCCTTTTTGACGCAGCACTCAATTTCTTATGGAATGAAACAGTAGTAAATTTAAGATGGAAGGTTTCCCTTAACGATATAGACTATTTTTATGACAGTATTGTCACTGACACAAAAAGAAGAGATAAACTTAAAACTGTAGATGATTTAGTTAATATAGAGGAGTGGGAACTTGTTAAGGGTTGCCACTTAACAGGATTACTTTCGGATATAGGTTTTAAACATCTTGATTATATAAGAGACATGAGGAACTGGGCTAGCGCAGCACATCCTAACCAAAGTCAGCTAACAGGATTCATGCTCATCTCGTGGCTTGAAACCTGCATCAAAGAAGTGATTGCGAAAGAACCAGAACCTTCTGCATTACAAATAAAGAGAGTACTATCTAACATCAGAGGCGCTATCTTAGATGGCGATGACTTAGCCCATATAAAATCCGCGATGGAAAGCCTGCCTCAAGATGTTGTTGATTCTTTCTTAAGAACTATATTTGGGATGTATACTAATGACAATGCAGCTGTACAGGTTAAGAATAATATAAAAGGAATTGCAAAAAAATGTTGGGATCTTTCGTCAGAAACTACGAAGTATAGTTGTGGTATAAGATATCAATCTTTTGCAGCTAACGGTGAGAGAGTTAGGAAAGATGCGGCTAATGAGTTTTTAACAACTGTATCTGGTCTTCCATATCTTCCATCTGACTCTTTGGCTGTTGAAATATCAATCAGAGTGACGAATCTATACCAAGCCCATTTTGGATGGAATAATTTCCATAATGAACCAGCTCATGCATCTTCTTTGGCTGCATATATCTCTTCTGCTGGAAATGTTCCTGATTCAGTTCGATTCGAATATGTTAAGACTATAGTTTTATGTTATTTGGGTAACAGCTATGGAGTGTCTAATATGGCCGTTTCTTACTATGAAGAAATGATTGGTAAGTTCGGCGAGGCTGAGTTAAAAGAGTTCGTTAAAATAATTTATGATAAAGACGTAATATCTAGGCTTGCAACTCAAACATGTGCTTCTCGATATAAACATATAGCATCACATTTTGTTAGCAGAACTACCAATCAAATAACCTCGCAAGCTCTAAATGCGATCATAGCATCCACTGACCCCCAGTTACCGAACCTATCGAAAGCAACGGCCTACGATAAGCTTATTCGCTCATACTAAATACTGTTAGGCAAAAACAAGCTTAGATCAGATAACAGCCCTCTCTATCCGAGGGCTTATTTACATAAATGCTACATGAATATCCGCTTCTCGCTCGTTGCGGACCCACCTTGATCATCATTATCATGCATTTTCGCCATCAGGCCATACCCGCAAGGTCCGAAACGCATCCCTTTGCGGTTTGACAGCGCTTACCGGCCAGCCGGCGAGCCGTAGGGGATCAATAAACCCGATATAATTTTTGATTAGTGCAGTAAATATAAAGCTAACCGGCAATTTCTTCTTCCAAATCATCTGGATGTGAAAGCTCACCCGGTTCTGGTTCCATATATATAGGGTGTGCGATGATGATTTCAGTTTTGATGACAATCCCGGCACCACCATCACCCCCAAAATCAGGAGAAATATTTACCTCTGGTAATCCCCCCAACCCATCAGTTACCTGCACCGAGGTTAAAGGAAAAGTTATACATTCCTTATTGTCAGGATTTATTGCAACCACCATACTGATATGCTTTTCTACACTTAACCCATTACCTCCTGGGTTAGGTCCAGCAGGCGATGTGGCTTTGTCGCCCCCATTGTCTGAATCTGAGCACTTATAGCATTTCTGGCTGGTTTTATGAGATGTAAAACGGTTTACATAGAGTGCGAACTGTTCTTGCGTCATTCCAACTATTGAAGAGAAAGCATCTTCTAGTGTCTCATGAGTATCTCTGCTTGGCGCGAAATAATCCCTCACAATCAATTGAAAATTAGAGTCTTCATACTGAGCACCAACAAAATAATGTCCCTTTATTGAAGGTTTTCCCTCGTCGCTAAAACAATCTCTGGCAGCATTATAACCTGACATTTTCCCAAGGAATTTATTATTTACCTCTGAATTAAACCCCTTGCTCCCGAGGTCTTTTTTAAACTCTACAATATAAAACTTGTAGTTTTTCAAAGAGTCTTTAGTAACTATAATAGTGTCACCTACCCGCTCCTGAATCCCGTCCAAAGGAGCTATACTTTTAATAATTCCTTTCTCCAGACAGTCAGCAATAAATTTGTACTCAACTGTTTTTTCAAACCATACAACTTCTTGTTTAGTGGCTGAATTACTATTCTTCATATAACCACCCCCCCCCCCAATTTGAATAATAACATTCCATAACATTTGATTTGGTAATTAACAGGCAGGAAATATCACATCATCCCTATTTTCGGCCCTAATCAAAAAAGACGATGCACCTAAGCATCGCCAAATGAATTTACCATCAATATGTATCCATGGTTAAGAACATCTTAGCTATCGTTAGCTATCGGCTCTGCATTCGAAAACATGAGAAGGTCTGACCAGTTGAGGGTTTCCGCCACATCTCCTATGTGTTTTTCAAAGACTTTTACGGAGATATTCATAGCCTTCACAGGTCAGCAAAATCTGACTGGAAATTTTCGGTAAATGTTCCCGTGTAGCTGTAAGTCTCCCGCTTACCGCGATAAGCCTGCCGGCGGTATCCTCCTCAACCGTACGGTGATACCGATGCTTTGCGTGAGAGCTGGCGTACCTTCCGAATACAGCGGTGGAATAATAATTAGCCCCCGGGGACAAGCCTAAGCGGTGACCGCACTGGCCAGCTTACAGCATGGTATGTCGCTGTACGAGCTGATGCAGGGAATCCCCTTGCTTATATCTGTCCCAGATAATCACTTTCTGTTCTGGCGTGTAGTTAATTCGAGTTCTTCGTTTCATGGCAACGTCCCCCTTGATTAAGTGTAGCGTTACATCGACCCGTTGAACTTACAGCCAAAAGTGGACTGTGGGGAAAACTAATTTTTTTTATTAACATCTGGAAATAGAGGTGCTAAAAATTTTTCGGGCGGATTCAAGTATATTATACCATGCATGTAACCAAGCCATCCAAGAACGTATAATAATACGCTGAGCATTCTTTCCGTTAAAAGCTTAGGGTCGCATAATATTTCATCGAAATTCCGTGATGATTTTTCTTTCATCATATTTTCTTCTGATGCCCTTAAAAAATTAACAATCTTATCTTCAAGCTTTGGACTATCTATTCTATGAGCTAACTCATTTCTAAGTTTGTTTAGTGCATCAAGTACAGGCCACACACCTCTAGGGAACTCTATCTTATACATATGAACTCCGTAAAGCGCTTCTGCTAATTTCAATTTGTGATGAAATGAGAATTGAATACCCTCTAAAGCATTAGGAGCCTTACAGTGAAGTAAAACAATTTCGTACAAAATCTCTTCCAAGAAAAGGTGGGCCTTTAATACTAATGACGTCATGTCAAGTTCAGGAGTTAGATGTTTATCGTATTTCGATTGATACTCTTCAGTGAGCTTATTCAAACTTTCTTGGTCCATATGCGTCCACCCATAAAATGTTAAATTTAACGCGGTTGTTGGCATCATTAAAGCGCAACAGGGTAAATGGCGCGTTCTAAATTGATGTTGGCCTGTCCGGCTCCTCCTCATCCACTGTATGTGGTATCAACTGAAGATGCAAAAACTACAATAAATAATGTTTCGGACTAAGCTGCTTAGCTTTAGACGCTGACTTGCTCCTCGTTGATTCAAACATAATGCTCTTAGCAATGTCCGCTTCTCGCTCATAGCAGACGGTCAAAAGCATGCTCGTTACTGACTAAATATGATTTATCTATCAGCCTCAGTTAAAAAAAAGCCCCGCATATGCAGGGCTTTAGCTATCAATGTGGTCAATGCGTGGACGCTACCAGAAATAAATCCTTTTATTTCATTGTCTTAATCAAAAAAAATAAGCCTGCGTAAGGGAGATTACGCAGGCTAAGGAGGTGGTTCCTGGTACAGCTAGCATTTATGGGTTATGTTT
>Ga0207696_1001259_pt1 | contig 14233 bp, 14 predicted proteins | sample KBSS54metaG_FD_184403 | JGI IMG/M metagenome (GOLD analysis project Ga0207696, IMG submission 184403) | Switchgrass rhizosphere microbial communities from Kellogg Biological Station, Michigan, USA - KBS S5-4 metaG (SPAdes) (version 2) | ecosystem: Host-associated > Plants > Roots > Rhizosphere >...
GACACTTCCGGCAAGGTGATGAAGCCTGCCAAACTGAAGAACGGTACCGAGCTGTCGGTTGCTGACTTCATCGAAATCGGCGACATGATCGAGATCGATACCCGCGAAGGCGGTTCCTACAAAGGCCGTGCTAAATAAGCACTGCTTTTTACGGAAAGAAAAAGCCCGACCATTGAGTCGGGCTTTTTTGTGCCTGCGTTTTGCGCTTCACGCCTGTCCCCTGTGGGAGCGAGCCTGCTCGCGAATGCGTTCTGTCAGTCAGCACACAACCGGATGACACACCGCTTTCGCGAGCAGGCTCGCTCCCACAATGGGATGGTGGTTACTTCAAGTGTTGCTTGAGTTCCTCAGACGCCTGCAACATCGCCGAACGCACCGCCGGCACCTGGCTGACCACGTTGAGCAAGCCGTAATCGTGAATCATGCCGTTGTACCGTACCGACGTTACCGCTACACCCGCCTCGTCGAGTTTGCGTGCGTACGCTTCACCTTCATCACGCAATACATCGGCGCTGGCGGTCTGCACCAGTGCTGGCGGCAGGCCCTTCAATTGCGCGGTGGTTGCTCGCAACGGCGAGGCATAGATCTCGTTACGCTGTTTGGCATCGGTGGTGTAGTTGTCCCAGAACCACTTCATCATGTTGCGTGTGAGGAAGTGCCCTTCGGCGTACTGGTTATACGAGCCCGTGTCGAAACTGGCGTCCGTCACAGGCCACAGCAGTACCTGGAATCTGATCGCCGGGGTGCCTTGGTCTTTGGCCATCAGCGCCACCACGGCCGCCATGTTACCGCCGACACTGTTGCCCGCCACGGCCAGACGCTGGCCGTCGACATTGATCTCTTTACCGTGCTCGGCGACCCACTTTGTCGCGGCGTAGGCCTGGTTGATCGCCACCGGGTAATGCGCTTCCGGAGACGGCGTGTAATTGACGAAGACTGCCGCCGCGCCCGAACCGACCACCAGATCGCGCACCAGCCGTTCGTGGGTCGGGAAATCGCCCAGTACCCAGCCGCCACCATGGAAGAACATGAACACCGGCAGCTCGCCCTTGACCCCGGCCGGCCGGACGATGGTCAGCTGCAACGGTTGGCCATTGACCTGAATGGTCTTCTCGCTGACGTCTGCTTTGGGCAGCGTCAGCTTGACCCCCGACTGCGCGCCGACCAGCACGGCGCGGGCGTCTTTGGGTGTCAGCTGTTCTATCGGCTTGCCGGTGCCGGCATTCAACACATCGAGAAAGGCCTGAGTGTTGTGTTCGACATCACCGGCGAACGCACTGTGGATGGACAGGGCGAGAAGGGTACCGGTCAAGACTTTGCTGAAAGTGTTCATGTTCATTTCCTGTTCGGGCCTGGGGCGTCAGTGCTTAAACGGTGACGTGCAGACGCACGTCGACGTTGCCACGGGTGGCGTTGGAGTACGGGCAGACCTGGTGCGCCGCGTCGACCAGTGTCTGCGCGTCGGCTTGTTCCAGACCCGGCAGGCTGATGTGCAGGTCAATGTCCAGACCGAAGCCGCCAGGGATCTGGCCGATACCGACATGAGCAGTGATCGAGGCATCGTCGGGGATTTTGCGTTTGGTCTGGCTGGCGACGAATTTCAGTGCGCCGATGAAGCAGGCCGAGTAACCGGCAGCGAACAGTTGCTCAGGGTTGGTCGCTGCGCCGCCGGCACCGCCGAGTTCTTTCGGGGTAGCGAGTTTGACGTCGAGGATGTTGTCGCTGGAGATCGCACGACCATCACGGCCGCCAGTGGAGGTTGCGATTGCAGTGTAGAGAGTTTGCATGGTGTGGTCCTCGTTGGGTGTCTGTTTTTGCGCTAATTGTTTGCGCGCTAAGTAAGTGCGAGGTGAATGTAGCTCGCTAATGTTTAGTGCGCAAGATAATTTTTTGAGAAAGCTGAATCTCGGTCCTTTAAAAGCACTGTCGATCAGCTTGAAAGTGAAGATTTAGAGCGGATGGTGGGGGCGCGGGCTGAAGAATATTTTTCCTGATGAACCGATCCTTTGTAGGAGTGAGCCTGCTCGCGATAACGGTGGAGCAGGCAATACGGGGGCCGACTGAACCACCGCTATCGCGAGCAGGCTCACTCCTACAATAGGGCAGCGCTGTTATCCGGTCAGGCTTTCTTGCAGATGGCTGCGCAGGGCTTGCAGCTCAGATTGAAGATTCTGCAGGCGTTCGAGGGTGAAACCACTGGCGCCCAAGATGCATTGCGGAACGCTTATGGCCTTCTCACGAAGAGCCCGGCCCTGCGCGGTCAGTTCGACGATCACCACCCGTTCGTCTTCACGGCTGCGGGTTCTGCTGAGCAGACCTTCACCTTCTAGCCGTTTGAGCAACGGTGTCAGCGAGCCTGGATCGGTCAGCAACCGCGTACTGATTTCGCCCACGGTCAAACCATCCTTTTCCCACAGCACCATCATCGCCAGATACTGCGGGTAGGTCAGGCCCAGCGCTTGCAGCAGCGGCTTGTAGACCTTGGTCATCATCAGTGAAGTGGAATGCAGGGCGAAGCACGCCTGATTGTCGAGCAGCAGGTCGTCGCAGGTGTCGCGTTCGGTGGTCATGGCAAAGCCTTGTTCGGTGATGGGCTTGAATCTAGCGCCCGAATGTTTAATGCGCCAGATAATTATCCAGGATCTAGTGTCGGCCCAGCTCGCGTTGCAGCGCCAGATCCCACGGTGGCACCGGGCTGAAGCGGGTCTTGAGGTATTCCAAAAGCAGACGGCTGCGCGAGTGGGTCTGCTGTTCCATTCGCAGTGCATAAATGCCGGTGCTCTCTGGTTGCGGCAGGCCGTTCTCGCAGAACAGCGGCAGCAGTTCGCCGCGCAGCAGGTATTCGCTGGCCAGCCAGGTCGGCAAATGCGCGATGCCCAGCCCGGCCAGAGCACCGCACACCAGCGCTTCGGCATTGTTGGCGCTCATGCGGATGCGCGCGGGGCGATGCAGTTGCATTTGCCCGTCCAGTTCGAAGCGCCAGGCGAAGGGCGGGGCGAGACCTTCCCAATCCAGCCCGTCATGTTCACTCAACTGCGCGGGATGGCGCGGTGCGCCACGGCGTTTCAGGTAGTCGGGGCTGGCGCAGGCAATGCGCACCATGCTCGCCAGCGGCGTGGCGACCAGCCGCGTATCGGCCATTTGCCCGGCGCGCAGCACCAGATCGACTTTGCCCAGATTCGAGCCGTGCATGTCGATGAAGCTGTCGATCAGGTGCAACTGCACGTCGAGGCCCGGGTACAGCACCAGAAAGTCAGCGATGACCGGCGCGAGATGGCGGCGACCAAAAGCGGCCGGGGCATCGATGCGAATCAAGCCTTCCGGCGCACTGCTCAACGACACCGCCTCGGCGCGGGCCAGTTGCAGTTCGCTGACGATGCGTCGTGCTCGCTCGGCAAACGCTAGACCTGCCGGGGTCGCCCGCACGGCGTGGGTGCTGCGAATGAACAACTGGCTGCCAACAGCGCTTTCCAGGCTGTCGATGCGCCGCGCCACGGCGGAAGGCGTCAGCGGATGACGACGGGAAGCTGCAGAAAAACTGCCGCTTTCCAGCACATCGAGAAACAGCCCGAGCTGTTCGGTCAACTGATTGGGATTCATGAGTGTTTCGGTGCTTGTGCGAAATTGGCATAGCCATTGTGCGTTGCTGTGCGTTTCCCCGCCAGCCTCGACTGCGTAGGATGAATCGCCTGACGGATGAGGACATCGCTGTGATCGAGTTTTTGTTGTACCTGCTGTTTGGCGCCGCCCTGGGGACACTGGGCGGGATCTTCGGCATCGGCGGTGGTTTGATCGCCATCCCGCTGCTGGGCGTGTGGTTTGGCCTCGATCAGCAGATCGCCCAAGGCACGGCGCTGGTGATGGTGGTGCCCAACGTGATGCTGGCGCTGTGGCGCTATCATCAGCGCAATCGCATCGAGCTGCGTCATGCGCTGCCGTTGGCGGTCATGGGTTTTTGCTTTGCGTGGATCGGTTCGATCTGGGCGGTGGGCATCGATGCGCAAACCATGCGCATCGGTTTTGTCGCGTTCCTTGTGGTGCTCTCGGCGTACAACCTGCTGAAGATGTTCGGCAAGAAAACCGCCGTGACCTCCGAGATGCGTTACTCATGGCCATGGCTGGGTGTTTTGGGCGCAGCGTCCGGGACCATGGGCGGTCTGTTCGGTGTCGGCGGGGCCGTGGTGGCGACGCCAGTACTGACCAGTCTGTTCGGCACCAGCCAAGTGGTTGCTCAAGGCCTGTCGCTGGCTCTGGCGTTGCCAAGCACCGGCGTGACCCTAGTGACCTACGCGGTGCATCACGAAGTGGACTGGATGATCGGCCTGCCGCTGGCCATCGGCGGTCTGGCCAGCATCAGTTGGGGCGTCAAAGTCGCCCACGCCATGCCGGAACGGCTCCTGCGCGGGCTGTTCTGCGGTTTTCTGGTGCTGTGCGCGGTGATGCTCGCGTTTAAAGTTTGAAGCCTTCGACGATGTGCTCGGCCAGGCATTCGGTGATCGGCGACGGATTGTTCAGGTTGCGGATCAGCATGATGCTGGCCTCGGGCAACAGCGGCAGATCCTCGGCGGCGCCAAGAATGCGCATGTCCGGGGTGATCAGGCTTTCCAGTTGCGCGGTGATCGCCAGACCCGCGCTCACCACCGCCATCAGCGCCGACAGGCTGGTGCTGTTATAGGCGATGCGGTAGTCGCGGCCCATCGCGTCCAGCGCATTGCACGCCCACAAACGGCAGAAGCAATCACTGTTGAACATCGCCAGCGGCAACGGCGTCTGCTCGTGGGCGCTGAAATTCTGCGCCTCGGCCCAGACGAAACGTTCCTTGCGCAGCAACTGACCGATCTCGTTGCCCGGCTCGCGGGTGACAATCGACAAGTCCAGATCGGTGCGCTGCAACAGCTGTTTGCTGGACTCGCAATGCACTTCGATCTGGATCAGCGGGTAGAACTGAGCGAACCGCGAGAGGATCCCCGGCAGAAACCGCATCACGTAATCGTCCGGCGTGCCGATGCGCACGGTGCCGACCATGTGCGGCTCGCGCAGCGTGTTGAACACTTCGCTGTGCAATTTCAGGATGCGTCGCGCATAACCCAACAGCACCTGGCCTTCGGCGGTCAGACGTACCTGGCGGCCGTCGCGCTCGAACAACTGACGTTGCAGCACATCTTCTTCGAGGCGCTTCATCTGCATGCTCACCGCCGATTGCGTGCGGTTGACCATCTCGCCGGCGCGGGTAAACCCGCCTTGATCGGCAATCGCGACGAAGGTGCGCAGGACATCGGTATCGATACTGGGGTAGGCCGACAATTGATGAATCTCCGTGATGAATGCCATCAGAAACATTCGTTGGATTGATCTTAGCGCCAGCGCGAGACTTGAGCCATCCACAAGGAGGGCAACACGATGAAAGGTCAAAGAGAGTATGTAGACGACGCAAAATTTTCCGGCCACGGGCATATCGTTTCCGACCTGCTGCACAAGTTTAGCCGCTGGTACGAACTGCACCGAGAACGCGAGTTGCTTGCCAGCCTGAGCGACGAAGCGCTGAAGGACATCGGGGTCAGCCGTGCCGACGTCGAACACGAGGCCATTCGGCCGTTCTGGGACGATCCGATGCATAAATGATCAGGGCCTTACTACACAAACCACTTTCAGGTGAGGTAGGTTGCGAGCAGACAAGGAGATGCTCATGCCCGCGACTCTGGCCTTTTCCCTCAAACAGGCGCGACGTCTGGCGCTGGCTGCCCAAGGGTTCAACGGGCGCCAGCCGCCGACCGTCAAGGCGCCGCAACTCAACCGGCTGATCGAACGGCTGGGGCTGTTGCAGATCGACTCCGTCAACGCCGTGGTGCGCTCGCACTATCTGCCGCTGTTTTCCCGTCTGGGTTCCTATTCTTCCGATCTGCTCGACCAGGCTGCCTGGAGTTCGGGCCGTCGGCGCACGCTGTTCGAATACTGGGGCCACGAAGCGTCGTTGCTGCCGCTGGCGATGTATCCGTTGATGCGGTGGCGGATGCAGCGGGCCAGAACTGGCAGAGACATCTATCAGCAACTGGCGAAGTTTGGTCTTGAGCAGCAGGACGTCGTGCGCCGGGTTTTAAGCGCGGTTGAGGCGCGCGGTGCATTGGGCGCCGGCAGTCTGTCGACCCGCGAGGACAAGGCCGGGCAATGGTGGGACTGGAGCGCGGAAAAGCATGCGCTGGAATGGTTGTTCGCCGCCGGTGAAGTGACCGTCGCCGGCCGCCGCGGTTTTGAGCGTTTGTATGATTTGCCGGAGCGGGTGATCCCGACAACGATTCTGCAGCAGCCGTTGCCGGATGAAGCCGAAGCACAACGTGGTCTGCTGCTGCACGCGGCCCAGGCATTGGGCGTCGGCACGGAAAAGGATCTGCGCGATTATTTCCGCTTGAACCCTGGCGATGCGCGACCGCGTCTGGCGGAGCTGGTCGAGGACGGGCAATTGCAGACCTGCGAAGTCGCTGGCTGGCGACATATCGCCTACTGCCTGCCAGAGCCGAAAGTCCCGCGAAAAGTCGTCGCCAGTGCGCTGTTGTCACCGTTTGATTCACTGATCTGGGAGCGCAGTCGCACCGAGCGCTTGTTTGACTTCCGCTATCGGCTGGAGATTTACACGCCGCAGGACAAGCGGGTCTACGGCTACTACGTGTTGCCGTTTCTGCACAATGAGCGGATTGCGGCGCGGGTCGATCTGCGCGCCGAGCGGGCGTCGGGACGATTGGCGGTGCATGCAGTGCACGAGGAAGAGCCGGGGCTGGACGAAGAGGGGATGCTGGCGCTGGCGTTGAATTTGCGGCAGATGGCCGATTGGCTGGGGCTTGCGCGAGTGCAGCTTAATTGTCAGCGCGAGAGTGCGGGGCGGTTGCGGGTGGCATTGGCTGAAGTCTGTAGTGACTGAGCTGGCCTCTTCGCGAGCAGGCTCGCTCCCACATGGGTTTTGTGTACGACACAGATCCAGTGTGGGAGCGGGCTTGCTCGCGAAGGCGGCCTGCCAGACGCTAAAAATCTGACTGATTCAGCGGCGAACCTGTTTCAGGGTTTCAGCAATCAGAAACGCCAGTTCCAGCGACTGATCGGCATTCATCCGCGGGTCACAGTGGGTGTGATAACGATCCGACAACCCGTCTTCAGTGATCGGCCGCGCACCACCGATGCACTCGGTGACATTCTGCCCGGTCATCTCGATATGAATCCCGCCGGCATAAGTGCCTTCGGCTTCATGCACCTGGAAGAATTGCTTCACCTCACCCAGGATCTGCGCGAAGTCGCGGGTCTTGTAGCCGCTGCTGGCCTTGATGGTGTTGCCATGCATCGGGTCGGAGCTCCACAGCACCTGTTTGCCCTCACGCTGCACCGCGCGGATCAGCGCCGGCAGGTGATCGCCGACCTTGTTCGCGCCCATCCGCGCAATCAGGTTCAGGCGCCCCGGATCGTTGTCCGGGTTGAGCACGTCGATCAGGCGAATCAGATCATCCGGGTTCATGCTCGGGCCGACTTTCACCCCGATCGGGTTGTTCACCCCGCGCAGGAATTCGACGTGAGCGCCGTCGAGCTGACGGGTGCGGTCGCCGATCCACAGCATGTGCGCCGAGCAATCGTAGTAATCGTTGGTCAGGCTGTCGCGACGCACGAAGGCTTCTTCGTAGTTCAGCAGCAGCGCTTCGTGGGCAGTGAAGAAACTGGTTTCGCGCAGTTGCGGCGAGCTGTCCATGCCACAGGCGCGCATGAACGCCAGGGTTTCATCGATGCGGTCGGCGAGGTGGCTGTACTTCTCGGCCAGTGCCGAGTTGGCGATGAAGTCCAGGTTCCACTTGTGCACTTGATGCAAATCGGCAAAACCGCCCTGGGCGAAGGCGCGCAACAGGTTCAGGGTGGCGGTGGACTGGTGGTACGACTGCAGCAGGCGCTCCGGATCCGGCACGCGGCTCTTTTCGTCGAAGCCGATACCGTTGACGATGTCGCCACGGTAGGCCGGCAGGGTCACGCCGTCGATAGTTTCATCGTTGGCCGAGCGCGGCTTGGCGAACTGGCCGGCCATGCGCCCGACCTTGACCACCGGGCAACCGGCGGCGAAGGTCATGACGATCGCCATTTGCAGCAATACTTTGAACGTGTCGCGAATCTTCGCCGCCGAGAACTCGGCAAAGCTTTCCGCGCAATCGCCGCCCTGCAGCAGGAACGCCCGGCCCTGAGTCACTTCGGCAAATTGACGGCGCAGCTCGCGTGCTTCGCCGGCAAACACCAGCGGCGGATAACTGGCCAGGGTCTGCTCGACCTGGCGCAGATGCGCCGCGTCAGGGTATTGGGGTTGTTGCTGGATCGGCAGGGCGCGCCAGCTGTCAGGGCTCCACGGTTGGCTCATCACGGTCTCTAATTGGTTCTACGCACGGGAAGCCCATGGTAGCAGTAATTAGTGCGTGACCTGCTCCCGCCCCATCACCGACAATCGCCGCTTTGCCACGGCGCCGCAGCGGTGCCATCGCGTCACCGCGCCCGGTGACCATCAGGAGACGAAATGACTGAGGAGCGCGTCGAGCTGTTGCTCGCCGAGGTACAGGATGAGTTCGGCGTGATTCGCGTGCTGGAAGTGGCCGATTACCGCTTTCTGGAATTCGGCGATGCCATCGAGCAGAGCTGCGTGTTCACCGCCGATCCGAGCTGGCTCGAATATGACTACACCCGGGCGATGCTGATTGGCGCGTTGTGCCATGAGCAACCGGAGAGCGCGCTGTTTCTCGGCCTCGGTGCCGGCACGCTGACCCAGGCCTGCCTCAAGTTCCTGCCGCTGGAAGACGTCGAAGCTATCGAACTGCGTCCGGACGTGCCGCGCCTGGCGATCGAATATCTCGGCCTGGATGACGACCCGCGCCTTTACATTCGGGTCGGCGATGCGCTGGAACTGCTACCGACGGCCGAGCCTGCGGATCTGATCTTTGTCGATCTGTACACCGATGTCGGCCCGGGTGTCGGGCACCTGGCCTGGAGTTTTCTCGGCGACTGTCAGAAGCGTCTGAACCCGGGCGGCTGGCTGGTGATCAACCAGTGGGCTACCGATGACGGCAAACCGTTGGGCGCGGCGTTGTTGCGCGGGCTCTATCACCGGCATTACTGGGAGCTGCCGGTGAAGGAGGGCAATGTGATTCTGATTGTGCCGGCGGATCTGGATCAGGAACTCGACATGCAGGCGCTGACCGCCCGCGCCGAAGTGCTGGCGCCACGGCTGGGTTATTCGCTGCAGTCGTTGATCAAGGCGATTCGCCCGGCGACCTGAGTTGTCAGTGATGGCCCCTTCGCGAGCAGGCTCGCTCCCACATGGGTCCTGTGGCACTCACACAATTTTCTGTGGGAGCGAGCCTGCTCGCGAAGAGGGCCTGATAACCCGCGAATATTTCAGATCCCTTTGAAGATGCCCGGGCGCCGCTCCACCAACGACCGCACCCCCTCCTTGGCATCCTCACTCCCCAGCAACTTCTTCACCAGTGCCGGCAATCCCTGCGCCGCCGCCGTCTCGCCTTCATACCGCGCCTGGCGCGCCGACATCAGCGTTGCCTGCACCCCCAACGGTGCCTGCCGGGCAATCCGCTCGGCCAGTTCGATCGCCCGCGGCAACAGATCCTCACTGGCCATCACTTCCTGCACCAAACCCAGATGCAACGCATCGTGGGCATCAAACTCATCGCCGGTCAGCAGCCAGCGCATCGCGTTGCCCCAACCGGCCACTTGGTGAAAGCGCAATGTCGCGCCCCCAAACGGAAAAATCCCCCGCTGCACTTCCATTTGCGCGAAGCGGGTATTACTCGCGCACAGGTTGATATCCGCGGCCAGCATCAACTCGATACCGATGGTCAGGCAGTAGCCCTGCGCGGCGACAATTACCGGTTTGCTGACCCGTGGACCAACGAAAACACCCCATGGGTCGCAACCACCGGTCGGAACCTGCCAGCCTTCGGCGAGGGCGGCGCTGGCGTTGAGCAGATCCAGACCGGCGGTAAAGTGTTCGCCATGCCCGAACACCACCGCCACTCGCGCCTCGCTGTCGGCCTCGAACTCGCCGTAGGCCAGGCTCAAGTCATTGAGCAGATCGAGGTCGAAGGCGTTGCGTTTGGCGGCCCGGTCAAGGCCGATCAAGTGGATATGACCTCGACGTTCACGGCTGACGCGGCCGGGGCAGGGCTGATTCATGGAGAAATCCTCGGGCGGGAAGGGCGGGTGCAGCGACGGTATGCCGCACATCGATGAATCGTTTAAGCGTCATCACCCGCAGGGCCGGGCCTTTCCAAAATAGACCTTTGCACGATTATCCGCAAAACCCCGTTACACAGCGGTGACACACCGATTCAGGCGATAAAAAAAGCTCCCTTTTTGGGCAAATTCCGGTATAGTGCGCGCCGGCCTTTAACCGGGCCGCGTTTAGGTAGCGCAATTCCCCGAAGTCAGCTTCGGCTGCATGTCCGCACTGCGGGCTCTTCCTTGACGATTCTTTTTCATTCATACGTTTTCGCAAATCCCCGCCGACAAAGCTGCCAGGGCGACTCTTGAGTCTCAACACGGCATGTGCAGCTTTGGAGCATGGGTCTTTGCGGATGCACTTAGAGGCAGACCCATGACCCAGGAAATCGGCGGCTTCGCCGCTCTTGAACTTCATCCCAATATTGTCGCTGCAGTAGTCGCTACCGGCTATGAAGAGCCTTCGGCCATTCAGCAGCAGTCGATCCCGATCATCCTCGCCGGTCACGATATGATTGGTCAGGCGCAAACCGGTACCGGTAAAACCGCTGCCTTTGCCCTGCCTATCCTGCACCGCATTGATCCGTCCAAGCGCGAGCCGCAAGCTCTGATCCTGGCCCCAACTCGTGAGTTGGCGCTACAAGTTGCAACCGCTTTCGAAACTTACGCCAAGCAAATGCCGGGCGTAACTGTTGTGGCTGTCTACGGCGGCGCGCCGATGGGCCCACAATTGAAAGCAATCCGTAATGGCGCACAGATCGTTGTCGCCACTCCGGGCCGTCTGTGCGACCACCTGCGTCGCGACGAAAAAGTCCTCGCTACCGTGAACCACCTGGTTCTGGACGAAGCAGACGAAATGCTCAAACTCGGTTTTATGGACGACCTGGAAGTGATCTTCAAGGCCATGCCGGAAACCCGTCAGACCGTATTGTTCTCGGCAACCCTGCCGCAGTCGATCCGTGCCATCGCCGAGCGCCACCTGCGCGATCCGAAGCACGTGAAGATCCAGAGCAAGACCCAGACCGTTACTGCGATCGAACAGGCTCACCTGTTGGTTCACGCTGACCAGAAGACCTCCGCCGTTCTCAGCTTGCTGGAAGTGGAAGACTTCGACGCGCTGATCATGTTCGTGCGCACCAAGCAAGCGACCCTGGATCTGGCCAGTGCCCTCGACGCCAAAGGCTACAAGGCCGCTGCGCTGAACGGTGACATCGCCCAGAACCAGCGTGAACGCGTCATCGACTCGCTGAAAGATGGCCGCCTGGACATCGTTGTCGCGACCGACGTGGCTGCCCGTGGTCTGGACGTTCCGCGCATCACCCACGTATTCAACGTGGACATGCCGTACGACCCGGAATCCTACGTGCACCGTATCGGCCGTACCGGCCGTGCCGGTCGCGAAGGTCGCGCACTGCTGCTGGTGACTCCGCGTGAGCGCCGCATGCTGCAAGTGATCGAGCGTGTCACCGGTCAGAAGGTTGCCGAAGTGCGTCTGCCGGACGCTCAGGCCGTTCTCGATGCACGCATCAAGAAACTGACCAACAGCCTGTCGCCGCTGGTCGCTGATGCTGAGTCGACTCACGGCGAACTGCTGGATCGCCTGACCGCTGACATCGGTTGCACCCCGCGTGCCCTGGCTGCAGCTCTGCTGCGCAAGGCTACCAACGGTCAAGCGCTGAACCTGGCGGCGATCGAGAAGGAACGCCCACTGGTGCCGAACAATGCACCGCGTGGCGACCGTCCTGAGCGTTCCGGTGATCGTCCTGAGCGTGGTGATCGCGAGCGTCGCGCGCCAATGCCTCTGGGCGAAGGCCGTGCCCGTTGCCGTACCGCGCTGGGTGCGCGTGACGGTATCGCCGCCAAGAACCTGCTGGGCGCCATCCTCAACGAAGGTGGTCTGGCCCGCGAAGCGATCGGTCGCATCCAGGTGCGTGACAGCTTCAGCCTCGTCGAGCTGCCGGAAGATGGTCTGGACAAACTCCTGACCAAGCTGAAGGACACTCGCGTCGCTGGCAAGCAGCTGAAACTGCGTCGCTACCGCGAAGATTGATCCGCCCTTGGGCTGATTGATCGAACATGAAAAATCCCCGACTGGTTCGGGGATTTTTTTTGCCTGCTTTTTACCTCGCCCCACAACCCTGTGGGAGCTGGCTTGCCAGCGAAGACGTCAGCCGAAACGATAGATATCCATACCCAGTGCACCCATCGTGAAGCCTTTATGCGCTACGCGGAACTCACCTCCCGCACCACGGGCAAAATACAGCGGCAGCAAATGCTCGTCACTCGGATGGCTGCGCACCGCATTCGGCGCCTGCTGACGATAATCGTGCAGTGCCGCCTCATCGTTGGCGGCCAGTTTGTCGACTATCCAGTCGCGGAATTCCCGGGCCCACGGCTCGACGCTTTCCGGGCCGGCGTGCCAGTCCAGTTCGCGCAGGTTGTGGGTGATGCTGCCGGAGCCGATCAGCAGAATGCCCTGCTCGCGCAGACTCGCCAGCGCTTGTCCGACACGGGTTTGCAACACCGGGCCGCCGCGACTCGGCAGCGACACCTGCACCACCGGAATATCTGCCTGCGGGTACATCAGCGACAGCGGCACCCAGACGCCGTGATCGAACGGTCGTTGCGGGTCGAGGCGTGCCGGCATATGCGCGGCGTCAAGCAATTCAGCCACTTCGGCTGCCAGTTGCGGATTGCCCGGTGCCGGGTACTGCACTTCGAAAAGGGCACGCGGGAAGCCGCCGAAGTCATGCCAGGTTTCCGGACGAGGATTGCTGCTGACCAGCAGTTCCTGGCTTTCCCAGTGGGCAGAGACGATCACGATGGCTTTAGGCCGCGGCAGTTCGGCCGCCAGACGCGTCAGCGCCGGGCCACTGGCACCGGGTTCCAGGGCCAGCATCGGTGAGCCGTGGGAGATAAACAGGCTGGGAAACATGGAAAGGTTCCTGAGCGGTAAGATGGCCTCATCTTCAGTCAGATCATTGATCTAAATCTAATATAAGTTTTAACGCCTTTTGATCGAATTTTTTGGGGTGATGCATGCAGCCTGAGTTTTGGCACAAGAAGTGGGAATCCAATCAGATCGGCTTTCATTTGCCTGAGGTGAACCCGTATCTGCAGCGGCACTGGCCGCAACTGGCGATCCCGGCCCAGACCCGGGTGCTGGTGCCGCTGTGCGGGAAAAGCCTGGATCTGCTGTGGCTGGCCGGGCGCGGGCATCTGGTGCTCGGAGTCGAGCTGTCGCTGAAGGCCGTCGAGGATTTTTTCAGTGAGCATCAGGTAAAGCCGCAGGTCAGTGCCAAGGGGCCGTTCAAGGTCTATCGCGCCGATTCCATCGAGTTGTGGTGCGGTGATTTCTTTACGCTGACAGCCGACGATGTAGCGGATTGCGCGGCGTTGTACGACCGGGCAGCGCTGATTGCCTTGCCGGCTCCGATGCGTGAGCGCTATGCGGCGCATCTGCAGCAGATCCTGCCGCAAAGTGTGCAAGGGTTGTTGATCACCCTGGATTACGATCAGGCGCAGATGTCCGGGCCACCGTTTGCGGTGGGGGATGATGAGGTGCAGCGCTTGCTGAGCGAAGTCTGGCAGGTGCAGGTGCTTGAGGAGCAGGATGTGCTGGCGGAGAGTGTCAGGTTCCTGCAGGCGGGCGTGACACGGTTGGAGGAGCGGGTTTACCGGGTTTCCTCGTGATACATTTTGCTGACAGTGCCGGCCCCTTCGCGAGCAGGCTCGCTCCCACACTAGATCTGTATACAAGAATCCAATGTGGGAGCGAGCCTGCTCGCGAAGAGGTCATTAGCAACAACCATTATTCGCATGTCTAGTCCTGAAATAGGTTTACACCTGTTTCAGTCTCAAAATGCCCGATGCACCGCATCGGGCGTTTTGTATTTCAGGGATAAGTGCGGCCGCTCCCGGTTGTAGATTTGCACCGATTCATCCACCATTTTCACTGCATCCGCCAGGTCTTTGGGGCGATGCAGCAAAA
>Ga0207696_1001264_pt1 | contig 14181 bp, 13 predicted proteins | sample KBSS54metaG_FD_184403 | JGI IMG/M metagenome (GOLD analysis project Ga0207696, IMG submission 184403) | Switchgrass rhizosphere microbial communities from Kellogg Biological Station, Michigan, USA - KBS S5-4 metaG (SPAdes) (version 2) | ecosystem: Host-associated > Plants > Roots > Rhizosphere >...
GAATTGGCGGAGGGATCTGCCAAACATCTTCTACGCTATTCAATGCTATTGACGGCGCTGGTCTTCAAGTGACAGCTAGGTCTCACCATTCAAAACATGTAGGTTATGTACCTGCAGGAAGAGATGCAACCGTATCGTGGGGAGGACCTGATTTTAAGTTCACAAACAACAAAGATTACCCTGTCATCATTAAAGCGTACGCAAACGTAAATACCGGTGTTTTAACGGTAGATGTCCGTACTTCACAGCATGCTATCTAATAAAAAAGACGTATCCTAACAGATACGTCTTTTTTTCATTTATTATGCTTTTTGTTGCTCGCGTTCACGAAGTTCCACACGTCGAATTTTACCTGAATTAGTTTTTGGCAATTCATCAATAAATTCAATTACGCGAGGATACTTGTAAGGTGCAGTTAAAGTCTTTACGTGATTTTGCAGCTCTTTAATAAACCCTGCATCTGTTGTTTTTACATGATCGACAAGAACAACATACGCTTTTACAACATGGCCGCGATCAGCATCTGGGCTAGCTATAACGGCACATTCTTTCACCGCTGGATGCTTAATTAATGCATCTTCAACTTCAAATGGCCCAATTGTATAGCCGGAACTGATAATGATATCATCTCCGCGTCCTTGGAACCAGTAATAGTTATCTTCATCTTTAGAAGCGCGGTCACCTGTTAAATAGTAGTTTCCTTTATACGTTTTCTCAGTGCGCTCCATGTCTTTATAGTAGTGCTTGAAAAGAGAAGGGAGGTCTCTACGAACGGCAATATCTCCAACTTCTCCAGGCTTACAAGGTTCGCCGTCTTCATTAATGATTTCTACAAATCCTTCAAGCATCGGTTTACCCATTGAACCAATCTTTGTTTTTACACCTTTTAATGTACCGATTAAAAGAGTATTCTCTGTTTGACCGTATCCATCACGTACTTGGATATTAAAATATTTTTTAAACACATTAATCACTTCTTCATTTAGCGGTTCTCCCGCAGATACAGCGCTATGAAGGTGAGATAGGTCAAAACGTTCAAGCTCATCAATTTTAGCCATAAAGCGGTACTCTGTTGGCGTGCAGCACAGTACGTTTACTTTTTCATCCTGTAAAATTTCTAAAAACTTTTTAGGTTCAAAACGTCCGTTATAGATAATGCCTGTTGCACCTTGTCCAAGTACAGATAAAAACGGAGTCCAAATCCATTTCTGCCAACCAGGACCTGCTGTTGCCCATACCGTATCTCCTTTTTTAATATCTAACCATTCAGCAGCTGCGATACGAAGGTGAGCATAAGCCCATCCATGAGTATGAACAACGCCTTTTGGCTGTCCTGTTGTACCAGATGTATAAGGAAGGAATGCCGTATCATCCTTAGTTGTTTTAGCTGCTTGGAACTGTTCTGGCGCATCCGCCGTAAGTGACTCTAAGCGCGTCCATGACGTAACATCAGCACCAAACGTAATTTTATGTTGTAGAGAAGTAGGGAAGTTTTCAATCTTATCGATCTCATTGCAGAAAGGATGGTAAGAAATAATCGCTTTTGCTTCAGCGTGATGTAAACGATATTGGATATCTTTTGCGCGTAATAGTTCTGAAGAAGGAATTACAATAATACCTGCTTTTAAGCATGCTAAGTAAATAGCGTACGATTCAATAAGGCGAGGCGCAATAACTAAAACGTGATCGCCTTTTGTTAAACCTAGCTCTGTTAACCCGTTTGCCACTTTATTGGCTTTTGCTAACAGCTGGTTATATGTAATTTCTTCACGTGCACCGTCAGCGTCCTGCCACTTTAACGCAAGCTGATCGGATGCATGTTTTTCAATTTCCTCTGTTAAGTTGTAATGTTCACTTGGAACTAAATCTTTTAGTTGAATCATAAAAACGACTCCTTATATTATAGATATCAATGATTTTTATCATTACTATTATTATATTACTAACTATTAGTACTTGCTACTAATTTGTTTTGGGTTTTAGTAAAAAAGCAAAAAAAGACCCGCTTATCTTATTAAGACAGCGGGTATAACGTATGTTATTTAAATAAGCTCCATTTTGTATGAATAGGTACTAGCTCTTCTTCAGACTCGTCCTCTTCGTATAAACCACGTTCTTTTAAATACTCCACAAAATATAAGTCTGCTTCCTTACGTTCATCATAAGGCTTGATCGATAAAACAAACCCTACTTTATGCTGATCTTCATTTTCAACGCCTGAGAGATACGCTTTTACATTATGCTGCAAGAACAGCTCTTTAGCAGGAATAATTAAGTCTTTAACGAACTTTGACAGCAATTCCAGCTCAAAGTCGAAGGTGAACTTAGCAATTTTTTCTAGATCTGCAAATACCACGCCGATAAAACTCGTATTATGTATTTCGTAGTCTTTCGTTTTTTCATCCCACTCAATATGTCCGATTTCCTTTAAGTAATTAATAAAATACCCAATGCCTTCATTGCGGCCAAAAGGCTGTTTAGAAAGGACTAAACCAATCTTCTTGTACTTAGGAAGATACACGCATGAGATAGCGGCTTCAACTTTATGCTGTTGAAATAAGTGCGTTGCCCCTTGAAGCAAGGCATCTAAGACATGATGGGTAATTTTCATTTGCTTACGAGGAAAGTGATATTCATTGCGTGCTAATTCATCTGTATCAGCAAACGTTGCTCCAATAAAGCCTGTATTGGATAGGGTAGGAGGGAGCTTCTTTCTTTTTCTTTTTCGTACCGTCATTCAAAAACACTCCTTGTGATCATCAATACGATAAAAATAAAACGAACATACGTTCTTATCTAATGATACAAAAAATGTGTCGAAAAGTAAAGAGAAGTTAACGGAGAATTTGAAATTTTATAATAAAAGTAACTAAGGTTTCTAAAACGTAGCGGTTAGTAGAAGTTAAAGAGGAGAGGGAGAGCAAAAAATAAAAGGCTGCAGATGAAAAGCATCCACAGCCTTTTATATATTCATTAACGAGCTTCTGTTAAAGCTACCATATCTTCATCATCTAAATCGATATCTACGTGACAATCCATTGTATGAATTGTTTTATCTTCATGATTTCCATAATAAATTGTAATGTTCATGAGTATCGCTCCTTTAAAACTGGATAATGACATCCAATTTATACCGTCATCTATTTGTTTAATATTATACCCGATGAAAAAGGAAACTACAACTAAAATCACTAAAAAGCTGATAAGAAAGGGGTTTTCAATGATTTTAACAAGGAATCAGATAGAATAAAAATACTAATTACTGTATTTTATTACAGAAAATACGAGGTTTTGACTTTTGTAAATGAATAAAAATCCATAAAATGCAAACATATGTACTAAATGAAAAATATACGTTCTGTAGCAAATAAATCCTTAAAATATTAAACGTAAACAGATTTTATCAATTTGCAAAGAGTTCATTGAGAATACGATGAGAAAAAATAAATGAGTATAAAATCTAAATCCTACAAGTAAACTCATTTATTTTTCAAAATCTATAAATATAAGTCGAACTGATCAAACTTAAAAACAATCTGGTGAAATCAATATGCATTCTATAAAATCATATCCACATTTGTTCAATTAGAACAAATCTTGCTGATAATTAGTTTAGTGAGTTAAATTAAATAAACACAAACCCTATCTCATTTTTAAATTCTGTCTCACTATCATAAGTATACTTTTACAATGAGACAGAATTTACGTTTTATCTATTGGTTCCTAGAATATATATTATGTAAACTAGAAAAAGAAATAAAATCATTGCGGTCTCCCTTACTCTTAGACCCTTGGAATACATATCACCTATTGCTTTGTCTTGGTTACTCGTTTGCTTGCTTTAAGGCTTTATCGAGAATTCCTATAAGAAAATAATCGCTCACTTGATTTGGATGACCTTACATCTTCAAGTGTACGTCGTTTTGTATAGAATTAAGTAATTAATCATCGAAACGTTACAACGTCGTATATCAAGCCACTTAGGCAATATTGCTTAAAAGAAAATTATATGAAGTCAGACTTCACTGCTAATATCCAAGCGCCAAAATCAGACAAAGAACTTCCTGTTTATATGTCCTTCGAAGAGCTTCAAAAACTTTTCCGCTACCTAGAAACTGATAAGCGTCCCCTAGCCTTTTGAAATAATCCATTGTTATCCTCAGGATTTGGAATTTATTAGTTCTTCCTCTTTCACACCTATTCCCTTATAATAACCTGTTAGAGAGAGGAGCATAGAATATGGCAGATGTAAAACAATTTATCTTTTTTGATTTTGAAATGCTGTGTTCAAACAAAGGAATGCCGTTTGAAGATATGGAAGCAATTCGGCTCGGCGCGGTGAAGTACAATATCGAGACAGAAGACATTGAGTTTTTTGATCGTTATATTCAACCTACAAAACGAGTGTCCTTAAGCCGCTTTTGCAAAGAGTTAACCGGTATTAAAGATACTGATTTAGTCGGTGCAAGTAATTTTAAAAATGTTTTTGAAGACTTTTTAACCTGGATTGGCGGAATTAAAAAATCCCGTTTTTTCTCCTGGTCTACCAGCGATTTATCCCGTTTAAAAATAGATGCGGCAAAGCACGAAATCTCTCTTGCTACTATAAAGAAAATAGAACAGCGTTATGTTGATTTTCAAGAAATTTTTACAAAACGTGTTTCTGAAAATAACGTATCAGTAGAAAATGGGTTAGCTTTATATAATTTGCAGTTTGAGGGTAAAAAGCACAATCCGATGTATGATGCGTATAACACTCTTCGCATTTACCTAAGCTTTTTGAACGAGCCAGTACAGTCTGATTTCATTATGATAAAACAATTTATTCTGGAAGAAGTGCCGCAGAACATTAAAGAAATGAATGCAACGCTTAGAACTACCATACAAAAAGACCTCCACATATTTGCGGAAGAGTTAAATGAAATATATAAAATGAAAGATGCGTTAAAAATTATAAAGAGAACTCAAAGAATTGTTAAAAAATACGAAAATATTCTTATCAATCGCTCTGGTATGTTTTCAGAGGAAAATAGTTTTTATGTCGGTCTTTTACTGGATTTTTATCATAATTTGTTGCTTTGTTATAATGAACATCTCGAATATTCATCGAAAATTATCATTTTAGATGAGAGCACTCTACACCCTTTAAACCAGCTTTCTTTAAAGAGAGGATGAAAATCCGTTCTCTTTGGTACATAATTTAGCTCTTTCCTTATCCCCTTGTTCCTGTTCATTCCTTAAACTCTCAAGAACGTAATCATCATTATAATCTTCCATTATTAATAGTAAAGTTTTAGGCCTTAATTAGGTCTAAATAAGTGTACTTACTACGGAATTATGTATTTTACCTAAATAAAAAAGCAGACGCAATTGGTCTGCTTATAATACTAGCTATCCTGCTATCCTAACAGTCTGATTTTAGCTTTTGTGATTATTATTGGATTGATTTACCACTTAATGCATCGCAGATAATCTAAACAGTTTATCAATTTTAATGTTTCACAACAGTTACATACGTAACTTTACTTACATTATTCGAAGCATCTTTAGCAGTTACGTTTAATTTAGTTCCTTTTTTCTGTATAGGGATACTAACAGAGAATGATCCCTTTGAATTTGCTTTTGCATACCCAATTCTATTCTTCCCTATATTAACAGTTACGGTAGAGTTAGCTTCTGCTTTTCCTGTCACAACCTTATCATTATCATCTACTTTATTAACTGCTGGCTTGTTTGGTGGAGTAACGTCAGCTTTTACAACTGTTATATAGGTAAGTTTACTTACATTTCCCGCACTATCTTTAGCAGTTACATTCAGCGTAGTGCCTGCTTTTTGAACTGGAATACTAACAGAGAATGATCCCTTTGAACTTGCCTTTGCATACCCAATTCGTTTTTTACCTACATTAACAGTTACAGTTGAACCTGCTTCCGCTTTACCAGTTATAACTTTATCGTTATTGTCTACTTTATTAACAGTAGGTTTATTTGGCGCAACAGTATCTTTGTCAGCTTCAAATTGAGTAGAGATTCCATATATAGCATCATAATCATTTCCGTTTAGATCTAAAACAGGTATGTAATACGTGCCCGCTTTATTAACTTTATATCCTTGCACTTCCACTCCATCATCATATTCAGAACCTAAGTATTCTAAATAACCATGATCTTGATATTCATATTCAGTTGCTAAAAATAGTAAATCGATATTGGAAGTAGTATCTGTTCCACCCGCTACTAGTAAAGTCCCTTTTCCAGATACGTTCACCTTATAAAAATCTATATCAAGAGTATCGTCGAATTGTCCAAATGTTACTCTCTCGTTTAGTAGTGTATCTGCTATTTTGAAATCATCATTAGGCTCACTTTCATACATTGGCTGACCACTACTGCCCTTAATACTTGCACTTGATGCATTAAATTTTTTCGTAGAAAAACCTTTAGGTGTTTCTAATGTAATTAAAGTTTGTTCTTTAATTTCCCTTAGCGCATAGGGATTAATAACATTATGATTTAACGGTTTATCAGATTTCAATCGGCTTTCAATTGTTTTCTTTGAAGACTCATAGTTATTTTCAGCTGCTTGAGTTGTGCTTACTGATAATGAGGAAGCTAGTAAACCTACAGATAATAATGAGATGATACCCTTTTTCTTCATTTAATCTCTCCCTTAACCATATGTAATTACTTTATAACTACGACTATCATACTACTTAATTTTTAACATAACCATATAATTCTATATTCAAATTCCGACAAAAAAAGACAGCCATTTTTAATGGGGCTGTCTTCCTCTAAATCTTTTACTATTTTTATATCTGTGGAGGAAAAGATGTTTAGTTTTATAATGTACTTTCTCTTTACGAAAGTGAAATGAACTATAAAATGAAGCATAGATAAATCATATATCGGTTGTATTTAAGAGTGTCAGTATCTAACATTTTTTGTTCTTTTGAAAGATAGAGAAAAAACTTTTCTATACGTTAGTTACTACGTTTTAATTTTTGAAAAAATCCATTTTATTACAATTTATAGTCAACAGGAATTAAAATCCCAAAAGTATATATAATAGCTACTTTTGAGGTTTTGTATCGCTCTTTTTATGTTTAATAAACAGCTTATTTTATTGGTAACCGTCTAACGTAACATCAGTAATTGACCCATCACTAGGACTTACTTGATACCACCCTTGTGTAGCTGTATGCCCTTCTCCTGTTTCTTCATTATCAACAACATTTTCATAAACATGGATAATATAGTTTCCTGAGTCGTCAACGTGATCATATGCTACAAGGAGAGGTGAATCTTCAGATATGCCTTGCTGATCACGAACCAGCTGGATAGCTTGTTCTTGGGAAACTGTTTGTTCGGCTGTTTCCTCTTCCTCAATTGCTTCTGTATCTTCTTCTTGCTCTGGTTCTGATTCCGTTTGGGCCTCATCTTCTGAATCAGCCTGAGCTTCTTCCTCGTCCGCTTTTGCCTGAGCTTCCTCTTCCTCCTGCTGTTTCTTTTCTTCTTCTGCTAAACGTTCTTCCTCCGCTTTACGATCTGCTTCTGCCTGAGCTTCAGCTTCTGCATCCGCTTTGGCCTGCGCCTCTTCTTCTTTTTGTCGGTCTTCTTCTAGTTGTGCATAGTAATCATCTAATTCCTTTTCCATTTGCTGCTGTTCAAGGTCAGATAATTGCTTTTGTTGTTCTTGTATTTGATTTTGAAGCAAAGCAATTTGTTCTTCTGAAGCATTATCAACAAAATTGATGTTTTCTACATAATCACCACTCGCGTCAAAATTAACTTCCATCATACAAAAAACATTTTGCTCTTGATTAATGCCATAGTAAATATATTGATTGTCACCTACTTGGATGTACTGATAACCATTCATTACGTTTAATAAGTAATCGCGATCCGCTTCTTTAGAATTAACTGCTTTTTTAATTGTTGATGCTTTTGTTTGTAATGTATTCGGCGATGATTCTTTTACAGCCGTTTTGTTGCCATTTTCTTTCGTATGAACCGCTGTTGATTTCTCTGTAGGCTCTTCTTTTTGCGATACAGTTTCACTAGATTCATCGCTACAGGCTGCTAGCAATATAGCTAATAATGGAATACCAAAAGCAACTTTCAACATTTTCATAGACTATTATCCCCTTTTTTTATCTTTTTTTAGGTTTTACATAATTCTAAAGAACCACAAAACCTTAGGGGTTATTATACCAAAATTAAGAAAATATAAGAATATTTTCTTGTGTTGTTTATGGAATTTTTTGAAAAAATTATCTTTTTATGCATAAAAAAACACAAAGCCATATACTTTTTTCAGAACACGGCTTTGTGTTTTCGTAACAGATGTTAATGATGAAATCCATTGTCGTATTTCGTGTCTTTAAGAACAGGTCTATCCAACGAGTTAAGAAATTCAACGGCTTGTTTGAAATTAACCATAAATAAATGAGCAAGGTCTCTTGAAAATCCATTTCTAACAACAATGCGCATGATTGTTATTTCTTCCATGTCTGCTGGGAGTGGGTAAGCAGGAACTTGCCATCCGTACGTACGCAGTTGTCTAGACAAATCATAAAGAGTCCAGTTTGGTGTATAGTCTTCTTTCAGTTTCCAAGCAAGAACCGGGATATCTGAACCATCAGCAAGAATTTCGAATGCGTCCATTTCTCCAATTTCTTTGCTAAGAAACAGCGCGTTTTCTTGGGAGGTTTTTTGCACGGCATAATAGCCGTCTTTACCTAAACGCAAGAAATTGTAGTACTGCAAAAGGACTTGTGCTCCTGGTCTAGAGAAGTTGAGCGCAAAAGTTGGCATGTTGCCCCCTAAATAAGAAACGCGGAAAATAAGATCTTCAGGCAAGTCCTCTTTTTCTCTCCAAATTACCCATCCCAAGCCAGGGTAAACTAAACCATACTTGTGTCCTGACACGTTAATGGACTTTACTCGCGGCAAGCGGAAATCCCAGATAAGGTCTGGTTGAAGAAATGGAGCGATAAAACCTCCAGAAGCAGCATCTACATGGATAGGAATATCCAACCCTGTTTTTTCCTGTAACTCATCTAATGCTTTTGCGATAGCAGCAATTGGTTCGTAAACCCCTGTATACGTGACTCCAAGAATCGGTACGACGCCAATTGTATTTTCGTCAACCGCATTAATCACGCCTTCTGCATCTAAATAAGGATGATCTGGATTAATGTTCACATAACGAGGCTCTACGTCCCAATAGTTTGCGAACTTCTCCCATACCACTTGAACCGATGAACTAAATACAATATTGGGGCGGTCCGTTGATAGCCCTTTAATTTTACGCAGTTTCTGCCAGCGTCTTTTTAACGCTAGTCCACCAAGCATACATGCTTCAGATGAACCTGTAGTAGAAACGCCCATCGTGGTATCAGGATTAGGTGAATTCCACAAATCCGCTAAAATACGTACACATCTCTCTTCAATAGCCGCTGTCTGCGGATACTCATCTTTATCGATCATATTTTTATCAAAAGATTCTCCGTACAAACGCTTTGCATCAGGCTCCATCCACGTAGTAACAAACGTAGCTAAATTCAAGCGGGCATTTCCGTCTAAAGCAATTTCGTCATGAATGATTTGATAAGCCGTTTCCGGAAGCATACCTTGATCACCGATACGCAGTCTTGGAATCGTCACTTCTCCTTGTCGAGAAAAAAGCGGATTAACAGGAAATTCATCAGGTAAATTTTTTTGTTCACGATGTGGGTGCCATTGAGGCATAAAGTATCATCTCCTTATGTATATCTAACAAATTGCTTTACGTTCACCTGGTGTTATAACAAGCAGGTCTCCTTTACACATTATGAGCTTTGAAACCTATTTTCATTCTTTTCATTATCCGCAGCACATAAGGGTGACCTTTATTTAGTGATACTCATAAAAATCTGCTTGGCACAACTCAAAGGGTAAAAAATATGGTAATATATTCTAAAGGAGGTTTTCGGATGGAGAAACAAGGGATTATCTTGCAAGACAAGTTTTTCGAATTAGGTGAATCTCCTATTTATAATGAATCACAAGACGTTGTTGGAAATGTCACATATAAGTTATCTATTGCTAATAAATTTGAGATTTTAAAGGACGAAGAAATTATATTTACAGGTAAATCTAAAATGTTTGCCCTCATGCCAAAGCTGATTATTTCTGATCATCAAGGAAATGAAGTTGGCATGATTCAACGGAAATTCACTTTTTTTAAAAAGAAGTATCTTTATATCAGAAACGATGGCGATACATATGAAATTACGGGGAATATAACAGATCGCAAATTCGACGTTTTGCGTTCCGGCGTTCCTATCATTCAAGTCCGCACACTCTCTTCTTTTCTGTCATTACGTCCCCACACGTTTGCTTTAGAATTTCTCGAACCTGATCTTGATAAGTGGGAAGGAATTGCGGTTGTACAAGGCGTAAGGATGATGGTGAAAGACGAAAACAGCAGTACAGCTACTGCTCCGGCTCAATAGTGGTTATATGATATTAAAAAACGAACAAACTTCAATATAAAGTTTGTTCGTTTTTTAATTAAGGGCCAAATACTAATGTACCGATGACAGGGTAGCTAATTGGTACAAGAAACAAGATGATATTTAAAATAATCGCCCATAGACAGAGCTTGTCTTTTTTTATAAAGAAACCAATAATTGCAGGAACAATCATGAGCGGAACTAAAAAGATAGGTGCGATAATAGGCAGTCCTTGAAGCTTTTCAGCCGCAATAAGTCCTGTAAAAAAGTTAAGGATCAATAAAGTATTAATAATGACATATAAAAGTGAAATTCCTCCAAGAATCCCACCTATTATCCCACTTTTAGTTGTTTTAACAGTGGCATCCACGTTTCTATCACCTCTTTTTTAGAAATATAAGTAAACTATACTATAATGTGGTTTTTATTGTAAAGATATGAAGAAAATAACTAATGAAAGCCCATTACGAAAAAGCACTGTAGCGATTGCTACAGTGCTTTTTATAAACAGTGCATTTTTTCCTCTGCTTCTTTCCAAGGAACCGTATAGCCCTGTCCTTTGGCGCAAAAGACGGAGGATGAACTGTATTCGGGATCCGCCTCTTTATTGTAGCGGATTCGTTCAATAACTTCTTCTTCATTATGACAGCGTTCATACCCTCCGAATAATAGAGACATCGCTCCTTTTCCATGCGTAAAAGATGCTAGCGTCGAACCGTAGGTCATAAAAGTAGCAACAGGAACTTTTCCTGTAATAATCGCTTTGTTTTCGGTTGTTACAGGAGAATCAAAGCGACCGTGTGCGCTTTGAACATCAGCTAATACTCTTCCCATTTGATCAATATCTACTTTAATTTTAAAGTCATAATACGGTTCCAGCACAATGTTTTTGGCTTTTTCTAACCCTTGTCGTAATGCTCGGTACGTTGCTTCTCTAAAATCTCCTCCGCTTGTATGCTTGTTATGAGCTCGTCCGGTACACAACGTCACTTTTATATCAGTAATAGGCGAACCTGTCAGCAAACCGTGATGCGGCTTTTCAAATATATGCTGACGGACTAGATTTTGATACCCAACGGACAAATCGTCGGCGTGACAAGCATTTTCAAAAGTAATTCCGCTGTTTCGTTCCGCTGCTTCTATTTTCAAATGAACTTCTGCATAGTGTTTCAACGGTTCAAAATGCCCGTAGCCCATCACTGTATTTTGAATGGATTCTTTGTACAAAATTTCTGGTTCTTCAAACTGTACGTTTATATTAAAACGTTCTTTTATCAGTTTTTCGAGAACTTCAAGCTGAATTGCTCCCATCACATGAATATGAAGTTCTTGAGTCCTTTCTTCCCACGTCACATGTAAAGAAGGGTCTTCAGCATCTAATAATCGAAAAAGTTTAATTCCTTCTTTTGGATGAACAGAAGGCTCAAAAACAACTTTTGATTTTAACGTAGGCAAAAGTTCGTAGGACCGGCTTTCTTTTAACGTTCCAAGACCGTCTCCAATCGATGCTGAAGACAATCCTGTAACTGCAAAAAGTTCGCCGGCTGAACCTTCATTAACGTTTTTAAATGTGCTTCCGTTATAAGCGCGAATTTGAGTAATTTTTTCTTCGTATAGCTCTCCGTTTTTTTCATAAGCCACTTCATCACGCACCTGCAGTGTCCCGCTAAGAGCTTTGATAAACGTGATACGCATGCCGTTTTCATCGTGCCGAATTTTATATACACGCCCTGAAAATGCTTCTTCCTTCGAGTAGCGAGTTTCTGTTAACAAATCAACCTTCTCTAAAAATTCTTTAATACCGATGTCTTGTAAAGCTGAACCACTCGCACACGGGAAAAGCTGATTGGCTTGAATAAGCTTTTGCATAGCCGCTCTCCAATAAGCTTGATCATTCTTACCTTCCATAAATGCATCTAGAAGCTCTTCATCTTTTTCAGCTATAAATTCAATAAGTTCCTCACTTAACGAGCCATCTAGAAGCTCTGACGTTATGTCAAAAACATGGGGGGTTAAGTTGTGTTTAATATCATTTATAACACGTTCAGGATCTGCTCCTACACGATCGATTTTATTGATGAAAAAGAATACGGGCACACGATGTTTTTGAAGCAGCTGCCAAACCGTTTCTGTATGGCCTTCGACTCCTTCTACTGCACTTAAGATAACAATGGCATAGTCCATCACTTGAATAGAACGTTCCATTTCAGGTGAAAAATCGACGTGGCCCGGCGTATCAATTAAATAGTAAGTAGAACCGTTATATGAAAAAGTTCCTTGATCGGCAAATACCGTAATTCCTCGTTCTTTTTCAATCGCATGGGTATCAAGAAAGGAGTCTTTGTGGTCAACTCTTCCTCGCTGTTTAATACTTTTTGTATGATAAAGAAGCTGCTCGGAAAACGTAGTCTTCCCTGCATCCACATGCGCTGCAATGCCGATTGTTTTATTAGATTGTTTCATTGTTAAATACCACCTTACTGCTGTATGTATAGCTGTTACTCTCTATTTTATAATAATCGTAAGAAAAAGTGGACGACAAAGAATTAGAGCTGCTTACATCAAAAAAGAATGCGTGATTAAACATCGCATTCCTTTTTTGTACGGCTTTTGGTATCTTTTTTGCCTTTTGCTATAAAAATAGCTGCTATAAGGCACCCAATTCCAGCTAAATGCATGATGTTATTACCTGTCGCGCCTAGACTGTTACTAGTCAACCCAACTAAAATGCTGCCAAATATAATCAATAAAACAGCAAACATGAACTTCAATTTCTTCACTCTCCGTTAGTAAGTTATTAAATATGATTTGCGTATGGATCATATAAACCAGTAAGTAATAATAGACTTGCTGATAAAATCAATGTTCCTGCGATTAACAAACTGTTGCTACATACCTTTTTTCTCTTCTTGCGTAAAAACATTCCTGATATAAGAAATAGTAGTGCGACAGATAGTAGAATTAACCCTATACCAATATTCAATCTTTCTTTCTCTCCCTTATGCATGTATTCCTTATCATCTAGTTAACCATAATATTATTATGAAAATAAAAAAACGAATTCGAACGTTTACCACCCAACCTTAATTGATTTATATGTTATCATACATAAATTGTTAAAAATACATTTTTTCACCTTTCACTATCAAAAAAGCAGCCTCTTTACTAAGAGACTGCTTTTTTTTAATGACAACTGATAAAACCGCTTAAGAAGCTTTTTTTAATTGTTCTTTTTGTTTTTGTTGATAAGAAGAAAAATAAATAAGACCTACAAATACAGCTCCACCTATCATATTTCCAATAAAGGTAGGGACAATATTTGTCATAAAATCAAACCAAGTAAAGTGACCTGCAAAAATAGCAGCGGGAATAATAAACATATTGGCTACAACGTGCTGAAAGCCAATCGCAACAAATGCCATAATAGGAAACCAAATACCAAGAATTTTCCCCGTAACATCTTCAGCACCGTATGAAAGCCAAATAGCTAAACATACAAGCCAGTTGCAGCCCACAGCGGAAATAAGCGTTTTAAAAAACGTTTCATCAATTTTAGCTTGAGCAATTGCTACCGTTTTATCTAAAAAAGGCCCTGTTTCTGTTAAACCTACAATATGTCCAAAGAAATATGCAATAAATGCGGCACCTAAAAAGTTAGCAAGCGTGACCCAAAACCAGTTAT
>Ga0207696_1001268_pt1 | contig 14128 bp, 9 predicted proteins | sample KBSS54metaG_FD_184403 | JGI IMG/M metagenome (GOLD analysis project Ga0207696, IMG submission 184403) | Switchgrass rhizosphere microbial communities from Kellogg Biological Station, Michigan, USA - KBS S5-4 metaG (SPAdes) (version 2) | ecosystem: Host-associated > Plants > Roots > Rhizosphere >...
GGCCGGCGACCCGAGCCCGGACGGCAAGGGCACCCTGGAAATCAAGCGCGGCATCGAAGTCGGACACATCTTCCAGCTGGGCAACAAGTACAGCAAGGCGATGAAGTGCGAAGTGCTGGGCGAGAACGGCAAGCCGGTGACCCTGGAAATGGGTTGCTACGGTATCGGCGTGTCCCGCGTGGTGGCTGCCGCCATCGAGCAGAACAACGACGAGAACGGCATCATCTGGAGCGACGCCCTGGCACCGTTCCAGATCGCTCTGGTGCCACTGCGCTATGAAACCGAGCTGGTGCGTGAAGCCACCGACAAGCTGTACGCGGAACTGACCGCGGCCGGCTTCGAAGTGCTGCTGGACGACCGCGACAAGAAAACCAGCCCGGGCATCAAGTTCGCGGACATGGAGCTGATCGGCATTCCGCACCGGATCGTGGTCAGCGACCGCGGCCTCGCCGAAGGCAACCTGGAATACAAGAGCCGTACCGAAGGCCAGGCGCAAGCGCTGCCGGTTGCCGACGTGCTGTCCTTCCTTCAGGCCCGTATCCGCCGCTGAAACCAGATAGAGACGTCATGTTCAAGCGAAACACCTTAGGCCTCGGTGGTGCCGCCCTGTGCGGCACCCTGCTGGTCAGCGGCTGTGCCAATCACATGTCACAACGCAGCGAGCACGAGGAACGTGTCGAGCGCAAACTGCTCGATCACAGCCTGCAGATCGATGTCGGCGAGCCCAAGGTGCTTGAGCTGCCGCAACGGCGCGTGAAGATCAACGAACAGAAGACCTTCGAAGTCACAGAATTCGAGGTCACGCGCCATTACGACCGTTACACGCCTTACCAGCCATGGCGGGAGATCTACGAGATTCCGCTGGGCGCGGTGGCGGTGGTCGGCGGCGTCGGTGCGAACGTGGTCAACGTGTTTGCCCTCGGCAATCTGCCCGACAGCGTGACACGGGACTGGCTCAGCTACGGTTTCGCCGGGCTCAACCCGTTCATGAACGTGCAATCGAACGGTCGCGCGCAACAGAATCTGGCCGGCATCGACGAAGTCCAGCGCGACAAGCGCACGGAGTATTCGAGCCTGCCGTGGAGCGAGCGCCCGGTTCAGGTCAAGGCCGGCAAGCAGACCTTCGACATGACCACCGATCGCAACGGCGTGCTGCGTCTGAACCTGCTGGACAGCCCGTTCGCCGAAAACGACCTCAATCATGTAGGCAAACTGCAGATCAGCGTCGAAGACAGCAAGGATGACGTGCATTCCGATTCGTCTCTGGCGATCAGCACTCACCTGCGCGGCAAGCTGCTGGAGGCTCACGGGCTGATCTACGACGATCTGGAAGACGACGAAGTGAGCCAGTGGGTACACCGGGTGAAGCGTCTGTCGGAACTGGGTCTGGAAGAAGAAGCCAGTGAACTGGAACAAAGCCTGATCGAACTGACCCGCAACGATCCTGAGTTGCAGGCCGAATTCCTCAAGTCCCTGACCCGGGATGCGGGGCGTCTGGTGGCGGATCCGGGGCCGAACTGAACCCCCCTGAAAAAATGCCCGAACCTGGTTCGGGCATTTTTTTGTCCGTCTATCGCTCGAACAACTCCATTTGTTCGAACCCGCCGCGTAAATCCTCCAGCCGCACGCCCACTCCCAATAGCCGCACCGGTTTGCCACCGCGGTTGAACGCCTGCGTCAGCATCAACTGGTAACTGCCCAGATCCCGCCCTGCCCCGGCCTGCTCCAGTGTGGTCTGGGTGAAATCGTGAAACTTCACTTTGACGAATGGCTTGCCCGGCCGGTAGCTGCTGTCGATCCGCGCCATGCGGGTTTTCAGGGTTTCCAGCAGCTCGGGGAGCTTATCGAGGCAACTGCGCAGATCCGGCAGATCGACGTCGTAGGTGTTTTCGACACTGATCGACTGACGGCGGCTGTCGTTATGTACCAACCGCTCATCGATCCCACGGGCCAGACTCCACAAGCGCTCGCCGAAACTGCCAAATTCCCGCACCAGCGCCAGCTTGTCCCAGTCGCGCAATTGCAGACAGTCATTGATACCCAGCTTGCCCAACTTGTCGGCCGTGACCTTGCCGACCCCGTGCAACTTGCTCACCGGCAAGCTACTGACGAACTCCTCGACCTGATCTGGAGTGATCACGAACAAGCCGTTGGGCTTTTTCCAGTCGCTGGCGATCTTGGCCAGAAACTTGTTCGGCGCCACGCCGGCGGAGACGGTGATATGCAACTGATTGGACACCCGGCGGCGAATGTCCTGGGCGATCCGCGTGGCGCTACCGCCGAAATGCGCGCTGTCCGAGACGTCGAGGTACGCCTCGTCCAGCGAAAGCGGCTCGATGAGGTCGGTGTAATCGCTGAAGATCGTGTGAATTTCTTTCGACGCCTCGCGATAGGCGTCCATTCTCGGCTTGACGATGGTCAGGTCCGGGCACAGCTTCAAGGCGTGTCCAGAGGACATCGCCGAGCGAACCCCGTATGCACGCGCCTCATAGTTGCAGGTGGCGATCACCCCGCGCCTGTCCGCCGAGCCACCGACCGCCAACGGCTTGCCGGCGAGGCTCGGGTCATCCCGCATCTCGATGGCGGCGTAGAAACAGTCACAGTCGACGTGGATGATTTTTCGCTGAGTCATGACAGAAAAGGAAACATGGCGAGCCGGACCGGCAGTATCTCATTGACACCTGTATATAGCACCAGTGGTATGAATGTTCTTTTCAGTTTGTAGGAAACGGCCTTTGAATTTATTTTCTCAATCGAAAACCAACCTCCAATAGAGCTGAAACCCTTGCTGTGCCTGACCTGCAGCCTCTGAAAAGACCGTCCGTCAGCGCTAACCGATTGAAGCTGAAGAGGTTTTATCCAAATTGAAGGTTGACACCCCGGCGTTCCTCTGTAGAATGCCGCCACACAGACGCGGGATGGAGCAGTCTGGTAGCTCGTCGGGCTCATAACCCGAAGGTCGTCGGTTCAAATCCGGCTCCCGCAACCAAACATCAGAAAAGGCCAATCGAAAGATTGGCCTTTTTTGTGCGCGTCTGTTTTTCACGACGATGCACGACGTTCTGCAAACAGGAATCCGTTTCAATTCCGAAACTTAAGCAGCCACCTGCGACCGTTTGCCGCGATTGCACACTTATTTGACCCTTCTCGGGATTATCGGTTGACACCCCGCCGTTCGCCTGTAGAATGCCGCCACACAGACGCGGGATGGAGCAGTCTGGTAGCTCGTCGGGCTCATAACCCGAAGGTCGTCGGTTCAAATCCGGCTCCCGCAACCAAACATCAAAAAAGGCTACTCGAAAGAGTGGCCTTTTTTGTATCTGTGGAAAAAGTCCTTTCGCAACAATGATCTGTCACTGTGCAGTGAACCGTTCAGGATCTTCAGACCCGCCAAGTTGCGACTATGCTTGAAGTCGCAGGCAAGGCGTCTGCAATCCAGGAGCTGCCCTCGCCGATCCCCGGTGAGAGGCGTAGTATTTTGTGATTATTTTTTTCTACAGGGATTGGTTACTTGGCTGGATACCTCCATCCTGTCGCGCACAATCCAAGAGGTGATTGATGCGCGCCAACTCGTCTGATTCACAAGACACCGTCACAGCGACCCCACCGATCAAGCCTGAGCGTCTGCGCCTGCTGGATCGGATCAGCAAATACCGGCAACCGATCGGTCTGGCGGTCACGTTGCTGCTGTTCGCCATCGCGCTGATTGCCTGTCGCCATCTGCTCAGCGAACTCGATCTCGACGCCCTGCACGACTCGATTCTCGACGTGCCGAAACCGGCCCTGCTCGGCGCCCTCGGTGCGACAGTCGTCGGCTTCATCATTCTGCTCGGCTACGAATGGTCGGCCAGTCGGTATGCCCGCGTGACGCTGGCACCGAAAACCCTGGCTCTCGGCGGTTTCACCGCGTTTGCCATCGGCAATGCCATTGGCCTGTCGATGCTGTCCGGTGGCTCGGTGCGTTACCGTTTATATGCACGGCATGGCCTGGGCGCTTCCGAAGTCGCGCACATGACCCTGTTCGCCAGCCTGTCACTGGGCTGCGCCCTGCCGCCGCTGGCTGCACTTGCGACCCTGAGCAACCTGCCCGCCGCCTCACAGGCACTGGGGCTGTCCGAGACTTTATTGGGGACGATTGCCGGCGTAGTGCTGCTGCTCGGCGCGATTCTGGCCATCGGCATCTATCGCCGTCGCCTGCCGGAACAACCTTATCCGGACAACCTGCTGGTCCGAGCCGGTCGTCGCACCCTGCGCCTGCCGGGTCGCCGCCTGACGTTCCTGCAACTGGTCATCACCGCCCTCGACGTCGCCGCCGCTGCAACCGTCCTATATCTGCTGCTGCCGGAAGCGCCGCCCTTCGGTGCCTTCCTGCTGGTTTATCTGCTGGCTTTGGCGGCCGGCGTACTCAGTCACGTTCCGGGTGGTGTGGGTGTCTTCGAGGCGATTCTGCTCGCGGCGTTCGCCGACAAACTCGGTGCCGCTCCACTGGCTGCCGCCCTGCTCCTGTATCGCCTGATCTATGTGGTGCTGCCGTTGCTGGTGGCCTGCGTGCTGTTGCTGCTCAACGAAGGCCAGCGCCTGTTCCAGTCGCAGACCATGCGTGCGGCGTCCGGTCTGGCGGCACCGATTCTTGCGGTGCTGGTGTTCCTGTCCGGCGTGGTGCTGCTGTTTTCCGGCGCGACGCCAGAGATCGACACCCGCCTGGAGCACATCGGCTTTCTGATTCCTCACCGTCTGGTCGACGCTTCGCACTTTGGCGCCAGCCTGATCGGCGTGCTGTGCCTGATGCTCGCCCAGGGCCTGCGTCGCCGGTTGTCGGCGGCGTGGATGCTGACCACCATTCTGTTGCTGGTGGGCGCCCTGCTCTCGCTGCTCAAGGGTTTCGACTGGGAAGAAGCGACCCTGATGACCCTCACCGCCGCGCTGCTGGGGGTATTCCGTCGCTCGTTCTACCGCCCGAGCCGTCTGACCGAACTGCCGTTCTCGCCGCTGTATCTGGTCGCCAGCCTGTGCGTACTCGGTGCTTCGACCTGGCTGCTGCTGTTCGCTTATCAGGACGTTCCGTACAGCCATCAACTGTGGTGGCAGTTCACCCTCGACGCCGACGCCCCGCGCGGCCTGCGCTCGCTGCTCGGTGCCGCCGTGTTGCTGCTGGTGATCGCCCTGACCTGGCTGCTGCGCACCGCTCGCCCGGTGATCCATCTGCCGACACCCGATGAACTGGAACGCGCCTCGAAGATTCTGATGGCCTCCTCGCAACCGGACGGCGGCCTGGCCCTGACCGGCGACAAGGCGCTGCTGTTTCATCCCAACGACGAAGCCTTCCTGATGTACGCCCGCCGTGGCCGCAGTCTGGTGGCCCTGTACGACCCGATCGGCCCCGGCCAGCAACGGGCCGAGATGATCTGGCAGTTCCGCGACCTGTGCGACATCCATCACGCCCGGCCTGTGTTCTATCAAGTGCGCGCCGAGAACCTGCCGTACTACATGGACATCGGCCTGACCGCGATCAAGCTCGGCGAGGAAGCCCGGGTCGATCTGCATCGCTTTGACCTGGAAGCCAAGGGCAAGGAGATGAAGGACCTGCGCTACACCTGGAACCGTGGCACCCGTGACGGCCTGTCGCTGGAGATCCATGAGCCGGGCCAGGCGCCGATGGATGAGCTCAAGGTGATTTCCGATGCCTGGCTGACCGGCAAGAACGTGCGCGAGAAAGGCTTCTCCCTCGGCCGTTTCAGCGATGATTACCTGAAGCATTTCCGCATCGCGGTGATTCGCTTCGAAGGCCGCCCGGTGGCGTTCGCCAACCTGCTCGAGACCTACAGCCATGACCTGGCCAGTCTCGACCTGATGCGCGCGCACCCGGACGCCCCCAAGCTGACCATGGAATTCATGATGGTCGGTCTGATTCAACACTATAAGAGTCACGGATACGCGCGCTTCAGCCTGGGCATGGTGCCGCTGTCGGGGTTGCAACCCCGGCGCGGTGCACCGCTGACCCAGCGTCTGGGCTCGATGGTTTTCCGCCGTGGTGAGCAGCTGTACAACTTCCAAGGCTTGCGCCGCTTCAAAGACAAGTTCCAGCCTGACTGGGAACCCCGTTATATGGCCGTGCCCGCCGGACTCGATCCGCTGGTGGCGCTGGCCGACACTGCTGCCCTGATCGCGGGCGGCTTGACTGGATTGGTGAAACGCTGATGATTCAACGCTCCCTGAAGTACATCCTGGTCGCACTGCTGGTGCTGGCCGCGATTGCCGGTGGCGGTTTCTGGTACCTCAAACGCCCGGCACCGGAACCGACCCTCGAACAGCTCACCCCGGCCGATGGCGCCGCCATGACCCGGGTCATCCCCGGCACCAAGCCCAAGGCGCAGGTGCTGGTGGCGGTCAACGACGACCAGAAACTCAGCGACAAGCAACTGAGCACCCTGAGCCGCAGCGCTTCGGCGCAGATCGTTCAAGTGATCCTGCCCAAGGACTGCCTGCTGCAAAGCCGCGCCCTGCAAGCCGGCCTGCGCGAACTGAACGGCCCGGCGACGCTGGTCAGCGGTATCGGCCCCGGCGCCGTCCTGGCATGGCGCTGGTTGTCCGAGCAGAAAGACGACAAGGCCCAGGCCGTCTCCGTCGACCTGGCCCTGGAAAAACCCGGCTGCACTCACCTGTTGCCAAAAGCCGCCGCCCACGGCCACTGGCTGGTGGCGTGGAACGACAACCCGGACGACACCAGCGCGGGTTTCGTGCGCGATCAACCGAACGCCGAAACCAGCATCAGCGACTACGACATCAACCTGCCGCAAGTGCTGAACAACGAACTGCGCAAGATCCTCGTCGGCGGCGACAAGGCCAACGGCGGCCTGCAGATTCCGGTCGTGGAAGTCCCGGCCGGCCAGGCCAAGGACACCGTCACCCTGTTCCTGTCCGGTGACGGCGGCTGGCGCGATCTGGACCGCGACGTGGCCGGTGAAATGGCCAAGATCGGCTACCCGGTCGTCGGCATCGACACCCTGCGCTACTACTGGCAGCACAAGAGCCCGGAACAGAGCGCCCTCGACCTGACCGAACTGATGCAGCACTACCGCCAGAAATGGGGCACCAAGCGCTTCATCCTGACCGGCTACTCGTTCGGCGCCGACGTCCTCCCGGCCATCTACAACCGCCTGCCGGAAACCGAGCAGCAACGCGTCGACGCAATCATCCTGCTGGCCTTCGCCCGCACCGGCAGCTTCGAAATCGAAGTCGAAGGCTGGCTCGGCAACGCCGGCAAAGAAGCCGCCACCGGCCCGGAAATGGCCAAGCTGCCCCCGGCCAAGGTCGTGTGCATCTATGGTGAAGAAGAAACCGACGAAAGCGGCTGCACCGACAAGACAGCGGTGGGCGAAGCGGTGAAACTGCCTGGCGGCCATCACTTCGACGAGAACTACCCGGCGCTGGCCAAGCGTTTGGTGGATTTGATCGAGAAGCGTCAGAACACGGCGCAGGTGGCGGAAGAGTGATCTGAAGCGCACCAACGAAAAGCCCCCGCAACCTTAGGGTTGTGGGGGCTTTTTTACGCAAACTTGAAACACTTCCTGCCAGTCAAACCTTATATCGATGCCAAGACTAAAACTGAACATCTATCCATGTGATGTCATCTTCAACTTCGATACAGCTGCCATCTGGCTCTGCTAACAAGCTGCTTTGCTGCGACTCGGTTAGCTCCGCCCAAAAGCCATCGGTTGCAAACACCAGTCGCTCACTTAAAGCCAATGGATAAAACACAAAATCAGGGTTCGGCGCGCGACTCACCTTCAAGCATCGAGTCACCCGGTGCCGAGCGGGATCTTGCGCCAGCTCGAAGTGGGAACGGTCACGTCTCCAATTGGCTTTACAGTGCGGCGACGTCATCCATTCGATCGCGCCTGCCGAGGTCACAACACCGCATGAACAATCACCCTCATACGCAAGCGTGAGTTTGCCATGAGCAGCGACACCCACCACATAACAAGCGGCGCCTGTCTGGCTTGCAAACAAGACGGGATGGAGGTCGGCCAGCATAGAAACCAGTACCTGTTCAACCGCTCCGTACTCAGTGATATCGAGGCCCTGATCAAAATGTTTTGACCAGATCGCTAAAACACCTTCCACAAAGGATTCAGCCAACTGGCCACTGCCAACCCTCGAAGTACCGTCTGTGATAACAAATACGCCGCTCTCTCCATCACAGAGCGCTCCAGCAAAGTCATGATTGGTTTGCCTGGCTCGCCCCGTTACCGATCTGGCGTGGTATTTCATGCGCTGCCCAGTTCTTTCATGCGCCCATGAATGATTTGCCCTCTTCCTGGATTGGCCTGTACCGAGCCCGAGCTTTCAATCACATAGTCGATGCCACCGAGCCGCCTGAGTGCTCGAACTCCAGTCGTGATGAACTCCTTGAGCTCGGACTCCGCTTGGCGAACCTCTTCTAAAAGCTCTGGACGTCCATCAATCAAGATAATGATGTCTTCGACATCTTTATGGTATGGATCGCCACCGCCCCGACCGCTGAAGGCTTCCAGTTTTGTCGCGAGAAAATAGGTCGGTTTGAATATCTGGATGACGGTACCGCTGGGCAACGTAAATTTATCAGCCCGTGCCAACCCCTCTACAAACCAGCGGTTGGCGTATCCGAGAACTTCGGGATCAGAAGGCATCACGTCAACGACGATATCGTTGAAGCGGAAACGACAGTTGACTTCATCCTCGCCGGTAATCTTGAAATTCCTGGCTGCCAACCGTTCGGTAAGCTGCTGCCAGGCGCTAATACCTGCCAGCTCGATCACCAGGTCAACGTCATCGGTGAAACGAATGTCGTCCAGCACAACAGCATCCGTTACCAGCATGGCTGTGGTGCAACCTCCGACAAAGGCAACCTCAGCGAGAAACGCCTCTCCCAAGCCTTCGGCGACAAACTCTATTAGCTCGTAGTTGTGATCAGCGTTTGATGACATGTTATTTCAGTCCCATTCCTGCTTTTAGAATGTTGACTGCGACACCGCACTCTCGCGGGCCTCCAAGGCGGATCGCATCAGCAAGCGCAAGATAGTGATAAAGAATCCTGTCCTTCTTCACCGCTTCCGGCACTGTCTTGTAGAGCGGCTCTATTGCCTGACCACGCTCCGTTCCAAATGCATCAGGCCAGACCGGAATCAGTCCACCAGCACTTTTGATGCTTTTGGACAGTGCCGGTGCTGCGAAACCCGTCGGGATACCGCGAACCATTGCACCGGGCTTTACAGGAAAGAAGTATTTCAGAGCGTGCTCGGTGATGCTCAGTAGCTGCCGCCGATTAACCTTCGCCAGCCCTGTCTCATAGTCATTGGTGAGCAGGCCGGACTCACGACACCTGGCGATGGAATTTGAAACCTCGCTTTTGCTTAGCCCGAGAGCAGCAGACAACGCACGCAACGAGTAACCCTCACTCCAGCTTGTCAGGGGCGGAACAGCCACAGGCTCCGACCACCCCTCCCATCCTGCCTCATCGTTCAAGGCCGAATCGAAATCCTGTCGCCGGAAAACAGTATCTTCACCGTCAGTGGAGTAGGTGACCAATGGCTGCCCCACCCGCCCACCTGCGGTCATTTGGCTGACCACATAAGGCTTCAACAACTCCTCAACCCTGTTCGAATTCGACTCTGACTCCATTACACCAAGGAGGTTTTCCTCCTGAGCGTGAAGGCTGGCCATCTTGAATAAAAGCAAAATATCTTGACTCTTCATGAAGCGTAAAACTCCAAGTGTCCACATTCCATAAAACGTGGACACTTGTCTCATTCAAAATATCTGATCGTCAAGCCCTTTGTTCGGCCTCACTTGCTGTAGCGCCCGTACAAAATCCGCCGTCCCTGAAATTGCTCGTCACCTTAGTTTCGCTGACCGGTGTCGCAATATCAGATGACGTCCGCATACCTTGTAGGCAAACTCCTAATCTCGTGCTTGAGCACTTTGCCGCCCTATTACGCTGTTTTTCGACGGGATACACAGCAACGAAAAAGCCCCCGCCAGCCGTTAAGCTGACGGGGGCTTTTCAGTTGTGGCGGGACCTACATCTCCACCTGCGTCCCCAACTCAATCACCCGGTTCAGTGGGAGATTGAAGAACCGCAGGTTCCCGTTGGCATTCTTCAACATGAACGCAAACAGCGCTTCACGCCAACGGGCCATGCCTTCGAGTTTCGAGGCGATGACCGTTTCGCGGCTGAGGAAGTAGGTGGTGCGCATCGGGCTGAAGTCCAGATCATCCAGATGGCACAGCTTCAGTGCCTGCGGCACGTCCGGCTCGTCGGTAAACCCGAAGTGCAGGATCACCCGGAAGAAGCCTTCGCCGTGGGCTTCGACTTCGAAACGTCGGGATGGCGGGACGCGCGGGATGTCTTCGTAGACGACGGTCAGCAACACCACTTGCTCATGCAGAACCTGGTTGTGCAGCAGGTTGTGCAACAGCGCGTGCGGCACCGCGTCGGAACGGGCGGTGAGGAACACGGCGGTGCCCTGCACGCGGTGCGGTGGCTGGACGCGGATGCTGCTGATGAAGATCGGCAGCGGCAGTGCGCCTTCGTCGAGGCGCTCGACCAGCAGTTGCTTGCCACGTTTCCAGGTGGTCATCAGCACGAACAGCGCGATACCGGCGATCACCGGGAAGGCACCGCCCTGCACGATCTTCGGCACGTTGGCGGCGAAGTACAGGCCGTCCACCAACAGGAAGCCGAGCAGCACCGGCACCGCCAGAATCGGTGGCCATTTCCACAGCAGCAGCATCACTGCCGACACCAGGATCGTGGTCATCAACATCGTGCCAGTCACGGCCACGCCGTAGGCCGAGGCCAGCGCGCCGGAAGATTCGAAGCCGATCACCAGCAAGACCACGCCGACCATCAGCGACCAGTTCACGGCGCCGATGTAGATCTGGCCCTGCTCGTCGCTGGAGGTGTGCTGGATGTACATGCGCGGGATGTAACCGAGCTGGATCGCCTGACGGGTCAGGGAGAACGCGCCGGAAATCACCGCCTGGGAGGCGATCACCGTGGCCAGGGTCGACAGACCGACCAGCGGAATCAGCGCCCAGCTCGGGGCCAGCAGGTAGAACGGGTTGCGCGCCGCTTCCGGGTTGTCCAGCAGCAAGGCGCCCTGACCGAAGTAGTTGAGCACCAGCGCCGGCAGCACCAACAGGAACCACGCACGGGCAATCGGCTTGCGGCCGAAGTGGCCCATGTCGGCGTACAGCGCTTCGGCACCGGTCAGCGCCAGCACCACGGCGCCGAGGATCGCCACGCCCATGCCTGGATGAACGGTAAAGAACCGCACTGCCCACACAGGATTCATCGCGTGCAGCACTTCCGGGGTGTGGCTGATGCCGTAGACGCCGAGGGCGCCGAGGACCAGGAACCAGGTGACCATGATCGGCCCGAACAGAATGCCGATCCGCGCCGTGCCGTGTTTCTGGATCAGAAACAGCGCCACCAGCACCACCAGCGACAGCGGCACCACCCAATGGTCAATGCCGTCGAAGGCCAGGCCCAGACCTTCAATGGCCGAGAGCACGGAAATCGCCGGGGTGATCATGCTGTCGCCATAGAACAGCGCCGCGCCGATCAGCCCGCAGACCACCAAAAGCGTGCGCAACCGCTTGCGCCCCGCCGCTGCCCGGCGAGCCAGCGCGGTGAGCGCCATGATCCCGCCTTCGCCCTGGTTGTCGGCGCGCAGGACGAACATCATGTACTTGATTGAAACGACCCAGATCAGCGACCAGAAAATCAGCGACAGAATGCCGAGCACTCCGTCGTGATTGACGGGCACACCGTAAGCGCCGGAAAACACTTCTTTGAGGGTGTACAACGGGCTCGTGCCGATGTCGCCGTAAACTACCCCGACCGCCGCGACCAGCATGCTCAGCGGCTTGGTGGCCGAACCTTCAGCGCCCGCCGCGTGACTACTTGCCTGACCCATCCAACACTCCTGATTCCCAGACCGGCTTCTTATATGAAGCACTATGCTTTGTGTGCAGCATGCGCGTTTTTACGCCCTGTAACAGACGTTTTCTTGACTGTAAAAATTCAGTAAAGCGCAACGGCGCGAAGCATAGCGCAGCACTCGTCGTATTTCCCTGCATAAAGCTGGTCAAGAGCGCTGCTCGTCGCTAGAATTGCGCACTTTTTGATCAGAGGCGCAGTTCAAGCGCCCGTCCGTCGGCTTCTGCCATCAGGCAAGCGGCGTCACAAAACACCGAGGTTAGACATGTCCACCACTCCTGCGCCGGCCAATCCAAAGGTTGGCTTCGTTTCTCTGGGTTGCCCGAAAGCACTGGTCGACTCCGAGCGCATCCTGACCCAGCTGCGCATGGAAGGCTATGACGTGGTGTCCACCTATCAGGACGCCGACGTGGTCGTGGTCAACACCTGCGGCTTCATCGACTCGGCCAAGGCCGAATCGCTGGAAGTCATCGGCGAAGCGATCAAGGAAAACGGCAAGGTCATCGTGACCGGCTGCATGGGCGTGGAAGAAGGCAATATCCGTGACGTGCACCCGAGCGTGCTGGCCGTCACCGGTCCGCAGCAGTACGAGCAAGTGGTCAACGCGGTGCACGAAGTCGTGCCGCCGAAGCAGGATCACAACCCGCTGATCGACCTGGTGCCACCGCAAGGCATCAAGCTGACCCCGCGTCACTACGCGTACCTGAAGATTTCCGAAGGCTGCAACCACAGCTGCAGCTTCTGCATCATCCCGTCGATGCGCGGCAAACTGGTCAGCCGCCCGGTGGGCGACGTGCTCGACGAAGCCCAGCGTCTGGTCAAGTCCGGCGTGAAGGAACTGCTGGTGATTTCCCAGGACACCAGCGCCTACGGCGTTGACGTCAAATACCGCACCGGTTTCTGGAACGGCGCGCCGGTGAAAACCCGCATGACCGAACTGTGCGAAGCGCTGAGCACCCTCGGCGTCTGGGTCCGTCTGCACTACGTTTACCCGTACCCGCACGTCGACGAGCTGATCCCGCTGATGGCCGCCGGCAAGATCCTGCCGTACCTGGACATCCCGTTCCAGCACGCCAGCCCGAAAGTCCTGAAGTCGATGAAACGCCCGGCGTTCGAAGACAAGACCCTGGCGCGGATCAAGAACTGGCGCGAAATCTGCCCGGACCTGATCATCCGTTCGACCTTCATCGTCGGCTTCCCCGGCGAAACCGAAGAAGACTTCCAGTACCTGCTGGACTGGCTGACCGAAGCCCAGCTCGACCGCGTCGGCTGCTTCCAGTATTCGCCGGTCGAAGGCGCTCCAGCCAACGATCTGGATCTGGAAGTGGTTCCGGACGACGTCAAGCAAGACCGCTGGGAACGCTTCATGGCGCACCAGCAGGCCATCAGTTCGGCGCGCCTGCAAATGCGCATCGGCCGTGAAATCGAAGTGCTGGTGGACGAAGTCGACGAGCAAGGCGCGGTCGGCCGCTGCTTCTTCGATGCCCCGGAAATCGACGGCAACGTGTTCATCGACAACGGCAGCAACCTCAAGCCGGGCGACAAGGTCTGGTGCAAGGTGACCGACGCCGACGAATACGACCTCTGGGCCGAACAGATCTAAGCGCGAAAAATACAGAAAGCCCCGCTCTCTTTTTACGAGATGCGGGGCTTTTTTACGGCTAGAGTTTGGGGTGGGAAGGACTCCCTCATCCATGACAAAGAGGCTATCGGGCATGCGTCACCACTCGGTCATCCACACGCCGAAACTCAGCGATTATCAGGAACTGACCCGGGTCTGGGAGGCCTCGGTCCGCGCGACTCATGATTTCCTGCCGGAATCCTACATCGAGCTGCTGAAGAATCTGGTGCTGACCCGCTACCTCGATGCGGTGATGCTGATCTGCACCCGCGACAGCCACCAGCGCATCACCGGGTTTGCCGGGGTCGCGGCGGGCAAGATCGAAATGCTGTTCATCGACCCGGCCCATCGCGGCCAGGGCCTTGGCAAGAAACTGTTGAAGTACGCGATGGAACACCTGAACGCCGACGAATTGGACGTCAACGAACAGAACCCCCAGGCGCTGGGGTTTTACTTCAAGCAAGGGTTCGAGGTGATCGGCCGCTCGGAGGTCGATGGCATGGGCCAGCCGTATCCGTTGTTGC
>Ga0207696_1001273_pt1 | contig 14090 bp, 17 predicted proteins | sample KBSS54metaG_FD_184403 | JGI IMG/M metagenome (GOLD analysis project Ga0207696, IMG submission 184403) | Switchgrass rhizosphere microbial communities from Kellogg Biological Station, Michigan, USA - KBS S5-4 metaG (SPAdes) (version 2) | ecosystem: Host-associated > Plants > Roots > Rhizosphere >...
GTGGTTATAACCAAAATAGTGGTGGCGGCTATGGCAGCAACCCAGCTGGTTTTGGTAATGGTGGCAACAGCCCGCAAGGTGGTGGTTTTGCTCCAAAAGCTCCACAGCAACCAGCTTCTGCACCAGCTGATTTAGACGACGATTTACCGTTCTAAGCAAAATTTTAAAAAAGGCGAGTTTATCTCGCCTTTTTTATTACTCGATTCCAAGCAAACGTAAAAGTGCAGTACCAGCTGCTGCTAAGCAAATTACCAATAACAGCGGTACTTTTTTCCAAACTAATAAAAGCGCAAATCCAACACCCAATATACGCGCGAATCCAGCGAAGTGCTGGCCTTCAAAAAATGTCGTCGTCACTGCAATCGCACAGAGTAAAACAGTTGCACCGTTTGAGAGTAAAACTTGGTATTTTTCAGAAAAAGTAAACTTTGCACCTAAGTGAAAACCAGCAAAACGGATCCCATATGTTCCAAGTGCTAGCAAGCCTATGCCCAAAATAATCAGTAATTGTTGATTCATTTTTTTCTACCAAATATTAAGCCAAAAAGTGAAAGCAGAATTGGAAGTCCTGAGGCCAAAAAAGGTGTGGTAATCAGTGCCAAAGTTGATCCAGCAAATGCAGCTTTTCGAGTAGATTTATTCTTTAAAGCATTAAAAGTAAGTGCAATTAAAATGGCAGGGAAAATGGCATCTAGACCAAATGTTTTTGGGTCTGGAATAACGGTTCCAATAAAATAACCCGCAGTGACACCGAGTGGCCAACTCAGCATAATGCTGATACCACACAACCAATAAGCAGCTTTTTTAGTCTCAAAAACAGGCTGTGCCATACCAAACAAAACACTTTCATCGTTCATGATATGCGCCCCGAAATATCGAGAGAATTTACCTCTGATTAATTCATTGACCGCAATACCAAAAGGTAAATGCCGTAAATTGACGAGTAGTCCTGCAATTGCAGCAGCAATCGGGCTACCACCTACTGCTAAAAAACCAATAAAGATAAATTCAGCAGTTCCTGCGAGCACAAATACGGATAGGCAAAGCGGAATCCAGAGTGCTAAGCCATAACTTGCAGCGAGTGAACCTAAAGACATACCAACGACACTCGTCGCTAGACACACAAAGAAAATCGAGCGGGTAGTATCTTTACTAAGTTTCTTAATGAGAGTGTATGTGGTCATGGGATGATATAACGAACGATTTTCCATTATAATGAATAAGTCTGATTGTTTTGTCAAAACGAACGATCGTTTTTTTTATAGAACGGATGTGGTGAATGTCTCAGCCAATTGAAATTATTGCCAAAGGTTTAAATCGTGAACGCCAAAGAGCGGGGCTTTCTTTGGCAGAGGTTGCTCGTCGTGCAGGTGTTGCCAAATCTACACTTTCACAACTAGAAGCAGGCCAAGGTAATCCAAGCATTGAAACCTTATGGGCACTTTGTGTTGCACTAAATATTCCTTTTGCGCGTTTGATGGAAGAGCCAAGCAATCAGGTGCAAGTGATTCGTTGTGGAGATGGCCCAACCGTTAGCTCTGAAATTGCCAATTACAAAGCGATTTTGTTGGCGACTTGTCCACCACATGCACGTCGAGATGTTTATTTACTGATTGTTGAACCGGGTGAAGACCGTCTTTCAGAACCTCATCCAGTTGGTTCTGTGGAGCATATTATTGTGGTGGAAGGTAAGGCTCTGGTTGGTCTAATTGATGAGGCAGTTGAACTAAGTGTTGGAGACTATATTTGTTACCCTGCCGATCAGAAACATATATTCAGAGCTTTAGAAAAAGGTACAAAAGCGCTGCTAATTTCTGAGCAGAACTAAATAATTCCAATCTAATTAAAGTAAAAATTATTTCTTACTAGAGTGGAGAATATTATAGATAAGATGCAGAGAAGATAAAATTTTTAATTAATATAAACTGTACTTAAGCTTAATAATTATTTTTAATAAACCAAGTTATAACTTGGTTGTTAAATAATGAATAATTTACATGAAGTATTTTTTCATTTGATAAATTGGTTGGATTATCAAATAAAATTTTCATTGTGATAATGCTTTCTGTTAAATCTAAAAATTCAAAACTTTTAATATTAATATTTTTATAGTGGTAATTAAAAAATGCTTTATAAAGTGTCTCTTTTGCGGAGAAAATTATTGTTGTTATCAAATTTTTGATTTTAAATGAGAACTTCGATAATCGATATACTTCTCTTGTTGTAAAAATATTTTTTATAATTAGGTTGGTAGATAAACAATTAAAAGTTCTCTCAATATCAATGCCAACTTGCCATGCTTTATCAGTAATGATAATGGCAGTCCATTCTTTAGTATGACTAATAGATCCATTTAAGCCTTGTGGCCATATGGGTTCACCATACATCCCTTTTTTTATATTAATTGGTTCATATGCTAAGTCATTTAAGGCATATTTAATAAGTAGTCTTGAAGCAATGAATTCTACTTTTCTTTTATGATTAGCAGTAGATAAGTTGGAATCTTCTAAAAATTTATTAAAATCGCTATGTAATACTGTTAATGGGTTGAAGTATCCTAGCCATATTTTAGGAAAATTTTTACCTAAATTATGGTAGTAGATTGATTTTAATAAAATTTCATTTTCAAACTTTAATTTAAAATCAATTGCCCGTTTTGATATGTCAAAAATTGATATCATGAGTCAAGATCAAATATCTTAAATGAGTCTTTCTTCGATAATATTTTTTTATCTACTTCCTCAACAAGAACAATCGCTTTACTAAGTGCAATCAAGCCTGCTTGAGTTAGTTCAACTTGTTGTTCTCGTAAATCAAGAGGATAAGGTGAAATACTAATTAATTTACTTTTTTTAAGGCGTTGTAAAATTAAGGATACTTGCATTTTAGGCATGCCAGACATATCAACAATTACTTTCTGACGAACATATTTATTGGAAATTGATATATTCTGTTGCAGTTGCCAACCAATGATTGCAAGTATGCTGAAACTAGGCTGCGTCAAATCAAGTGGAGCTAAAATTATATCAATTTGTCTTTGCCACTTAATGAATGTTTGCCAAAACCTGAACCCAGGACTTTCCATTGGAGATGCATGTGTGAATATATCTGGCTTTACCATTACAGAACCTATTAAGTAAATTTCTTATTTTCAACAGCCTGTGCTGAAAGATCAAGCATAGCTTGTTTTAGATGCAACATAATTTTTTTTCCAACGAAATAACCAAAAATTGGTGCTAGGAAACCATTCATTTCGACCTTATGTTGAATAGTCGCCTTTTGTCCAATTTTTTCTGGCTGTGTATAAATATGATAAAAATCCATAGTAGTTAATGGTAATTTTGCCCTATCAGTAAACAATTTATTTTGTTTGACTTCTATCAATTCAAAATTGATTTTTGGACCTTCTGTAGGTTTCATCGAACCTTTTGTACCAACTCTAAAAGGACCATTTAACTTAACCCATTTCAAATCCTTATCCCATGATGGCCATGACTCAACATCTTCCCATAATGTCCAAATCTGTTCTGGGGTTGCATTAGTCTCAATTGTTTGTGAATAACTCCACTTAAACATTATAAATACTCCTACTATTAATAGCTATTTTGAACTAATTAAACTTATATTTTTATTTGATAGATTGAATATAATATATACTATTGGTAATGATAATATAACTAAAAATATAGCTCCAATAGGTAATTGCTCTAAACCAAAACTGTTAATATTTACTGTTGAAATATAAGATGAGAATGAAATTCCTAAATTAAATGCTGCCACATTAAAACTAGCGCTAATTCTGGGATAAATAGATGTGGAACTAGAAATAGCAAGTGTTTGCACAATTGGGGCAATTGAGAAAGTACTCACACTCCATAAAAATAATGCCAATTGTGTTGCATAGAAATTTATTTTAAAATTCATAATAATTAAAGAAATAATCTGTAATACTAAGATACTATAAAAAATTAAATTAATTTTAAATTTCTGTGGAAGTATTCCTCCTAAAATGTTTCCTAATAAAGAACCAATGCCAATGATTGTGAAGGAAATACTAGCTTGATATATAGTCATTTTATTAACTTGAGTTAACCAAGGCTCTATATATGAATAGAAATAGAAACTTCCTCCAAAACCAAAAAAAGTAATTATATATAAACCTATTAATTTAAAATTTAAAATTTCTTGAACTTTAACTTTTTTAATTAAACTATTTTTATATCCAAAGTCTGATGGTAAATATTTTATTATTAAAAGGCTCGCTATGAATGATATTAGTGAAATAATAATAAATGGAGAGTGCCAATCTGTTAATTGTACAAGATATATGCTAGCTGGGACCCCTATTACCATTGCTAGAGTTAAGCCAGAAAACATAAGAGCTATTGCTAATGATGCTTTTTCTGGGCTTATCAATGTGGGAATTTCAGCACTGGCTACACTAAAAAAAATTCCGTGAATTATCCCGGAACATGCTCTAAATAATAGCAATAGATAAAATATTTTTGTTGAAATTAATAGAATGTTAAATATTGAAAACAATGCTAATAATATAATAAATAAAATCTTACCTTTTATATTCTTAGTTAAGTAAGTTAATATTGGTGCACCTAGGCTTATTCCAAGTGCATAAACTGAGATAAAGAGTCCGACTTGAGAGAGTGTAATATTAAGTTGTTCAATAAGATTTCCGACAATTCCAATAATAATAAATTCAGATAAGCCAATAGAAAATGCTGCTAAAGTAAAAATAAAGATCAATCTAATTTGCATATTCACATTCTTTTTCCTTGTTAATTTTTTAAGAATGTGGAATAGCAAAAATCAACTAGTCTATCTTGTAAAATTTTAGCTAATTCAAGTTTATAAACTCTTCTATAACAGATTGCTAACTGATTAATAGCGTCATATTCCCATAAACCTGACTGTAATAATTCTCCTTGATTATTATATGCACCAATAAATATCTTGTCGCCTCTTTGTCTTCGTGTGACAACAATATTATCTAGCCCATCTAAGCCCGCTAAATATAATCTAATACTCATAGAATTTATTTCTTCCCAATTAATTGTATTTGACCAAGCTTTAACTAAATAATCCCAATTCAAACGTCTAAAAAAATCTTCTTGGGTAATTTGGTCAAAAACAACAGTTATTACTGAACAATTTTTCATGTATTTCATATCGTATAATTTTTTATTAAAGTCGCATCATGCTGACTTATCTCAAAGAAGCCCCTTCTTGCAAGCATTCCCCAATTAGGATTGCTTGTAAGTTCTAAACCTTTAATATCTTTAATGGGCCTTGGTACAAAGGCTTGATCAAAGATGACATCTTTTCTGAATGGTTTAAATTCTGGAGTTTGTTCAAACTGATAGATATCATTATTTATAAATGAACATCTGAATGCGATTAATTTTAATTCTTTACCTGCGCGCATTTCTGTTCTGGGACAATAGATGAATACCTCATCGCCAGCATGAGTGGCGATAAGGGGTCCTTTTTTTCCGTGACAAACTTGGAGAATGCTTAATTTTGATGCAATTAAAGCATGTTCATAAGAAATAACGGCAATCCAAGATTTCATAAGCTTAGCTCTTTTTTTGTTATTTCCACAAGGTTGTTAACGCTTTGAGTGATGTTCTGCTTTAAATTTTCCCAGATATTATTTTTAAAGAAATTATAATCATTAGGTTGAACACAGATAGTATGTTCAATAATACTATTTGGATGAACTGAATTTTGATCGATAAGAGAATGTCCAATAGACATAGATCCTATAGGGGAGCTACTACTTGTTGTAAAGTGCTTCTCATCAATAAATGATGTCACACAAACAGTTACTAAGTTTGGAGCCCCATATGGATGAACATCAATATTTTTTCCGAATATAATTTTATTTTCATTTGATTGAGCTCCTAATAATCCTTTATCCCAAATATTCCAATTTGCTATATCATTCCAGTGTTTCCAAATATGTGGAAAGCATTCTTTTGGAATATTAACACTGTAACTAAAAGTTAGCGCTTCAATTTTATTATTCATTGATATAATCCTTGATGTAAGTTAAGTATAGTTTGAATAGAATTAAAATTAGTATTAGATGGAATGATAGTTAGTGCACCAAATGCAAAACTATCATTTTTTAAAATTTGTTGATTTGCAATAGTTTTAGGGAAACATTCAAATGTTCCTAAAATTATTGCTTGTATATCTTTTTTATCTAAAAAACTTTGAACTGTTGCTGATAATACTTTTTTATCAGTTGTGGCTAAAGTAATTGCTTCTGCTTTATTACCATATTCAATAGTTAAAAAGCCTTGTATGCTTGCTGGAAACCAGGCTGTTGCTACATAATTATTAACATTATTCAGTGTTATTCCCACATCAGATGACATCGCATCAGAGACAAAATCCCAATTTGCATATCGATTACAAACTATGAGAGGTGTTTTTTGTGGGTTTGCACCATATTTAACTAACTCTTTCTCTAAGGCAAATTGTTTAAATAATGCTAAAGCCATTTTTGTAGTCATAGGAACTTTCTGCCTTTGTCTACGAGGTATGAGCTTTTCAAACTCTGACAATGAAATAGTTTTATGTTGATTTTGGTGTTTAAAAACAATTTTTTCATTTTCTAACATACAAATATAAGTAGATTGCATTGTTATTTTTCCATAATTAATGATGCATGAATTCCACTAAAACCACTTGCTGTTTTTAACAATGTTTTACCAGTGAAAGTAGTCGTTTCTTCTCGTTTTATAATTGCTTCATATGCATCGATCGGCAGCCCAGTAGGAGTAGGCGGAATTAAATTTTCTTTAAGCATTTTCCAGCTCAATGCAATTTCAATCATATTCGCTCCACCTAAAGCATGCCCATGATTTCCTTTAAATGCAGTAATTTCAGGTAAATCTTCCCCAATAATTTCTCGTAGAGCATTAAATTCAGCCTCATCATTTTGTTGTGTTCCAGAAGCATGTAAATTTATATGATCAATATCTTTTCCATTTAATCCTGAATCAGCAAGTGCGATTTGCATACTATCTCGAATAGAACTGCCATCGGTAGCAATGTCTGTCATGTGATAGGCACTTGATACACAACCATAGCCTGTGATCTTTGGTTGATTAACTGTATCTGTAGTGATTAAGATTGCCCCACCTCCGTCTGCAAATAGAAAACCGCCACGATCTTGGCAAAAGGGTCTAGATGGACTACTTTTAAGATCATCTTTATATTCAGAAGTGGCATTAATTTTATTGAAGGCTTCAAAAGCTAATGGACTAAGTCCAAAGTCAATTGACATAATAATTGCAGTTTTAATATTCAATTTATCTACTAACGATTTAGCTAGACCAATTGCTTGTAATCCAGCACAACAACCAGTTGGAACGCAAACAAAATGGGTTTCACTATTCGCTACATGTTCTTCTAAAAAGAGTTCACGTACTTTAGTAAAGTCAAATTCGTCCAAATTTAAATTTTGTTTAGAGTAAATTTTATTTTCAATATCAGCTAAGTTTCCTACAGCTGTAGCAAAAAAGATAGCATCTACAGTTTCAGTAATTTCAAGTGCATTAATAAGATTGCGTATCTTGTCATAAAATAACGGAGCATAAGTATTAATATCTTGAGAACTTCCTTTTTTTGATTCTGCTGAAAAGTAACTTTTATTACCCGGTAAATGAGTTTGACCAAATTCTGCTTCTCTCAGCAAAAGATTTTGCCAAATTGCATTTAAATTTTCCCCTAATGGGCTCACTGCTGCTGCATTTTTAATAAATAATGTAGTCATTCAATAATCCTTGCGACTGCTCTGGTCCAGGCCGCCCCACAATGAAGTTTTACTGGAAGAGCTATAAATTCAACTAAGTTACAATGCTCAAATGGCTCTAAATGACAAAGTCTTTCAATTTGAAAATAGTTTTTTTTACGTCCTAGAATGTGTGCAGGCCATAACTTGGTTTGATCTTTAGTTTCAATAAATGCTTTAGACATCACTGCAAAAGGTGGATCAACACTGAAAGCATCTGTACCAATAACTGAAAAGCCAAGATCAATAGCAGCTTCGATATATTTTTCTGGGATACCTTTGAAATTATAAAAATAGTCTTTATGACCATAATTTTTATAGGCACCTGTAATAAAAAAAACAGCTTTAGCCCTATTTTTGTATTTTTCTAATTTATTAATAAAATCTATCCACTCAATTTCAATTTCAAATTCATGGTCTGATTTATCTGTAAATACTACAGCATTTCCAATAAAGTTATTTACATCAGCAGCCACAATATCACTTCCATCCGGGTAATAATGCATAGGAGCATCTATATGTGTTCCTTGATGAGTCGATAATGTTACTATTTCATTTGAAATACCATATCCATCTGGCCAATCAGATGGTGAAATATCAAAACCTTTACAAAGGTGTGCAACACCAGATTTATGATCTAAGAGATCAATTTTTATTTGGATCGGCTCACCATTATCAGGATAAAGAGCACTTGAAATACATATAAAATCATTCATGAAAATAACTCCATAGGTATATGTGGGTCTATTTCTGTATTATTAACTGGACGTTTAATTGGTAATTGAATAAATGGATTGCCAACTATTTTAAAAATTTGATTTAATGATTTTAAAACACCATATTCTGTAAGAGGGCAGCTTGATTCATAGGCCTCACCAACTGGTATTACATTTTTAATAGTAGTGCTAGATTTTAAAATACTAGGTAATGCCTCTCCTGAAGAAATTATTTGATTATTTGATATTTCGAATCCATATTGAGATGCAATTTCTATCAAATTATCATTATTTAAATATTGATTTGGATTATATGAGCAGCCAATAGAGAATTTATTGATGCCAGTGGGAATTACGAAGAAAGTTTGCTTATTTTTTAAGTGGTTTTTCCAAAATGACATTCTTGTATTTAGAAAATTTTTATCACTTTTTAAAATAATATAAGAACACTTGGTTTTTGCTGGTAATATAATCCTAGTATTATAATTTGAATCATTTAAGATTGCTTTTTTTCCTCTACAATCAAAAATTAGATCAAATTTTTTTAACAAATTAATATCAGTAATTTTCTCATATTTAATGTCTTTTAATGTGGATGAAGAAATTAAGAAACTTGAAAGTTTCTCCTTGTCAAAGACATAAAAGCTATCATTTGTAATCATACTATGGAGATTACATGAATTATTTTGACTGATCATAAAATCAGTAATATGAGACTTAGTCGAATCTATAATTTTTAATTGATCATTATTATTTAAACCTAATGTTTCAAAAAAATATTTTCTTGGTATTATTTCAGGAATAGAACTATATATATAGTCTTTATCTTGAAATAAAGTAATTTTATTTTTATGAGATAATAAATATGTAAGTAATCCTGCTGAAATACCATTTCCTACAACTGCAATATTTCCATAATTCATAATTACATCTCTACTAATTTTTCTAAATTAGCTCTAAGCAATAAGAACATTTTTTGAGCCAAAATAGGTGTATAAACAGAAGAATCTAGCAATATTTTCCTCTTAGCGAAAAGATAGTTCCCTTGCTGAGGATCTATCCACCATTTAGCTGTTAAATGATTAATATTAGGCGGAGGAACAAGGTGGTAAACTTCTATTTCATTTTCATGACGAAAACGTTCTATTTCTACACAATCATACACATCATTTTCTGCATCAAAAATCATCTCAAATCTTTGATAATTATCTAATTCATATTTTTTTGATATGTTTTTAACTTTATCTAAACTTTTAGACCAATGCTCCAAAGACCAAATCCTTTCAAGGGGATCTGTCTTTGGAGAAAATTGAATCTTAGTGAGTAAATTAAGGCATACCTCACTCATAGGACAGCTCATTTATACTGTATTGAGACCATGTTGTGAGAGCAGCCTGTATATGTTTACGAATAAGAATAAAAGCCTCTTCAACATCAGCATCTTTTTTCAATGAAAAACCATGGTAACTAATTAATTCAGTTCTATTTTTGTTGATTGCTCTGAAACGCCATCCCCCTTGATGTATTTGAAAGTTTTTAGGAGGAAGCGGTTGTGAAAAATCAATAATAAGATTTTCTTTATTTATATATCGCCATGATTTAACGAAATATCTATCTGAAGAATTGATTTCACGAATATGCATTTTAAAACTTTGAAATTTATTATCATTATATTCAGTTTCAATTTTTTCAACGTGATCTAGAACTTCAGGCCATTGCTCATAATTTGCAATGTATTCGAAAACAGTATTAATGTCTTTTTCAATAGTAATCGAACCTTGAAAAACATAATCAACATCTATTGGTAACCATGGGGCCCGATTAGATGCTAGATAATAAACTAAGTCAGATACTTTTTTGAAGTTATCTTCTTCAAAAGACTCACCCGAACTTATTAATGATGATACTATTTCAATTAGAGAGATAACTTCTTGGCTATCTAAACCAAGATCATCTCTTAAAGTTTGTTCTAAATTAATTGTTTCATCAAATGAATCTATAATTCCTAATTCAAATAATGCATTTTTTATATCACTTAAAGCAATATAAGTATCGACTTTCTTATTCAATTATTTTTCCCTCTCAACCCAAAAAGATTTTTTAGATGAACCAATGTCAATCATATGATTATTCATTGCCCATGATGATGATTGCTGTTTCAAAGCTTTAGAGTTTTCCCACATACTGTCATCAAAAAATTCAAGCATAATGTTCTGAAGCCAATTTTTACCTTCATCAGTAACTTTGATAAAAAAAGGATCATCAATAATTAGATTATCTTCTTCCAAGCTTTTTAATATACTTGCGAAGTCATCCAATATTTCTGTTCCCCAGTTTTTATAATAATGCTTCTTATCAATTTTGTAGAATAGAAGATTAAATATAATATAGCGCTGCCTACTCATTTTAGATGTTAGTTTCATGCCAGCCGTAGTAAATGTATTTAAATTGTTGTTTACTGAATTTATATAGCGCTCAACATCTTTTGATGTTCCAGTTCGCTGCTGATTAATAAAACTATATGCCCCAGCACCTACACCTAAAGCATCTACACAATCAAACATTGTCCATTTATTATATTTAGATTCATAACCTTCTAAGGCATAATGCTCTAACATATAATTATTCATACCTGCTTTTTCAGCAAACTTTTTAATCATATTTTGCATTTGTTTAACCATATTGCTTTCAGCATCTGCAATAGGTGGAACACTTCCTAAGTTAATTAACTTTTCTTGTTGAGTTCCTGGGGTAATCCGATACAAATAGGTTGTTAAATGTTTGATTCCTAATTCGGCTAAAACTTCAAAATCTTTTTCCCAATATTCAATTGTATGTCCAGGCATGTTATACATCATGTCTAATTGAATGTGATGAAGACCTGCATCTTGCAGCATGCGGATAGTCTGAATCGTTTGATTCGCCTTATGAGGTGATCCTACTGTTTTAAGAATATCTGGCTGAAATGACTGAGCTCCTAGAGAAACTCTGTTAATAATAGATCGTGCAACATATTCACATTTTTCTTTGGTGAAGTCCTCTCCATTACCTTCTAATGTAATCTCACAATCTTCAGCTAATTTAAAATGATCACTTAAAGTCTTTAGAATATTATCTAAATGCTTTATTTCTAATAAGGAACCTGTACCACCACCAATGTATACACCTCGTAATAAAGATTCCCCCCAACGCTTATTTGAAGCATGACGCTTTAAATCCTTAACTAGGGCTTCAATATATTGATCTAATATTAAATTCTTCTTGTCTTCATCTTTAGGAAGTAATTCAACGAAATAAGGACATGCTTTACAGCGTACGCGGCAATATGGCACCGAGATATACATTACAAAATTATTACCACCATTTTGCAACTCTAAAGATTGATTTAATGCAATGCTATCTTCTGAGTTTTTAACATCATACATGTCAGGTGGATATAGAATAAACGGCATATAGCATCTATTTTTGTACATTTTAAACCAACTTTTAGATTGAAATTATAAGTAGATATTTTTAAATAATATCTTATTAGTAAAATAATATACTATTATTTTACATAATGCAATTTTAAAAAATTATGAGTTTTTAGTTGTTAAGATTTAACTAAAGAGTATATTTGTATGTAACACACAACTAATTGATATTAATGATAAAAATATTTATTTTAAATAAATTATTGGCTTTGTAAGTAAAATTTTGGAATGTAATTTTAAATTTTAAATTAAAAATAAGAGTTTATCTTTAGTTATCCTATATAATTGAATTTCTTAATAGATGATATAAGTTTTCGCTATTTCTATTTTTTAAATCTTTATTTTACTATGATTAATTTAATAGATGGATTATTAATATTAAAAATTAATTGAAAATTGTAAGACTCTAAAGAAATGAGGCCAATTTTGCGTATAAATTTTGCAATTGGCTCTCTCTTTTATTCCAAAAATGGCTCTCGTTTCTTGACTGCCGAAACGACAAATTAAAGCCATTGGAAGTATGCATACGGAAGCGCCGGATAAGCTCAATGAATTTTCTGTTTTAGGAATTGGGCAGAACGGCTAAATTTTTAGGGGATATTTTTTGGCTTCGGAGGTTTTCCGAGACTAGCCGATATCCTCCATATATTAAGGAAAATGATATGGCAGCTCATCAAAATGGTTCTGAAGCCAATCACTCCCAAAGTTTAAAACATGGACTCAAATCACGCCACTTAACGATGATCTCGATTGCAGGGGTTATTGGTGGTTCTCTATTCGTGGGCTCAGGTAGCATTATTTACAATACGGGCCCTGTTGTTTTTCTAACTTACGCTTTAGGTGGTCTACTCGTTTGGTTCATCATGCGTATGTTAGGCGAGATGGCTGTTTTAAACCCTGATAGTGGCTCTTTCTCAACATATGCTGACCGTGCGATTGGTCGTTGGGCAGGCTTTTCAATTGGCTGGTTGTACTGGTGTACTCTCGCAATGCTCATGGGATGGGAAGCCTATGTAGCGGGTAAAATTCTAAACAATTGGTTCCCGTTTATACCAATTTGGGCCTATATGGTCGTGGTCATTGTCGCATTGGTCGTAGTCAATTTACAAAACGTGAAAAACTATGGCGAATTTGAGTTCTGGTTTGCCCTTATCAAAGTTATCGCGATTGTTATTTTCCTTGTGATTGGTAGTTTGGCCATCATGCATTTATGGCCTTGGGGTAATCCGGCTGCTTCGGGAATCAGTAACTTAACCTCTCAAGGCTTTATGCCAAATGGAGGATCATCCGTTATTACTGCCTTGCTTGGGGTTATGTTTGCCTATATTGGTGCTGAAATTGTTACTGTAGCGGCGGCAGAATCGGCAAATCCCTCTAAAGAAATTCGTAAAGCTTCTAACTCAGTGGTTTGGCGAATTATTTTATTCTATGTGGGTTCAATGTTTGTGGCGGTATGTTTAATTCCTCACAACAATGAACTTTTGAAAGATTCGACTTGGGGAACCTATAGCGTAACGTTAAGTGCACTTGGTATTCCGGGGGCCCGCCATATTGTGAATTTTGTGGTGTTAACGTCGGTGTGTAGCTGTTTTAACTCAGCACTTTACACGTGTTCACGTATGTTGTTCTCTTTAGCTAAACGTGGTGATGCACCGAAAAGTTTTGGTTCTGTGAACAGTAAAAGCAGCCCGTGGGTTGGTGTGATTGTTTCATGCTTTTTCTCTGTGATTGCCGTGATTTTAACTGCAACCAAGAGTATGGATGTTTATGACTTTTTCATGCTAACGACTGGTGCGGCAACACTGTATGTGTATCTGACCATTGCTTACTCTCAGCTTCGCATGCGTAAAAAACTAGAAGCTGAAGGGGTGAAAATTGACTTTAAAATGTGGATGTTCCCTTATCTGACTTATGTGGTGATCTTTGCAATTATTGGGGCAATTCTCACCATGCTGATTGAAGGCACATATTTCAAAGAAGTGATTTACACCACAGCATTGTTCGGCATTATTGTGTTCTTTGGAATATTGTCGGAAAAACTGGGTTGGGGTAAAGACCGTAGAACAACTCATCTCACTCATA
>Ga0207696_1001286_pt1 | contig 13990 bp, 10 predicted proteins | sample KBSS54metaG_FD_184403 | JGI IMG/M metagenome (GOLD analysis project Ga0207696, IMG submission 184403) | Switchgrass rhizosphere microbial communities from Kellogg Biological Station, Michigan, USA - KBS S5-4 metaG (SPAdes) (version 2) | ecosystem: Host-associated > Plants > Roots > Rhizosphere >...
CGTAGTGAAGAAGGTGAAATAATAATTACGGAACGCCCCTTACTTGCTACGCCTGTGAAAACACCGCCGCGTAAGGTAGTGCGCAGTTTGCCTGCTTCGCTGACTAAAGGGTGGGTGGGTGCAAGTGCGCTGGTGTTCGTACTCTGTCTAGGTGCGGCATTTTTAACCTGGCGTGCCAGCACGGACAACCGTTTCGCAGAATTTAAACCGCTCATTACTCAGAGTAGTTGCCATTATTTTGTTAATTATGATACCTCCGACTATAAAAAACACCGCTTATTTGTGCGTGACTTTAATTTGAATTGTGACAGTTTTAAATATGTCTATTTAACGGCGTATAACAATTTTGCCCGATTTTCTGCTGTGGCCTGTGAGCGTCCATTTAGTGCCTGGCGAGAAAATAACTGTGTCACACATTATGTTATTACGGAAGATAGCAATGCGTTTGAAAAATAATACATCATGGTTATTAATTGGACTGTTACTCGTCGTATTAAGCATCGCGACAGTAAAGACCTGGCTGTATTGGAAAAATACCCATTTTAGCTGCACTGGGGAATTAACCCTTCATCGTAAAGACAATGTTGCCAACGTCACGATGCAGTATGTTTTTAATGGTGATACCGGGGCGGTGCTGCTGCGAGGTGAAGTGATATCGGACAATGCTCCGGCGGAACAGGTGAGTCAGAATATATTTTTTGATTTTCAGCGTAAGGGAAATGATTATTTTCTTGTTTCAAAGTCAGTGACGGATTCAACCGGAAATCCAACAGATATTCCGTTATTGAAGAGAACCTTTCCGCTGTTCTATTTAGAACCCGATGCTAAGTTTTTCCTGAATATCAAACAATTGACTGGCTCCAGCTGGCTTTTTACCACCAGCCGATCGCCTTCTTTGTTTTGTAGTAGGTAACCCGCTAACCCAGCAGCGGGCAGTTTGGTGGCAGGCGGCAACTGAGCGCATTGGGATGGATATCAATGCGGAATTTCTGGCTGGTCAACGGCTCGCCATCAAGGTTAAAGGTAATGTCGTGCGGGGCGGTTATCTCAAACCAGGATGAACGCCCGTCAATAATATTGGGGTTGTCGTCTGATTGCGTGAGAGTTTTAAAAATTGCTGGCAGCAACTCTTCGCCAGTGAAAATCCGCAACTCTAACAAACCATCATTAATCAATGCCTGCGGGCAAAGTTCCTGCCCACCACCTGCCTGGCGGCCATTGCCGATACCGATCACCAGCGCATCACCTTGCCATTCAAAATCTTCCCCACGAATTTCGCAGCGGTCAGGTTTGAGCGTGTCCAGGCGAATCAAACCATGAACAAAATAGGCGATACCGCCCAGGGCAGCTTTTAGTTTTTCTGGTGTTTCAGTGGTGATACGCGTGCCAAAACCGCCGGTCGCCATGTTGATAAAGAAGTAAGACTCGTTAACCTGCACCAGGTCGATATCGACACCTTTACCGACAATCGCCAACTGCAAAGCTTTGTCGAGTTCCTGAGGAATGCCGACGCTGGTGGCAAAATCATTGGCGGTGCCTAGCGGGAGAATGCCTAGCACCGGACGATGTTCCGGAGCAAGTTGTGCCAGCGCCGTCGCCACTTCGTTGATAGTGCCATCGCCACCGCCCGCAACCACGGTATCCGCGCCTATGCGCGATGCTTCTTCCACATAACGAATCGCATCCCCTTTTTCCCAGGTGACGCGAATATGTAACGTATATCCTTCTTCGCGCATGACCTTCACGGCGCTACGCAAGATGTCGTTTTCCGCACCTTTGCCGTTCAGGATAATAAGCGTGACTGGAAACTGCTCCATGGTACACCTCTGGAAATGTGGTTGAGTTCAGAGTGTATCTTATCTGTGGCAATGACGAGTAAGAACAGGCTGAGTCTGTGGAGTTAAGCAAAAAAGAAGTTCCTTGGCAGAGATTTTATTTTTAATAGGATGTTGTACTTTTCACGAGTTAATTTATTTGAATTACGTCAACAATATTTCCCGTAATTAAACCTGAACAATATCACTATTAATTAATGGGCAGATAAAGTCGTGCCTGCATAACGGTGGTTCATCTGCGTTGATTGCGTGTAAAACCCTGGTGTATCGAGCTAACATCAACACTAAAAACAGGGTTATCAGACCAGTTGATGAAGTTGGTGTTATGTTGATTTTTGGATGTAAATGCGACTAAATTGCATTTGAGTTGGTTTTTTTATCTTTTAAATGGTTTTAAATTGCTATAATTCACTAAGACTTTTTCTTAGATCGGTAACCACGCAGGCAAACGCTTCGGCAGGGAAAAACGAGCGTGAATGAGGCTGAAAATGAGCCTAAAAAATGTGATCTATGTCATGTTTTTCAGTAACATAATGTCAGTGTTTGAATTGTTTTAATATTTCCAGTAATCAATTTTTAATGATTTTTAAGAGTCGCGCACTCTTATTTTTCGACGAAAATTATCACAATTATCTTGTCAATTTCACTTATGTTGCATTATATTTCGCCCCCAATATAGATACGTGTCATGACAAGTGACCTCGCTACTGGTACTTCTTCTTAAGAAGTATCCTGTACTTCATGGATATTATAATTACTGGAAGTAATAAATTTAATTATGAAATTAAATAAACCTAACAATTTTAAATTGTCATTGCTGGCATCTTTAATCGTTTCTAATATCTCGATTTCTTATGCTGCTTCAACAATGGATTATGAACTCGAGGTTTTAAAAAATGTCGGGCAAGGTACGGCAATATCTTCTGATGGTAGTGTGATCGGTGGTACCTATGAAATATCTGATCAGGTTTACCGTTCATTTATCAAAAAAAATGGCCAGGATATTGATATCTCAGTATTGAATAACGATGGTCGTGATGTTTATATCACCGGGATTTCCGATAACGGTGAAGTTGCGACGGGTTACTTTAATGATGCTCAAGCCACTGAGTCAGAAGCCTATGTATATAACCTGGTCACGGGTAACGTCACCATTGTAGGTAAAGATAAAAGCCTTAAGGAAGTTTCTGCTCTTGCGGTATCTGGTGATGGTAAAACCATTGTTGGTTTGGCAGACCAACACGCCTACCGTTTTTCAGAAGTTGAAGGGCTTTCATTTTTAACTAACAGCAATTCCGGTCCTTCTAGTGCCAACGGCATCAACTACGATGGCAGTGTTATTGTCGGCCGAGCGTTAATCAACAATGAAGCTCAGGCATTTAAATATACTGATGCTAAAGGTGCTGTTTCATTAGGTTCTTTGCGTAAAAATAATGATGGTTCATCCGCTGCCAATGCCGTCTCTTCAAATGGCCTGGTGACGGTGGGTTATTCAGATGATGACAATGATGAAATGCATGCATTTCGTCATACTGATGCCGAAGGCATGAAAGAACTGGGCACCCTGAAAAAAGACAATACCGGTTTTTCATCTGCATCTGCGGTTTCACATGATGGCGAATTTATTGTCGGTTCTTCATGGAATGAAGATGATAATCAGCGCGGATTTGTCTATGTCTCAAGCGCGAACAAAATGTTCGAGCTAAGCCCTCTGGATAAAAGCCTGAATGGTGGCGAGTCCAGCGCCGAGGCGATTTCTGATGATGGCAAAGTGGTTGCCGGATATGTAGAAACGAATAACGGCGAAACGAGCGCAGTACTGTGGAAATTACACTACTCCACAGGTATGACGCCACTTGAGCCGTCTAAACCCGTTGAACCACAGAAGCCCGTTGAACCGATTGACCCACCAAAACCGGTAGACCCAGTTGATCCACCGAAACCAGTTGATCCGGTTGACCCGCAGAAGCCAGTTGACCCAATTGTTCCGCCGGACACGGGTGATCGCACTCAACCATCAAAACCAGTTGACCCGATTGTACCGATTGATCCGCGTGAGCCGACAGTGCCCTTGGTATCAGACCCGATTGATATTAATAAAACACGCCAGTCAATCAACAAAATGGCAGAAAACGGCTATAAGATTCTCGATCTCTATCAGACAGCGTTATATAACCTGGCTGAAAGCCGTTGCCAGATGGGTGATAGTGACCACTGCGTAGGTTTATTTACCCAGTATGATGACGTTCACCAAAATAACCGTATTGCGACAGGTCTGTTTGGTTCATTCCGTTTCCCGGCAGAAAACTGGACGATGGGTGGGTCACTGAATTTAGCCAATCATACTAATCTGGTCGAAGGTTATAAAACCAGCGGGAATAACCAACCTGGCGTGGGGACGTGGTTACGTTACCAGGAAAATAAAGATAACGTCGGCTTCAGTTCGGAAATTTCAGCGGCCTTCTTACAACAAGGGCTGGAAATTAGCCGTGCCGCTCAATATGGGACAGAAGCGGGCAAAGGGAATTCTAAAATTAAAGGTTATTACGCCAGCTTAACCGCCAGTTACGGTATTGTTCTCAACGAACAAACACGCGTAACCCCACTGGCTGCGCTGAAATATCATAAGGTTTCTCGTGCCGGTTACACTGAACAAGATAATATTGATTTCCCTGCCACTTATGGGCGCATGGGCAATGAAAACTTCGATCTTCAGTTAGGTGTTGATATGAATCATCAGCTCACTGAGTCTGTCGAATTAGATGCGGGTGTCGGTGCTGATATTAAGCTTCATCATAAACGTGATGCGTTCACCGGCTTGATTCAGTATGTCAACGATGCGGATTCTATTTACGACCGTGGCGATAGCCAAAGCGTTAAGCCTTATGCACAAGTCGGCGTAAATTATTACATCACCCCTAATTCAACCCTGCGCGGGAATGTCGGTTACCAGACGACTGATTATCAGAACGACGGTATGCAGGTTGGGTTGAGTTATTCCTACCACTGGTAATGTTAATACACCTCATTCTTTAAGCGGGTACAAAAAAGAAGGCCTGCGCAAGGGAGATTGCACAGGCCAATGAGGTGGTTCCTGGTACATACCCATCATATTCAAATTGTAGATGCGTTGGCTTTCCTCGTTCACCCCAGTCACTTACTTGAATAAGTGACTGGGGATTCACTGCGTTGCCGCCTTTCTACAATTCGAATTATTTAGGGTATAGCTTGAATTTATGGGTTATGTTTTTCAGCTCAGCGATAATAACCGCATCTAACGAAGCGGTATGTGATCGGTTTCTAAGAAATCCTCTTGCGCTAAAAAATCCCCTAAATTAACTATTTAGCGTGAGGATCGCGTGAGGTCTGACCTGCCAAATTGCGCATCAGCAGCGCATAATCCAGCGAGACATCTTCCGGCACAGGCATCCATACGGTGTGACCATCGCCCGGAGCCACGTCAATCGGCTGCGCTTTAGTATTTTCCAGCACTTCGAGGGTGAAAGTGACGTTACCTTGCGGCGTCATTAATTCCAGGCTGTCGCCGAGCAGGAATTTATTCTTCACTTTTACCGCCGCCAGCTCGCCACGACGCTCACCGGTAAATTCGCCGACAAACTGTTGGGTTTCAGAAACCGAATGGCCGTAATCATAATTCTGATACGAGTCGTGATTGTGACGGCGCAAGAAACCTTCGGTGTAGCCGCGATGTGCCAAACCTTCAAGTGTGGTCAGCAGCGTTGGGTCGAATGGCTTACCGGCAGCGGCATCGTCAATCGCGCGGCGATAAACCTGAGCGGTACGCGCGCAGTAGTAATAGGATTTGGTGCGGCCTTCGATTTTCAGTGAGTGCACACCCATTTTGGTCAGGCGTTCAACGTGTTCAATGGCGCGCAGATCTTTCGAGTTCATGATGTAAGTGCCGTGTTCGTCTTCGAACGCGGTCATGTATTCACCTGGGCGTTTGGCTTCTTCCATCATAAACACTTTGTCAGTCGGTGCGCCGGCGCCCAAAGTTGGCTCGATATTTTGTACCGGAATCGGCTCATGAAGATGCACGATATTACCGACATCATCTTCTTTGCCTTCTTCAACTTTGTATTCCCAACGGCAGGCGTTGGTGCAGGTTCCCTGATTTGGGTCGCGCTTGTTGATGTAACCAGAAAGCAGGCAGCGGCCTGAATAAGCCATGCACAATGCGCCGTGAACGAAAATTTCCAGTTCCATATCCGGCACTTGTTCACGCACTTCGGCGATCTCTTCGAGTGACAGTTCACGGGAAAGGATCACGCGGGTCAGCCCCATTTGTTTCCAGAACTTCACGGTTGCCCAGTTTACGGCGTTGGCTTGCACCGAAAGGTGAACATCCATTTCCGGGAATGCTTCACGCACCATCATGATTAAACCAGGATCGGACATGATCAGCGCATCCGGGCCCATATCGATAACCGGTTTCAGGTCACGGATAAAGGTTTTCAGCTTGGCGTTGTGCGGGGCAATGTTGACAACCACGTAGAATTTTTTACCCAGCTCATGGGCTTCGTTGATGCCCAGTTGCAGGTTTTCGTGATTGAATTCGTTATTGCGCACCCGCAGGCTGTAACGCGGTTGGCCCGCATACACAGCATCGGCGCCATAGGCGAAGGCGTAACGCATATTTTTCAGCGTTCCGGCTGGCGAAAGAAGTTCTGGTTTAAACATGATTTTCTCGTTCTGATTTCAGGTCAGAACCACCGCACAGGATGCGATGGTTTTAAGGCACAATTTTAGGGCGGGCATTGTATCGCCAGTGAGCGCCTGAGTAAACGGCTACACCATCGGGTTGACCTCGCCTGGCAATTCGGAGGCCGGGATACGTGCGGTGTGCCAGGCGTAACGTAAACGTTTCCAGAACGTGTCAAAATGCACCACAGCCAGGCAATCTCTTACCACATCACTATCCGGATAGAGTGCTTCGGCAAAATGGGCCCATCTCGCACTTTGTTTGATATTAAACAACGTCTTATCCTGCTTGTTGCCATACAAACGCGACAGCGTCACCATCGCCTGCAACGTGCCTTTGTTAGCTTCTTCCTGCACCAGCGCCAAATGCGCATGTGCCAGCGTCAAATCGGTGACTTCAAAAATATTGAGCATGAATAGTGCCCAGGCCTGTTCGTGACCCAACTGGTGCGCCTGCCAGAGGTTATCCAGCAGATTTTTTTCGTAGCCGGGCCACTTAGCGCAGTCGCTTTCTTCCTCGCACAATCGCTGATTACAGATAGCGAGGCTGAAATGAATATCCCGTAAATCCGCTTCATATTCGCTATAACCGCCATTGGCGATCAGGCTCCGCGTGCTGTCGCGAAGGGCGATTTGCTCGAGCAAAATTTGTGCGGCGCGCTGATAACAGTCCAGTGCAGTCGCGGTTTGATAAGGGACAAGAGTGCCATCGATACGATTGTTATACTCATCACCCAGCCATTGGAGTGCGCCGGGGATATTACGCTGCGCACCAGCTTCTGCCAGCGCTACGCAATACTCCGGGCGGTTGAGCCAACCGAAGGAGCGGATGGTCCATTTCCAGGTCGCGCTGTATTTTATGGCTGAAACTTTCGCAAGCCAGGCGTTACCCTGTTGTTCATTTTTCTCAAAGCCAAACAGCCCTGCGTGCTGGAAATAACCGCGATAAATCAACGCCGCCCAGCCTTCTGCCTGTTGTGAGTTTTGGCAAATAAAATTATAAATCCAGTGGCTGTCCGGGAAATCGCGGAGCGCAAATTTGAGTGCCTGATAGGTGAAATAGTTACTTAGGCTCTTTTTCTCCATGACTACTCGCTGGATACAGCGCCAAAGTGCTTCTTCATTCTTTGAGTCGTCATAGCAGTCCAGCAGCCATTCCAGCGCATTGTGGCGGTCTTCCTGGTTGCGGGCATGGCAGGCAATGGCTTCCGCTTTGGCGATGGTTTTCTCAAGGGTTGCTGGGGAGTCAATATCTTTGATGCGCAGGTCGCGGCATTCGTCCCACCAGATCAGCAGTTCCAGGTGCTCACGCTCGCTATCAGACAGATGCGCACAGGATGGCGATGCGAGGAACTCCTCAATTTCTTGATGGGAACCGCGCCAGCGTGGCATGCGAAACGGAAGATACTCGTCCAGCGCGTGGTATGCCGTCGGGAAAATGGCCAGACATACTGTTATCCAGTATTTTTGGGGGGATTCGTTGTCGGGTGCTGGCAGCACCTGTGGGCGTGGCAGGGAGGGGCAGACGGCTTTGTCCAGTGATAAACCGGAATACGCCATCAGCGCGTCCATTTCTTGCGGTGAACGCAGATGAAATTTAGCCAGTTTCGGTACGCCAGCGGCGCCAGCAGTCTCTGCACCTTCCAGAAAATCAGCCAGCCAGTCGGGTTCGCCAAATACCTGCGCGTTGGTGCTGGCGAGTGAGGCCGCCATCCACTGGCGCGGTTCGCAGTCAATAGCGTTGATTGCAGCAATCACCATCTGTTCATTGCAGGCGCTGGCGCAAACCCACATTGCGTCCGTCGTATCGCGCGCCCAGCCGTAGCTGCGGTATAGCCAGGCACGATGGTTCCAGTATTGCGCTTCGGCAAGCCAGGCGTGAGTGGAACGCGGGCGGGCATTTTGCCAGGCTTTGATCAGCGCCAACCCTTCTGGGCCAGCTTCAACCAGTGGCTCCATATCATTGAGGGGGTTACACATCTGTGTCCAGGCGTGGAAGTAGCGTCTTTCCGCCTCGCGGCTGGTGAAGCTTTCCGCCAGCGCATGGTTAAACAGGGCGTCCAGTTCGTCGTAGTGTTTCGCTTGCAGCTGGCTGGCAATATCGGCGATAAACCACTCTCGTTGCCCGCTATTTTCCTCCATTTTGCTGTTACACATTGTCGCGGTGGCGTTAATAACGGCATCGTTCAGTTCCATGTGTTCATCCCTCAATTCAGTTCGAAAATTTTAAATTCATTCCACGGCAATGCCCGCCAGTGACTGAACGGATCCTCCAGATATTGCATGACGATCTGGAGATCGCGCCCGGCAACCGTCGCTGGCGTGCGGTGGAGTTCCAGCCAGATCTGGCGAGCGCGCACGTAGGCGGTGGCGTAATCTTCCCAACTGCTGAAACAGTCCTGGGCGCGCTGGGCGTTGAGCAGTAAAACCAGCCACGCTTGTTCGTCACTGCACCAGCCTAACCCGGCGATGCAGCGTGTTAAAAAGGCGGTGCGCGCGCAGTCGAAAGCCAGTGCGTCGCGTACCTGCCCACGGGCGGCTAACTGGTCATAAAAACCGTAGGGTGTTTGACCCACACCGCCAGGCCAATGATTTAAAATATCAGCCACTTGTCCGCGTAGTGCGCCGCCATCAAGATCTTCTTTCAGCCCGAGTTCTTTTTTTACCTGTTGCGCCAGTTGCTGGCGTTTAGCGTTATCAATCTTGAACGTTAGCGTGATGTCTTTAGTTTTAAGCCCGTTACGCAACATGAGAATATCAGCCAGCGCCAATGCCCATTGGCGTCGACGGGTATCGCGGCGTCTTTTCTCAAGATGTTCTTTTCCTGGTTCTTGCGCTGTTCTGGTTTTAGCTCGCTTCGCTTTTTTTCTGGCTCTCCAGAAAATAATCAGCATGGCGATTAGCAGTGAAAGGAGGAGATGCAACGTTACTTCCTCTCGTCAGCGGTGAGATAGCGGGTGGTTTGCAGCGTGAGGCCTTCAATTTCAAACGGTTCGCTGCTGGTGTTTTTTCCGGCAAATATCGGGTGCCATTTTTTTTGCGGATACAGCATTTCAGCCGCGGTTGCCACCGTCGGGTCAATGGTTTGCAGATGGTGCATTTCGCCTGGCGCGCTGTGAAGCAGCAACCACTGGAACGCGATGGGCGGCGTGGCGAAGTGTTGCAGCAAATGGAAATTGTTGTGCAGCACGCTCAGCAGAAATCCCTCGTCCTGGATATCGGTAATGAATTTCCAGCCTTGATGTTCCGCTGTCTTTTCATAAACGATACCCATGCCTTCGCAGTCGGCATGGCGTACCGGTAGCGGGGCAACATGGCGCAGTAAATGCAGAACGTCGGTGGCGTATTTTTTTACCGGATGGCGGTTTTGCTTACCTTTGATCTGCTCGATCTCAGGCCCATCCGGGGTGACCCGCAGGCTGATGGTGACGTGGGGAATATTGTTATCGTCGCGCAGGCTGAACAGGCGCATCGCCCCCTGTTCAAGGCGGCTGGCATAGTGATCGCCGTAACCGCCAGTGAGGGCGTTAGCATCCTGGAAGTGCCCCACACAGTGCTGCATATGCCAGGATTCATAGGCCATTTCACTGCGTAGCGCCGGATGCGTGGCGTCAAACTCATACAGCGTCCCGCTGGCCACGCTGATGACTTTTTTCAGCACCTCCTGGGTGGTGGGGCACCAGCCTTGCTGACGGCGGCGCTGCATTTTTTTATGCTCAGCCTCGCGCATCTCCAGTACGGTAAAACAGTTGATACGCTGTAGTTTTCCAGCCAGACGGGTGTCGTTTTGGCGGGAGAGAAATTCCACCACATTACGCTCAGTGGCGTGGATGTCCGGATGCTGTGGGTCGAGATAATAGAACGTGCCGCCGTCGGCCAGTTTCGGCGGTAACCATGCAGGCATGTCAGTGCCGGTTCCGAACCAGGTGGCGTAATCAATTGCGTTGCGTACCGGGTTTACGTGAGGGAAACTGCCAATCACCCAGCGATAAAAATGGTTGGCCAACCAGCGGCGAATGTCTTCGCTATCGCTACGCTGTTCACTGCGCAGAACGATTGTCGCCATGACATCGGTCGAGTTGATGACATTGCGCGGTTGATAGGTTTTTTGAGCGTTATTATCACACATGGCTTTCCCTTGCCTGGTTTGTCAGCGTCAGTCTACTCGCAGATAGTGCCCATCGGCTCGGACGTTCATGCCAAAACCGCATTCAGCGGGTTCACCTGTGGTGGCGTCGATGGCTTCGGGCGAAACGGTGAGCGAGATGTCACATTGAATATAGTCGCCTTCCCGCAGAGCGATAACCCCTTTGTTGTTTTTGAGTGTCACCTTCTCTGAGAACTCGCCCATATTGGGGCCGTAATAAAGCGCCATCATGCCGAGATAGTAACCCTGAAAATCAACAGAATAGGCGGATTCTTTTTCGAGGTCTTTTAAGGTGAATGTCTCCCAGGATGCCAGCCCAGCGTAATTCCAGTATTCACCCGCAGCGGAAGTCGGCTTCGGCAAGGCCGCCAGCTTTTCTTTGATAAGCCCCAGGTTGTAAACAGACTTGGCATCGTCAGGTTTGAGCATCAGCCAGGCGCGAGCTTTACGCCATTCTTTCTGGCGCATCCAGGTGAGTGCCACATTGTTGTACGCGGTGGCGATAGCCTGGTCATCGAGTCGGCAACCTTCGCTCCAGGTCACCTGATTTTCGAAGGCTTCGCGTGCTTTAGGGTAATCTTTGGCTTTGTAGAATTGTTCGCCCTGGCTTGCGTAAGAAGGGATTTTTGCGCAGTCGGCGGCCATTTGTTGTTCGGTGATTTCTGCATGGGCCATGCCCGATACCAGCAGCAATAACGCACAATTGCGTATCTTCATTGTCACTCACATCCGTATAAATGAGGTTAATCAATCCGGCTGGCATCGGCTTCCCAGCGGTAACCCACGCCATACACGGCACGGATAAACGACTGTTCTTCATCCAGCGCTTCGAGCTTACGGCGCAGGTTTTTAATATGGCTGTCGATGGTGCGGTCGGTGACGACGCGGTAATCGTCATAAAGCTGGTTCAACAGTTGTTCGCGTGAAAAGACTTTACCCGGTTCATGTGACAGGGTTTTTAACAGACGAAATTCAGCCGGAGTTAAATCCAGCAGTTTGTCGTGCCAGCTGGCCTGGAAGCGGCTTTCATCGATAATCAACGGGCTAATTTCATCGGCAGCGATGGGGTCGCGCTGGCGTTTGCAGCGGCGCAAAATGGTTTTGACTCGTGCCACGACTTCACGCGGGCTGTAAGGTTTGCAGATGTAATCATCGGCACCAATTTCCAGCCCTAACAGACGGTCGATTTCCTCGATTTTGGCGGTCACCATCACGATGGGAATTTCGCAGAAGCGGCGGATTTCACGGCACAGTGTCAGGCCGTCGGTGCCGGGGAGCATTAAGTCGAGCAGGATTAAATCCGGTGGTGTCTGGCGCACAAAAGCCAGCACTTTATCGCCGTGGGTAATTAATTCTGGTGCATATCCCGCGGCGCGTAAGTAATCAATTAACAGTTGGCCGAGCTTCGGCTCGTCTTCAACAATTAAGATGCGCGGTGTGTTTTCGTCAATCGGTAACTCGGTCATACAGGTCTCAACGATTCTGGCTCCAGCGGTAACTCTACTGTAATGCTAACCCCGCCGAAAGGCGAATGGGTCGCGGAAAGCTTGCCATTATGGGCGTCGACAATGTTCTGGCAGATAGACAACCCAAGCCCTGAGCCGCCACTGGCGCGGTTGCGTGAACCTTCGGTTCGGTAAAAACGCTCAAACAACATGGTCAACTGTTCGTCATTGACGCCCGGCGCGCTGTCAGCGAAGTGCATCACGAAACGCTGATTCACCACTTCACCGGAAATAACCAATTGCCCACCAGCATCCGTATAGCGCAGGCTGTTTTCCAGCAAATTATTGAATAATTGCATTAAACGGTCACTATCACCAAAAATGGTCACGCTGTCCGGCAGTGCCAGGCTAATGGTTAAACCGCGCGAATTAAAACGCTCACGGAAAGCGCCAGCAACAATTTCCAGTAAGTTAATAATATCCAGCGACTGCTTCTGATAGGCCAATGCCCCTTCGTCGGACATCGACAACTGGTGCAAGTCATCAACCAGTTTGGTTAGCGTCGCGACTTCCATTTGTAGCGAGACAACGGATTCAGGGGTGAATTTGCGCACGCCATCCTGAATCGCTTCCAGCTCGCCACGCAAAATGGCTAGCGGGGTGCGTAATTCATGGGAAATATCCGCCATGTAAGCGCGGCGCATGTTGTGGTTTTTCTCAAGCGTACTGGCAAGTTGGTTAAAGTCTTGCGCCAGTTTGCCCAGTTCATCCTGGCTGGTGGGATCGACGCGAGTGGTGAAATCCCCAGCGGCCAGTTTATGAGTGCCTTCAACCAGCCGTTTCACCGGAGCCAGTAACCCGCGAGCGAGGAAGAAGGTGGCCGCCGCCGCAAGCAGGGAGGAGAAAGCGACGATAATCCAACTGGTGCGACGTTGCTGTCTGTCGAAATTAATATCGGTGTTGCGTGTGAGCCGTTCAACGGGCGAAGCCACCACCCAACCGGCGTCACGGCCATTCACGTTAATCGCCCGGCGCATACCATCGCCGGGAACCGGGCCGCGCGGGCCAACCAGTACTTTGTAATCTTCATCGACAACCCAAAACTGGGTGCGCCAGCCGTGGGGTGGCAGGTTATGATTTTCATCATCGCTATGCTCAAAAGAGCGCAATAGCTTGAACATAAAACGGTCGTTGTTGCGCAGGAACTGCCAGTTACCGTGCTGCGCATATTGTTCGCCCAGCGCTTCGCTGAGCATCTCCAGACGCTGTTCATTGCCGCGTTTGATGTAGTCAATAAACCCATGTTCGAAGCTGAGCCGCACGCCCCAGTGCATGGTGGCGAGTACCACCAGGCAGGTGGAGAAAATCGCCAAAAACAGTTTGCCGGTAATGCCAGGCCGCCACAGCTTCATGAGCTACTCCTTTTACGCCGCGCAATCACGACATTTTTGGTGGTGTCCTTCGGGACGCGAGCAAAAATTAGCGCTGGCAGAGCGATAACCACTGCCATGCTGAGATACGTATACATAAAGACGCTGTGAACCACGGTGCTATCTGCCGTCAGTTGATGATGGCCATACATGCCCAGTAGCAACCCGGCGATGGTGACGCCAATACTCATCGAAAGCTGCATCACCATCGACAACAAGCTGTTGCCGGAGCTTGCCAGATCGTCAGGCAGATCTTTTAGCGTCAGGGTGTTCATTGACGAGAAACGGGTGGAGTTCACCATTCCGAGCAAGAACAGCACCACCGGCAGCGCGTAATACCAGCCCATCAGCGCGGTTGCCATAAACAATAAGATGACCAGCGCCAGAGCAAGCGTGGAGGTGACTAACACG
>Ga0207696_1001288_pt1 | contig 13978 bp, 13 predicted proteins | sample KBSS54metaG_FD_184403 | JGI IMG/M metagenome (GOLD analysis project Ga0207696, IMG submission 184403) | Switchgrass rhizosphere microbial communities from Kellogg Biological Station, Michigan, USA - KBS S5-4 metaG (SPAdes) (version 2) | ecosystem: Host-associated > Plants > Roots > Rhizosphere >...
CGAGTACCCGAACCTCGTATGCCTGGCGGTGCGTTTGTTGCGTAGTCGCGGGATTGGGTCCGGGCCGGATGAAGACATCCCGGACGCCCTGCTCGAACGCGTAGGCCTGACTCGCGACAAAGCCAACGACGTCGTCAGCAAAGTGCTTGAAGCTGAAGTGCTGCTGCGTGAACTGGCTTCGCAATTCACCCAGGTCTAAAGCACTACGGGCAAGCCCGCTCCCACAGGATTTACGCGATCCCTGTGGGAGCGGGCTTGCCCGCGATGAATCCAACTCAATCCAACTGAATCACCCCAACCCCTTGTGGGAGTGAGCCTGCTCGCGATGAATCCAACTCGGTATCGCTGAATCACCACACCTCTGTGGCGAGGGAGCTTGCTCCCGCTCGACTGCGCAGCAGTCGCAATCCATCCAACGCGATGTGTCAGATACAACCGAGGTCTTAGGCTTTAGGGCCGCTTCGCAGCCCAACGGGGACAAGTCCCCTCGCCACAGGGTTAATCATCAACCTCAAGCCTTGGCTTTAGCCTTCCTCGGCTTCAAATACTTGGTCAACCCCTGGAACCAGATCACCAGCGCCGGATTCCCCTTGATCTGAATCGACTTGTCTTGAATCCCCGTCATAAACGCCAACTGCTTGTTCTTCGCCTGCATCGTGGCAAAGCCATACGCCGCATCTTTGAAGGCAATCGCAAACGCCGGCTCGGCATACACGCCAGACTTGCTGGTGATGCGCTGATCCTTCACAAAGAAATGCCGCGCCACCTTCCCGTCCAGGGTCTGTAGTTGAAACACCAATTCCTTGTCACCCAACTGCTGCTGAAACGCAGGATTAGTCCGACTGGCCTTACCCATCAACAAACCCAGCATCCACAGAAGAAAACGAAATTTCATGCGCACAGCCTCAAAAGGAAAATGAACGGCCGGCGCAGTGTAGCGGCTTCAGACGATAACGACACTATTGGCTTGTGTTTGCAGAAGATGATGCAGTTTTTGGCGTCAATGACTGCCAAGTCACGCTTTTCAACTGACGAAGCAACGCCTATTTAGCCCACGATCAACGATTGATGGGCAACTGAAAATGCATGCGCTGCCCACAGAACTCCAGATCTTCTCGAAACAGACCGAAGGCCATTTCACAGTGGCCATCCACGTAATGCTGCCAAATCGGGTCAACCAACGCCTCGCCTCCCAACCGTTCTGCCGCTGCCTCCAGCGTCATGGCGTTGTCTTTGCCCACCATCCCTCCTTGAACTTCACCCAACTGCGCTGAACATCCACCAACAATTGCTTGTCGTCCGGGGACAAGCTGGCCAGCGCTTTTTTGTATTGGGCATTCAATGCCACGTCGAGTGAATCGAAAGTCTGCTGGCTGCACATCAGCAAATCAGGCGTTTCCAAACTGTCGAGATTGCAGTTGGGCTGGGCGAAAACCGTGGCCATGGCCGCAGCCAAGACCACGCCCGCGAAAATCAAAAACAGCTTCTTGCCTCCGTTCACTCCACCACTCCATTGCTACGCTCAGCCACTCGCGTGGGAATCTTCGATACCTTGCCCGCGTCGGTCATCAACGAGGCGTACCGCTTGTAAGCCTGTGCCGCCAGCGCTTTATTGTTCAGGCCCCAGTAACTGTCTGCGAGGTTCAGATAGGCCACGGTGCGGGTGGGGTTTCTGGTAACTACCGCGTTCAACAGCTCAGCGGACTCTGCGTAATAGCCGGTTTCACCGAATAGAAACCCCAGGTCGTTGGACCAGCCCGGCGATTGGGCGAAGTCATACTTTTGCGCGATGTAGCTGTCCGGATAACAGTGACCGCTGCCTCCATCCATCAGGAAATTCGCCATCACCGTCGAAACGGCCTCGGTCTGCCCTTTTCGATACAGCCCCAACGCCTTGTCGAGCTGTTCCGCGACGTCAGTCATCATCAATTTTTTGTAATCGCTGGCAGCTTTAATGCGCAAGTCAGACAACCGCTCAAACACTTTGCGTCCATCGAAAGACGCCAAAGACATTTCACCGATCAGGCTTTTTGGTACTTCTTCGACACTGACAACCGAGTGATCACAGGACTCGTTGTTGACGACCTGCAATACATTTTTCAGCTCGAACTGCCTGGAGCTTTTGTTGTAGCGAAACACCAGGTTGAAGTTATAAACGGCGTTATCTTCTTCGCTGCTGACCAGCACAAGGGCGTTTCCGGCTTCGGCAGAAGACTGCTTGACCGACACGGACTCGCCTTGCATATCGATGACCTTCAGCACGCCAGCCGGGTTGTTGATTATGTTGACGCTGAAGATATCGCTCATGGCCGACGAGTATTGGCTCTTGATCAACGGCAATGCCTTGGAGGTATCCAGCAGGATGTCGTCACCGGTGCCGTGTTCAGGTGTGATCTGCAGGCGGCGGAAGTCTGCCCCAGCATCACCGGACAGCACAGACACGTTTTGACGGGATGCATCACCCAATAAACTGGCCTGTTGCTGTTTGATCACCGTTGGCTGATGGGCGCTGGAACTCGGCTGCGCGACCTCACTCGTACTCAGCGAAACTGGTTCTTTCAAGGGAAGCGCGCAGCCGGAATCACACGCCATCTTCAGAAACTCAGGCTCGTCAGTCCCCTCGAACACATAAGTTGCCGCGCCATTGCGTTGCCCGTCGCTGTACACCGGGACACTGACCGCCAACGAACCGGTGGCCGAAGATGCTGGGGGTTGATCCGCAACCGTTACCACGCTGGCTTCAACGTCCTTGCAAAAGGTGTTGATGGCGGAATCCAGAAGCCCCTGCCCCGCGCCAGCAACCAACTTCGCATTGGCCGGACGGCAGTCATAGCCATGCCAGTACGGGCCAATCTGTGTAGAGATATCCAAGGAAAAAATATAGATATGGTTCAGGACGATCTCTTTACCGTCATAGCTGAAAACCACCCAACGGTGCGATTTAGCCGAAGAGTAGTTCTCACTGTCCAGGATGTACTGCCTTCCGGATCGATACAGCGCGTTGGTAAACATCGCGCCGGTATATTCCGCGTCGTCGAACAGTCGCTTTCCTGAGCGGGCATCTAAAATATAGCCGTCTGCATTCAAGGCAATGGAACAACTGCCGGGCGTCTTGCCGTAAGGCTCACAGATCGTTGCGTGTGGAAAAACAAACTCAGCGGCGCCAGCGCCAAAACTCATTAGCGCCATCAGGAACATTGAAATCTTCAAGGTATACAGCTTCACCACTGACACCCCTTCTCGGGAGAAGACTCAATCTGCGGGTGATGCTCAAACCCATAGTGTTTCTTGCTTTTGGCATTGGTGTACGCCATGCCGTAAATCAGCGCCCCTTGACGGACCATGACATATTCGCCCGTGACTGCGCCGCCAACGACCTCGACCCACGTGGTGGTAGTGGTGGATTGAAAAGGTCGGCCGTCGGACATTGCTTCTTGCTCGGTACTTTTGAATACAAGCGGGATCGACTCTTTGGACGTCCCATACTTGACCCCCGCCCCGCTCCACTTGGCGGTCTGATCACTGTAGATCCTGAACTCCAACTTTATGTCCTTGCCTTCCTGGGATCGAAAACAGGAAATTTCCGTTTCCACGTCGCTGTGAGCGAATGTGGGGAAGGCCAACAACATCAGCATCACTACCTTTTTCAAAGACAACTCCCTTTGCCAAATCGCTTATGAATCGGTGATTTTCAACAGCCGGAATTCGTTGTTCACAAACTCGTAATAGCGAGTTCGGTCGCGGTTCTTCAGCCGTTTACCCTTCATGTCTTCTTCGGTATTGGCGGTGATGCCGGAGACGATGATCAAGTTGCTGTCGGGCTGGTAAGACAGCGTCAGCAAGTTGCCGTCGTTGGCATTGGGCTGCCCCGTCGCGACCTCGCCCGCCTGCGCGTCCAGCACCTCGACACACATCGTGCTGCCACCACAGCCCTCCCTGTGCAGAACGTAGTGCCCGGCGAAATTGACCTTGCCAGCGAGGGCTTGTGATCGCACTTCATCCATCCATTGGTTGCTGTTTTCCTGGGCGCCAGGGCGTTGTTTGGACCGGCAAACACTTCGGTGACGGTGAAGTCCGTGAAGGATGGATCGGCGGCGAAAGATAAAGAGGCTGCACCGGCCAGGATGCAGCCCCATAAAATCGGCAGTCCTTTCATGTTGTAACTCCTCAGCAAACCGATTATTCCCATTGGCAGCCTTTCTCCAAAGAGGCTTCGGTCCCCTTACTCAATTATCTCGACTCACCACTGACAGCCTGTCTCTAGTGACGCCTCCATGCTGATATCTTGATCGAACGAATACTTCTTACCGGATTTGTAATTCGTGTAGGTCATCCCATAGATCCGAGCCCCCTGACTGACCATCTCATACTCACCCGTCAGCGCCCCTTCGGAAACCTCCACCCAAGTTGTCGTGAATTCATAGGGCCGATCCTCTGCCAGGATTTCTTGCTCGGTGCTTCGATGGACTAGAGAAATGGCTTTCTTTGACTTGCTGTACTTAACTCCCGCGCCGCCCCACTTGGCGACCGAGTCGTAATAGGTTCTGAACTCAAAATTGATGCTTTTGCCTTCCTGCGATCGGAAGCAATAGACCTCCGTTGTGACTTCGCTGTGAGCCGCCAGCGGACAGAGGAGCAACAACGCAATAAAAAACACAGACAAAGATTTCAAACCGTTCATTCCTTTAGCGGTTCATGGGTAACTGAAAGCGTTCGTACGGCGCAATAGGCGGAGTGTTCACTGAACAGACGAAAAACCACGTAGCAGTGTCCGTCAGCGTTACGACCGAAAGCCTCTTACGTGCCATGGTCACTGTTGTATCCCAATGCGACGACCGGGCTCCAGTTTTTGATCTGCAACAGCCTTTCCATCAAGTGCTGCCAAACGCTTTTTAATACTCGCCGCGTCCTTGTAAGCGCATACCACGTCTACCCCCTTCTCCAGATCTCGACCGTCGCGACAGTCCTGCCATTCAGGATCTGGCGGATCACCGCGAAAAAACTTCAAAGACAACTGGTCGCCGTTTTTAATGAGCGGCAGCTCTAATACTGAATAGGAAAAGCCCTCGAAACTAATGTATGACTCTTTGCTTTTCCCCAGCACAAACATGGATTTCCCCGCCCGCTCCGGGGTCTTTCGCTCGTAGAAAAACACCGATACAACCTGCTCATCTTCCAGCTTCCACACATAGTTCAGCGTTGGCTTCGTTGCGTTAACTGGTGAGTAGAAAATTTCGGCGTCAGGAACGTGAACCTCTGTCACCTGATCTTTCAGATTGTTCTTCAAAAAGAACACCATGATCTTTTGATCGCCCACGGAAGCCACTACAGGCGGATGCAGCTCACCAATGGTTTGCGGGTCGCTTGCCGATGCCGGTTGAGTTGGTAAGCCAACCATGAGTCCGAGCACGCAGACATACCTGAAAAGCCTTTCCAATTTCAGCTACCTTCCTTGGTGATACACGAATCGAACAATTCATATCTTTGCTTGTACTTACATGGATTCAGGCGGGCCGCATTTCAGCTCTTTGATTTGCGAATCCTGAATCGGAATCACACAGGCACGACGCTCCTCACCATTGCCACGAAGCTCCGACAAGCTGAGCGTCACGTGCAACCCGTCCGCATGAAACTCAAGGTTTTCGAACCCGGCATAGGAATAACCATCCCAAAACGATTTGCCGTCAAAGCTGCAGAACCGCGCAAATGACAGCACTCTCCAGCCCCCGTCAGGCGCAAGGATCTGGACGTTGAGGCAAACGCTGCCGAAGGTAGTCACATAGCGAGCCACAACATCATCGTAGCGTTGTGAGCCCGCCGTAAACACCTTGTTAAGATCGAGCAAGTCGCCCGACCTATCCGTCACGATCCCGTCCAGATAAACGGCACGCTCCAAACTCATTCTGGTAATGCAGTTATTGATCGTCGTGGCATGCGCCGCTGTACCAGGCTCGATATCCGTGGCTTCAAGCGGGCAAGTGTTGTCTCGCAACTTGATCCAGGCCCGCTGGGAATCTCTGGCAATAGCCATGAACGCTTTCCCTTGTTCCGGATCACGCTTTTGCTGAGCCTCAAATCGCGCCATCAGTTTTTTGTAGCTGGCATTGAGTTTCGCGTCGGCATCCTTGCGAGCGGTTTCGGCGCATTGATCGACTTGCGCACTTGAAGAGATCACTCTGCAATTATCGTCAGCGAACGCGAATGAAGCGGACAGAAGTCCAAAGGACAACGCGACAAGCCGGATAAACATGTTCAATTTTTCAGTCCCTGATTTACGGATCGCTCGACGACTCGCTGTGGAATTTTTTGTATCTTGCCGGCGGCACTCATCGCTTCGCGGTACTCGCTGTAATACCGCCGCGCTTCCTCTTTTCGATCAAGTCGCCACAGCGAATCAGCCATGTTCAACATCAACACCGTGCGCTTGCCGACCGCCTCAACGCCACGATAAAACTTCAGCGCAAACTCATCGTTACCGCCCTCGGCCAGGTAAAAACCCAGGTCGTTGAACGCCTGAACATTTTGCGCCGGGGGATGACACGCCATGTAGGACTCCGGACTCAAAAAGCTCAGGCTCCATTCGATGGATTCCGCACGGGACTGCGCCAGCTCGATGTCCACGACATGCCTCAACAAGTCCTTTGGGGGCTTCGTCTCCAGGGCGGGATTGAACACTTCGCCGTCGTTGGAAACCCACTGATTGCCCACCCATTTACCGACACAAAAACTGGCAGAACGCTCAGCCAGCACGCAACCGGTCTCCATCGAGATCACATCGCAATGCTGTTGCGACACCAGTTTTTCTTCATCATTCTCGACCGACAACATGCCGAAGCTCACCGGGTCGAGCAACAAGGTTTTCTTGTCAGGACTGAGCCAGTCGGAGTGCCCCTCGGCGCCAACGTCGGAGCCGAAGAGTGGGAAGGTTTTGCCGTTTGCGGTGAACCAGGCGGTCGCCGACTCCACACCGGGCATCGTCCATTTGGTCGCTCGAAACGTCACTGTGCGCCCGTCGATACCAACTATTGGCGGATCTTCGGCAAAGGCACTGGCGACGACAAACAGACTACCGACCATCAACACCCACTTAAGGCTGGCCATAGACGATCCTTTTCACTGCAAGGCTTTCCGATTGCAGCTGCCTCTTCGTGATGCCATACGCTTTGCTTTCGCAAGATCAATGGCTGCAGTTCGACTCGCGCGATCTGGTGTTTGTCGCAGCAAAACAGCTGCTCGGTCCATCCAGCACACCTCACTTTTGGCAAGCTCAGACGTTGAACGGCTATGAATGGAATTTCGATAAATCCACCGAAAACGGCACGACGTCATGTCGATCGAGGCTTCGACTGGCCCTTGAACAACCGGAGATTGGCCTGTCGCATTGCCGACCATCACGGAATCTGCGGAAACGGCGTGGCCCGTATGAACAAGCGCGAACAAACCAGACAGCAACCCGTGGAGGTATCGAGGTTTCAATTCATATCCTTCGAATTCATCAGTTCCAACTCACCATCGCGATACAACACCTCATACCCCATCCACGCCGGATCAACCTGCGGTATCACCGCCGAGGGTTTGCGCAGTTCGCGCAACAACGTCGAGCCATGCGACAAGCGCCCGCCCATACGCGCAATCACCGCCCGCGCGGCTTGGTAGTGCGCGTGACGTCCGGGGTCCAGGGTGTCTTCAAGCAAAATGTCGTCCCCCAGAATGCCTTGCACCCGCCCCGGATAAATCATGAAACCCATCGCTTGTTCAGTGCCTTCACGGCCGTCCTGCCAGAAGCTGCCGTCGCGGGTTCGAATGTCTGGATGCGGTCCAAACCAGTGCGCTCGGTCGGCCATCGGCATGGCGTGGTGCAGGCGGAAGAACACTCGCATCAGGTTGTCGCGATACCACTCTCGCACTTGCAGATAGTAGCCGCGCAGACCCGGCAGGCCGGTCGAATGGGCCACGCGGATAAATCCAGCCCATTGCGGAAAAGCCTTTAACGGCAGATCGGTTGGGGCTGGGCGTGGCGTGGCCGGATCGGTTTCCCAGGGCAGTCGATGCGGACTGTTTTCGAGGTCGTCGTAAGCGGTCGGCGGTCGCCCCAGCAGGTCGCCGCCACTGCTCGCCAGCGAGGTGGCGATGCAAAGATTGCCTTGCACCACGAACACATAAAACCGGGTGAACCAGTCGGCCAGTTGCTGGCCGTCGGCACCTTGGGCAATCAGCTCGGACAGTTCTTCGTCGAAGCGGCGCAAACGCTTTTCCAACGTCAGCAAATGCCCGCGCGCGATGCGTTGCATATGTAGGAACAGTGGCAGCGAACGCATTAAACGCAGCGGTCGCCATGGCAGATGCGGGGTCGCGCCGCCGACTTCACCGGCGTAGCTACTGGCAGAGATTCCCCAGTCGGCCAATCGGGCGAGAAACAGATCGTTGTTGATGTACGACGCGCCGCCAAACACAGCGGTGAACGGCTCGTTATCCTGCAATACGCGCGAATCCCAACGCGCCATGATCGCCGGAATACTCGCCGCCGCACGTCGCTGGGCGTACTCCACCAAGCGGCTTGGTTGCGGCGGCAGGATTTCGGCGATGTTGGCGGCGGTCAGGTGCCGACGCCAGCCGTAGTCGCTGATCGGCCGGTATTGGAGCAGCCACAGTTGAGTGCCGTCCCAAGCCCATTCAACGTCGCCAGGCACGTAGTGAAAGACCCGCAAAACGTCTTGTAGAAAGCGCCACAACAGGTCAGCGGTCAAGCCGAGTGAAGGCTTGAAGGTGTCGCTGCTCCAGGAGGCGCCGAGGCGGGAAATGATTGCGCGTTCGGGACTCACCTGACCATCGGCCAGTGACTCAAGATGCCCTTCCACCCATTCCAGTTCCACCGACAGGTGACGCACGAAAGCGATGCCGGACAGCTGCGGTGTGATGAAACGCTGCACCACCACTTCTTCAACACCCGCGGCGCTCAATTCGGTAATACGAGCCGGCACGTTCGAAGTCGATTCGCGCAGGAACGTAGTGCTCAAACCCGCATTCGCCGCATCGGCCTGATCCTCGCCGTAACTGGAGGAACGCACCGCCCACGTGGCGCCCGGTTGGCTGGCGAGGAACGCCGGCAAGCGTGAATCATCGCAGTCATTGAGTGACAGCGCTGGCGGCACCGCTTGCCCGGCCAACTCGGCCAGACGCAAACGCCCGCCCTTGGTGTGGGCGACGAATCCGCACTCACCCGACTCCAGCCACGCGGCAAATTCGACGGGCGAGTCGATCCATGGGTAATGCCCCCAACCGGTTTTCAGGCTGATAGTCAGATCAGCGCGAGCCAGAATCGCCGACCATGCAGCGGCCTGCTCGATGCCCAGCACATTGTCCTGATCGCCCCAGACCAACTCGACCGGATCGGTGATCCACTCCAGCAATGGCAACGCGGTGTCCGCCCGCACCAGGTCCCAGTGCGGCACAAACGCGCGGCAGCGTGCATAGCCGGCGCCCATGCGCTCGTACTGCGCGGGCGTCCAGGCCTGGTTGGAAAACTTGTGCGCAAACAGCGTGGGCTTGTTCGACAGCAGCCAGTGAATGGTTTTGCGAATGGGCAGCGGCGACATCAACGCCGGCAGCCGTCGTTGCCACAAAAACGCCCCCACCGGCGCCAACAAAACACTGCGGCAAAAGTGCCCCGGCTGACGTTGTAGCGCATGCAACACCAGCAACGCATTCACCCCGACCGCCATGATCGCGCTGCCTTTGACGGTCGCCGTCACCAGGGCCTGAGCGTAGGCGGCAAGGTCTTCGCACGGGGCTTGAGGATTATTGCCGAAGCCTGGTAGTTCCAGTGGTACCACCTGATAGCGCTGAAAGTGCGGCAACGCGTCATCCCACCAATCGGCGGCACCACCGTTGCCGGCCAGCAGGTACATCAGGGGCTTGCTCATGGGTAGTCCTCAGGCCAGATCGCGCAGGGCAGCGTCGAGGGTCGGGTAACGGAACGTGTAACCCGCCTCGGTCAGACGGCTGGGCACTACGCGCTGACCGTCGAAGAACAACTGCGCCATTTCGCCGGCCAGTGCGCGTACCGGCGTGGCCGGAATGTGGAACCACACCGGGCGCTTCAAGACTTTGCCGACACGCTCGGCGAACACCGCCTGACTGACCGCGTCCGGCGCCACCAGGTTGTAGGTGCCGCTCAGGTTGTCGTCGGCGAATGCGCGGGCGATCACTTGAATCACATCATCGCGGTGCACCCAACTCATGATCTGTTGGCCATCGCCCATCCGCCCGCCAAACCCCAGGCGGAACGGAATCAGCAACGGCAACAACGCGCCGCCCGGGCCGAACACCACACCCAGACGCAGCACCACCTGACGCACGCCGAATTCGGTGGCCGGTTGCGCGGCGGCTTCCCATTTTGCGCACAACTCGGCCATGAATCCGTCGCCCTTGCTGGCGTGTTCATCAAGACTCTCGCTGGCATCGCGCACGCCGTAAAAACCGATGGCCGAGGCCTGAACCCACAGCGCCGGTTTATGCCGGGCATTCTTCAGCCAGCTCATCAATGCTTCGGTGGTGTTGACCCGACTGGCGATCAGTTGCGCCTGGCGCTTGGCACTCCAGCGCGGACCCGCCACCGGCGCACCCGCCAGATTGATCACCACGTCGAAGGATTCGTTGTAGCCCAGTTTGCTCAAGGAACGCAGGCACCGGGCGCGACCGTCAAACAGATACGCCGCTTTCAACGGATCGCGAGCCAGCACGCTGACGGTGTGACCGGCGTCGAGCAATTGATTGACCAGCACTTCACCGATAAACCCGGTGCCACCGGTCACCAGCACGCGCTTATAAGCGCCGCCCGCGAACGGGTTCGACGGCTTGCCTTCGCGCTGCATGCGCAGCGCCGCCAATCCATCGCGAATGCCCGAGGCCGTCACGCCGACCGCGAACAGCGTCAGCAACCAGCCGCGCCAGCCGAAATCGATCGCGCTCAGGCCCGTCGGCAGACTCGCCCACTGCGCCAGTTGCACCCCGTACAAGGCAAAAAACGCCCCGCCATTCACCGCCAACACGGTGTGCATGATCCGCTCGATGGCCGGCAGTTTGCGGCTGCGATCCTCGACCACGAAATCCCACAGAGTCAGGCCGATCTCCAGTGCGAACAGCAACGCAATCACAATCGCCCATGTGCCCTGAAACGCCAGATGCGCCATGCCCAGAAACAGAATCCCGTAGAAACACGACCGCAGCGCGTGGATCGACAACTCCAGCCGAGCGCTGTGCCGATAAGGCAACGCGACGGTGAGTTCGTGGTGATAGAGGGTATCCAGCGCCCCGAGAATGGCTTGGGCAATCAGCAGCGCGACCGCCCAATCCAGGGGAGAAAAATCAGGCATGGTTGGCGTCACTCGGCGTGTTGTTTGAAGGGGCGGTGCGGCGGTCATGGCGATAGAGCCAGAACAGCGGCGGCAGCAGGGTGAGCAGCGCGAGGCTGTCGAACCACAGGTGTGACCAGACGCGAGCCTGGGCGGAGACCCACATGTCTTGCGGCGCCCAGAGCACGATGCCGGCGATTAACCAGCCCCACGCCATGGGACTTCGGAGTCGATGGCCGATGCGCACGAGGGCGAGCATGTAGAGGGAGTAGCTTTGCAGCGTGGCGCCGAATAAGGCGAGCCACCAGACTTGTTGGGCACGGGCGGCGATGGGGACGGCGTCGGTTGCCCAGAAGGCTTGTTCGATGGTTTGTAGGTAACCGTCGAGTAATCCCGAATGGCCGGCCCAGGTCAGCGCGAGGCTGACGAGCAGATGCACCAGGGCGGCGGCGTACAGCCAAACCACCAGCACAGAGCGAAGGGTATTAGAGGGGACTGACATTCCGTGTCCTGAGCGCTTCCTTGAGGGTGGCAAGTCTAAAGGAAAACGCAGGACTTAGTGATTAATCACGGAGCCCGTCTGGCCTCTGACTTTTCGAACGCAGAATCGACTAACAGCCATCGGCATCGCCGCACTGGACCCAGCCGCGAATCTGTTTCCCCTTGGGGGTCTTGAACATGATGTTCAGCCACCCGGCCTCGACCCCTTCCTGCAACACCGAATCGCCCTTGATCAAATACATCTTCGTCACGTCGGCTAGAACAGGTGAACTGTAAATCGGGGTCTTTTTGTTGATCGTGAGCTTCACCTCGTCCCCCGCAGCCCAGTGTTTATAGGCGGTGGAATTGAGCTTGGCGACAATGTCCTCGGCGGTTTTATACGGGAACGTGTAGATCAACTCCTCCGACTCGGGATCGTGCGCAATATCGCCGCCGTTACCGAAGTAATTCGACAGTTGTTCATCTCTGACATAAGCCGTCGCCGTACGGGCATATGCGTGAACGGTGTAGTAATCGCCCAAATAATTAACGCCCGTATCGGCTCTGATTCCAACGGCATGAATGATGATTAACTCAGGCTCCGCCCCGGGTTTAGCCGCTGCAAAGAAAGCCGCTTTGACTGCCCCCGTGGCCGCCAAAAACGGCAGCCCGGCGATGTTCTTTTTTGAACCGTCAGCACAATTGACGAAATCCATGTCGATGGCGACGTCGTCGGAGGCTTGGGATTCGTCTTCGGGCAGTTTGGCGAAGTTGAAAACGATAGACCCTGAGTCTGTCTGGAGCGCTGGGAAGGCTTCACTTTTTGGGGGGTCGCAGGTGATCGAGGAAAGGATCTTTTTCAGGCTTGAGATTTCACTTTCATAAAAGGTGTTGCACTGAGAAACAACAATGAAACCCTTCGTTGTTTCTGCTTGAAGCGTGCTGCAAATTAATCCGAATCCTTCGACACCCCCCGGGCCAGGGTAAATGACGTTTTTCATGTCCAACAGCTTCCAGCCTTGTTGCTTCATCGACGCTTTTGCTGTCGCCGCAGCGTCCGAAAACTCCATGATTCCTTCAGCGTCAGGCAGTTCGATCAACTTGTTGTAACGATGTGCATTGTAGATTCCGACTACCGCCAAAATGTCCTGCAGGTTTTTCCCGCTCACAATGACGGTAGGGAGATTGTCGAATGGGTTGGCGTAGTCAGGTTGGTGACGCGGTATCAGCTTTTGTATGTCCACGCCCCCTTCCTGAACGCAGCTTGCGACCTTCAGTTCTGTTTGAGTCACGTCGAACGGACAAGGTTGATCCTCAGCGAACGCATCCGCGCCACCCAGGAGCACGCTCAGCACAGCACTGGCCACCAGCGCCGTTGGGTAGCCGCTTATCTTCAAAAAACAATCCATGTCAATCACTCAAAAACCTTCGTTTAACCTGCTCAGGTGTCGTGTTTAAAAATGCCTGCTCATCCGCAGACATTGACTTCGACACCCTCGGACATTTCCTTCAATACGCGGGGCTGTTCATGAACTAGGCAGTCTTCGGCATCACCGATAGTCTCTGGTGGTCGCCGCAAAATCGGTGACACGGACGTGCAAGTCCGCCTCGGCATGCAATCGGTTATGGCTATTCATCGGGCGTTTTCTTATGCTCGCGAATCGTTATGGCAGCTGTGTGTGGGAGACCTCCGGGTCTGCCGGTTTACCGAGTCGGTCTTGCACACCTATGCACAGCTGCCACCTCCTTCGAAGCAAGCGAAACGGTGTTAGCTCCTAAATCTCGGTATTACTCCTATGATCAAGCCAACACCGAATCCCCCCGAACACGAAGACACATCCCCCTACGAATCCCTCGATTCCAAAAAACTCCACGAAGCCGCCGAGCGCGCCCTAGATTTACACCTCGGCACACCTGCGGATAAAAAACCTAAACGTCGCAATGGCGACCTCTTCATCGTCGCTCCCGACCTCCATACCGAAACTATCCTGGCCAACGCCTCGGAAGACCTGCTGTCCATCAGCGCCATCGCCGCCGACCTGGCCGACAGCGTAGAAGGCTCACGCCGCTCCGTCGCACTGGCACTCAGCAGAATGGCGGTCGGCGTGCATCTGTTAGTGGAGCGAGCGCTGGATCATATTGAT
>Ga0207696_1001290_pt1 | contig 13929 bp, 14 predicted proteins | sample KBSS54metaG_FD_184403 | JGI IMG/M metagenome (GOLD analysis project Ga0207696, IMG submission 184403) | Switchgrass rhizosphere microbial communities from Kellogg Biological Station, Michigan, USA - KBS S5-4 metaG (SPAdes) (version 2) | ecosystem: Host-associated > Plants > Roots > Rhizosphere >...
AAGTAAATCAAAATTCTTTGAAGATAAAGCGGCTGTTGACGCACATGTAAATGCAGGAAAAGTATATGATTATTATAAAAAGACATTTAACCGTAATTCTTTCGATAATAAAGGTGCGAGGCTGATTTCTACTGTTCACGTAGGTGAAGGTTGGAATAACGCAGCTTGGAACGGTGTACAAATGATGTATGGAGATGGGGATGGAACAACATTCATTCCATTATCTGCAGGTCTAGATGTTATTGGACATGAATTAACGCATGCTGTAACAGAGCATACAGCAAATCTTGTATATAAAGATGAGTCTGGTGCATTGAACGAATCGCTATCGGATATTTTCGGTGCGATGGTAGACCGTGATGATTGGGAGCTTGGGGAAGATATTTATACACCGGGTAAACCAGGAGATGCGCTACGCTCCTTAAGTAACCCTGCTTCTATTAAAAACCCATTAAAACCAACTGAAGGTTATCCAGATCATTACGACAAACGTTATAAAGGAACAGCTGATAATGGCGGTGTTCATATTAACAGTAGCATCAATAATAAAGCAGCATATTTAGTGTCTGAAGGTGGCACGCATTATGGTGTGAAAGTAACTGGCGTAGGCCGTGAAGCAACAGAAAAAATTTACTACCGTGCGCTTTCAAAATATTTAACTGCAAACTCTAACTTTAAAATGATGCGCCAAGCGGCACTTCAAGCTGCGACAGACTTATATGGTCAAAACTCTAAAGAAGTACAAGCTGTAACGAAAGCTTATGACGCAGTTGGTGTGAAATAAGATGAAAAAAGACCTGACTTGGTTGTCAGGTCTTTCTTTGTCAGTTAATCACGAATGCCTAGCGCGATTTTTGCCATACGTGACATACGCTCTTTGGACCAAGGTGGATTCCAAACGACATTGACCTCGATTTCATTTACTTCAGGTACATTTGTTGATAATACTTTTTTGACATCGGATACGATCTGTCCAGCCATTGGACAACCGATAGAAGTCATTGTCATTGTAATAACAGCATTATTATTTTCATCTGCTGTTACGTCATATACTAATCCAAGATTGATAATATCAACGCCTAATTCAGGATCGATAACAGCCTCTAAATTGGCATATAATTTCTCTTCGAATTCTTGCGACATGCACAACACCCCTAATATTAATGATATCCATTCTCATTATAAAGGAAATAAGATAAAGATGCAGTGAAATAGCTCACAGTGTTTTTTTTGAATCTTCCCTATACTGATTATAAGTATGTAGGGAGGAGCGAGATTGAAAATGAATTATGATGAAAATCCTTTTATTGTGATATGGGAAGTTACACGAGCTTGTGAATTAAAATGTTTGCATTGCCGAGCTGAAGCGCAGTATAGGAGAGACCCAAGAGAATTGACTTTTCTTGAAGGGAAGAGATTAATTGATGAAATATATGAAATGGATAAGCCAATGCTAGTTTTTTCTGGTGGGGATCCGCTTATGAGAGCGGATATTTATGAGCTAGCAGATTATGCAGTGCGAAAAGGATTACGAGTTTCGATGACGCCTAGTGCGACTCCAAATGTGACCAAAGAGGCGATTCAAAAAGCAAAAGAGGTTGGACTTGCACGCTGGGCTTTTAGTGTGGATGGTGCTACAGCTGAGACACATGATCGTTTTCGCGGCGTGGCGGGGTCTTTTCAGCTTACGATGGATGCGATTCAATACTTAAATGAGTTACAGATTCCTGTTCAAATTAATACAACCATTTCTAAGTATAATATTCATGAAGTAGAGGAGATGGCAGCGCTTGTTGAACAATTGGGTGGTGTGCTATGGAGCGTATTTTTTCTTGTTCCAACTGGAAGAGGAAATATAGATGATATGATTTCGCCAGTGGAACATGAACTTGTATTTCGAAAGTTATATGAAATAGGTAAAACCGCATCGTTTGATGTAAAAACAACAGCGGCTCAGCATTACCGAAGAGTTGTTATGCAGCAAAAAAATAAGGGAGGAACAAGTAAGCAAAGAATGTGTTATGAAGATGCACTCCAAAATGTTTTAACCGGAAAAATTGATGGTTTAGGACGAGCACCGAAGGGAGTCAATGACGGTAACGGTTTTGTTTTCATTTCGCATATTGGTGATGTATATCCAAGTGGATTATTACCTATTGGAGCTGGGAATGTGAGAGAAACACGTTTACGAGACATTTACCGTCACTCACCAATTTTTCAAGCGTTACGTAATCCAGATGGCTATAAAGGAAAATGCGGGAAGTGTGAATACCGCTATATATGTGGTGGTTCTCGTTCTAGGGCATATGCGATAACCGGTGATTATTTAGAGAGCGAACCATATTGTGTATATGTACCGAAAGTTTTAAGAAGCTAGCTAATAAAAAATGTGAGATTCCTATTGTCTTTTTAGGATACATCATGTATACTTCTAATTAGTTGATAACGATTATCAATATCAACTAAAACATTGCTCTTCGTTATGTTGGTCATACCCCTTTTGACTGCGTAAGTCAGAGACAAAATGTTGAAATACCTTGTGTCCTATTCTACAGAATTATGGTAATCTCCAACCTCAACTTATATGCGTTAAGCATGCAAAAGGATCCTATCCGTGAAGGGATCCTTTTTTGCATGCTGTTGTCGCAATTAACGTGTAAAGTCCTGGGATACGCTCTTCAATTTCTTTTGGAGCAGAAGAAGGAAAGACCCAGCGTTGGTGTGGGCCATGTTCTTCAATCAGCTTTTCAATGTGTAAGTTTGCCCCCGCAATTTCTGTAATAATTTCTCCTAACGTCCAGCGACGAATCATCGTTTTTTGTAGTAGGTCTTGCTGCGTTTTATCCAGTAGAATGCCATAAGCAACGTTATCTTCAATTACTTCTTCAGAGAAATAATCCCCGTTTGCCTTGAATTTTTGATCATCTGTCGCTAATAACTTTGTATAAAGGGGATGATAGTCACGAAGTATAAAAGTACCACCGTCTTTTAGAAGCTCTGAGATTAATTTAAAAAGCGGTTTGAGATCTAAAAAGTAATGAAGTACACCGAGTTCTAACAAAACAACATCAAATGATTGAGAAGGTGTTATTTCTAGTACATCTGAAACGATGTATTCAATAGACACCTCTGCAGCATTCGCTAGCTCATTTGCATATTTGGCATTGCTTTCAGAAATATCTACAACTGTTACGTCAGCACCTAATAATGCGAATGCCACAGCTTTATTTCCTTTCGAACCAAGTAAATTTATGATGCGTTTTTCCTGTATATTCTCTATGTAAGGTAAGTAATAGGATACTTCATGGGCTGGATCTTGTAATAATTTCTTTGCATATTCCTTGGGGGTACCATGCCGATTGGTCCACGCCTCATAGGCAGCAGCGTTCCAACTTTGCTTATTAATTGTGCTTAATTGTTTTTGATTCAATGAGATCGCTCCTTTCTTTAAACATGTATATATTCGGAAGGAATTATTTATTTCCTGTTTTCTTTTATAAAAAGTTTGATTTTTCTGTATTTTAGTCGTAAAATACGTGTTATATATGAAAAGCATTGAAAAGGAAAAGTAGAATGAAACCATTCTTTCCAGAGAGCTTCGGGAGCTGAGAAGAAGCAAGAATGTTCATTTGAACAATGGCCTTTGAGCTGCGTCCTGAACTTATCAGATGATAATAGTAGGCGGCGACGAGAGTTGGTTCTCGTTATCAAAATCACAGTATAAGAGCGTAATATTGCTCCGTACTTGACGAGGTCAGTTGTGTGAATAGCTGACGAAATAAGGTGGTACCGCGACTGTTTATACAGCCCCGCCCTTATCTTTTTAGAAGATAGGGGTGGGGCTTTTTATATTTAAAAGGAGGAATAGATGATGAGTACTTTTATTGGTGGAGCTTGGCCGTATGCGAATGGCTCTTTACATCTTGGGCATGTTGCGGGTTTATTACCTGGGGATATTTTAGCTCGCTATTATAGAACGAAAGGTGAAAATGTTCTTTACGTATCAGGAAGCGATTGTAATGGAACTCCGATTGCTATTCGGGCCAAACAAGAAGGGGTTACTGCAAAAGAAATTGCAGACTATTATCATGAGGAATTTGAGCGATGTTTTAAGGAGCTTGGTTTTACGTATGATTGTTATACACGTACAGATGCACAGCATCATCATGAAACGGTACAGAAGATTTTCTTACGTTTGTTAGAAGAAGGATTTATTTATAAAAAGACAGTTGAGCAAGCATATTGCGAAACGTGTACACAATTTTTACCGGATCGCTATGTGGAGGGTGTCTGTCCACATTGCCATGAACCAGCACGCGGTGATCAATGTGATGCATGCTCAGCTATTTTAGATCCAATCGATTTATTAGAAAAGAAATGTAAGCTGTGTGGAAATACGCCAGCAGTTAAGGAAACAGAGCATTTCTATTTTGCATTGCATAAATTTCAGCAGCAGATTAATGATGCGATAGCGGTTGCAAAACGAGAAGGAGCATGGCGTGATAATGCAATCCAATTAACAGAGCGTTACTTAGAAGAAGGATTACAGGACCGGGCTGTATCACGTGATTTACCAATTGGAGTGCCAATTCCAGTTAAGGGATATGAGGATAAGAAAATTTACGTGTGGATTGAAGCTGTTGCTGGTTATTATTCAGCGAGTAAACGATGGGCTGAAGAAATGGGCGAAGATGATGGGGAGTTCTGGAGTAGCAGCGCGAAGACATACTATGTTCATGGGAAGGATAATATCCCGTTCCATTCTATTATTTGGCCAGCTGTATTACTTGGGATAGGAGAAAAGGCAATTCCGCGGCATATCGTTTCCAATGAATATTTAACTGTTGAGAAACGAAAGTTATCGACAAGCAAAAACTGGGCAGTATGGGTACCAGATATATTAGAGCGGTATGATCCAGATTCGATTCGTTATTTCTTAACGATTAATGCACCAGAAAATCGCGATACCGATTTTTCTTGGCGCGAATTTATCTATAGCCATAACAGTGAGTTGCTAGGCGCATATGGGAATTTTGTAAATCGTACATTAAAGTTTATTGAGAAATATTATGACGGTGCGGTACCAAAGGGGCATATAAATCCAGAGCTAAAAGAAAGAATAGAGGAATTATATCGCAGTGTAGGAAATGCGATTGAGCAGGCTCATTTTAAAGTAGCGTTGGAAATGATTTTTGAAACGGTACGATTTACGAACAAATATTTTGATGAGCAGGCGCCCTGGAAGCAAAGGGAGGAAGAGCCTGTTGCTTGCGAAGAGACGATTTACACCTGTGTATATTTTATTGTGAATTTTGCGCAGTTACTGGAGCCGTTTTTACCGTTTTCAAGTGAAAGGGTGCGGAATATGCTAGCGATTACGAATACGGGCTGGAAATGTGAAAATATATTGCCAGAGCGGATAAGTCATGTACAGCCTTTATTTGAAAGAATTGATATAAAACAAATTGAAAAAGAGGTAGAAAGGTTATATGGAGCATGAAAGTAAAAAGAGCACATGATGTGCTCTTTTTTTAGGCGCTATGTTCTATGCTCTTTTTCTTCTCTTTCCGTGCAGTCAAAATTTGTGGTGTGAAAATACCAAGCAATATGCAAACAATGCCGAGCCATTGCATCGGTGATACGACTTCATGAACAAGAGTGATAGAAGCAATGATTGCTGTTGGTAGTTCTGCAGCACCTAAAATGGTTCCCAATCCTATGCCGACTTTTGGTACACCGATGGAGAAGCAAATTACCGGTATAACAACACCGAAGAATCCAAGGAAGAAAGCGTACTTCCATAATCCAGCTTGCAAGGCACCATCCATTAAAAAGGTTGGTGGAAAGAATAAACACACAATAAGTGTAGCACTTGTTGTCATAAGGAAGCTTTTTGTATAGGGTGATACATTTGTAGCAACGCGGCCACTTGCAAAGACATAAAAGGAAAAAGAGATAGCGGCTAACAGTCCAAAGATAATACCCTTTGTGGAGAAGTTTTGACCAAGCCCTTCAAACACACCGCCTGCAAATAATGTTCCGGCAAATAAAATAATAATAGATATTACTTTTTCGCGGCTTGGTAATGTCTTGTTAGCGACTGCGTCAATGACTACTCCAATCCAGGTAAATTGAAAGAGTAGAACAACAGCGATGGAAGCAGGTAATTCTTCTACAGAAATCGCGTAGAAAATCCCGGTCATGCTCATTGTTGTTCCGACAGCTAATAAGGTCAATGCTTGTTTTTTCGAGACTTTATGACGCGAGAAGAAAAGAACGAGCAATAAAAGTCCCACCCAACCAAATACATATTGTCCACCTAGTAACTCATGTGCAGAAAACCCGTTCATAAAGCCAAGTTTGAAAATTGTAGAAAGTACGCCGTAGCTGCAGGCGCCAAATAAAACTAATAATGAAAACTTAAATTTCTCCATAAAAAATCCTCCTTCGACAAATAAAAAACGCCCGCTGTCCAATTAAGGACAGCGGGCGAACGAAACAGAGTGAAAACTCTACAAAATTCCGCCACTCACAATCGTGTGTGAGTTTGGGTATAAAACATTTGATAATGACTATGACTCTAGTTTATAGCAATCTCTTTTACATTTTCAATATAAAGTAGATGTAATTCTTCTCGCAAGTTTTTGTGTGTTTTTTTAGAAATCACATGTGAGAAGAGTTGCGCGTATCTTCTAAAATAAGGATAAGTGAATTTCTAAAAGTTAACTATGCGAAAATGAGAGAAAAGTGCAATTTTTTTGTATATAATAAAGGAGAAATGAAAAAATTTGAAAATATATAATAGATATTAGGAGAATTTGCATGAATATGGGGTATTTTAGTATTTCCCTTACAAAAATGTAATCTAAATGTAAGCTATTGTGATAGTTATTTCGACAATTTTTTTATACAATAATAGTAACAGTTTGAACGTGATAGATGCTGTAGATAAGAGAGAAAAGGAGAGATCGACATGGAATGGATTCATGAATTATTTCAGCAATACGGTTACTATGTAGTACTTGTAGGATTGCTGTTAGAGTATATTGCGCTTCCGTTTCCGGGAGAGCCAACACTAGCATACGCGGGTTTTTTGGCGCATCAAGGGGATTTACAATTACCCCTTTTAATTATCTTATCATGTATTGGAACGAGTGTTGGGATGACAATTCAGTACTTTTTAGGTAATAAACTTGGTATGCCGTTTGTACAGAAGTATGGGAAGTATGTGTTTTTAACGCAAAGAAAAATTGATTTAACGAGAATGTGGTTTGATAAATATGGATACTTCCTTATTTTTATCGGATTCTTTATTCCAGGTGTACGCCATTTTACTGGATACTTTGCGGGAATCATTAATTTACCATTCCGTCGCTTTGCTATAACGATTTACTCTGGTGCTCTATTCTGGGTATCTTTCTTCTTAATCGGTGGCTATTGGTTAGGTGGAAACTTACATGATATATTTGGAGTACTTGGACAACACACTGGGAAAATTATCTTTGGAGTGATTGTTATTGTAGTAATTACGTTAGGAGTTCGTTTCCGCAAACAATTAAAACGCGTATTTGTACAAAGTGCAAATTAATATGGAATCCATTCTATGTCGGAATTTGGAAAGAGCAGTGCTAATAGGCACTGCTCTTTTTTATTGAAATCCATCCCCCTCACATTCTGAGCGAGCCGCTTACGCTTTTTAGTGTATTTTCCATTTTGCTTTTATTTTACCTGTAAGGTTGTCACCAGTAACTACAATATAATATGTTCCTGTTTTAGTTGCTGAAAGTTTGATGAGAAGATAAGGAAAAATCGATTTTTCCTCCATATTTCACCTCGTATATTATGTATTTTAAATATATTATATAGTACTTCTTAATATGAATACATCATTACTAGGGAAAGAGGAAGCTGCAAAAAAAATGCAGCTTCCTCTTATTTGTTTATAAATTGTTTATTTTTACCTCCTATTCTAGAAGCAAGGAGGCGATTAAGATGAAAAAAGCGGTGCTAGAAGTAAAAAATGTAACGAAACGGGTGAAAGGGAGAAGTTTATTAAATCATCTATCTTTTTCTGTTTATAAAAATGAGATTTGTGGCTTTGTTGGCCCAAATGGTTCAGGGAAAACGACATTGATTCGGACAATTATGGGTTTGATTAAACCAAATGAAGGAGAGGTCCTAATTAACGGTGTTAGTGTACAAAAAAATCGTGAAGAAGCACTTCAGTATGTTGGCGCGATTGTAGAATCTCCAATTTTCTTTCCTTATATGTCTGGGCGGAAAAATTTACGAAACTTGGGTAGAATCACAATGAACTCTGGGGGAGAAAACTTAGAGCGAAAAGTTGAACAAGTGTTAAAAATTGTTGGGTTAGAAAATCGTGCCGATGATAAGGTAGGCACTTATTCATTAGGAATGAAACAACGATTAGGAATTGCACAGGCACTTCTTGGGGATCCAGATTTTATTATTTTGGATGAACCTTCCAACGGATTAGATCCAGTTGGGATTAAACAACTTCGAAAGATTGTGCTCGATTTACAGCGTGATAAAGGAATTACCTTTTTTATTTCAAGCCATCTCATTCGTGAACTTGAGCTTATGTGCGATTCATGGGTGATGATTCGAGAAGGAGCGCTCATTTGGCGGGGGACGACGGAAGAACTAAAAGGGAATAGTAAGGATCTAGAAGATATCTTTGTGGAGATGATGAGCTCATGATGAGGCTAGTGCGCTCTGAATGGGAGCGACTTTGGGCGAAGAAGGTGACGTGGCTTTGTTTTGCGGGAATACCGGTGATGTTATTTGCTTCAGCAAAGTATTATATCGGACATAATCAAGCTATTGCAAAAACAGCTGTAGATTATACGTATTCCAATACATTTCCCGTTATGGGTTTAGCAGAAATGCTAATTAGTGCATTTAATCTTATTTTGCTTGTTACAATGGCTCTTATGATTTCTCATGAATATCATAGCGGGCAAATGAGAATGGTATTGCAGCGTGCCTATACGTATCGGCAAATTTTACTTGGGAAAATGATTACTATGTTTCTTATGATGGCTTTGTTTTTTCTTGTGTATTTCACTTGTAGCTATGTAATTGGTTATTTATGTTTTAATTTTAATCCAAACATTTTTCTTTTTTATTATGAACAGCCAACTAGTAGCGGGATGGAAGTTTTTCTTTATACACTGAAATATTACGGTGTGGCCTATGTAATGATGGTTTGTGTAATTAGTATCTTTATGATGCTTACAGTACTTAGTAAATCTACAACGAGTGCAATTGCATTTGGTATCGGTTTTATTATTCTTTCTTTAGGGGTTCCAGAAATTATGCAGCATTTTGTGCCGACTAGGCAGGTAGTATTTGTACGTTATTCATCAATTGTAAATTTACAGTATGAGGGAATTGCATTATCGCTTATAGGAAAAGGAAATTTTATTTATCTTTGTTTAGGAGTATTAAGCGTTTATATCGCTATTTCTAATTTTATTACGTTTTACGTCGTAGGGAAGAAAGATCATTTTGTGTGAGGTGATTGGAATGAAGCAGTTAATGATAAGTGAATTTGAAAGGTTTTTTTCTCGGAAAAAGACAGTGGTAATATGTGGTGTTTTTTTTGTTTTGTTACTTATAGATTGTCTCTCTATACAACATTGGGGAGTCGCAATTTACAATCCAGATGGTGCCTCGGCACCAATAAGTCAATTGAATTTTCAAGTTGCTTTAGGGAAAGAACTATATATCATTTTATCATTATTAATCTTTCCCATTTTATTTATTGATAGTTTTAATGGAGAGCGGTCATCTGGTTCCTATCGTCTCGTTTGTATAAGACCCATTAAGAGAGGGAAATTGTTAGTGGCTAAATGGCTTACTCAAATTGTTGTTGTATTTTTACTTTTATTTCTTATGTTTGTCGTAAGTTATATATACGGTAAATTATTTGTTTCGTCAGCCGAGTATACAACATTTTTACATCAAGATATCAAATATAATGCAGCAGAAGCTCTTTTATATACATTAAAATTCTACGGGATTTTAGTATTCATTACCGCTACGAGTTTAATGCTAGCGAGTTTCGTAAGTTTATGGATGCCAAATGTAGTACTTTCTTTCTTTATGACAATTGGAATCATGTTTGGGACGCTCTATATTCATGACAGTTTTTCTTATTTTATAGCGGCGGGTCAAGAAGTAATTCGTATTTTAAGTGATAGAGATTCCATATTCTACCTTGTGAATGGTACAATTTTAGTAGTTTGTATGCTTTTAAGTTTTATAACGTGGCGGACAAAAGATTTGTATGAGTAAAGGGGAGAATGACCATGGCAGGTACAATTTTAGTTGTTGATGATGAAGAAGATATTTTAACGTTTATTGCAGATAGTCTTGCTATGGAAGGGTATCACGTGCGAACAGCTTTAGAGGGGAAGGAAGCATTAAGCCAACTAGATGATGAGGTAAGTTTAGTTTTGCTCGATGTCATGCTCCCTGATATGAATGGATTTGAAGTGTGCATGAAGATTCGAGAGCAGCAAACTTGCCCGATTCTATTTGTAAGTGCTGATAGCAGAGAGCAATCCCGTATTGAGGGATTGATGATTGGTGGGGATGATTATATTAGTAAGCCATTTAGTTTAAAGGAACTAAAAGCGCGAATCATTGCTAATTTACGCCGTGCTACAGATTTACAAGAGCCGTCTGAGAAACATGCTCTTCGTTATGGAAACATCTTAATTGATTTGCAGAGTTATGAAGTCTCAGTAGAAAATCAAACGATTCATTTTACAAAGAAGGAATTCGAGGTCGTAAAGATGCTGGCACTTCATTCTGGACAAGTGTTAACGAAGGAGCAGCTCTTTGAGAAAATTTGGGGTTACGATAATGAAAGTGATGTGTCTACTGTTGTTGAGCATATGAAGAAGATACGGACGAAACTTAGTATGTATGACCGGGAGCGTACGTATATTCAGACGGTGTGGGGAATTGGGTATAAGTGGAGTGTAAAGTTATGCTAGAAAAGCTCTCAATAAAAAAACAGTTAATTGTTGGATTCATTACTATAATAGCGGGTAGCATCCTTTTATCCATCGCAACGCTTGGGGCATTTGTATATTGGTGGCAGAAGAGTGGAGAGCAATTGATGCACCCGGCTAATTACTACGAAAAAAAGATCCCAATGATTCAAGAGTATGCAGGCAAAAAAGGAGAGCGTTTATTAGATAAAGAAGAGCAACAAGAATTGGAGAAGTTAATTCCAAGAGAAGGGATTACATATCAAGTAATTGACGTAAAAGGAAATAAGCAGTATGGAACATATACAAGACGGGTAATAAGTCAAAATAATCCACTAGCTAATAATCTAAATATAAGTTTACATGTAGAAGGCATAGATAAAAATACGACTTATTATACGCCACTTCTGAATGCTGATGGAGAGTTGAAAGGTGCATTAGGGCTTAACTATACGTTAGATGTTTCTTATGCGAATGGTTGGATTGCCTTATTTGTTATATTTGTACTTGGGTCTCCTTTTGTATATGTTAGTTTGTTATCTTATATTGTTTCTCATCGAATTGGAAAAAGATTATCCAGACCAATGAAAGAGCTAGTAGACGCTTCAAAAAGAATTGAAGCGCGTGATCTAGATTTCCGCTTGGAATATAGAGCGAAAAACGAGATAGGTGAGTTAGTTATGTCGTTTGAAAATATGCGTGCAGCATTAGCCGATAGCCTATCTCGCCAATGGGAACTAGAAGAAGAACGGAGAGAATATGTAAGAGCAATTTCTCATGATTTGAAAACACCATTAACAATTGTACAAGGGCACACAGAAGGACTGCAGAGTGGCCTATGGAAAAATGAAGAATTACTGGAGCGCTATTTACATACGATTGAGTGGAATACAAATCGGATGGCGAAGCTTCTTGGGGAGTTCAATACAGTAAATCAGCTAGAGAGTTTTTCATTTCAATTGTTATTAAATGAAGTAAACTTACAGAGTTTTTTCAGCAAGAAGATTGAAGAATATGAGTATATTGCTAAGAAGAAAGAAATAGAATGGGACGTTATGTTTGAGAATGATGATGCTATATATTCACTTGTGTTTGATCAAGAGAGAATCAGTCAAGTGATGGATAATATCGTGATGAATGGTGTGCGTTTTACGCCAGAGGAAGGCAAGATACTAGTAAAAGTAAGTGTGCAGCATGACGGATTCCAGTTTCATGTGTACGATTCAGGAACTGGTTTTCAACCTGGAGACGTACAAAAAGTATTCCGGCGCTTTTATCAGGAGGACAAATCACGATCAAGTAGTAAAGAACATTCTGGGCTGGGATTATATATTGCGAAGTCGATTGTAGAGAAGCATGGCGGAAATATATTTGCGGAAAATAGTTCAGTATGTGGGGGAGCACATGTATGGTTTCGGATTCCGAGTGCTTGAGATATTTCGAAGCGCCGATATATTGAAAAAAGAGGATAGAAGATTAATCTTCTATCCTCTTTTCTATTAAGAGTTGCTCTCGACTCCGCGTCCAGTCTCTTCTTCTGGATCTTGTAATAGGTTAAATACATCTGCTAAGCAAAATGCGATAAACCAAGTCCAAAGACCGTGGAAGAAAGCTGAGCTTAATTGTAATGGTAATGTGTAATTCGTCATTGAGAAGGAAATACATCCTCCAACGATTCCGATCATTGTTAATAACATTGTTTTTTGAGCATTTTCTTCTGGATTAAAGAGGAAGAAAATGTATCCGCCTAATATTGAAGCGCTTACAAGTGATTTGATTCCATTAAAAATGATATGTTCTCCAAGCTGAATGTTTGTCCAGAAGCAAATCATGCCACCGATAAGAGCAAACAGGACAGCTACCATGTACCGTATACGTTGATTCATATGTTCATCTCCTTATGTAATAAGAGGATTTGGAAGTCAAAAAGGTAGGTATAGTAATAGAAGTGAATTTTAGTTGTACGCATCTTTTTTAGAGTAATGAAGAATGACTAAGATAATCGGCCTTTTTCAACCGTTTCTTGTGTGATGTGAAAATGATTCGTTATTACGTAAACTTGCCTGAGATATACCCGACTTCTCGTTTCTTTTTGCTTATAAAGTAAGAGAAACTCCCAAGGCTATACATTCTTTTTTGTGAGTCTTATTGTATTATAACATATTTAGCTTAATAATAATAGAATTATCTGATTTTGTAATAAGTGTAAAATAATTTTAAAAAATATATTACATGGATTAATATTCCATTTTATTGTACAATTAATTTAATTGAATTTTTAGTTAATTTAAAAGGAGGACATTAGATGGGGTCACAAAAGCAGCATATCATAGTTACACCTACGAAAAGTATAGGGGTTTCTTTAGTATTAACGTTTTTGTTCGGTTCTTTTGGAATGTTGTATTCAACAATTATTGGTGCAATTATTATGATTATTATTGAGTTAATTGTTGGTATTGTAACATTTGGTATAGGGCTTTTTGTTACCCATTTTATTTGTATGGTTTGGGGAGCAATTGCTGCTCATAATTACAATCAAAGACTATTGAATGGAACGAATACTTATACATCGTAATTTAGCTGGCATAAGTAATTTATCCCGCATTAACGGACAGTAACACTCCCACCTCAGAATTCAGCGAAAGCAAAGAAGTTAGGTGGGAGTGTTACTGTCCGTAAAAGCCCGATTGGTGAGGGCTAATAATCAGTGGGGGATGAAGAAAACCCCCACTGATTAAAGTTTCACTTTATATGAACTAACATTCCTGTCATTGGTAATTAGATAAATAAAGACGCAAGGAATTGTAATTCCTTGCGTCTTCTTATATTCGTTTGAAACGTCCAACGATTTCAACGGTTTCTGTAATATTCATAAACGCATGATTGTCTACATGACGAATGATAC
>Ga0207696_1001291_pt1 | contig 13916 bp, 14 predicted proteins | sample KBSS54metaG_FD_184403 | JGI IMG/M metagenome (GOLD analysis project Ga0207696, IMG submission 184403) | Switchgrass rhizosphere microbial communities from Kellogg Biological Station, Michigan, USA - KBS S5-4 metaG (SPAdes) (version 2) | ecosystem: Host-associated > Plants > Roots > Rhizosphere >...
CCGCATGTCTGCGTTATGGCGGCTGTGCGTGGGAGACCTTCGGGTCTGCCGGGTTCCTATTGTCCCGGTTCGCCAACCCGCGTACAGCTGCCACCCTTAATCGTTTGGCGACGATCCGTGGCAGCTCTTCAACAATAGGAGCTTCACATGCACGCCCTCAATCCCTCCAAAATTCGCGCCGCTGCACACCGGGCAATGGCTCTCGCCGCTCTACACGCAAATTCCAGCCTTGCTACCCGCCTCGCACGCTACAACCGTCATATGAGCATTGCTCGCTCCCTGGAAACCGTCGGGGGTGCGCAATGAAGTCGCCTGCATCCGAGGGGCTTGAGGGGCGTCTCCCCGAAGACCTTCTATCCGTATGCGCCACCAATGCTGTGGGTGTGCCAATTGATGCCATCACTGCGGCTTGTTCCCGCGTCGACGCCGTTTTGCACTTGCTCATGGCACAGTTCAATTCCGGTCCGGATGTTGAGAGGTTGTCTGACTCAGTAATAGCGAATGTTATTTGGGACGTCCAAGGCACAGTGGGACTGATTCGGTCGCTGGCTTTGCACGGCGACAAGTCCACGTACCAGTTGGTGCATGGAGCGGGCAAATGAGCAAACGCCCCAGCTTTTCCGAAGTCAAACACGCCTCCCTCAAGTCAATCGAGCAAGTCCTTTCTAACTGGTTGCCAGGCGGTAAACGGGTAGACGGCGGTAAGGAGTACACCGCACCGAACCCCACCCGGAATGACAAGCACGCCGGTTCTCTGAAAATCAGCCTGACCAAGGGGACATGGGCTGACTTTGCCACGGGGGACAAAGGCGGCGATCTGATCGACCTAGTGCGCTATCTCGAAAGCTGCTCCGATGTTGATGCATGCCAGAAGCTCATCGAGTTTCTACGTATTGATCCCCGTACGGCTATCTCGGCTCAGTCGGCGAAAAAGCCCGTCACTGCTGAATGGCAGGCGGTATTACCGATCCCCGCTGAGGCGATGACCAAATGCCCAAGCAAGCACCGACAGCATGGGGTTCCGTCGAAAGTTTGGTGTTACCGCAACAGCCAAGGCGAGCCCTTGATGGTTCTCTATCGCTTCGACGTCGCCGGTACTCCAGAAGAGCCCGCCAAGAAGGTATTTGCACCGTTCACGTGGTGCATACGCGGTGCGCAGGGGCCTGCTCAATGGCGCTGGCAGGGGTTAGCTGAGCCACGCCCACTGTTACGCCTAGACGAGTTGGATAAGAAGCCAGACGCTCCGGTGATTCTGTGTGAGGGCGAGAAGGCCGCTGATGCAGCCCAGGCACTTCTGCCCACACACGTGGCCACCTGTTGGCCGAACGGTTCCAACTCTTGGCATAAGGCGGACTTCACACCGTTGCAGGGTCGTAGGGTGCTGTTGTGGCCGGACAACGATGACAGCGGCGCCAAGTGCATGCAGGCGGTGGCTGCCACGTTGGCGGAAATGGGCTGTGAAGTACGCACCATCGATCTATCAGTGTTCAAGCGCAAGCCAGTGCTCAAGGGTGAAGCTCCAGGTTTTGCAAAAGGCGGGCGCTGGAGCGACGGAGATGATGCCGCCGATGCATTGGAAAAGGGGTGGACTGTCGAGCACCTCGCATTACTTGCTGAGACTGGTGAGCTGTTCGGCTGCTCGAATCAGAGCTCTCCACCGGCTGTCGAGGTCTCTGATGCAAAGCCTGGCAAAGTGGCGAAAGCTAAGACGCGACCCAGCCGGGATATGCTCCCGACAGGCTTCCGCCTGACAGAAGACGGTGTGTTCTACGCCACCGAAGATGGTGATGCTCGCCCCGTGTGTTCTCCACTTGAAATTCTTGCGCGCACCCGCGACGAGAAGGGACACAACTGGGGTTTACTCGTCGAGTTCGATGACCCCGACGGTGAAAAGAAACGCTGGAACATCCCGGCGCGGACTATGACCGGTGACTTCGGCAAAGACGTGTTGGGTCCGTTGGTCGACATGGGGCTGCGCCTAGCCGGTTCTAGGTCAGGCCGGCATGCGCGCAATGACCTGCAGAGTTACCTGCAGGGTTTCGACAGCTCACAGCGGGCACGATTGGTTACCCGTTTAGGCTGGCACAACAACGCATTCTTGTTGCCTGATCGCCAGATCGGCCAGCATGGCGAGCACCTGCACTTTTATGACGCTGGCGCTCAGCTCCCGCCAATCAACGAGGCGGGTAGCCTTGAGCAGTGGCAGAGCCAGATCGGCGCCTTGTGCGTTGGTAACCATCGCTTGGCGTTTGTAGTCAGCACTGCTTTTGCCGGCCCCTTGCTTCATCTCCTTGGCCACGAGTCAGGAGGCTTTCACCTGTATGGGGATAGCTCGGGCGGCAAGACCACGCATCTGCAAGTGGCCGCGTCGGTTTACGGCGGACCACGGCTGGTGCGTTCCTGGCGATCAACCGATAACGCCTTGGAGTCGATAGCGGCGGCGCACTCCGATGGACTGTTGATCCTTGACGAAATCGGCATGTGTGATGCCCGAATCATCGGCGAGACCGTCTACATGCTGGGTAACGGAACCGGCAAAGCCCGGGCGAATGATCGAGGTCAAGCAGGCCGTTCTGTGCAGGAGTGGCGCCTGCTGTTCCTTTCGACCGGCGAGAAGACGCTGGCGCAGCACATGGCTGAGGCCAACAAGGAACTCAAGGCCGGCATGGAGGTGCGCATGCTGGCGGTGCCAGCAAACGCTAGTAAAGGATTGGGCATGTTCGACACTCTGTGCGGGTTCGAGGATGCAGCGGCGCTGTCGGACGCTCTCAAGCTGCGAGTGAGTAAGTTCTACGGTACACCGCTTACGGCTTTCCTGGAGGCAGTGTGCACGCCTGGTAAGCTGCCGGGTTGGATCAGTATTTTACGCCGCACCGTCGAGCAGTTCATTGCGCAGAACTTACCAGCTTCGGCGAGCGGTCAGGTGCAGCGTGCGGCAATGCGGTTCGGCTTGGCTGGTGCTGCTGGCGAGCTGGCCACCGCCTTGGGCGTGACCGGCTGGCCGGATGGCGTTGCGCTCACTGCGGCCCGTGTTTGCCTGCATGCCTGGCTGGCGGAGCGCGGCGGCGCTGGCAACATGGAAGGTGAAGCCATTATGGCGCGCCTGCGCCAGGTCATTGAGCGTTTCGGCGAGAGCCGGTTTACGCGGTGGGAATCCATCGCCGCTAAGACTGATGAGCATGGACCAAGAACGATAGACCGTTTGGGTTTCCGCAAAACCATGGAACACGGCATGGGCGACACCATGCACACCACTATCACTTACTACGTGCTCCCCGAGGCATGGCGATCAGAGGTGTTCCGGGGAATGAATATCACAGCCGTGAATCGTGAGTTGATAGACCGGGGCGTTCTACAGAGCGGCAAGGACGGAAAGGCGTCTTGCACTGTGCGACTGCCTGGCATGGGGATGCAGCGCTGCTATGTGGTGCTCAGTGAGCCAAACCCCGAAGCGCCGTTGGCTGAGGCTGCGGCTGCCCGATAGCAGCCCTTGCACATGAGGCATACGCCGGCACGTCCGGCCTCGCCAGCCGCTCAAATCACCCCCTCAACTTTATGGATGACAGATCAATGAAAAACCTTGAACAGCTGAAAACCGAGCGCAGCAACCACCAAGCAGCGCTCCAGGAACTCGAAGGGCAAATCGCCCAATGGGAAGTGCACTTTAGTGACTCAAGCTTCGCAGCGACCTCAGCCGGCGATGACCTTCTTGTCCACCTGCGAGAGGCCAAGTCAAAAGTCGGCGACCTCGAATACAAGATCTCTGTCATCGACCAGGACATCGCATGGTATGACCGGAAAGCCAACAGCTGCGCGCTAATGGCAGGATACAAAGAAACTATGGAAAGCTGGTCAGTCGACAAAGTCGATCTGGAAGGGAAGCGGAAAGCCCTCTACACGCGGTTGGCAGAAACGAAGAGCAAGTCTGAGAAGGTAATTGCTGATGCCCGCCAGTCCGAGGAACAGGCTGCGCGCGCCTACGCTCAAGCAGTGGCATGGAACGACGTTGAGGGTGAAAAAAAAGCAGCCGATGATGCACAGAAGGCGGCGAAGACACTGAGCTCAGCTTTGGAGCACCAACGTCGCCAAGCCTTGATCATCACTGCCATGGAGCAAGAAATCGAGACCATTGATGTGTACATCGAAGAGGCTGTTCAGAACGTTCTGAAGGCGGAGCGCTCCGCAGTTTGGTTGGTTAAAGAGCGCCTGGAGGAACAGTGGGATGTATCGGCGAAACAGCTTCTGGACGTTGGGGCACAGCTGTATGCAGCGAAATGCTACCTGGGGCACGAACAGATGGCATTCCTGGGTTTAAACGTAGGTAGTCAAACCGAAGGGTATACCTCTTGGGGCGCTCAAGACATTGCGGAGCTGAGCAGAAGCTATTCTCCTTCGCAGATCATCGACATCCAGATCAAAGGGGTCGTACAAGACGATAAGGCGGCTTGATAAGGTGCCGAGCGTACAACAGCGGTAGATAAAGATATGCTCGGCGCCCACCTATTGTCCAAGGTAAGCGAATGGAGTTGACAATATGAAAGCGAAAAAGAATAAAGAAACGACATTGAATGAAGCTCTCCGGGAGCGGAGGCTGCAATTGATAGAAATCAACAACCTAACTATTGGGGATAACAAGACCTTTACCAAGGTGCAGCTGTTATCAATTGAATTGAACAAGGCCATGATAAAATGTATTGAAAAACAACTTGAGAGGCGAACTTAAGTGTTTGGCTCGCTTAGCGTTATGAAATGTGTAGGGCAAGTAACACATATGCCGCTATGATATTCTTTTGTTATCAGGAGCGGAAGGATAACTATCGAGCCTGAGCAAGTCTCCGCTACGGGCTATTTAAGGCTAATAGCTTTCGTTCGCATCGAATTCACCAATGCAGAGAAGTGAGCGGAGCCTGCAAGTAAGTGTTCCAGTCATAGAGTTTTGATAAATAGCATAAACTTACTATATTAGCGGTTCGTTCTCAGCATGCCCTATAGGCCGCCGGAACTTATAGGGTATATCAAATCAGAGAGTGCGATCCATGAACCCCACCTGTCAAAATGATGAGGCAGCAGGTGACCGTGGCATCTCTGGCGAGTAGTTCCACGGCAGCAGGGATTCGTAGTCAGCGACCGACGAGGTAGGCGCAAGTCAGTTCGTGCTCGGGCAACTCATCGACGACTTCGATACGTGGTAGATCCGTCGAAAGCGACTTGCGTTTGCCTCAACGCTTGACCGGGGCAACGACTTCTTCATCCGCGTCGTCGCCCACTGCCAGCAGAGGTTCATTTCCCACTGGGCCGAACATTGCTAGTTGCGGCATATTGGGGTCGACAGTTTGCCCGGACTCGCGGCCAAAGAAACGGTCACGCCATAATTTGATCTGCTCTTTTAGGTCGATAATGTGGTTTATATCAACCGTGCGCTCAGCCGGAAGCTGGGCAAGCAATCGCTTGAGCGCAACAGGGTCATCAGGAAGGTCATTGGCCACTGGAATCATGGCCGGGATTATACCGGGTTCAGGCGACGTAGCGTGGCGTCATAACTTTATGAGGACGATTGCGCCAAAGGTTGAAGCCATCGAGTAACCAATTGAGTTCCTGGACGGTCAGGACAATGGCTTCGTCGCTGGGCTCAGGCGATATCTTGAAACGCTCGGCTTCCAGGCGCTTGAGCCAGAGGCAGAAACCATTGCGCTCCCAATATAAGACCTTGATGCGGTTACGGGCCTTGTTGAGGTAAACGAAGAGCGCGGGGTCGAACACGACGGCTTAGATATCCAGCTCGATCAGTGCGGTGAGGCCAGCGAAGGATTTTCGAAGGTCTACGGATTTGGGGTAAACGTAGGCTTTTTCGACTTTCCTGTCGGGCCACATTATGGTGGACGTGCTCCAAAAGTAAATCGGGAGCGCAGCATTGGGCATCAGTTATCTGCTTGGAATGTGGGGTTCATGGAGCGGATACTGTTGTATGGCATGAGTAAACATAAATGAAAATGAGCTTGAATTGCTCGCTAGAGGAAATCTTAGGAAATGGAAGTTGAAAAATATCTGCTAGCGCCGAGGGGTAATTTGAAAGTGTAAGATATTTTGTAAGTAGTAAGGCTGTTTGGGCTGTTGTGTAGGGAATCCCCGGCGAAGGAGGCTGGGGATTCTTATTTGTATTATGAATGATGTTGTTTATTTATGTATTTTTCATTGGTATTTTTCGGCTAGTTTTTCAATTAGTTTCTCTTTGGTGCATGGGTTGGCACTGTATAGATTTCTCGCTTCTAATAAGATTTCTTTTATGCGTGGTCCGGGAGGGATGCTGAGTTTCTCCATAATATCTTTGCCAGTGATGGGAAGGACGTCTTGTTGCTCTGAGAGCAGGACATGTTCAATGAGCTTGCGTGCTTCCACATGAAAATCACAATCATCTGTCTTGATCTCAAATTCTTTTCGCCACTTATCGTAATGTCTTTTACGAAGGCGTACTGGATCGAGACCCTCGCGCCCGAAGTCCGCAGCAACTTCTGCTATCAATTCGTCAAATTCATGGGGCGCGTGGAAACGGCTAACTCTTAACTGCCACTGATTTAAGACTTGGCTTGCTTCAGCGTCAGCCTCTATGTGCCTCAATATATCTCGTAGGCATTCAAGGTAAGCGCAGGCGTCAAGGATTATGGTTCTGAGGATAGTTTCCCAGTGCTGATCAGAGCGCGGAACGCGGGTCCCACAATTTTTGTTGAACCAGGTTTCACAGGCACTTCTTATTTCTCTTGAATGACTTTGACTTGGGTCCAGATTGTGTTGGCAGTATGTGCGTAGGCGCTGGATTAGCGACCGATGACTTTTGGATGCCTCCACCATGTCATTGGAATACTCTCCAACAAGCTCCGTGAGAAACTCTGTTCCCAGTTTACCGCTTTCAAAGTAGTGTACGTAGAGCCACGAAACTACTCGGATAAAGCCAAGCTCGGAGGGGCTTAGGCGAGGTAGTGATAACGAAATACTACCAAATACTGCGCCTATACCTTCGAATCGGCTTGATATTTCGTTTATCTCATCGCGAAGTGTTAGTGCGCCATATATGATCTCTGGGGCAGACTGTTGTGTCATTTTTTTGCCCCGGTATTAGCGGAGTAGTGATAAGCCGGGTCTGCAGTAGGTGCAATATAATTGAACGCAATGTGGAAGTCGCTAATTTGTTCGTCTTTAGCGATTTCGTCGATTTTAAAATCGTTAGGGAAGAATTTAACTCGTTGCCGAATTCCTTCAACCAGTAGTTCGCCTTTCCCGCCGTCTTCGGATACCCATAGCACCGTTCCGTGGTATTTCCTGGGCTTTCCATTGGTATCAGAGGATAGGTATGTTTTGAGTACTCTTCTACGGCCAGTGACTCGATCTGATAGTCTTTGGAGCTCACTCCATAGTTCATTGGCAGGGTCGTGATAGCCTAAGTGCCACGTGCATATTGCTTGCAGATAAAGTAGCGTGGGTATTGAGTAGTCGTCGCTTAGGGCTATAAGGGTATCAATGATGCCGAGCGCTTTGCTCCATTGGCTTCCATCGAATGGAATTGCTGTCCTCTCAGGGGGGAAGAAAGGGAGTCCTGATTCAGACGACCACCAATATCTAAGGTATAGGTATAAACACTTGCCATCATTTTTGATGGTTTCGTAATTAGAATCGAGATAAGCTGCAGCCTTTTTATATTTCCCAATGTCTGATTCGTGAGGGAATGTTTCGGCTGGGGGCAGCCCGCCGGCAATATAAATTGCCTGTAGGTATATGCCTGCAGTAGAGCCTAGCTCTGCTAACGCGCTTAGAGAGTCTTCTCTTAAATTTTCATCATTCAGAAGTTCGCCGAACTCGAGTCGTCGCTTTTGAAGCATCTCTTTGTCGCGGAAGCCAATTTCGTTACCTTCGCATAGAGAGAATACGTTGAATATACTGGCAATGATATCAATTCGTTCGGCTTCTTCAAGGCTCGCATGTTTCAGGATGTCTTTAGTGCTCCAGGATATGACATCAATTGGAAAGAAGTCTTCTGGCATGAGTGTGCGAGCTCGCATGGCAATTTTCTTTGCCTGATAGAACTCCTCAAGTACAAGTTTTGTATCCTTTTCGGCTCGAATGTATTCTCTGGCTCTTGTGCCAAAAATAGATGCCGACTCGTTTAGCAGCATGCCGTAGTGTCGGGCAGTTTTGCGTGTGAAAGTAAAATCTTCGATTGCAGAGGAAAGTATGGTTTGGGCGCGTTCTAGTAGTTCCAGTCTGCCAGGCAAGTCATCTTCAGGGATAAGATTCAAGACGATGGCCTCACGCAATAGTGAGGACTCTTGCAGCGTTAGCTTTGAAGATTTAACTCCGTGTTGTTCTCGAAGTGTTTGTAAGGTGTTTGCAATTTCGAGATAATAAGGCGCGTACGTCCTGCGCTCTGGGCCTTTGGGGCCTAAGTTAAATATCAAGTCCGTAGCGAACTGTATTTCCTGATTGTCACCGCGCGTTAGGTTTTACCTGGTATTTAGAAGTAGTTTTAATGCATATTCAACTTCGGCATGCGGCCCGCCTAATCTTGCTTGGGCTATTATCTTCGCCTCTAGGGTGTGCCTAACCCCAATGCTCAAATTGTTTGATGAGTCTTCTGTCCAACGGAATAAATCAAGGCCTTCCAGGATTGAATGGAAATTTGTGATGGCAATTTTGGTGATGGATCGAAGCAGTACTTCGATTGGTACTTGTAGTCCAAATTTTCCTGGGACTAGAATTAAACCAAGAAGCTCTTGCTCTGCATGAATCCACTCGCCAGCAATGAATTTGGGCTCTGCGGGCAGGCTGACCCGGTCATTGAGTACGCCCGCCTTTGCTAAAGCTAGCGCCAATATACTCGTGTCCTGAACTTGCGGTTTGAGCTGTTCGGAATTTTGTCGTATGGCCGCAGTCACTGCGCTGGCTTCGAGGTTTAGTCCTGCACGGACTTGGCTGCGGCTTTCGGGTAGCAGTCTGTACAAAGCGACAAGGAAACTAGCATCACCTTCCTTCAAGAAAGTTTCAAGGCTATCTCCCAATGTAGGCTCGAAGGAAGATAAGTGTTGTTTGAAGCGTGGTATTTCATTAGGTGTCAGAAGTGAAGGCGACTCAATGAATTCAACTCCGCCACTTGGCGTAATATCACTTCGATACGTACTTCCAAGTAGTACGAATTTTCTTCCGCGCCCGAGCAGATATTGATGGAGAAGATCGTACTGCTCCAGATCTTGCATACCATCCCATGCAATTAGAGAAGCCGGAAATCCGTTTTCTTCAGCCCACTGGCAAAAAGCGTCTAGATCAGCAAAGTTAAATTTTTGGCTTCGTCTTGGAATAAATACTACTGAGTATTTGTGCTCCTTGTGAATTTTCAGTGCGGCGCTTGCTATCGTAATGGTTTTCCCTGAGCCTGCTTGGCCATGTAATACTACAGGGTCCGCATTAAACATTAGCCCTTGCAATCTCTTGGTGACTGCATGTACTACATTCGCCTCGCAATCGCGCTCAAAAGGTAATTCTTGTGAGAATGCGGCCCATTGGGGACTTACACCTGACTCGGATAGAAACCTTCTGAAGTCAGAATACCTCTTCTCTGCGGACTGTTTTTTGAAAGGCAAAGGAAGTTCGCTATCAAAAATCGTTGCGAACCGACTAACCGTGTTCCACAAATTTTCATTTATAGGGATTTCATTCTTGCCGAGAGTGATGGATCTAGTTTTTGGCGATGAGTGAAGTTTGTGTCCTGGCTGGATAATTCCAAGTTCTATGCCTCGCGCCATTACGGAGGCGAGAGATTGCTCGAATGTGCTGAGCTTTCCTTCTTCAATAGCCCTCAGTAAAAATGGATCTTCGATTGAGTCTTGCTTGCAGCTGAAAAGGAATACTTGGCCTTTTTCTAACGCCATTAGTATGGGGTATAACTTTTGGGGTTGTAGCCAGTCACTTTCAGGACCGTACCCTTCAATCGCCAAGGTGCCAAACGGAGTAATTGCTTCAGGTAGACGATTTAGTAAGCCGGTTACAGATGGGTCCCGCAAGGTTAAATCAAACCATTCTACAGGAGAGGCGTGTTCTTTTTCTTCTCGACCAATAGATCCATAAAGATACGTGATGTGTAAGTTCTTTTGGTTTCTCGGGTCTAGTGGCTGTAAGTCTGGAGAAGTTATCGGTTGTATTTCTCTCCATTCGTTTCGAAACGCTCGATTGAGGGAGCCGTCGAATGAGGATGTAATAACACCACTCCAAGCAAACTCAGCAATAGATTTTAACCATGATGGAGCAACTAATAGGTTGGCTTTATCGTTGATCCATGCTCTGGATGCATCAATATTTTCGCGGATTCGGGTATTGAATATTCGACTGTACCCAATGCCCTCAACCTGCGAATCTGCTCCGTATTTTTTGAGAATCGAGGTCAAAAAGACATCCGACTCTGCTCCAAGACTTAAATAGCTTTGCCCCAGCAGCAGAAAATTCGGCGTGTGTTCCCTTGATAAGCGTTCACAGAATTCACTGACCTTGGTTTCCACATGAGCTCCTTGTCATCGCAGATTAGAAAGAACGAGATAAAACGCCTAGTGCATCGGCGAGGTCGGTGTGACTGTCTAATGCCGGGCTGAGCAGCGCTTAAGCCGCATCTCTGCTAGCACCAGATGCGTTTCTCTGACAATGTTACACGTACCAGCGGGATGAAGGTGTACGATTTTTAATGAACAAAATCAATGGGTTAGTTATTAGGAAACACCGGAAACACCGGAAACACCGGAAACACTTGAAGCATCTTGGTTGATGCAGCTTCACCCCCTGCCCCATGCAGAGAATAACCAGCAGCGAGAAGAATTAAGTCGCGGTGCCTGGCTAGGAAAAAGTGGATGGGGCCGGGGACCCTGGGGGAATTGGCAGGTCACGGGGCAGGAAACCCGCGCTTTCTTGTTAGCGGGAGCGTTCACAGCTTAGTGAACTGCTTCACTGGGTGAACCCACCCAAATGATTGGTTAACCCTCGAATTATCTTGCCAACTGCAAGAATGAGGCTTCGCTTGCAGTCAGCTCATTGATCCCAGCAGGAGTGTTGCGGTGCATTAACCGCCAAGGGCTCGAGCCGCCTCAATGCCGCGTGGGGTTAGCAGGCCGGCATACTCCCTACGAGGCCTGATGTTACCGGCCTGCATCCTCGTGATTCGGTAGCATCCGTAACCTTTCGCCCACAGTTGCTCAAAAATTTCCGCATTGGACTCGATGAATGTCCTCTCGAGTTCCTGGCCTTCCTCATGCATCTTCAGCAGTGTGCGCAGCATGGTGTTGAGATTTTGGGGCGTGGTAGTCATATGGCAGTGCTCTGGGTTGGGTTCAGCTAATCCTAGACGGTCTCCCGGCTTCGACTCCGGTGAGGTGACTTTTGCTTTAGGGATACATTTAGGGATACGGATTCATGCGATTAGCTAGATTCCCCTGTAGACACTGGTCATATCGTCCACTGTTTGATTCCTGTCTCCGGCACCATTAAAGCATTTGGTATCAGTCCATGACTGTTACGAAATACCCTCAGCAAAGCCCGCCTATCGCGGGCTTTGCTGTTTCTGCTTGTCTCATTCTGTCCCAGCACTTAGAGCGTAGGTACTGGGGTTGAGGCAATAGGAAGCGGATGATTCACTCATCCCTTTCAAGAAAAGGAAAACACCATGGCCAAACCACACGACTGGAACGACTGGGCTGGCGGACTGACACTGGTCCTTCAGACAATCGTTTACGTTCCACTGTTTTACGTCATCCTCATGCCATGGCTTTGCCTTGTGCTCGTGAAGCTTGGTAAGACGCCACTCTTCCCTGGTTTTTTCCACGCGATGGCCTCGACGGGCTGGTTGGTGACCTCTGGAGTTGTGGGCTTGGTAGTGCTGTTTGTTGTGATTCGTAGCTTGCTCCGCTGAAAAGCGCCTGGACGTACTGGAAACTAGATGCGCCACGCTGCCCAGAATTGATCGTTCAGCCTCGACAGTAGAGTCCTTGGCCAGCGCCGAGAAACCTACGCTTCTCGGCGAATATTCACACACCCCCGAACCTTGCAATACAAAGCCCACCCAGATAACTTGCTCAAGTCGCGGACCATTCCGCGACCGGGTTTGGCGACCCGTACGAAAAGGCGCAACGGCGCCCCGATCACGATTGCAGGCGCTTTTTTTGCGTCCGCAGTTTCGTGTAATGGCGGCTGTGCGTGGGAGACCTTCGGGTCTGCCGGGTTCCTTTTCCTCGGTTCGCCAACCCGCGTACAGCTGCCACCCTAATCGTTTGGCGACGGTCAGCGTGGTGCTTCAACCGAAAAGGACCTCATGCATGCTCACTTTAAGTCCGTTCAGGATCCTCGCATCCGCTCTCCGCCGCCCTTCGCCGGCCGCCACCCCCCACCGTTTCTACCCCTCAACACCCAATCCCACCCCACCTCCAAACCCCAGGAGGCCCCCCATGACTGACCACGAACGCCTCTCCACCATTCAAAGCTACGCCTGGACCCTAGAACTGCTCGGCGAAGCCTTGGTCCAGCACGACGAAATGCTGGAATGCGAACACAACCCGCGCCTGAGCTTCCGCAACACGGCTGGCATCCATCAAGCGATCCAGATCATCAGCCGCCTGGCCAGTGAGCAGTGCGGGAAGGTGATGTCACAGCGCGAGCAGAGCCCGGCCGATTAACCGGCGTGGTGCCTGGAAGCCAACGTTCCCCCCTCTAAAACGACCACTGGCCACCTCAGGGTGGCCTTTGGGCATTAGCAGGCAATACTTCTCTCTATACGCAGGCGTGTTCCTGGTGGCACGCGCCGCTGGGAGGTGTCAGGTGAACAAACTATCAATCGTGGGTGCCGGGATGGTGGGCGAGGCGGCGGCTCAGATCATCGCCCGGGATGAATTCTGCCGTGAGCTGGCGTTGATCGATGTGCAGGGTGAGTTGGCGCAGGGTAAGGCGCTGGATGTGTGGCAGGCGGCGGTCGAGGCTGGGTCCGATACGCGGGTTTACGGCGGGGCCAAGGCCGACATGCTGGAGGGGTCTGAACTGGTGGTGATCACGGCAGGCGTGCCGCGCAAGCCGGGGCAGTCGCGGCAGGATGTGCTGAGTATCAACCTGCCGATTCTCGATGGCGTCATGCGGGATATCAAACGCCATGCGCCAGCGGCGACGGTGCTGGTGGTGTCGAACCCTGTCGACGTGCTGACCTATCGTGCCTGGTCGCTCAGCGGGCAGGGCCGTAACAAGGTGTTCGGGCAGGCGGGGGTGCTGGATACCGCGCGCATGAAGTGCTTCATTGCCGAGGAGACGGGGTTTTCTGCTCGGGATATCACGGCGCTGGTGCTGGGCGGGCATGGCGATAGCATGGTGCCGCTGATGCGCTACTGCCAGGTGGGATCTGTGCCGTTGTCGCACTTCCTGTCCAGCGAGCAGATAGAGCGGATTGTGGAACGCACGCGTAAGGGGGGCGGTGAGATTTTGGGGTTGAAGAAAATGGGCAGTGCCTGTGATGCGCCGGGTGTAGCGATTGCGCAGATGGTGGATGCGATCGCCAATGGGCGAAACCGCATTTTGCCGGCGGTGGTGGTGCTGGAGGGCGAATACGGGCGAACCGATATCGCCATGGGGGTGCCCTGTGTGCTGGCGGAAGAGGGGATTGTGCGAGTGATCGAATTGCCGCTGGATGGGCAGGAGCAGGCGATGTTTGACCACTCTGCGGATCAGGTGGCGCGGGATATTGCTGAGATGAATGCGTTGTAATCAGTGGGTTATGAGGGGCCGGGAGGGGAGTGTAGCGCCGGCCCTCACTCATCGTGAGAACGACAGATACATCGTGTGTCAACATGAATTTGACCACCCCTCTTGACTTGTGCAGAATCGCCCCTCAGTTTTGATAAACACCCACCCAG
>Ga0207696_1001302_pt1 | contig 13832 bp, 17 predicted proteins | sample KBSS54metaG_FD_184403 | JGI IMG/M metagenome (GOLD analysis project Ga0207696, IMG submission 184403) | Switchgrass rhizosphere microbial communities from Kellogg Biological Station, Michigan, USA - KBS S5-4 metaG (SPAdes) (version 2) | ecosystem: Host-associated > Plants > Roots > Rhizosphere >...
ATAAACTATCCGGATATGTCGCCATTCAGCGTTGCTCCCTTTTTTAGCACTAACAAGAGTGTATCCCAGCGAGGGAAAAAGCGGGTAAGAACAGGATGAAAGGGCAAAAAATAAGCCTGCGTAAGGGCGTTTATACGCCCTTACAATAGGGGCTTTCAGCGGTGCAATGCGGGTTTGCGCGGCACACAAGACCACTGAAAAACACTATAAATCACTCAAGCGTGGACACTGTGTGGACACTCTGAGCGTCAGTGCCACCGCGTAAAGGATTGAGCGTTATCGCGTCCTGCAGGTATTCAGGGGCGAAATGTGCATACGTCATGGTTTGCTCAATTCGTGAATGCCCGAGAATCCGTTGAAGCGTGATAATGCTGCCCCCGTTAATCATAAAGTGGGTGGCAAAGCTGTGACGTAATGCGTGCGTTGCCTGACCCGGTGGCAGGTCCGGTTTCAACTCCTTCATTAGCCGTCTGAACGCTGGATAGTTAGCGTCAGTGAACAGAAAGCCACGCTTACCTGCAGTGATCATTGTTGCCAGTTCCTCGGATATCGGAACGGTTCGCGGCTTGTTGGTCTTTGTCTTAACAAACGTGACGCGATTTTGGATGATGTTTTCCGCTTTCAGTTTTGCCGCCTCACTCCATCTCGCGCCGGTGCTAAGGCAAAGAATCGCAATTTTTTTATTATCTCCGTCTACTTTAGATAGAAGCTCGGCGATCTCTTCTTGCGTGAGATATCCAGTTTCTGGTTTATCTTCCTTCAACCTTTTCAGGCCCCGGAAAGGATGCTCCCCGAAAAATAGCTCCGCATCTATCAATGCAGTAAACATCCCGCTAAGACACGTTAAATCACGATTTATACTCGATGGCTTGATGCCTTGAGAACGCCGCACAGTGCTGTATTGGCTTATCAATGATTTAGTAATCTGAAAGGCACATGGGTCACTGGTTATCTTGGTAAACAGCTCAATCTTGCCCAGGTAATCTCGACCGTGAGTCTCGTGTTTGCCTTTCAACTCCCACCAAATTTTTGTCAGTTCCGACAGATGCCGCTTATCTGTCGGTTTCGCTAACCATTCTTTGTTGTGATGGTTGTACTGCGTATGTTTCTCGAAAGCGATAGCTTCGTTTTTCTTTTCGAACTTCCTGCGGATGCGCTTTCCGTTGCGCCCTGCAGGTCTAATGTCCACTTCATATCGACCATCATCGAGTTTCTTAATTGTCATAAGAAAACCCTCCGAAGGTATGTTTACTCTTTGTTGCTAACTGCTTGTTTTTAAATGCTGGGTACTTTTCGGCCAGTATTAAGCACTTTTCAAAAATGTACCTGCGATGAAGCGTTAACCAGTCTTTTGGTCTGAGTGCGGCAAGTTTGTTGTTTCTTGCCCAAAGTGTGCGAGTGCCGGTGCAATCTGCCCGGATTCTGGAGAAATTTGGTCAGTCATAAACCAAAGTGTGTATTTCATGAACTGAGGCATTTTCAATATTTTCATCATCACATCTGTAGGCGGTGTCGACCGACCGCTTTCGTAATAGCTTAATGTCCCATATGGAATCCCTGTTAAATCAGATAGTTGCTGCCTACTTAGGTATTCTGACTTTCTAATGAGTACAAGTTTTTCATTCAGCGCGTTTGACATAGTGTTTAGATCTCAATACCATTTGGTTTAGATGTAGATAGCTTTGTGTTTAGAAATGAACACAATAAGTCACTATAAGACATTAGAAGCGATTCATAAATGTTTGAGGGGTCTTTAGCATGGCGAAGCAAATCGCATTACAAACAGATGCAGTGCCATATCAGGAGTTTGCAAGACTGATTGGCAAATCGGAGCGTGCTGTAAAGGGGATGATTGATAGAGGGAAATTGCCGGTAATCGAAATGACAGATCCTCAATCGGCATCTGGTCGTACTGGGGAGTATTGGATTTATCTGCCTGCTTGGAACAACGGAATGAAACTTGCCTACGAAAGCCGCCCGAAAGAAATTCGTGAAGGGTGGCTTATGTGGCTTGGTTTGGGGGAGCCCAAATGATGACCGAGCCACGTTGTATTGCCCAGTTGCTCCGTAATGAAAGCCCTGTTTCGATTAACTTCACGATCACCCATGGCCGTGGACGTCAGGGCGTTATCATTAGAACCCGCAAGCTTGGTATTTTTGCCACCGCGAAACTTATCTTTAAATCAAGAGGGTTATCCCTATGTCGGTTATGACTCTTGCGCTGGTCCAAAAACAACCTCAATCACTTCGCGTTGTAATCGGTAAACATCTTGCGCTTCCCCGTTGGCAGGATACTTGTGATTTTTATAATCAGATGATGGAACGTGATCGCCTGACAGTATGTTTTCATGCTCAGTTAAAACAGCGTCATGCAACTATGCGCTTTGAGGAAATGAACGATGTCGACCGCGAGCGTTTGGCTTGTGGCATCGATGAATTACGAGCGGCATTTTCAAAACGTCGTCAGGTTGGTGCTTCTGAGTCGTCATACATCGGTTTTTTATCCGTAGGACAGCGCCGCACTTTATTCCTTCATGCTGGTTTAAGCGAGGTCGAATTTAATCAGCCTTACTGGCGCATTGATGAAGATTCTTGTTATTGGCGTGAGAAATTATTCCGCGCGCTCCGTGAATTATTCAGCTTGTTTGAATATACCCCAACTATTTTAACCTCGGTTAAGCCTGAACAGTATTTGCATTAATTAGCTAGTTGAACATTTTACGCACTTGAATGTGCGGGGCATCTTTTTGTCTGGAGCCAGGTAAATGGATAAAGAAATATCAGCACCTCGCAGCAATATGAAAGCACTGTTGGCACAGGCCGCAGTTGAGGCGCAGCTAGTCACGGCGACCCGTTTCGCGTCGGCGCTTGATTCTTTGATAGCTCACATTTGTAAGTCTGAAATGAATCGGACTGAAATTATCGAGCTGTTGGGGCAGGAATCCGAAAAGCTTCACAATTCTCTTTTGAGTCAGTAATAAATTAATAAGGGACTGTATGAGTATTAATATCGTTATCGATAATAGATTCGTTATTACCAGCGACCAATTTCAGTTTATTTTGCAGGAAAAGAAAATCGCAAAATCTGGAAAGAATGCCGGTAAAGAGTGGCTCGATATCGTGGGCTTTTATCCAACGATTCCTAAGCTCGTTTCTGGCCTGATTCTGCATAACCTTCTAACCGGTGAAGCTCGTCAGTTTTCCGATTTAGAAAAGCAGGTTGAGCTGTTAGGTCAAAAATGTCTGGAAGCATTCACCGCTAATGACCGCTGAGAATCGGGGGCGCGTCGCCCCCTCGCCACCACCTCCACTATCAAAAAGCACCGGTGATACCTTCGTCGGTGCTTATCCGTGGAATAAATCCCGCAAGGCCATTGGCCGCGACAGACCCCTTACACGTGCCGAACTCCGTCAGGTGCAAGGCGTTTTAAACCGGATTGACCGCCTGCCGTTTTTCCTGCAAACGCTTTTTACCTCGCGTTATAACTTCATCCGCCGATCCAAAAGCCCGCTTGGTGGCCTCTATTTCCTCAAAAACACTTTTGAGCGCAAGCTGCTGCCGCGTCTTGAGCGTGTTAATGAGCTGTGCGGGATGAATGAATCCGCCTCGATTGGGTTTTTGTCTGCGCGTGATGAATATGCACGCCTGCCGGATATGAACGACAAAGAGCTAAGGAAATTTGCGGCCAGAATAGCCTCTCAGCTCTGGAGCAGATACGAGGAGTTAAGCGACGCATGGGCTCACGCGCACGGCGGAAGAGAGACTCTTTTCACCGATGAGGCGCAGGCGCATTTATACGGGAAAGTTGCCGGTGTTGCGCGCGCTTTCAACCTCACACCGATGAACTGGAAAAAATACCGTAAGGGTCAGATGACGATCCGACAGGCGTTTTCCGCTATTTCCCGTCTGATTAAGGATGAGTGGTGGGTTGACCAGCTCAAAGCGCAACGTATGCGCTGGTGCGAGGCGCTGCTCATCGCTGCCGGTGAGGTCAATAAAGACCGCTCACCTTACGCAAGCAAAAGGGCGATCCGCGATGTTCACGCGCGCCGCCTGGCTAATCTTGAATACCTCAAATCATGCGAGCTGGAAAACAAAATCACCGGCGAACGTATCGACCTCATCAGCAAGGTCATGGGGAGTATCTCAAACCCTGAAATCCGTCGTATGGAGCTGATGAACACTATCGCCGGGATTGAGCGCTACGCGGCCAGCGTTGGTGACGTTGGAATGTTTATCACGCTGACCACGCCGTCGAAGTATCACCCGACCCGACAGGTCGGCAAAGGCAAAAACAAAACGGTACAGCTTAATCACGGCTGGAACGAAACCGCATTCACTCCCAAAGACGGCCAGCGCTATCTCTGCCGTATCTGGAGCCTGATACGCACCGCCTTCAAAGATAACGATTTAGATGTTTACGGGATGCGCGTTGTCGAGCCGCACCACGACGGCACGCCACACTGGCACATGATGCTGTTTTGCAATCCCGGTCAGCGTAAAGCCATTAACGAAATTATGCGTCGTTACGCGCTAAAAGAGGACGGCCACGAAAAGGGTGCGGCAAAACAGCGCTTTGAATCACGCCATCTTAATCAGGGCGGCGCGGCGGGTTATATCGCTAAATACATTGCCAAAAATATCGACGGTTACGCGCTCGACGGCCAGCTCGACCACGACACCGGCAAGCCTCTGAAAGATACAGCCGCAGCCGTCACCGCATGGGCGTCTACATGGCGCATCCCGCAGTTTAAACCAATTGGCCTCCCGACAATGGGCGCTTACCGCGAACTGCGCAAGCTGCCTCGCGGCGTGAGTATCGCCAGCGAGTTTGACGACAGAGTCGAGGCTGCGCGAGCGGCTGCAGATAAAGGCGATTTTGACCTGTATATCATCGCGCAGGGTGGGGCAAACATGCCGCGTGACGGCCATACCGTCAGGGTCGCCCGTAAGGTGACGGATGAGGTCAACGAATACGAGGAAGATATCGAGAGAGTGGTTGGCATTTATGCCCCTCACCTCGGCGCGGGTCATATCCGTATAACGCGATCCGCAGACTGGCGCATCGTTCCAAAGGTTTTGGCCGTTGAGCCTTTGACTTTGAAAAGCGGCTCTGCCGCGCCTCGGAGTCCTGTCAATAACTGTGGAAAGCTCACCGCCGATGGTGATCCAGTTATGACACCCACACCGTCTGAGCAAGCCGCAGCGGTGTTAAATCTGATTGATAAGGGCGTCATCGGGTGGGATGAGCCCGACGTGATGAGGGTACTCAGAGCGGCGTCAAAAGAGGGCGCGCCCAGCAAAAATCGTCAGCAAAGAAATGCAGCTCCGCTCAAAACGAGCGAGCAAGCTCCATCAGCCAGGATGACCCGAGCCGAAAGGGATCGCGTGGCTAAAATTCGTTTCGATTTAGCACAGGAAGGTATTACGCTGGAACGGTGGGAGCTTGATGCTCTGGCGCGTGGCGCAACGGTGATTTATGGCGATAAAAAATTCAAATATCCGGTTGCTGATAAGTGGTCGGGGTTTTCAATCCATGAGGAGTTAGAGCAATGAGTAAAATACATGATTAAAAAATCGAATCAGCATATTTTTTAGGTGTGTAATATGACTAAATATGCGCTGCTTTCCGTATGAATGCTCGCGATTATGCGTGCGGCGACAAAGACCTGCCGCTCAACACATAACGCTATTCGTGAGAACGCCACCAGTGTTGAAACTCTCTTTCAGCGTCAGCGGTTTTAAAGGATGAGACCAGCGAGGCATTAGACTCTATTAAAAAATTCCTACATTATACGTTTACTTCAGAACCTAATTTATCTTAAGAGAGGATTTCATGGCAACGCTTGATACTGTGTATTGGAAATTTGGTTACGCATCAGAAGCTGCTCAATTGCTTGAAGTTGAGTTGATTAATGTTCTTATCGAATATGAAATTAATCAAGGTGGAGATACTCCAACACTTAAAAAGCAATTTTTAGAAATGGATAAGTTCACATTGGGTAGGCTTGATAGGATTTTAAAGGAAAAAGGGCTGGCAGATAATGAAACACTACAGTATGTATCATTAGCCCTAACGGCAAGAAATTACTTGGCGCATGAGTTTTATCGCAAACATAATTTCGGTCGAGATACCCCACAAGGGCGGCAAAAGATGCTTGATGACTTAAAAAAAGTACATAACACTATTTTTGAGGCATATCGAAAAGTACTGCTAATAAGTGGCATCGAAATCCCGCCTTTAGAAGAATAATAAGTAGCGCACGCATTAGTTGCATCTTTTTGCATGAGTTTTTGCGGGAGTTTCTTGCCAGTTACAACCAGCGCTGGCGCGGCTCAGGGCTGCTGTTGCACCTGCATTAAAAGCGACCTATGAAGCGGGCAGGCGTGGCGGGGAAAGCATTGCGCGCCAGATGTGGTGTCAGCATTTAATTGTGTACGCCTGCGAGCCTCCTGACGGCGCTGCCGCTTCGCTGGCCTGCGACGGGGCTGACTGATAAATGCGTTGCGTGTGGCGCGTCTGAGGCGGTCTGTGATGATGCCGCCCGGAGGCGGCATTTTTTGCGGGTTTTATTCTGATTCGAGGCTGTAATCTTTAAAGCGGATCACCTCCATTCCGAGCCAGTCGTTTACCTCTTTGAAACGCTCCTGCAGTGGTGACAGCTCGTTACGCACAAACACCTTCGCCACCTTCTCGACATCACCCATTGAGCCGATATTTTCAGGCTTGCCGCCCATCAACTGGAACGGCACGCGGTGCGCATCGAGCAGGTCAGCGGCGCTCACTTTTTTGATATTGAAAAAATCATCCTTCGTGGCGACTTCACTCAGTGGCACGATCTTAATGCCGTCCGGTTTTCCGTTGGGTGCATAGAAAAACAGGTTTTTAAAATTCCCGAGCCCTTTCGAATCCCGCATTGCAGAGCGCAGCGACTCAACGTCGGTGCTGCTTTGCGCCGCGTCAGTGACGTACATGATGTAACCCGCGTGTGCGCCGTTCTGGTAATACTTGCGACGAAACAGCGTGGCGGACTCATTCAGCCAGGCGGAATTGAGCGCGCTCAGGTATTCCGGCATCCCGTAAAGCTCCTGATTAATATCAGGCTCAAGCAGGTGAAATACCGAGCCGGGCGCAAATTCGTGCGGATGGGTGAAGCTCGACACGTACCAGTAAACATCCTCCTCGACGCCACGGCGGGTGTATTTTGCAGGCGACGTTTCCAGCTTCATGAGCTGGCCAGTGACGCTCATGCGTTTTTCAAGATAGCCGTTGGCAAAGACCAGATAATCGAGCACCAGGCGGCTGAAATCCTGACGCGACAGCAACGGATGCGGGATGTAGGTGCTCGCCAGAATATTACGCTTCACGTAAATTGGTGAGCTGTGATGTACGGCGGCGCGCAGGCTTTTCGCCAGCCCCGACAAGTTGACCGGCGGCTCGTACCATTTTCCGTTATGAATACACTCAACGTAATCAAGAATGTCACGGCGATCCAGAACAGGGGAGGGCTCACCAAAAGTAAACGCCTCCATTTTTTGCGGTGCGCTGGCGGTCGTGGTGGCTGGTTTTTTCTGTCGTTTTTTCATCTTAGTAAATTTCCAGAATTGAATTAGAGTGCATCCCGCTCCCGGCGGAAAGCGGTTCGTTTAACAGGGCGTGCATGGTCGCCCACGCGATATCCGCGTGGCTGGCTTCCTCGCTGCGACTCGCTTCATAGGTCGAACTGCGCCCGCTGCTGGTCATGGTTTTGCGAATGGCCATAAACGACTGCGTGATGTCGGTCGCACCGGCGTCATATTCCAGACACCCGCGTCGGATGGTGTCTTTCGCTTTCAGCACCATCGCGGTTTTCATTTCTGGCGTGTAGCGAATGGCGCGCGCCGCCGGGAAGAATGAGCGCACGAGCTGGTAAACACCCTGGCCGATGCCGGTCGCATCGATGCCGATATAGTCGACGGTGTATTTTTCGGTGAGTGACCTGATGGCCTCCGCCTGCGCCGCAAAATCCATCCCTTTCCACTGGTGACGCTCAAGGATGCGGAACTTGCCCCCGGCAACCAGCGGCGGAGCCAGTACCGCACAGCCTGCGCTGTCGCCGGTGTGTGACGGGTCATAGCCAATCCAGACCGGACGCCAGTTAAACGGACGGTCGGCAAATTGTTCGAAGTCCTCCCATTCTTCCATCGCATCGACCATGCAGCGTTGCAGCTCCTCGAACGGAAATACCGACGCCTTGTCGTCGACGAACTCGCACATAAACAGATTGCGGAAATCGTCGGCACTGTTTTCCTGTTTGAGCTGACCCAGATTGAACAGGGTGCAGCCCCCGGCGAGCGCATCCTCGATAGTGACAATCTGCCGCCACTGACCATCCGGGCACAGCACGCCACCGGCGAGCGCCTTATGGCTGATATCGATGTCGACCCGTTCGTCGCGGTTGCTGCGCCCCCGGTTAAACAGCTCGCCTGACCAGAACGGATAAGCACCGTGCGCCAGCGTGGACGGGGTCGAGAAATAGGTGGTGCGCAGGTGCGACTGTGACGCCATCCCCGACGCCACTTTGCGCAGCCGCTGAAAGTTGGGTATCCAGAAAATTTCATCGACGTACAGGTCGCCGTTGTGGCTCTGCGCGGTGTTGGAGTTCGTCCCGAGGAAAATCAGCTCTGCGCCGTTGTTGCCGATGGCAATCGGGTCGCCTGACAGGTCGACGTCGACGAGACGCGCAAAGGCGATGATGTATTTTCGGAACACGTATGCCTGCGTTTTACTCGCGGATAAAAATATCTGGTTTTGTCCGGTTTTCAGCGCACGCAGCAACGCCTCGCGTGCAAAGTAAAACGTTGCGCCAATCTGGCGCGATTTGAGGATGTGGCGAATACGGTGCGCGATGCCTGCCCTGTGCCAGTTGAGCTGATACTCAAACGACTGGTCGAGGAAAATCTCTTCCAGCTTCTCGATAGCCTCGTCGCTGAAATAATTGCGTTTCGGCTTTTTGCGATCCCCTTTGTTGCGGCTCGCAATGTTGGGGTTTAAATCCACTTCATTTCCGGTCTGGCCGTAGCGGTTGATGCGTGCGAACCGTTCCATCTGGCGTGACAGGAAATCAGCGACCTTAAAGTCATGTGGTGTCAGGTCGGGCTTTGCGTAGAGCTGAATCAGCCGCGCCTCAAGCGTCGTTTCCACGCGGTTGAGCGGGGCGGTTTCTTCCCATCCGTCGCGCTGCTTCCAGCTCTGAACCGTCGGGCGCTTCACCTGCAGCGTGTTGGCGATTTGTGGCACAGAGAATCCCTGCCAGAACAGCAGGCGCGCCTGTCGTCGCGGGTCGTGCAAAAGGGAGAGGTCAGTCGAAATGGTCATGGTTGCCTCGTGTCGGTGAATACGGGGCAAGGCTAAGGAATTAACAGGTCTTTATCGCTAAGCCCCTGTTGTGTCAGGGGTTGCACTTCTGCAAGCGGTGGCTGATGCGGGTCGGAGTCGGGAAACTAAGCCCGAACCGAAAACCCAACATCAGGACACCTGAACAATGGCAAAGAAAGTAGTTTCTAAGTGGTTTCGCATCGGCGTCGAGGGTGACACCTGCGATGGCCGCGTGATTAACGGCGATGACATTCAGGACATGGCTGACACCTTTGACCCGCGTGTCTATGGCTGTCGCATCAATCTGGAACATATCAAAAGTCTCTGGCCTGACAGCCCGTTTAAGCGCTATGGCGATGTGACGGAAGTCAAAGCGGAAATCATCAGCGATGACTCTGCACTGAACGGCAAGAAAGCGCTGTTTGGCAAAATCGCCCCGCTCGACGAGCTGGTGAGCATGGTGCGTGCCGGTCAGAAGGTTTACACCTCCATGGAAATTCGCCCGAATTTCTCAAATAGCGGCAAGTGTTACCTGATTGGCCTCGCCGTCACCGATGACCCGGCAAGCCTCGGCACCGAATACCTCGAATTCTGCAGCCGCGCCACGCAGAACCCGCTCGCCGGTAAAAAAGACCAGCCTGACGATCTGTTTTCCGTTGCCACGCTGGCTGAGCTGGAATTTGAAGATGTCCCCGACACCGTGCTCAACAGCCTGACCGACAAGGTCAAGGCCATTTTCAGCCGCAAGCAGGTCAGCGACGACGCGCGTTTTGCTGACGTGCATGAAGCGGTGACGGAAGTCTCTGAGCTGGTGCAGACCTGTCTCAGCGCGACTGACCAGCGCATCGCGGAGCTTGAGACCACCTTCGCTCAGTTTAAGCAGGACGTGACGCGCAAGGCAGACGAAAGCGCGCAGGCGTTTACTTCGCTAAAAAGCGCCCTCGATAACACCGAAAGCCATAGCCAGCCGCGCCGCGAGAAGTCGAAAGGCGGGACGGGCGACGAGCTGCTGACTAACTGCTGATAACGCGCCGGGCGCTGTCCGGCCTGAGACCCCATTTTTAGAAAACAGGAATAACAATGCGTAAAGAAACCCGCTTTAAATTTAATGCCTACATGTCCCGCGTTGCGGAGCTGAACGGCGTTTCCACTGATGACGTGGCGAAGAAATTCACCGTCGAGCCGTCGGTCACGCAAACCCTGATGAATACCCTGCAGGTGTCATCCGCGTTTCTGACCAAAATCAACATTGTGCCGGTCGACGAGCTGAAAGGCGAAAAAGTCGGGGTGGGTGTCAACGGTACGATTGCGAGCACCGCTGATACTGCCGGGGATGACGAGCGCAAGACCGCCGATTTTACGGCGCTGGAATCCAACAAATACGAATGTGCGCAAATCAACTTTGATTTCCATATCCGTTACAAACAGCTCGACCTGTGGGCGCGATTCCAGGACTTCCAGACCCGTATCCGTGACGCGATTATCAAGCGACAGTCGCTCGATTTCATCATGGCCGGTTTCAACGGTATCGAGCGCGCGGAAACCTCCAACCGCAAAACGCATCCGATGCTGCAGGATGTGGCGGTGGGCTGGCTGCAGAAATACCGCAATGAAGCACCGGCACGCGTCATGTCGAAAATCACTGATGCAAACGGCGATGTGGTTTCGGCGGTGATCCGCGTGGGTGAAAACGGCGATTATGCCAACCTCGACGCGCTGGTGATGGACGCCACCACTAACCTGATTGACGAGATTTATCAGGACGACCCGGAGCTCGTGGTCATCACAGGTCGCAAGCTGCTCGCGGATAAATATTTCCCGATTGTCAACAAGACGCAGGAAAACAGCGAGTCGCTGGCCGCTGACATCATCATCAGCCAGAAGCGCATTGGCAATTTGCCTGCCGTGCGTGTGCCGTACTTCCCGGCCAATGCGCTGATGGTGACGCGCCTCGATAACCTGTCGATTTACTTCATGGATGATGCGCACCGCCGCGCCATCATCGAGGAGCCGAAAAAAGACCGCATCGAAAACTATGAATCGATGAACATCGATTATGTGGTCGAGGCTCACGCCGCCGGTTGCCTGATTGAAAACATCACTCTCGGCAACTTCGCGGCTCCTGCTGAGCCAGAAAGCGCCGCCGCGCCTGCTGACCAGAACGGCGGAGAGTAAGCCATGACGAGCCCCGCAGCGCTTCACATGATGCGGGTCTCGGCCTCTGAAACTGCGCGGCGGGGTGCTGCTCCGCTGCGCAATGCAACTGCCTATGAGCAGATGCTGGTTAAGCTGGCCGCAGACAATCGCACACTTAGACAAATCAGTTCCAAAGAGCAGAAAGCCGAGAAAAAGCGTGAGCTGCTGCCGTTCTACCTGCCATGGGTGGCGGGTGTTCTTGCCAATGGTAAAGGCGTACAGGATGACATTGTTATGACCGTCATGCTCTGGCGTCTCGATGCAAATGACATCGCCGGTGCGCTGGAGATTGCCCGTTACGCCATGACCTATGGCATGACGATGCCGGTCGGTCGCCGTCCGACGCCATGCCTGCTGGCTGAGGAAGTGGCGCTTGCCGCACAGCGTCTGTGTGACGCAAAACAGTCACCTGAGCTGGCGCTGCTGCTCGATACCCTCGCGCTGACTGAGCGTGCAGATATGCCTGACATCGTGCGCGCGAAGCTGCACAAAATCACCGGCTACGTGCTGCGTGACACAGGGAAACTGCCCGAGGCACTGGTGCACCTGCAGCGTGCGATCCAGTTAGAGCGAACTATCGGCGTGAAAAAGGATATCGAACAGCTTGAGCGCCAGCTTAAACCGAAGCCAGAGCCCGCGCCCAAAACGACTAAACCACGCACGCGCAAACCTGCCGCTAAACCGGCGGCACGGCGCGGACGTCCTCCTAAAGCGGCAAAAGCCGCAGGTTAACCGAACGCTCCCCGAGCCGGGCGGCACGCCGGTCAATGCGGGTATTGATTACCCTGTCTGCGACCGGCGTCCACCGCCCACCTATTTTCCGAGGTTGTCATGACGACACTGATTATTGAGCCCAAAACAACGCCGCAGGACGTGCCGGGCGTGGTGATACCGCCACCGGGCGTGAGCGAGCCGGTCATTAAAAACACGGGATTTTTCCCTGATGTAGACCCGAAGCGCGTGCGCGAAGAAATGCGCCTTGAGCAGACTGTTTCCCCTGTGCGCCTGCGCCGCGCAATTAAGACCGCCATCGCGGAAACCAATGCGGAGCTGCGCGACTGGCGCGACCGCCAGCTCGACGCCGGTCACGCCACGCTCGCGGATGTCCCGACCGACGAACTCGACGGCGAGAGCGTGCGCTGCTTCCACTATTTCAACGCCGTATGCGCGATGACGACCGCCACGCTTTACGAGCGTTATCGGGGTGTGGATGCGACCAGCAAGGGCGACAAAAAGGCCGACAGTATCGACAACACTATCGATGAAATGTGGCGGGATATGCGCTGGTCAGTGGCGCGCATTCAGGAGAGGGCGCGCTGCATTGTGGGGCAAATCTGATGAAGGTCTGTGCGATGCAGGGTGACACCCTCGACGCGATGTGTGCGCGCTATTACGGGCGCACCGGGGGCGTGGTCGAGACGGTGCTGCAGTCGAATCCGGGGCTGTCGGAGCTGGGCGTCATCCTGCCGCACGGCACGGCTATCGAGCTGCCCGAGACCGACAGCGCCCCGAAAACCGAGACGGTGAATCTATGGGACTGAACATGGAAAAAATCACGACGTTTGTCGCCTACTGGCTGGCCGTGGGGGTGGCGTATTTCGGGGCGATGTCCCCTGAAAAGCTGGCGCTGTATGTCGGCGGTGGCTGCGCCATTTTTACCGCGCTGACGAATTACTGGTTTAAGCGAAAAACCTATCGCTATCTGATTTCGCTCGGACTCGATAAGGGGGCTATTCGTGAGCTCAATCATTAAAAAATGCAGTGTGGCCGCTGTGCTGGCGCTGGCGGCGCTGATGCCTGACTTTCGTCTGCTGAATACCTCGCCCGAGGGGCTGGCGTTACTCGCTGACCTCGAAGGATGTCGCCTGACACCTTACCAGTGTAGCGCGGGCGTGTGGACGTCAGGCATCGGCCACACTGCCGGTGTCACCCCGAAAGGGGATATCACCGAGCGACAGGCGGCGGTGAACCTCGTCGCGGATGTGCTCAATACCGAGCAACGACTCGCCGTGTGCGTGCCGGTGAAGATGCCGCCGCGCGTCTATGACGCGCTGGTCAGTTTTGCCTTCAACGTTGGAACCGGCGCGGCCTGTCGCTCGACGCTGGTCTCGTTTATCAAACGTCAGCAGTGGTGGCAGGCGTGCGACCAGCTTACCCGCTGGGTGTTTGTGAATGGCGTCAAAAATCAAGGACTGGAAAACCGCCGTGCGCGGGAATGGGCTTACTGCATGAAAGGAGTACCTCAATGAAAGCGTTGTTATCTTCTCTGATTTTTAA
>Ga0207696_1001304_pt1 | contig 13802 bp, 15 predicted proteins | sample KBSS54metaG_FD_184403 | JGI IMG/M metagenome (GOLD analysis project Ga0207696, IMG submission 184403) | Switchgrass rhizosphere microbial communities from Kellogg Biological Station, Michigan, USA - KBS S5-4 metaG (SPAdes) (version 2) | ecosystem: Host-associated > Plants > Roots > Rhizosphere >...
TGGCCCGGTACCTATGCCAGTCAACATGCTGCCGGAGAGCAATGCAAAACAGTGCGTGCGGCGTGATGGCTCGACCATTTGAGCAACCATGATCGGCCCTACCGTGTAGAAGAGCCCCCAACCAACCCCAAGCATCAAGCCACACGCCAACAACGCGCCGCCCAGGCCGGGCACCACGGCAAAACCCACTGACGCCACGACCAGGCAGAACGCCCCGACAGCGATAGCGCGAGCAGCGCCAACGCGCTGCAACAGATGCCCCGAGCCCACCACAGACATCAGCGTACTGAGCATCGCGACTGCAAATACCCGCCCTGCATCGCTCGCAGTGCCGCCCAACGTCTGCACCAGCATAGAGAGCAGAAACGTCGTGCCATAGCTGATGGAGAGTAGGAAACAGGCGATGCAGAACACGGTAAAGTGCTGAAACCGTGGCAGGGGTACAGACGACTTCATGTAAGCAGTCCTTGCTGAAAGGTACTGCTTTCTATCACGGCAAGGCACTGGCAAAGGCATGCATTTGCTGACGTTGAGATCGTCACTTCAGTACCTAAACGACCGCCGCCCTTTGACGCCACTGATCGCGGCTCAACTCCCAGATCTCTTTGAGCACGGCGCCACAGACGAAATGCCCCGGCTCAGTCCCGACCAGGCGCATGCCTTCGTGCAGGGAAACACTGCGCGACCTGCCATTGCTCGCCGCCTTGGGCACCTGCATGACGCAACGCCCAAGCGTCTCGAACCAATAGTCGTTGATGACCACACAGGCCTCACGGATGTAGCCGTTTTTTTGCCATGCAGGTGCGAGCCAGAAGCCACGGTTGTTACCCGGCTGGTCATAGAGGCTGATGCTGCCGATGATCTGCGTTGGCGTCGTCTTCAGGCGGATCATCCAGTGCCATTCGCAGCCAGCGTTCATGGCAGGCAATGCGATGTCTCGGACGTAGACGAGTGCGCCGTCTTCGGGATAGGGCCATGGCACTCGGCTGTCCAGGTAGCGAACAATGTCCCAGCAGGGAAACAATTGCTGAATAGCGGGTGCGTCGCCAAGCTGCAGCGGCGTGAGTATCAGGCGCGAGGTTTCGAGAGTAGGAAGGCTGTCCATGGCGCAGCGTCCGTTCTGCAGGCGGTATGGCCTTCTGGCATTCTCACAGAGCAGAGGTTGAAACGTCGAGACGCCATGCGCTTTCGCACATTGACTAAGAGGTATTTTTGAACGAGATATCCTTGAGAGCTCAAGGATTTAAAGAATGGAGGCAGCCCCACCAGCCACACCCCGGCACTCGATGTTCCCGCTATGGCTGCTCCCTTCCGGGCCTGACCAGGTGGCATGCAAGCATGCTCGGGAATCAATGCAGGCCTTATGGGGCAAGGGTTTCAGGCTGATGGGGTAGCAGACGTTCTACCCGTGCAGACACTCAGCACGGTCGCTTAAAACTTGGGGTGTAGCCAGCACTGTCACACTTTGCTGTCACACTTTGGTGTCACACCCATGGCCTATCTGATCCGACGCAAAGCCGTCTACTACCTGAATCTCAAGCTGTCCAAGCACCTCTTCCCGAAGTGTCACACTTTGCGTTTGAGCCTGAACATCAGGCACCGGCAAAGCGCATTGTTTCTCGCCGCATCCATCGTCCAACGGCTACATGGCCACCTCAGCGAACACCCGCTAACAGACCTTCAGACGCTTCGTGCTTTATGTTCACAATGGCGGGACTCATCCCCCACACCGGCCATTCCCATAGCACCACGTGCGACCTCGACTGCCCCAGCGAATGTCGGGAGCGACAGCCCAAGCCTCGCCGCCCTATCGAAGCTCTATATAGAAGAAGGAAAACGCGGCGACACATGGCGGCAGGTCAGTGCGGATGAAGTCGAGCGTGCTTTATCTGACCTGTTCAGCTGATGGGTGACATGCCTGCTCTGGCCTTCGATGCCCAGCAAGCACGCATGCTGAAAGAACGACTCAGCCGCTGCCCCCAGTACTTCGGCCTACGCCCCGAGTTCAAGGGCAAGACGTTGAAGCAGGTGGTTGAATCGGGCAGCACCTACAAGACCATCACCGCCGTCACGGTGAACAATCGACTACGCAAGCTCACGGCCTTCATGAACTGGTGCAAGGTGAACAGGTACGTCACCGAGAATCACTTGGCGGGCATCAAGGTCATGACGGGATCGGCCAAAGAAGCTCGCCTGTCATTTGACCGCAGCGATCTGGCAGCATTGCTCGATCATGAGACGCTGCGAAAGGAAGCCCGCAAGCACCCATGGCGATATTGGCTACCGCTGCTTGGGCGAGCTACCGGGGCACGACTGGAAGAGCTGTGCCAGTTGCGGGTGGATGACTTCACAGAACAGCAGGGTCTTCACTGCATCCGAATTGATGACAGCCGTGAAGGACAGAACCTGAAGAACGCCAGCAGCCGTCGCATACTCCCTCTGCACCCTGCCCTGCTGGACCTGGGCTTGCTTCAGCATGTTGAATCCGTCAGAGCCAGTGGAGCTGATCGGGTGTTCTCGGAGCTGGATGCAGTGCGAGGGAAGCTGGGCCATGCACCGTCGAAGTGGTTCGGTCGCTACAAGACGAAGCTAGGTATCACCGATGCTAGGAAGACATTCCACAGTTTCCGCCATACGCTCATCGACGAATTGCGGGATGCTGGGGTGCAGGACTCGCTGATCAAGCGTATAGCCGGCCACGAAGACGCGGCGGTGACCTTCAGCATTTACGGCAGCCGAAGCCCCATACGGGCCATGGCAGACGCTTTGAAGCACATCGAAATCCGCATCGAAAACAGGCTTTCATGCACCTAACCGACAGGACGCCAGTTGCTGCTCACCGGACATATAGACAGTGCACTGCAACTGCTAGGACACATATAAGTAAACATTATCAGGCCAATTAGGATATGCCTTCGACCCAAAATATGGCAAATTCAAAAAATTTAAATTTATTTCTCTCTGGGCAACCCAGCAAATACAGGGGTTGCCCGGAAAACCTGCAAAATGTCAACTTATTTAGGTATTGCTTTCGAAAATGATCTCGCTAATATGGCGCCACACAGAGCGACGATGGCCAACATAAAGAAGACTATGCCCGCCCTGCTAGATTAGGCATAACAAGCAACCACCATTATTATGCCGACATCGAAAGCCCACATGCTTTCAACACACATCAGACACAAGAGGACAGATGATGACATAAGAACAAAACAGCCAACACTAACTCTTCACACCTAACTACAAAGAGAAAAGCACGATGAACTAGCAAACCGTACTAGCACCACCCCCAGAAACAACACCAACTATATCCCCTTTTATATGCTCACATCCAGAGCACGGGGGAGCTTTACCCAAAATAAGTTTAAATTATGATTCAGAAATATAGCGTGCACCAAAACACCCACTTCACCACTCGCCACCATCGTCGGGTCAAACCACAGCGCCAGAGCGATAGCACATATGTGCCACCGGTGACCGTGAGCAGTGAGTTCAACCAAGTGATTACAACGACCGTATACAGCACAGAAGTAGCACTTCTTGCTGGAAAAACGCACCATCAGATCATGTCGGAAATTTACGCAGCACTTAAAAGCCTTAATCTCTGCCCAAGTAAACTCCTTACTGAATCTACCGACAGCACGGGCACGGTAGTACCTTGCTTTAAACTGCGTCGCTGCGACCCGAACATCATCATCTCAGGGTCCAATATGGTGCAATCCATCTTGGAGCAGTTTGTGTACGACCACCAAGAGCAGGTGCGAGAACTTCAAGAGAAGCTCAGTATTAATGCTGAGAAGATTGAGTTCTACGACAGCATGAAGGACACAAAGGATGTATTCAACTTGGGTGTTGCCGCAAAGACCCTGGACACAGGAAAAGTCCGGCTTGTTCGCTACCTTCGCGACCACGGAATTCTTACAGCAGGCGGCTACAAGAAGAACCTTCCATATCAGCAACACTTGGACTGCGGACGCTTTAAAGTAGAGTGGGGCTTTTATGAGGACTCCGAAGGAAATCGCCATCTCAAACCGATCACACTTGTGACCGGGAAAGGGTTGATCTGGCTCAAACAGTTTATCGACAAGCATGGTCGTGCCGGGCTGTAAATAACAAAGTACTGATCAGCTACAGACGTCTATTGCTGCACAGACAGCCTAGGAACAACAGAGCGCTAGAATAGTATTTAAATTCCGCCTGGACGACTTCATGAATCGACCTAGACTATATACAGCTCAGGAATTACTCGCTCCTGAAAAAACTAACCTCTAGCGCATAAAATCACACACTGTAAAGCAGTGCCCAACCTAGCAACTTGATGCTTAGCATCCAAACAGCGTCATTGCAGCAACCACGCCGGACCTAAAATTAGAAAACGCAGCACCAACCAAGCTCATTAAATATTTAAGTAGAGCCACGACCACACATCACTTTAAGAAACTAAAATGAAAATTGAAAACATGAAATCCACCCAACCGCATAACCTTGTAACCATTCAGCCATCGATGAAAATTCTCATAAAGCAACTGACGCACACTCAATACGTTGCCCCAATGACCGGACCAATTGGAGATATCGACGGATACGGCGAGCTGACCCAAATTTTCGCTAACGCAACAGCTATAGATGAAGTCCACATTCAACTTTCGTCACCTGGTGGCAGTCTTGAGACCTGCGATTATCTCTGCCGCCGCATAGATGAATGTGCTGCAAACATCGTTGTAGAGATTGGCCTGACCTGTGCCAGTGCCGCTTCGGCTATTGCACTGCACGCTGATGAGTGGGTGATTCACGACAGCAGCACTATGATGGTTCATGCATGCTCCTACTCACCAGGCTACGGCAAAGAGTCTGATGTACGGCTGAGCGTTGCTTACACGGAGCGAGTCAACCGTGAATGGGTACAACGAACTTATGCAGGTTTCCTGACAGACGAAGAGTTTGTAGACATCTTGGATAACGGCAAGGACTTGTATTTCTTCGCTGATGATCTTCGTGAGCGCTTGCCTAAGTACGCTGAGTACCGGGCAGAGCGATAAACTGAATACCCTGGCAGCGATGCAGCAGTACCTGAACGAGCTGCAAAAACTTAGCAAGTTTAACGAAAAAGCATCCATCCCAAGCACCTATACAACACCTGGAGGATTGCATATGAAATAACTACAACACCACTGAAATGACTCATTATGACTAGCGTTACGCCCAAAGCAATCAAGACTTACACCTCAGAGCAGACCGCTATCGAACTTCGTAGAGCGGGCGCAACCTACGCTCAGATCAGAGAAGCCACCGGACTAACTGAGCGGCAAGTTAAAGATATAGTACGAGGCATACCAAAACCAAAACGATCACGAAGAGTTAATTCGAGAGCTGATTTACCGTTCGCCAAGTCTTTCGAACGAGTGTTCCCACTAGCGATCCGCCCCCAAGGCATCCGAGATTATGAACTCAAGATCATTTTGCACGAAGAGTACGGCACGACTTGGGACACATCTAATGGTTGCTACCGAAGCAAATACGATAGTGACACCATCGCACGCGTCAAGGCGAAAGTCCGAAAGCGGGCATTGGATGAAGATTGCAATGTGATCTTCGCGATGGACTGGATTGATGAGAACAATCCCCGCTCAAGTAGTAAGTTCATGGTAAACGCAGCCACAGACCTCCTTAGCAGGATTGACGAGTACGTTAACGATTACATGGCGAGCCACGGGACTAGGCAGACTGATAAGAGCGAAAGTGCTGAGCTAGCCCGCAGGAAGCAACACTATGCGGTGCAACAACATTTACTCAAACTCGCGATTACAGGCTACAGCCCAGAACCAGTTGAAAAGCTTCTCAATAGGACTGCAGACCTTGTCGGCATGCTCGAAGGGAGACCTGATTTACGCCCGGCGGAATGCTCAACTGCTGATCAAGAGAAGGTCAATAAGCCCAAGTACATTCCAAAGCCCTCTGGGATAGATCACTTCTTTGATTACGCGGAGCAACAAGGCTGGATCATCTAGAAGAAGGCTCTTAATTGAGAAGTCATCGCACTTGTCCGAAAACTACATATTGCGCGTACCATATTAACCGCACGGTAAATATCGGACACGCTACTGCAAAAGACAACACTATCGAAACTGTAAGTCGTGGCGTACTCGCCACAGCAAGACACTCGGTGCCTGAAGCACGGATAACAACTCTATCAAACAGGGGAAGAAAGGGGCAAACCCTTTCCCCGCCCTTAATCTTGCTTCTAACTCTACACGCATCTTGTGCAGCAAAACCTAGTAACGGTACGTTACATCCAAACCGTATTAAACCTTAGCGGATCGGGGGGCTTCCGCCTCTGCCCCCGCTTCAACAACTACCATGCCGTAAGGCATTACATGAACGGTAACCATGCAGAGCGGTGTGATCTACCACCGCCCACTACTATCATTGAGAGAACATAGAAGACCATCAACTCGTGACGAGGCGTCACAAAATAACTTGTGCAGGTGAGGCTCGTAGCACTGTTGCTCCGCCTCGCTTAAGTCAATGTGGCGAGCACTGCTGGATGACGGTCAGTGCACAGACGAGCAGATACACAGGACGCCGTGCTGGTGAACCTCGTGCACTTTGCAGGAAGACCCGCAAGGATCATCCAGCCACACACACTCACACTCGCTCTTCGGGCCTCATCACCTGAAGAACAACAGGGCTGATGGTGCATACAAGTGGACCGCCCGGTTCGATGCTCACATCTACCAATTCGATCCAGCCGCCATCGACCAAGTGAGTGAGTTCCTTGGATAGCCTGCGTAGGGTGATGTCGCACTCATGGGCGATGGCTGCCTGTGTGACCCGTACTGTTCCGCCCTCTCCCACGTTCGACCAAAGGGCGAGCATGATTGCACCAGCAGAGCGGTCGGAAAGTACCAACCTCAAGACGGCTCTCATGGCGCCTGGCTTGAAGAATACGGTGCCCTGGGACGTAGGGGATTCTGAAGCAAACTCGGTCATCGATGCAGTCCTTAGGGCATCCTAGGAAGGTAGCCCCTTCAGCGGATGTCACGATTAGTGTGTTCACGATTAAATCACATGAACTCAGCATTGGGGAATGCCTGCACCACCACCTTCCCCAGCGCTTCAGCACCTCTTCGGCACCCGAGTCAGGGAGCTGCGTATGGCTATGGGCATGAGCCAGGAAGCCTTTGCTGATCGTTGTGGCTTCGCTAGGACGTACATGTCCCGCATAGAGACAGGCGGTGCAAACCCGTCGATCAATGCCATCAAGGTGCTAGCCGACGCCTTAGGTGTCAGCATTTCTGTCCTTTTTGAAGGCATGTGAGCTAGTCCTAAGCGACTGCACACCGGCGATTTAACTAATCGGTTTCTAATCGCCAACTAGCCCTACATGACCCATCCTGCTGGCTAACCTTCCCTGTAAACCGCAAGAATGCTGGGATTGATATGCACGGAGCTAAGCCGATACCGCCTCTTAGCCATTAACCTTACGAAATGGAAGATTTAGGTGCATCGGTGCTTCCACCTGCTTGATGAAGGGACACTAGTTGGGCATTGGCTAAGCAGCGAGCATGCGACCTGAACTGCTGCAATGAACGTCAGCAGGGAGGCTTTATCATGTCGGAACAAGAGACCTGTATCACCACAGTGGTAACGCGCCTCTGGGGTAATCAAATGGCCACGTGCGAGGCGCTTCATGTCCTGGCATTACTACTTACCGAGACCGGGCACCCTGAGCGGGCTGAACGCGTGATGCAAGTATCAAAGAGGCTTTTGGATTCGAGCTTCGTGATCGAACCGGCAATATCGGCTCTCGTGGAGATTTCCCGCAAGAGATTTCAACCAGCTAATGATGACGATGGAGCAAACCCGCCATAAACGGTATAGGCCTGGGCGGCTAACCATCAAGCTCACTCATATCACCAGTGATCGAATTGGGCGCGGCTTGCACGAGGGCCTTATGCTGACTTTCTGCTCACTGGCTGGAGGGGCAAGCCAACGACAGCAACCCATACATCAGCCATCTCGCAGCAGCATCCAAACCGTCTGACAAAATCGCTAAACACGGCACATAACAATTCGTAGACGGTCGTGAGCAATATGTTATGATGGTCGCACACCAGATAATGAGGCGAGAGCATGATGCAAGTAGTGGCCTATGCACGGATGAGTACAGACGACCAGTGCTTGTCGGTAGGTGGCCAGTTCGCAGCCATCAAGATCGCAGCCGAGACGCACGGATGGGAGATTGTCGCCCAGTTCACTGATGAAGGTGTATCAGGTGCCGTCGATCCCCAGGACCGACCACAATGCCGACTGGCTCTCGCTAAGGCGAAAGGGCTGGGCTGCCCAGTTGTCGTGCATCGAATCGACCGTCTCACACGGGACCATGCTCACTTCGTCACCTTGCAAAAGAAGTACACCTTTATCGAGGCAGAAGATGTACATAGCAGCAGCCTGCTGCGGAACATCAAATCGTTACTCGCTGAAGAAGAGCTGCTGAAAATCCGTGCCCGTACAAAGGCTGGCCTGGCCGAATTGAAGAAGCTCGCCGCCAGTGGTGATAGTGAAGCTCAGGAAAAGATCGCCCGCCGTGACGCTGGCCGTGCAAAGGCGTGGGCAGTGGGCAATGGTGCCGCCATAAAGACTAAGCAGGTGAATGCAGACAGTAGGGCTGATGCTATCGCTCACCACATCAAGGCATGCTTGTACGACGGCTGCACTTCGTTTGCTTCTATTGCCCACTGTCTTAACTCAAAGGGCGTGACCACAGCACGGGGCAGTGCATTTCAACCTATGACTGTATCCCGCCTGATGACTCGCCTTCAGTTGTCCTTCGACACTAACGGCCGATAGCCCTGCCGGCTCAAAAGAAGCGATTCCAGGGTCGTTCGGGGGCAAATTCACCAGCCCCAGATATTCTGAAATCGTACTGAGCGGCTCACTGTGGGCAAGCCAGTAGCGTTAAGCACTGCCCCACACAATCTTAACAAACCGAGATCATGTTTTGTAATGTTCGTCAAGCCACAATCAAACTAGATGGGATTTTATTGGTACAATGGACTCTCACCATTGAGAGGGCAGCACCATGGAACGACTCAAGCACATTCTGAGCCAGATTGCGGCCGGCCAAGTCCAGGCCGTTGATGAAGGTTCGGACCCCAGCTACTGGGAAGTCAAAGAATTGAAAGATGCGGGGTATGTCACAGCCATCGACTCATCTGCCGATGACGGATACAGCCTCATGGAAATCCGCATAGCGTTAGCTGGCCGCTCGTTCATCGGAGCGTAATGCTGCCTCTCTGGAGCCGCCCTCAGGGCGGCTTTTGCTTTCAATGATATTCCCACCCCAGTTGACCGCCGATATTCTGCCACGGGTGAAGGCACGGTTAGATTTTTCGGGGCGATCATCCGGTTTGAGAATTGCGACTGAACCGCTAAAAGTGCTCGCACCACCCAAGGTGCACATCACTGTCGCTCAGAAAAGCAAAGGGTTTAGGCCTTGACACATTCTCTAGAGGATTGTGCAAATTTAGTTCATCCATATCGCTTCGTTGGTCAAGAGCAGGGCCATCTACTATAAATGTTTCAAGTTCTTAGCCATCATTCTGCCTCTCACCCCACAGATTACCACTAACGATATTCCCGCACCTGGCCTACTCTGGACATCCGGTTGCGAGTGAAGGCCGATTGAGAGAAGGGCTGAGTTCTTGCTGGGGTTAACAGCCGTGGCCCCTAACACCAACGGACTTGAATGCACTTCTGATCCAACAATCGAAGCAGCCACGTTGGTTTAGTTATCGGCACAACTGCAACAGCCCGCTTTTCATCCTATTTCATTTATCCATTTTCCTTCACAGAATCAAAAAAATGCACTCACAGAAGGCAATATGATATCATCGCCACACTTACACATACTACCAACTAGCATTTTATTGAGGACCTTATGAGCAAGATGGAATTTGAAATAATAGGGGAAATCAACAACATCTTAAACTCTGAACGACGTGGCGAGAAAGATCCAGAGGCTACGACTAACTTTACAGAAGTAATTGAAGCATTCATTTTGCCATTTGGCAATGGGCGTGCGTACTCTACGGACATGGAAGGAAGAGTCACTGGCCTGAAGCTAGGGAGGGTAGGACCATCGGCTGAAAAAGTAATCGACCTTGTATGTAACCTGACCCACTTAAAACGACTAGTAATTTTCAGCAACGACACTTATGACATTCCAGACAAAATTCTAAACCTAACGAAATTAGAACTACTTTGGGTTGGCGGAGCACTCAACAGAATACCGCAAAAATTGTTCACCTCGCTAAAACCAGTGCATGCCTCACCAAATTCAGCCGGCTCAGCAATCAATAGTTTCTTATCACAAAAATTAATTAATATACTCAACCACCCACACGGAGATGAAGACTTAGGCGACGATCGGAAAAATAGATCATCAAACGATTCTGACACCTACAGACATCGATTAACAGAGTTATCAATTGAAAACTCTGCATTTAAGAACGAAATACGCAACAACCTTCAAAATGCCACAGGTCTATATGTTGCTTCAGACAGCTTATCTGATCCACCATTTGAGATACTGCGTCACGGCACTGAAGCTTTAAACAAGTATTACGCCGACAGAGCAAAGGAAAGCCTTCCACTAAACGAACTAAAAGTTATATTGGTAGGCAACGGTGGCGCTGGCAAAACGTCTCTAGTTAAGCGCCTAATGGGTGAAAGCTTTGACGCTAAAGAAAAGCAAACCCATGGTATTAATATCAAAAAATGGATGATACCCACCGATGACGGCACAGAAGTAAAGCTTAATTTCTGGGACTTTGGCGGGCAGCAGATCATGCACGCGACCCATCAGTTCTTCCTGTCTAAGCGAAGTGTTTATATATTAGTGCTTGACGGAAGAAAGGAAGAAGATCCAGAATATTGGCTACAGCATGTAACCAGCTTTGGTGGCGAGTCTCCCGTATTTGTAGTTCTAAACAAGGTCGACGAACACCCAGCCTTCGGTGCAAACGAGAAATTTTTACGCGAAAAGTATAAAAATATAGTTGGTTTCTATCGAGTATCATGCTCCAAGAGGACGGGTGTAGAGGAGCTAATCAAGGGGATCCGCTCTCACATACCAGACATCCCAATGATTAAAACACAATGGCCGTTTTCATGGTTTCTAGTAAAGAAAGAGCTAGAAGAAAAAGGCACAGAATTTATCACCCTTGAACAGTATCGCAACATTTGCGTCAAGCATAAAGTACTCGATGACAGCCAAGAAATTTTGGTGGACTTCCTTCACGACCTAGGAATTGTATTGCATTTTCGTGACATTCAGCTTTTGGATATGCACGTTCTTGATCCTCGGTGGGTAACCGAGGGAGTTTATAGGATAATAAACTCTAAAATGCTTGCCGAGCAAAATGGAGTTCTCAAACTAGATACGTTGACTGACGTACTGAAATACAGGAAGAGCCAACTCTTTGTATATCCGCCAGAGAAGCATTCTTTCTTAGTAGATCTAATGTTGAAATTTGAAGTCTGCTATCGCGTTGGTGATGACTCCATCCTCATTCCAGACTTGCTAGACGTTCAAGAGCCACAGTTTGAATTTGACAGCAGCAATGCACTAAAATTTGTATTTGAGTACGACTATCTCCCAACATCAGTGATGCTAAGACTAATAGTTAGGCTTCATGAAGACATCAACAACATGGAGCGGTGGCGAACAGGCGTTGTTCTAAACAGTAAAACCTTCTCAACCAAAGCACTTATTAAAGCGGACGAGAAAGAAAAGAGAATTTACGTCACAGTATCAGGCCGAGAAAAACGAGATTATTTTTCCGTCATAAGAAAGACCATATCAGACATAAATGTTTCATTTGAAAAGCTAGCATTCAGAGAGTTAGTTCCCTTACCTGATGAAAGTGGGCTACTAGTCGACTACGCAGACTTGATTGGTCACGAGCGAAGCAATATTGATGAAATATTTATCGGCCGACTAGAGCGTAAATTTAATGTACAGAACTTGCTGAATGGTGTGGAGAGAAAATCTTCGCGTGAATCTTCTCAAACAATAAACGTGCACGGCAACTATTTCGCCGGAGAAACCAACGTCCATACAGCAATTCAGAACAACACAACTTCGAGCGAAAAACCAATGACGCAGCACACTGTCAGCACATGGGAAAAAATTGTAGTAATGGGGTCTTTGGTTCCATTCCTTGGGCTTTTTGGTTATTTGCTTTTAAGGAATACACCAATTGACCCTAGCCTGATGGTTCCATTGCGGGCAGTAATGAGCGTTCTCGTCGCCATTTTCGGAGCTGTAGTACCAGGCTACATCAATGTTGGATTCTCCGCAAAAGGTATAACCATTAGAGCTTTTGGCGCAATTGCCTTGTTTGTATTAACATTTGTTTATACACCTACAGCATAATGATTAACATTTAAACACATACCACCAGCATCCAAGCAGAACTGGCTAGGAATGTTACTATTATTTTAGCTTGTAGGATGGTATTCAGGGGTGAGATCACCCCTGACGCCTTAGAAAACATTCGAGCTAAGTATTAAGCTATTGAGCCAGGCGGCGCTAGGCCCTTGCACCAAGATGTACAACTACACCGTCCGTCATTAAAAATCTCATCGAAAACCAGTTTCAATATAAATCCGAAGGAACCTAGCTCACAACTCAGACTTATAAAGGCAAGAAGGATATCAAGGACTGCTCGCCTCTATTTCTCACGCCCGCTTGCAAATTAAACACACTCCTGAAAACTCTTTATATACCCTTTAGATAGCATGGAGCGGAACACCGTCCCCTATAATGGGGGATAGCCCCTGTCACTAAACCCTATAGACTTCTCAGAGCGTCCATTTAGCTGGTACATTTGCGATCCATTCCCTTGGGAAGGGGCTTTGATTTACGTGGTTTACAGACGGTTTGCCCGGCTTTTGCTGTACATCGACTACCCGGCAAGACCGAGTAATGATTCCGCACCAACAATTACAACTGTTGGTAGTTCGTTGAAACAGTTGTAAAGTGGCATCATCAGCCACCCATAAGGAATCACCGCCATGGAAGTTGTCGCCTACTACCGCGTATCGACCAAGGGCCAGGGCGAGTCAGGTTTGGGTCTCGAAGCCCAGCGGGAGTACATCAAGTTCGCTGCCGAGCAGCATGACTGGGTGGTGGTGGCTGAGTTTGAAGATGTGGGCGTGTCTGGTGGCATTCACCCGCTAGATCGCCCAGCAGGGGCCAAGGCGTTCGCAGACGGTCGCCCAGTAGTAGTAGCCAAGTTGGACAGGTTGAGCCGTGATGTAGAGCACATAGCGGGTTTGATGAAGCGACACGAGTTCCGGGTAGCAACTATGCCCACCGCCGATGCTTTCCAGCTTCATATCTACGCCGTACTTGCCGAACAAGAACGCCGCTTCATCAGCGAACGCACCAAGGCGGCTTTGAAGTCGCTAGAAGCCCGAGCAGCCAGCGGTGATGCAGAAGCTGTGCAGAAGATCAGCAACCGCTCTCAGGCACTAGCCAAGGGTCGCAGCATGCTGAATAGAACAAAGGGGCACGCCACCCAACGCCAGCAGGCAAACAACCGTGCTGCACTCGTCAAGGACGCCATCGAGCTATGCGTGCTCAAGGGGGCCAGCAGTCTACAGGCAGGGGCTGAGTGCCTGATCGCACGCAACATCCCCACCGCACGTGGTGGACAGTGGTCACCCACAGCAGTGATGCGAGTAATGCAACGCCTAGAGCTAACGCTTGCCCCAAAGGGCTAACGCAGAGTATT
>Ga0207696_1001307_pt1 | contig 13771 bp, 11 predicted proteins | sample KBSS54metaG_FD_184403 | JGI IMG/M metagenome (GOLD analysis project Ga0207696, IMG submission 184403) | Switchgrass rhizosphere microbial communities from Kellogg Biological Station, Michigan, USA - KBS S5-4 metaG (SPAdes) (version 2) | ecosystem: Host-associated > Plants > Roots > Rhizosphere >...
AACATGGGCGTGCTGTCCTCGATGAGCATTTCCCTGCTCAAGGGCGACAAGCTCTGGGGCCTGATCAGTTGCGGCAATCGCCAGCCGCTGCATGTACCGCATGAATTGCGCACGGCGTGCCAAACCATCGGCCAGGTGCTGTCGTTGCAGATCAGCGCGATGGAAGCGCTGGAGGTCAGCCGTCAACGGGAAGAAAAGCTCGAGGCGCTGGCGCTGCTCAATCAGGCGATGATCGACTCGCCACAGAACGTCTTCGATGGCCTGGCCAACCAGCCACAAGTCCTGATGGCGCTGGCCAATGCCGGCGGCATCGCGATCATCGAAGACAAGCAATTGCACCGTTACGGCAACTGCCCGGAGCCTGAAGAAATTCGGGCCCTGCACAAATGGTTGCAGGAGCGTGGCGAGCCGGTGTTTGCCAGTCATCACCTGGCCAGCGTCTACCCGCCGGCCGCGCACTATCAGCAGGTCGCCAGCGGCGTGCTCGCCATGAGCCTGCCCAAACCGGTGGACAACGGCGTGCTGTGGTTCCGCCCCGAAGTCAAAGAGAACATCAACTGGAGCGGCGACCCGCGCAAGCCGCTGGACCTGGAAAACTCCGACGCCGGCCTGCGCCTGCGGCCGCGTACTTCGTTCGAAATCTGGAAGGTCGAGATGGCCGGGATTTCCACCAAGTGGAGCCACGGCGATCTGTTCGCCGCCAACGACCTGCGTCGCTCGGCGCTGGAAAATGACCTGGCCCGCCAGGTGCGCCGCGAGCAGGAAGCGGTGCGTGCGCGCGATGAGTTGGTGGCGGTGGTGTCCCACGACCTGCGTAACCCGATGACCGTGATTTCCATGCTGTGCGGCATGATGCAAAAGGCTTTCAGCTCCGACGGGCCGCACACTTCGCGGCGCATCTCGACCGCGATCGACACCATGCAGCAAGCCGCCGGGCGCATGAACACGCTGCTGGAAGACTTGCTCGATACCTCGAAAATCGACGCCGGGCGCTACACCATCGCGCCGCAGAAACTCGATGTCGCGCAGATGTTCGAAGAGGCGCAATCACTGCTCGCACCGCTGGCGCTGGACAAGGACATCAGCATCTCGTTCGAGGCCGATCCCGATCTGAGCATCCACGCCGATCCCGAGCGGCTGTTTCAGGTGCTGTCGAATCTGGTCGGCAACGCGATCAAGTTCACCCCGCGCCTGGGCACGGTCGACGTGTATGCCAAATCGGTCGGTGACGACATCGTCTTCACGGTCCGCGACAGCGGCGAAGGCATTCCCAAGGATCACTTGCCGCATGTGTTCGACCGTTACTGGACGGTGAAGGAAGGCAATCCGAACGGCACCGGGCTGGGCCTGTACATCACGCAAGGCATCGTCGAGGCCCATGGCGGGCGGATCGTTGCCGAGAGTGAGCCGGGGCAGGGCAGTGAGTTCCGCTTCACCGTGCCGCGTCAGGACTGAAAAAGCCGATCAGCATTGGGTGGCCTGCAACATGGCCACCCATTCTGCGGCGAATCGATGGCAATCGCCGGGCCAGCGCGCTGTCAGCAGCTGGCCGTCGCGCACCACAAATCCCGTTTGAAGTTTATTCGCGCCATCACGTTTGGCGATCAGCGGTCCGCGTTTGAAGTCGGCTTTGCTGGCCAGCGCGGTTTTCACTTCCGCTTCGACGGTCTGCTTGTAGGTGCGGTAGTAGCGCCCCAGCCATGCAGCTGTCATCAGCCACGCCGGCAACTCCATGGTTGCAGAGAGCAGTGCCGTGACCTTGCGCCCGAACAACACCGAACGCCCGGTGTCGGGATCGAGCGTGCGCGCCAGCAACAACACGCCATGACACACCGCCGCCACGGGTTTCTCTGCCTTGAAAAATTGCAGGGCGATCTGCTGAGCCTGCGTCGATTCCAGCAGCGTGCGCATCCCCTTGGCATGACCACCGGGTATCAGCAGCCCGTCAAATTGTTTCGTGTCGACATCGGCATACGCCAGCGGCTGGCGAAACGCATCGGACTCGATCATCTGTGTGTAGGTGTCCAGATCGGCCTTGCGCGTCATCAGCATCGAACTCAACAGGCCGAAGCCGATATCCACCAACCGTGGATCGGCATGGGCGGGCAAGCCTTGCGGTGTGGCAAAACGTACTTCAATGCCCGCGTTGCGCAGTGCCTGCCAGGGCACGCTGCTTTCGGTGGGGTCGTAATCGGCAGAGGGCAGCAGAATCAAGATCATCGAGGGCAGACTTCCTGGTCAAAAGTGTTTGCATAGCCAGAGCGTAGTGGGTCTGCGCGAGCGGGGGTAATTTCCTTCAATACCGCCTGCTGTGTGCTGGTTACTGTGAGCGCCTTGTTCCTCGATTTGAAGCAGGTGTGCGATGAGTCTGATTGTGTCGATGGCGGCGTTTGCCCTGGCCGCGTCCATTACCCCGGGGCCGGTGAATATCGTGGCGTTGAGTTCGGGAGCGCAGTTCGGCTTTCGTGCCAGCCAGCGGCATGTAGCCGGGGCGACGCTGGGGTTCGTGTTGTTGCTGGTGTTGATGGGACTGGGGCTGCATGAAGTACTGAAACTGTGGCCGTCGCTGACCCGCGTGGTGCAACTGGCCGGGGTGGCGTTTCTGCTGTTCATGGCGTGGAAACTGGCTACCGATGACGGCCGGTTGAGTTCGGGAGAATCGGGCAGGGCACCGTCGATGCTCTACGGCGCGGTGATGCAATGGCTCAACCCCAAGGCCTGGTTGGCCTGCGTGGCGGGGATGGGCGCGTTTGTCGCCGATGGCGAGGCGCGGCTGGTGTGGCAGTTTGCGGCGGTGTATCTGGTGATCTGTTATCTGTCGGTGGGGTGCTGGGTGTATGCCGGGACGTTTTTGCGCGGTTATCTGCAAAATCCGGCGGGGATGCGCTTGTTCAACCGGGTGATGGCGTTGCTGTTGGCGGTAAGTGCGGGGTATTTGCTGTTGCCCTGATCCGTACTCCGGCAAACGAAGTACGGACCTGAGTTCAATTCATGCGAAATCCCTTAGAAAATGCCGTTGAGCTCCCTGAACACATGGGGTGGCATGGCCGTGAAGCGGTTATCGCGCAGTTGACTGATCGAATACAAAGCGCTGGCCGTACGGCCGTTGCCGTCACCGAACCCCTGGAATCCGACCACAGCCCCCAGCACTTGTTTATCAAAGTGCGGATGGCTCGGATCCAGGTTTTTCAGGTGCTGCTCGAGCAAGGCGAATCCAGTTGGGCTGCTGCCGTACTTGGTCGGTGCGCCGGCGTCGCGAACCCGTCCTACAGCTTCCGGCACAAGTTTGCGATGAATCTCCCTGATCACGTTCGGATCGGTCAGGGAGGCCTTGTTCGCGGTGTATTCGCGCAATACGCCAAGGATGTTTTCGAAGTCGTTGCCGTTGGAGGTCGAGCCTTTCAACATCCAGGCGGTCGCGCGTTGTGAAGGATCGGTGAACCCCTGCGGGTTGAACAGCGAATCGGGCATGACGTCGTTGTAGGGTGGTTTGCCCAGATCCAGTTTCAGAATGTCTTGCTGATAGCCCGTCATGAATCGGGCTTTTTTGCTCTCGAGTTCGTACAGGACTGCCAGCGTTTCGGTGTAACCCTGCGCCGTGCTGCGCGCATCGTTGAGCTGAACGGGGTGACCCTTGATGAACGCTTCCGTCAGTTCTTCCAAAGCCTTGCGACCGATCAGCGACTCCAGATCAACTGCCTGTTTCGACTGGTACGCCGTTTCCTTCACAGCGTTGTTCGCAAGATGGCGCAATTCCGTTTCGGTAGCCCCTTTGGGCAACTTGAAGTGCTTGTCGCTCAAGCGCGTGACGATGTGTTGAGCGGTTTCGATGGCATCGCTTTTCAGCAGCGCCCGAGCATGTGAAATCGTGTCCAGCGACATCCGCGCGTGGGTTGCCGAGCCGGTGTGATCAATCACTTTGAGCAGGTCGTAACTGTTTGCGCCGGTCAGGAACCTGAGTTGCTGCTTGGCCTGATGTGCCAGCGATAGGGCATGTCCACTCAGCTTCGCGACGCCTCGGCCGAGTAATTTGCCTCCGGCCTTGAGCAGTTGCGGCAAGCCCGACAAAGGGTTGAACAGGCTGAGGGCTGCGCTTGCCAGAATCCGCGAGGCCGACAGCAGTTTACCGGCGATGCTCGCGGCTTTGCTGGCGGCGGCAGCGATTGCCACAGGTGCGGCGAAAATGGTCATCGCCAGTACGGCGGCATCGACAATGCAGTCGAAGATTGCGCCACCGTGTTTCTTCGGATCCCCGGAAGTCAGCCCTTCCACGCAGCTCTTGAAGGGAATGATCAGGTTGAGAATCATATTGAAGATGGCATCGGTCTTTTCAATCGCCTTCTCCCGTACGGTTTGCTGCAGGCCCAGCTGGTGGATTTCCTGCTCGGTGATGTACGGATTTTTTTTGGCGATCATCCGGCTCAGGATTTCCATGCGAGGAGAGCGATAAAGAGGTGTGCCATCGCTGCGCTCGCGGGGCGCTTCCAGCACACCGATCTTGCGCACCTGAATTCTGGATTTGATGCTGGCCCTGGGGGCGACGTTTTGCAGGTAGGCCTGCAGATCAACGGGGGCTTTTTCAAGCTCTTCCTGATCGGTGAACCGAGTGTCGAGCTTGAAGAAACTTCCGGAAACCAGTGGCTCGAAGAATGCTTCAAGCTCCGGGTTGTACCGACACTCCATCCGGAGCGCAAACAGCTCGAAGCATTTGATGGCGTAACCGAGTTGTACGCAGAGAATGACCCCGTAACGCCCGGTTTCTCCCGGAATGTATCTGGCAGGGCTGACGCCGCCGCGACCGTTGGTTCTCGCCGGCTTGTAGTTCATCTTCTGAACGCAATAGACACCGATCGCCCCGTATTCAATGGACGCCGCATCCTCCGGGAGCACCTGTGAAATGGCGATCTGGATGTTGCGCGCCAGCCCTCCGAGAACGGCGTCGAAGTGACTGGAGGTCGCGGTTTCGTAGAGGTCGGCAACGGGAAACAGAAAAGGCAGTTCAGGAAAGGATTTATAGATGCTGGTGCCTTTGAGGCGATCCCAGTCCTTGGTGTGAAGTTCGTCACCCATGTACAGGTCCAGCACCGACACTTTACGGCCCGCGCCACCGCCACTGCCGCGATGTTTGACCAGCAGTTCATCGGGGTCACAATCCCGTTCCTGGGACTTCAATTCTTGCAATGCGAGCTGTATGCGATCGGGCAACGGCCTGGAAAACCGTTCGGCGGCTTCCAGCATCATGGCGATGTATTGATCGTATTCGAGCGTGGCGCGCTCGATCTCTTTTGCGTCGAGATTGCCTTGTGCATCTCGCGTGATGAGGCCGTTCATCCAGGCCCAGGTCACCACCGGATCCACCGAGCCTTCGGCTTGCAAAGCTGCCAGTGGCGCGAGGGATTTCGTCGACTGGCTGAATCCCATCAGATGTTGATAGGTCATTTTGCGGCTGGTGCCGGGAACCAGTGCTTCGACCAGATGCACAGCCTGCGTAGCGATCACCCAGGCCGGCGTCCCCATCTGCAGGCTGGACGGCCAGTCGGTGAAGAGATACTCCGGCGCCATGCCTGCCAGAATCATCTGCGTCACCAGTGGGGCAAGCGAGGGTTCGACGTGAAGGTTCTTGATCAGATGCGCTTCCAGGTCTGTTCGAACCTGGGCCGGACGCTGTTTGAAGTAACCTTTGGAATACAGGTCGAAACCGGCGAAGTGGGTGTTGGTAATATCGAGCGCCGGGTCCAGGTCAAGCAGTATCACGGCAACCGCCAGTTGCTCCATGAGTTCAGTCGATTGTTTTTTTGCGGCTGCTTCAGTGAGCCATCCAAGTTTGGAAAGATAGTACTGTCCGTGCCGGGACGCCGCACTTTCGATCAATTGCTGCAGGCGATAGTCCGTGCTGGTTATAGCGCCATCGCCCGGCGTGCCTTCAATCTGCACTCGTCTGCCGAGGCCATTGACGATGGCCTCAAAATCCAGCGTGCAACTTTGTATCAGATCAAGAATGATTGCCCGGTTGTTTCCCTCAAGTTTGAACGGCGACTCGTCGGGTGCGTCCAGAAGTTGCCAATAGTTTCCGTACTTCGGTGGCTCGGGCAATGTCGAGAAGTTCAACAGGTCGAGCAGGTTGCGGGTGTCTTGTTCGTTGTCCGGCACTTGCAGCCCGTTGAAACGCAGCCACTGGCCGACCGTAACTTCGTCTCCCGTAATGATCCAGCCGCCACTGGAGGCGGCGACCTTGGCCAATAGCGGAAGGTTGTCGTCGAAATCCGCCAGACCCGCGACATCGGCGGTGATCTCCTGCGGAGATACAAACGGGGTAGCGGGCCGGTCGTTGCTGGAGACCATGTTTCGATGGCTGAAGTAGAGCCGGCCATTCTCATTCAGCAGAAAAATCGCGTTTTCCGGGATCTTGCGGCGAGCGCGGACAAAGTGAAAGTCGTCGTGGCGCAGCAGTATGGAAAGCGAAACTTTGCCGCTGCGGTGGATTTGGTCGAACGCGCTGTCCTCCACGCACGGAACAAGGATTTCGTTACATTTCCAGCCAAGACGTTCAATGGCGTATTTATCACCGATAAAGTTTGCAATGGTCTGGCTTACTGTCTTCTTCTGAAGTGTGTTTTTGGAGTCGTAAGCATAGTTGTCTATTGGCTTCATGATTCAGAATCCATTCTCTGATAGCGAAATAAATGAAATGTGGTGGTTGTTTATTGATTGTCGTGTTTGTGCGGCAGACAGGTTTTTAGAGTAAGGCGCCAAGGCGAAAAGTTGGCGTGGATTAATGTTCGAAGTGTTTCTTTGTGGTGGCGTGAATGAGAGGGGTGGCTGTTTTTAAAGGCCTGAAGCACTGTTGGCGATAAATATGTATATCTTTCCGGGTATGTAGAATTAAACCGAAACGGCCCATTGCAGGCCGTTTTTGCTTTTACCCCCGATACTGCCCCGGCGTAGCCGCCAGATGCTGCTTGAACGCCCGCTGAAAATGCGCCTGATCGGCAAACCCGGCCTCCAGTGCCACATCCGCAATCAACTGCCCGCGCCGCAGACACTCGCGGGCAAACTGAATGCGCTGGTTGACCACAAACGCATGAGGCGTCATGCCGTAATGCTGTTTAAAGGCGCGGATCAGGTACGACGACGACAGTTCAGCGGCGGCGCAGATGTCGTCGAGGCTGAGCAGGTCGGTGCAATGCTGGCGAATGAAGTCGGCGGCGCGTTCGAGTTTGAAGTTCGGCTCTCGTACAGATTGTTCGATAGGGTTCAGGCGCAGTTGCAGGTCGCTGAAAAACTCCACCGCAGCGCTCTGTTTGCAAAGGACGTCTTGCTGCTCGTCGACCAACACTGCGTACAACGCATTCAAGTCGTGAAACAGGCGTGCGTCATTCAAATGGGTATCGGAAAACCGCCGAAACTCAAGTTCCGCACTGAACCCCAGTTGATGCTGCAGATCGGTCAGCCACGGCGTTTCCACATACAACATCAAATACGACCACGGCTGATCATCGATCGGGTTGCACGCGTGCACGTCCCCCGGATTCATCAGCACCACGGTGCCGGCCGTCACTTCGAAAGATGATTGCTCATGCAAGTAAGTGCTGCGCCCGGCGGTGATCGCGCCGATGGAGAAGTGCGCGTGGGAGTGCCGTGAATAGCAGACCTCACGGCCGTCGGCGATGGCCCGCGCTTCGATGAAGGGCAGGGCGTCGTCGCGCCAGAAGCGCGGGGCTTGCTCGGGGTTCTTGGCGGCAGCGTGTTTCATCGTTGTGGTTCTCGGCAGGCCAGTGCCCGAGTGTATTAGCTCTGGCCGGCGAAGGCTCGCTCGAGTTCGGCGATGTCGAGTTTTTTCATCCCGAACATGGCCTGCATCGCCCGTTGTGCCTTGGTCTGGTCGGGGTCGGTCATCATGTGCATGAAGGCCACCGGGACGATCTGCCACGACACGCCGAACTTGTCCTTGAGCCAGCCGCATTGCTGCGCCTCCGCCGGGCCGCCGGCGCTGAGGTTGCCCCAGAAATGGTCGACTTCTTCCTGGTTCTGGCAATTGACCTGAAACGAAATTGCCTCATTGAACTTGAACATCGGCCCGCCATTGAGGCCGGTGAAGGTATGGCCGTCGAGTTCGAAACTGACGGTCATCACCGAGCCTTCCGGGCGGCCGTGGAATTCCTGGCCGACCTTGCTGTAGTGGGTGAGGGCGGTGATTTTCGAGTGGTCGAAGATCGAGCAGTAAAACTTCGCCGCAGCTTCCGCCTGATCGTCGAACCACAGGCACGGAGTCAGCTTTTGAAAGCGTTGCATGGCAGTCATCCTCGGCAGGTTAGACACGCTGGATAACAGAGTAGTCAGTCTGTGATCAGCTGGCAGCGCCATGGGTCGAGTGGTTGGCTGTTGTTAAAGTGGGGTGTAGTCGTATTGACTTTCGTGGGTGTCAAAAAGACTCTTACGTACTTGTGTCAAATTGACTCGTATTTTCGTAACTGATTGATTTTGCTGGGCTGGAAATCTGGCACGCAAGTTGAATTGCTTTACGTACAAACTGATCCGCTCAGGAGTACGAAACATGTTCACTTTCTTCGAGAATCCGCTGAACGTTCTGCACCTGTCGAGCAAGATCCTCGTCGCCGGTCTGGTGATGTTGCTGGCAGGCATCTACGGCGCCTACCTCTATCAGGGCCACATGCCGATTGCGCTGCTGGTGGCGATGCATGCCATGACCATCATCGGTCCGACACTGCTGAAAGTCGGCTACGTGATGCGGCTCCTGTCTCAATATCGGCTGGGCCAGCATCACGTCGCCGTGGTGGCTTGACCATGCGCAGACTCGTCGATGCGCCGCTGTTCAGCCTGGGCTTCCGGCCGCTGTTTCTGGCCGGGGCCGGATTCGCCGCGCTGGCGATCCTGATCTGGGGCCTGTGGCTTTACGGCCATTGGTTCGATCTGCAACCGGCGGGCGGCATGCTCGCCTGGCATCGGCATGAAATGCCGTTCGGATTCGCGGCGGCGATCGTTGCCGGGTTCCTGCTGACGGCGGTGCCCAACTGGACCGGGATTCCCGGCGTGCGCGGCGGGGCGCTGATCGCGCTGGTCTCGGTCTGGTTGCTCGGGCGTGTGGCCTGGTGGCTGCCGTTGCCGACCGGACTGGTTCTGGCGCTGCAATGGGGGGGGCTGCCGCTGCTGGCAGTGATGCTGGGACGGGATCTGGTCGCCGCGCGTAAACGCGACAACTATCCGATTGTGTTGGTGCTTGGGTTGATGGCGGGTTGTCAGGTACTGACTTTGATCGGCCTTTACAACGACGACGCCGGCCTGCAACGCCAGGGTGTGCTGGGCGCGTTGTGGCTGGTGGCGGCGCTGATGACCGTGATCGGCGGGCGAGTGATTCCGTTCTTTATCCAGCGCGGCTTGAACCGTCCACCGGCGCCTGCTGCCAATCCACTGCCAACCCGTTTGCTGTTGATCGGCAGCCTGCTGACCGCTGTCACTTTTACGGCAGGCCTCAATGATTCGCCCCGACTATGGCTGGCAGGCCTGTTCGTGCTGACCGGCAGTTTGCAGTTGATGCGGCTGATCCGCTGGCATGATCGCGGGATGTGGCGCGTGCCGCTGCTGTGGTCGCTGTACCTGGCTTACGGCTGGATGGCGTTGGCAATCTGGGCCATGGCGCTGTGGCATCTGGGCTTGATCGGCCAGCAAAGCCTGGCGACCCATGCACTGGCGGTCGGCGGGGTGGGCGGGTTGATTCTGGCGATGATTGCGCGGGTCAGCCTTGGCCATACCGGTCGGTTGTTGAAGCCCTCGAAAGGCATGGTGCTGGGGTTTGCGCTGGTGCTGATTGCGGCGGGTTGCCGGGTGTTGCTGGTGCCGTTTTCCAGTCTGGGGCTGGGGCTGTCGGTGGTGCTCTGGTGCGCGGGGTTCGCGCTGGTTTTGCGGCACTACACCGGGATTCTGCTCCAGCCGAGGCTCTAAGCGTTTTAAGCGCGACGCTCGGCAATCATCAACAACGACTGCGGCACCGGGCTTTGCGGATGCTGCGGTTCGCGCAGGCCGGTCAACTGCAGGCCGGCCATGTCCAGCGCATTCAGCCAACTGGACAAGGTGCGGAAATACCACGGCATCGGCTGCCAATCGCCCTGAAGTCCGTCGAAGGTTTCTTCCCGCCAGCCGTCCTGATAATCACCGGCGGCCGCCGACCACGGATGCAGCGTCTGGATCACCAGCGCACCGCCCGGCACGAGCAGGGCATTCATCGCCGCGAGCAGCGGAATGATGTCCTGATGCAGCAGGGAAAAGTTGGCGCAGATCAGATCGTAGTCGCGGCCGATGTCGACCTTTGCCTCAACCAGTTCTTCGTAGCTGGCGACCTGCACGGGCGATGAACCGGCCACCCGCGCGGCATCGATCAGCGTCGCATCGCCGTCCACGCCGACTGCGTCAAATCCTCGCTCGGCCAGCGCCCGCAACAGCCAGCCCTCACCGCATCCCAGATCGAGCACGCGCTCCGGCTGACGCCCCATCACCGCCAGCAGAATGGCCTGATCGGTGACCTGCCGACGACTTTCGATGGCGCCGCTGCGCACGGCTTCGGTCCAGGCTCGGGCGTTGTGGTGCCAGCTCTGGAGGAGGGTGGATTCAGGCGAGGACATTGCGAACTCCGACGTTACGGGATGCAGGCAAGGATAGGTCAGGTGTAGTCGGCCAGTTGAATCCGGTTGCGTCCGCCGCGCTTGGATTCGTAGAGCGCGCTGTCACCTTGCTCGATCAACGCCGCAAGGCTGGCCGGCGGCTGATCGAACACCTTGGCGCCGATACTCAGGGTAACCGCCTGCGGGGTGGTATAGGTCTGGGAAGTCATCTGCTGAAATTGCTCACGCAGCGCGCTGCCCAGCACCATGATCTGTGCGTGGGACGCATCGCCCAACAACATGACGAATTCGTCACCGCCCAGCCGTGCCGCCAATGCGCCTTTGGGCAGCACCGCGCGGATCATTTCGCTGAGGGCGATGAGCAAGCGGTCGCCGGCGGTGTGGCCGTACAGGTCGTTGATCAGTTTGAAGTTGTCGATGTCGATCAGTAGCAGCGCGCCAGGGCGGGCGCTGGAGACTTCATCGAGCAGACGCGGTGCGCGGACTTCGAGGGCGCGGCGGTTGTACAGCGCGGTCAGCGGATCCCGGGCGGCCAGTTCGGCAATCTGCTTTTCCCGGCGATAGCGCTCGGTGCCGGTCATCGACAGCGCGATCAGCATGATCGCCATCGCGCCCTCGACCAGGGAAATCTGAATGATTTCGCCACGCAGCGACGCCAGATCGATCAGCGTGCCGGGAATCACGGCGATGATCGCCTTGGCGAAATAGAACGCGCCGTGGATCAGCAGCACATAACGCAACTGCACTGCGCCGACGCTCAACGATTTGCCGTGCGGGCGCAGCAACAGGCTGGCCCGCAGCATCAACGCGGCCACCAGCAGCGAGTTGGCCATAAGCATGATCTTCGACCACGACGGATCTTCGGGTAACAGCAGCAACGAAAGCCAAAGCAGGAACATCAAGTACCAGGCCCGCGACAACCGCTGCTGGGTAAACCGCGCGACCCCCAGCAGAAACAGCCAATGTGCGACCACCAGCAGGCCGTTGGCGAACCAGATGCCGATCAGCGGATAACCATTGGCGCGCAACAGGGCCAGGCTCGAGCCGACGGTGATGGTGGCGAAACCGGCGCTCCAGAACAGCAGGGAAGGTTCGCGGATGCTGCGCCATTCGACCGCCAGATACAGGGCGGCCGCCGCGGCCAGGGCGGTGGAAATGGTGAGCATCGTGAGAGGATCGAGCGCCATGAAAGAACGGTTCTGCCTGAATAGTATTAATGGGCCACGATTGTAAGCGTTCCCCCATTGGGCTGCTATTTTCACTCACCGGATATTCCATTTTCAGACGAGGTGTCCCATGGACCGATTGACCGGCGGTTGTCTGTGCGGCGAAGTGCGGATCGAGGCGTCAGGGCGGCCCTACAGGATTGGCGTTTGCCATTGTCTGGATTGCCGCAAACACCATGGCGCGCTGTTCGCCGCGTCGGCGATCTTTCCCGAGGCGGCGGTGACGATTACTGGCGAGACCCATGACTATGCGGGGCGGCATTTCTGTCCGCGCTGTGGTTCGTCGGTGTTCGGTCGCAGTGGCGATGAAGTCGAGGTCAATCTCGGTGCGCTGGATGCACCGGATCAATGCCAGCCGACCTATGAGCTGTGGACGGTGCGTCGCGAGTCGTGGCTGCCGGCCTTTCCATTGGCCAGACATTATGTGCGTGATCGCGAAGGAACGGGGCGAACCGAAGAGTAGCCGGGGTCAGGCAGGGCACCTGACCCCGGACGATATGATCAGCCGCGAATGAACGCCAGCAGATCCGCGTTGATCGTCGGTGCCTCGGTGGTCGGCATCCCGTGGGGGAAGCCCGGATAAATCTTCAGCGTGCTGTTTTTCAGCAGTTTCGCCGACAGCACGCCGGCATTTTCATAGGGCACGATCTGGTCGTCGTCGCCGTGCATCACCAGCACCGGGATCGAGATGCTTTTCAGGTCGGCCGTGAAGTCGGTCTGCGAGAACGCAACGATCCCGTCGTAGTGGGCCTTGGCGCCGCCCATCATGCCTTGGCGCCACCAGTTCAGGACCACCGCTTCCGAAGGTTTGGCGCCGGGGCGGTTGTAGCCGTAGAACGGGCCAGCCGGCACGTCGTGATAGAACTGCGAGCGATTGGCCGCCAGTTGCGCCTGAAGATCGTCGAACACCGATTTGGGCAAACCACCGGGGCTGCTTTCGGTCTTCACCATCAGCGGCGGTACGGCGCTGATGATCGCGGCCTTGGAGACCCGATCCTCGCCATGCCGGGCGATGTAATGGATCACTTCGCCGCCCCCGGTGGAGTGACCGACATGCACGGCTTTCTGCGTCCCCAGATGATTGACCACCGCCGCCACATCGTCGGCGTAATGATCCATGTCGTGACCGTCCCAGACCTGGCTCGAACGCCCGTGGCCCCGTCGATCATGGGCCACGACCCGGAATCCCTGCGCCAGGAAGAACAGCATTTGCGCATCCCAGTCGTCCGCGCTCAGCGGCCAGCCGTGGTGGAAGTGAATCACCGGGGCGTCTTTCGGGCCCCAGTCCTTGTAGAAGATTTCGACGCCGTCTTTCGTTGTGACATATCCCATGTTCGCGACTCCTGGAAAGTGTGAAGGGGCAGGTCTTGCGATGACAACCGGAATCAACTGTAGGAGCAAAGTCGGCACTTTGATCGAAGAATTCCCGAACGGTGCTGCATGACCGGTGGTCGCAGCGGCTGGTCGTCGGGTCAAAATGCGCTTAGCTGAAAGGGATAAGCCGAGGCGCGCACGGCCATCGAGAGCCGTAGCAGCGCCCTTCAGAACACCGTGAGTCTGAGGAAGTCCCCGATGCTGACCTTGAACATCAATGGCAAGGATCAGGAGCTCGATGTCCCCGCGGACATGCCGTTGCTCTGGGTCCTGCGCGATGTCGCGCACCTGACCGGTACCAAATTCGGATGCGGCATGGCCCAGTGCGGTGCCTGCACCGTGCACGTCGATGGCGCACCGCTGCGCTCCTGCATCACCCCGGCCACGGCCGTCGCCCATGGCCAGAAGATCCTCACCATCGAAGGCCTGTCGAGCGACGGTTCGCACCCGGTGCAGCAGGCCTGGGCCGAACTGGACGTGGTGCAGTGCGGTTATTGCCAGTCCGGGCAGATCATGTCCGCCGCCGCGTTGCTG
>Ga0207696_1001317_pt1 | contig 13720 bp, 11 predicted proteins | sample KBSS54metaG_FD_184403 | JGI IMG/M metagenome (GOLD analysis project Ga0207696, IMG submission 184403) | Switchgrass rhizosphere microbial communities from Kellogg Biological Station, Michigan, USA - KBS S5-4 metaG (SPAdes) (version 2) | ecosystem: Host-associated > Plants > Roots > Rhizosphere >...
TTTCTTGATTGCCCCCTCCTGCAACAGCGCCGCAAAACGCTCAGCACGTGCGGAACGCTCACCAATAACAATACGCGATGGATACAGGTTGTCGTAAAGAGCCTTGCCTTCACGCAGGAATTCTGGAGAGAAGATCACGTTATCGATACCCAGTTTCTCTTTTATTGACTGGGTGAACCCGACAGGGATAGTCGATTTGATGATCATCACGGCTTCAGGATTCAATGCCACTACATCTTTAATCACTGCTTCTACGCTGGAGGTGTTGAAGTAGTTGGACTTCGGATCATAATCCGTTGGAGTGGCGATAATCACATAATCTGCACCGCGATAAGCATCTTCTTTATCGGTTGTTGCGCGGAAGTTGAGCGGCTTGTTGGCCAGGTATTCCTCGATTTCTTTGTCAGCAATCGGGGAGATCTTCTGGTTAAGCATATCCACTTTGGCCTGCACGATATCCAGCGCCACCACTTCATGATTTTGTGCGATCAGAATACCGTTAGATAGACCGACATAGCCTGTTCCGGAGATTGTAATTTTCATTCGTTCAACTTCTTCAAGTATGAGTGTCAGGAGGCCTCTACAGTGCCACCGCTGTAAACAACTGTTGAGGTTTTTACCTCTTATGTTTATGCACTGTCAAGGCAAAGACCTTGCTACCGTAGCGGGATAACAGCGTCAATTATTCGGCAATCTTCGCATGAGACTGTACAAAGCGAGGAGACACGGGGAAAGGAACAATAAAAAAGCCCGGTAACGATAACCGGGCCTTGCTATCAGACTGAGTTAAATCAGATTAATCCAGCCATTCGGTGTGGAACACACCTTCTTTGTCAGTACGCTTATACGTGTGTGCACCGAAGTAGTCACGCTGCGCCTGAATCAGGTTCGCAGGCAACACCGCCGCACGGTAGCTGTCGTAATACGCAACTGCTGCTGAGAAAGTCGGAACCGGAATACCGTTCTGGACCGCGTATGCAACAACATCACGCAGTGCTTGCTGGTAGTCGTCAGCAATTTTCTTGAAGTACGGTGCCAGCAGCAGGTTAGCAATGCCTGCGTTTTCCGCGTAAGCATCGGTGATTTTCTGCAGGAACTGGGCGCGGATGATGCAACCGGCGCGGAAGATCTTGGCGATCTCACCGTAGTTCAGATCCCAGTTGTTCTCGTCAGATGCAGCACGCAGCTGAGAGAAGCCTTGTGCGTAAGAGACGATTTTGCCCAGGTACAGAGCACGACGAACTTTCTCGATGAACTCAACTTTGTCAGCGGCAGGTTTAGCCTGTGGGCCAGACAGCACTTTAGACGCTGCAACGCGCTGCTCTTTCAGAGAAGAGATATAACGTGCAAACACGGACTCAGTAATCAGAGACAGTGGCTCACCAAGATCCAGAGAGCTCTGGCTGGTCCATTTACCGGTACCTTTGTTCGCCGCTTCGTCCAGAATCACATCAACCAGGTATTTCCCCTCTTCATCTTTCTTAGTGAAGATGTCTTTGGTGATGTCGATCAGGTAGCTGTTCAGCTCGCCGGTGTTCCACTCAGTGAAAGTCTGCGCCAGCTCTTCGTTAGACAGATTTAGGCCGCCTTTCAGCAACGAGTAGGCTTCAGCAATCAGCTGCATGTCGCCGTATTCGATACCGTTGTGAACCATTTTCACATAGTGACCCGCACCGTCTGGACCAATATAGGTCACGCACGGTTCGCCATCTTCTGCAACAGCGGCAATTTTAGTCAGGATAGGCGCGACCAGCTCATACGCTTCTTTCTGACCGCCAGGCATGATAGATGGGCCTTTCAGGGCGCCCTCTTCACCGCCAGATACGCCGGTACCGATGAAGTTGAAACCTTCCGCAGAAAGCTCACGATTACGACGAATGGTGTCGTGGAAGAAGGTATTACCGCCATCAATGATGATGTCGCCTTTATCCAGATAAGGCTTCAAGGAGTCGATAGCAGCATCAGTACCCGCGCCAGCTTTCACCATTAACAGGATACGACGCGGCGTTTCCAGGGATTCAACAAACTCCTGCACCGTATAGAAGGGAACCAGCTTCTTGCCAGGGTTCTCGGCAATCACTTCTTCGGTTTTTTCACGGGAACGGTTGAAAACGGAGACGGTATAACCACGGCTTTCGATGTTGAGCGCCAGGTTGCGCCCCATCACTGCCATACCGACAACGCCGATCTGTTGTTTGGACATTACATACTCCTGTCAGGTGTGGTCACCGCGACTTATGCGCGGCTTGAATGTGTCTATAATGTAACTCAAAAATGAAGCTTCGTGAAAGCATCATGTGTTGCTTGTTTTAACAATTGATAATAAAAGTTATTTATAGTAATTCTTCGTATTGAAGTCTGATTTTATCCCAAGTGTAATATTCTTCAGCAATTAATTTAAGTTTGCCACCTTGATTGTCATCATGGAAGTCTAATAACTTAGAATGGAGTTCAGAACTATTTGAAAAATAATCAGACAGATCGTGAGTCGTGTATCTATTATACTTACAATCAAAACAAATTATAGGTTTACCAAAAAACATCATCTCTACCAGAGAAGGGTTAGTCCCACCAGCAGAATGCCCGTGAATATAAACAAAGCAGTTTCGCCTAATTATGTCCAACTTGTCTATATCATAAATTGGGTCGATAAGTTCGATATTAGAGTAGGAATGGTACTTTTTCCGTAAACGTTTTCCGTAATCGCTATTATCCCAATTCCCTATGAACTTTAATTTTTTATCAAGTCCAATAAATGACTCTAGTATAATATGTATGTTATTTTCAGGTTCAATTCGACATAATGCAAGCGCATAGCTATCTTTTATAACCTCATTATTATGGATATCTTGCAATACGGCATGATCACCTCCATATGCAATCACTGAACATGATTTCTTATATTCTGAAACTACATAATTCGATATTTCTTGATTGTCAGCTATTATGACATCCGAGTAATTTACAGCAATTTTCTCAGACCATTTGAGAAATCGCTTAGCATTTTTACTCCACTTATCGCGTTTCCATTCGAGGCCATCAATATTAGTACATATCTTAACTGATGATATCTTTTTAATAAAAGGTAAGATTAAACAACCTGAAACACCCAGAATAAGAACATTATTGACCTTTTTGATAAATACAGCGTGGAGGATACTGATAATATCATAAAAAATGCTTGAAATACCATTTGCATTTAATGGTATATATATAAGCTCCGCTCCTTTATAAAATTGCTGTTTATTTTGATACTTTTTTGATGAGCAATATACAACATAACGAATTTGTTCACATTCAATTATGTTCTCAACCAGCGTCTCAAAACCACCATATGAGGCTGGAACACCAACTGTACCGATAATTCCTGTAATTGACTTGCTAAATGGTTTATCTTTCATAATAAAGGTTGATTTTGTTGTTCACGGTTAAACATTTCATAAATACCAAAATTAGGAATAATGGTTCGAAAAAGAAATTATTGAGAAATGCAATGGTCATACTTACTGCAATCAGCGATAAGCACATTTGAATCTCATTTCTTAATAATATGTTATTTGAACATTTATTTAGTCCTAACAGTAAAGAAGAGAACATCATCACCCAAGAGATTATATAAAAAATAAGAAGCAATAATCCCCCTTGGTTTAATATATATAAGTAGCCATTATCGACATAAAAATTATCAATGTTTTCACCAAGCCCTTGAACTAAACCAGTACCGATTAACAAATCTTTAATATTGTTTATCTTTAAGACAACGATCCAAGCTTCGATGCGTGAAAAAAGCGTACTAACTTTTGTTAAAGCGGTTTCATCAGTTGCACTGCTAATTGTTGTAAAAAAATAATCACTATAATAAAGAAGGATAACTGGGAAAATAAATAATGCAAGTATTAAAGATGAAAAATACGCCACTATTAATTTGGTATAAGCTTTATAAAAATAGGCATTAATCAGAATAAAGATAGTGCTAATTAAAAAAGCGATAATACCGTTACGGTTATAAGTTAAAAAAACAATTATCAACAAAATGGAATATAAAACTTGAAATTTAAACCTACCTAACACGCGATTGAAGTAGACATAATTAATAGCAAGCCCACAAAATGCAGCTAATAAAAAACCAGAGTTGAATATACCGCTAAAACGAATTGAAATCCCAGCTTCACTCGTTTGGAATGGATTTATAATTGCCCCGCCCTCTAATAATTCACTGTAGAAATTTATAACTCGTTGATAATTCAAACTTATGGCCACTAGATATATAGCTAATACCAGTATATTTAATTTTAAAATGAAATTAACCACAGTATTATACAAGTCAGGACTATTAGTAATACGATCTGAACAGGAGAAGAGAATAAAACAAACAGGTAATATACATTGCATAAAAAGCGCTAGAAAAATTTGCATCCCTGTATAATTATTATCTTGCAATGAGTTATTTATCAGAAAAATAGCTCCTGAAGCAATAAAAAAGATGAGGAATAGTAGCGCAGTACTATCAAATTTGAACCTTGAAATTATTATAAGAGTGAGCATGCTTGTAGCAAAAAATACTGGCACTAAAATATAATTTAGATTTAAATCAATGTATAATGAAATAGCTTTTAGAAAACCAGATAATAATAAACTTAGTAATAGAATCCTTGTTGACTTTATGAGCATATTAAAATTCTTTATCGCGTATTTTATTATTTATAAAATCCAATAGCTTATTGAAGTTAAGATCAAGATTTAACTTATTGCCTATTGAATGACTACTGGTTCTCGAAAATTCAGCCAGATAAGGTTCTTGCGCTACTATGTCATATATAATTTGAACAAATGCGTCACTATTTTTCCCTGGAATAATAAATCCATTCTCGCCATTTTCAATATATTGCTCAACACCACCATTTTTTGTCGTGAGAACAATTTCTCCTGCAAACGCAGCTTCAGCAGGAGTAAGTCCAAATCCCTCATATTCACTGCTACAGATAAAAAATTTATTATTATTATATAAATCATTTAATTTTTTTAATGTTGGTCGATGATAATAACTTATATACTCAGGGAAATCCTTTGGTTTGGGGTAAGCACTAAAACAGCTAAACTTTATGTGTTTTGAATTTTCATTAACTTTTTTTAAGGCACTAATTAAAGCATCACATCCTTTACGCTTACTTGGATGATAAAGAAATAGAAAAGACGAACTAGGTCTTAATTCCCATTTTTTAAAATTATAAAAATCCGCTTTATTTATTCCGTTATAAAGAACAAGAGCGACATTACCTCCGGCAAATGTAATTTTCTTGTTAAGATCATCACTGATGGTAATATAATCCACGTCCTTATGAGATAAAGTTTCATTAAGTTTGTCGATTTTTACATTCCAGCATTCATAGTCTTGAACGAAATAAATTATTTTATTTAGTTCTACTATTTTCTTTTCACTAATGTAAATAAAAGTTTCAACGGATGAACATATTATAATTCGATAATCCACCAAAGAGTTTTCTTTTAATTCTTTAACAATCCGATGATTGACATTCTTAGATTTAAATACGAACCAGCGTGGCGATGAAAATATGGACAAAAAACCTTCTTTAAGTTTTCCCAAAATCCCTGAAAACCGAGAATAACAAACGATCTGATTTGTTAAATAAATAAAATCAACTTTCCAGCCATTTGAAGCCAAATGATCTCCATATTGATATAGTACTTTATACCCACCAACAGGCTCTCTTCTAGGGCCAGGTAACAAGATAGCGATTCGTTTCATTTAAACCTTAAATTTATAACCACATTTTACTGCAAGCAAAAACATACTTGCAAGAATTGAAAACTGTATAATCAGAGAGGCAGATACAACACCAGTTAAGCCTAACATATACCCCCCTAATCCCATGAGAAGGAGGCTAAACATTCCATTCATGGCAATGATCTTTGAGAATGATTTATCTTTTCCCATATTCAAACCAATTTGTGTGCCATACAGGTTGTTCAAAAAGACCAATATTACATTAAATAATAACAATGTTAGCGTTTTATCTAAATCATAAGATATTTTATAGAATAGAAAATCAGTAATTTTATGACCAATTATCAGATATACAATATAACAAATCACAAACATTATAATACTTATCATTGCAACTTTACTTACAATGATAAATGCTTTTGCCGTATCCCTTTTTATTAACTGGGATATATAAGGGAATAATACGTTTAAAATTGGTGTAGTAGCAATTGAGAGTACTTTGACAACCCGGTCAGCCGTAGAAAAAACCACAAACGCTTTAGTATCTAAGATAAAAGGAAGAATAAAAACATTAGCATACGATAATAAAGTTACACTTGCTTGAGATAAAAATACATACCATCCGCGGGTAAAGAATATAGATAGTTTAGTAAAAACGTTGTTATATTCAAATGTAGCTTTAGATAGGTTACTTAAGGCATGACGAACCATAAATATATTAGATGTGTAATTCGACAAACCACATAACAGAAGGTATATCCACGCATCATGATCATTTTCTACCAAAATGAATACAAAAGGATACAGAACTATTTTTGGGATTAATCCGTACAATGTTATATGTTTAAAATCTCCAATTCCTTGAAAATACCAATTCAGTTGAAATATAAAACTCGACAACCATAGATAACATAATGACCAAAAGAGAATATTATATTTTGTAAGTACTGAAAGAGATATTGCTAACGCAATGCCTGTTAAAACAAATAAGGCGCCCCTTGCAATTATAGATATTATAATAAAATCTTTACATTTTGATTTATTATGCTTTACTTTACTTATATGTCTTACACCAAATAAATCTAGTCCGTAGTTAATTAGAACTGCAAAAAAAATAACTAATGTTTGAATAATTACAAAATCTTTATATACCGACAATGAAAGCTTATTAATAAGAAAAGGTATTATAAGAAAGGGCAATATGTAATTACCAAATTGAAAAATAAACTGATTGATTATTTTTCCTATCACAACTATCCCTCACACGAACTTTGATAGAGTCAACTGAATTTTGTTTTCAAATATCCAGTCATCTTTAATTGATGTTCGAATATCATCAGAGTCACTCGATATTATAAAATAATTAATTTTTTGTTCTAACTCATCAGAATTTAATTTAGTATAGTTTGAAAACCAAAGACTCTCAATTTCAAAATCCATGGAGGACAAACAAGGAATTCCATGTTTGAAATATTCATACATTTTTAAGGGTGATTCATCATGAGATTTATTCTTCAAATAGGGTAACAATCCCACTTTAAAAGTTTTCATAATACCTGGCAAATCGCAATAATTAAATTTCCCAGCAATTTTTATATTTTTGCTTAATTTATTTGTTACAGATTCATCATAAAACTTTCCCCAAATGACAATACTGTGCTTCTCTGAAAGTTTGTTAACAAATTCCACATCGAACTTATCTGTAATAAAGCCAACAAATCCTAAATCATAAATACGGTCAAAATCGGAAGGTGTAGAATTAGTAACTTCCTCTGATTCAAAATACACTCCATTTGGCATAACATGGACATTTTCGTTAGTAAATTCCTTTATCGCCTTTGATGAAACCCCTGTGATTAAATTTGCATGAATATTAACATATTCATATTTACGTTTGACAATTTCTTTTTCTCTTTCACTAAATCTATTGTGTATTGAAAAATTATCAATTAGATCATACCAATAATAAACATTTTTTTGTTTTACATATTTTATTTGTGCTAAAGGTGTAAAATCAATTACACACACTTTTCCATTATAGTATTCCGTATAAGTTTTTAACGTATCTGTGAAAATTCTAGTATAACATTTCTCAGTCCATAGACGGCCCTTAAGAGGCCCAATAAGATCACAACTAGTGATATCAACAAAATTTATCCTACTAGAATATTTACTAAAAACTGATTTTCTTTTACTCTTATTTAATAGTCTTTCATAAATAGAGACAGGCCTATTGATAAAAATAACTTCATTGTCTCTAGATAATATTTCAGCGATCTGTAAATCTCTTACGGAAGTTCCAAATTCATTCCAAAAATAAGAATCTCTATATCCGATTATGATAAATCTCATTTTTTATCGCTCTTGTAATGCTTACCACTAATTAGTGCGGAAAAAAAAATAAATAAATTAATGTCACTTTTATTAAGAAATACACATCCAATTATTTTCTTAAATATAGTAACAGCGGTAAATAATGAAAAATAATACCTTAAAGTTAGCGCCTGATCATAACTTCTCTCTTTCTCTCTAAATCTCTTTATGGCACTATCTTCTTTTTCAAATTTTGATAAAGAATGAACTATAGTGTTTGAGCTGACTTGTATTTTATTTCCATAACCTATTTTGTTTAACCGCAAAAAAAAAGTTGAATCTACGCCGTAAAGATAAAATCGCTCATCAAAAACTTTGCTAAAATGGCTTTTCACAATATTACACGCTTTGCGCGTCAAGCATATTCCGCTGCCGATTGCAAGGAGTGTGCTAGTTCCTTCATAGGCCTTTAAATTATAAATTTTAGGGCTCTGAATTCCATGTGATGTGACAATTGTTGGGATGCTAAAATCTGACTGATCGATTAAACATTCCTTCAAATATCCCTCACTAACCCGTGAGTCATGATCTAAGATGAGATATTTGTCAGAATGATACATTTCAAGAAATCTATTATAGATAGAACTTAAAGATTCATTATTTATTGTTTCAACTAACGTGGCACTATAGTTTGGTGAATTTATACTAGCTATGGAATTAATTTTTTCCGGTCCGTTATTCCAAAAGCAAATTTGGACTTCTTCGTAGGAAGTATTTAACGAATGCAGAGCTTTTTCCAAGCTACCCAATGTACTACTTTCTGCTGGTGTTTTATTATAAAGGACAACCAAAATAACCAAGCGAAATTTGTGAGTATCCAATATCACTTACTCCAGTTTATAATTGGCTAAATTTCGGCTGGTTCATATCTTTTGGAGAAAGTTGTGGTTCATCCTCACATCCCCATTTAATAGATAAATCAGTATCATTCCAGATAATTCCCCTATCACTTTCTGGATGATAGTAATTTGTTGTTTTATATACAAATTCTGCCATATCACTGACAACAAGAAAACCATGAGCAAAACCTTCAGGAATCCATAACTGTCTTTTATTCTCAGCGGAAAGATTCACTCCCACCCACTTTCCAAAAGTCGGTGAGCTTTTGCGAATATCAACAGCCACATCAAAAACTTCCCCAGCAACGCAACGCACAAGCTTACCTTGCGCATGTGGCTCCAGTTGATAGTGCAGTCCGCGCAATACTCCTTTACTGGATTTGGAATGATTGTCTTGAACGAATTCCACCTTGCGCCCTACCGCCTCTTCAAACACTTTCTGGCTGAAGCTTTCAAAGAAAAAACCACGATCATCACCAAATACTTTCGGTTCAAAAATCAAAACATCTGGAATATCAGTCTTAATCACATTCATTGCTTAATAACCTTTAATCATTTTCAGCAGATATTGACCGTATGCATTTTTCTTCAACGGCTCTGCCAGTTTCTTAACCTGATCAGCGTCGATAAAACCTTTTCGATACGCAATCTCTTCCGGGCAGGAAACTTTCAGTCCCTGACGTTCTTCGATAGTGGCAATGAAGTTGCTCGCTTCTATCAGGCTCTGATGCGTACCTGTATCCAGCCACGCATAGCCGCGACCCATCATGGCGACGGATAAACGTCCTTGCTCCAGATAAATACGGTTTATATCCGTAATTTCGAGTTCTCCACGCTCTGAGGGCTTCAAGTTTTTTGCCATTTCTACAACATCGTTGTCGTAGAAATAAAGCCCGGTTACAGCGTAGTTGCTCTTCGGTTCAAGTGGTTTTTCTTCAAGGCTGATTGCGGTTCCGCTCTTATCAAATTCGACCACGCCGTAACGCTCAGGATCGTTAACGTGATAAGCGAATACCGTCGCACCATTATCTTTATTCAGGGCCGCTTCGAGCTGTTTAGGCAGGTCATGACCATAGAAAATGTTATCGCCCAGCACCAGCGCGCAGCTATCGTCACCAATGAACTCTTCGCCAATAGTAAAGGCCTGCGCCAGACCATCAGGACTAGGCTGCACTTTATATTGCAGGTTCAGCCCCCACTGGCTGCCATCGCCGAGCAGTTGCTCAAAGCGCGGTGTATCCTGCGGTGTACTGATGATTAGAATATCTTTAATTCCCGCCAACATCAGTGTCGACAATGGATAATAAATCATTGGTTTATCATAGATAGGCAGCAATTGTTTACTTACCGCCATTGTCACAGGATAAAGACGAGTGCCAGAACCACCAGCCAGAATAATACCTTTACGCGTAGTCATCATTTTTCTCTATAAACGCAAAATGCCCTCTAAAGGGCATTTAAAATAATTAAATAGATTGAGCGGTAAATAGCTCAGCGAGCATACGTTTCACGCCAATATCCCACGATGGCAATACCAGATCAAAGTTCCGTTGGAACTTTTCGGTGTTCAGGCGTGAATTTTGCGGCCGTTTTGCCGGAGTCGGATACGCTGATGTCGGAACAGCATTCAATTTTTGGATTGCTAATTCAATACCCGCTTCTCGAGCTTGTTCGAACACCAGTGCGGCGTAGTCGTACCAGGTGGTGGTATTTGATGCCACAAGGTGATACAGCCCCGCCACTTCGGGTTTTGCCAGCGCCACACGAATTGCGTGCGCGGTACAATCAGCTAACAGCTCAGCTCCCGTCGGGGCACCAATCTGATCGTTGATCACTGACAGCTCAGTCCGCTCTTTTGCCAGGCGCAGCATCGTTTTAGCAAAGTTGTTCCCTTTCCCGGCGTATACCCAACTGGTGCGGAAAATCAGATGCTTAGCACAATTCGCCTGAAGCGCTTTTTCGCCGTTAAGTTTAGTCTGACCATAAACATTCAGCGGTGCCGTTGCATCGGTTTCCTGCCAGGGCGTCTCGCCGTCGCCAGGGAAGACATAATCTGTGGAGTAGTGAACAACCCAGGCACCAATCTTGGCAGCTTCTTTTGCAATCGCTTCAACACTTGTTGCATTCAGTAGCTCAGCGAATTCTCGCTCTGATTCGGCCTTGTCCACCGCGGTATGTGCGGCTGCGTTGACGATAACATCAGGCTTAATCGCACGCACCGTCTCGGCAATACCTTCAGGGTTGCTAAAGTCACCGCAATAGTCTTTGGACTGGACATCCAGGGCAATGAGATTACCTAGGGGAGCGAGGGCGCGCTGTAATTCCCAGCCCACCTGCCCTGTTTTACCAAACAGGAGAATGTTCATTACTGGCGCTCTCCATAATTCTGCTCAATCCAGGTTTTGTAAGCGCCGCTTTTCACGTTATTAACCCAATCCTGATTGCTGAGATACCATTCCACTGTTTTGCGGATCCCACTCTCAAACGTCTCTTGCGGTTGCCAGCCCAGTTCTTCACCAATTTTATGTGCATCGATTGCATAGCGGCGGTCGTGTCCCGGACGGTCGGTCACATAAGTGATCTGATCGCGATAGGAGCCGTCTTTGGGTACGATTTCATCCAACAAATCGCAGATGGTATGAACGACATCAAGGTTTTGCTTCTCGTTATGGCCGCCAATGTTGTACGTCTCACCAGGCTTACCTTGAGTGGCTACGGTATAGAGAGCGCGGGCATGATCTTCAACATAAAGCCAGTCACGGATCTGATCGCCTTTGCCATAAATCGGCAATGCTTTACCGTCCAGAGCGTTGAGGATAACCAGCGGGATCAGTTTTTCCGGGAAATGATAGGGACCGTAGTTGTTAGAACAGTTAGTCACAATGGTTGGGAAACCATAAGTACGCAGCCATGCGCGAACCAGATGATCGCTTGACGCTTTGGACGCGGAATACGGGCTGCTCGGCGCATAAGCCGTCGTTTCAGTGAACAGCGGCAGCTCGGTGGAAGCCAGGTGCTCATCAGGATGGGGCAGATCGCCATACACTTCGTCAGTCGAAATATGGTGGAAGCGGAATGCGGCTTTTGCATCTTCATTCAACGCAGACCAGTATGCGCGCGCGGCTTCCAGCAGGACATAAGTCCCGACTATATTAGTTTCGATAAATGCCGCAGGCCCCGTAATGGAACGATCCACGTGGCTTTCAGCAGCCAAATGCATGACAGCATCAGGTTTGTGCGCAGCAAAAATACGCTCCATCGCCGCTTTATCGCAGATGTCTGCCTGCTCAAACGCGTAACGCTTGCTGTCACTCACTTCTGCAAGCGACTCCAGGTTACCGGCATAGGTCAACTTATCAACGTTAACCACTTCATCCTGGGTATTTTTAATAATATGCCGCACAACTGCAGAGCCAATAAAACCAGCACCGCCAGTAACAAGAATTTTCACGTTAGCTATTCCGTTGATTGAATATATCGAGATATTGATGTTCTGAATTCAGAGCAATATGAGCGGAAACAGAAAATATGTACGCTACCGCCCCTGGCTTAACAGCTACCAGTGCACTGAGTACATTCGCAAGATATGTTTACTTATGGTCATTTTTCGGACGTTAGGCGTAACTGGACAACCATAGAAGTCTGTTAATTGTCGTCCTTATCGGCGACAGAAACAAGTAGAAATCCTTATCAAGTCGTCCAAAAAAACAACAGCTAACTTATTGTAATGTGAGAACTTTAAAAACAAAAAACGGCAACGAGCATTCTTGAGGATTTGCCTTCACTCAGAATGATCGGTTGCCGCTACTTTCGTGCTGCGCGCTTACGAGGCCTGAAGAATCACTCGCTCGTCAACATCTTCTCAATGCTCTTACGGAACTTCGCCCCTTCCTTCAGGTTGCGCAGCCCATAGTTCACAAACGCCTGCATATAGCCCATTTTCTTACCGCAGTCGTAGCTGTCACCGGTCATCAGCATCGCGTCCACCGACTGTTTTTTCGCCAGTTCTGCAATGGCATCCGTCAGCTGAATACGGTCCCAGGCACCGGGTTCCGTTTTTTCCAGCTCGGCCCAGATATCAGCGTTCAAGACATAGCGGCCTACTGCCATCAGGTCAGAAGCCAGTGTCTGCGGCTGATCGGGTTTTTCGATGAATTCAACAATACGGCTCACCTGCCCTTCTGAATCCAGCGGCTCTTTGGTTTTAATCACAGAGTACTCAGATAGATCGCCTTTCATGCGTTTCGCCAGCACCTGGCTACGGCCCGTTTCATTGAAACGCGCCACCATAGCGGCGAGGTTATAGCGCAACGGATCGGCTGAAGCATTGTCCAGAATGATGTCTGGCAGCACCACGATAAACGGGTTGTCACCGACAACCGGACGCGCGCAGAGAATGGAATGCCCAAGGCCCAGCGGCTGTGCCTGGCGCACGTTCATGATGGTCACCCCTGGCGGGCAGATAGACTGCACTTCGGCCAGAAGCTGACGCTTAACGCGCTGCTCAAGCAGCGCTTCGAGTTCGTAAGAGGTGTCGAAGTGGTTCTCTACCGCATTCTTGGAAGAGTGAGTCACCAGAACGATTTCTTTGATCCCTGCAGCAACAATCTCGTCGACGATGTACTGGATCATCGGCTTGTCAACGATCGGCAGCATCTCTTTAGGAATCGCTTTTGTGGCTGGCAGCATATGCATGCCCAAGCCCGCTACCGGAATGACTGCTTTCAAATTAATCATTATTTCTTCCACCTTAAAATGGTTG
>Ga0207696_1001319_pt1 | contig 13715 bp, 15 predicted proteins | sample KBSS54metaG_FD_184403 | JGI IMG/M metagenome (GOLD analysis project Ga0207696, IMG submission 184403) | Switchgrass rhizosphere microbial communities from Kellogg Biological Station, Michigan, USA - KBS S5-4 metaG (SPAdes) (version 2) | ecosystem: Host-associated > Plants > Roots > Rhizosphere >...
GGTACAAAAAAGATAAAAGCTATTTTTATTGAGGAAAAAGTACCAAAAGAAAAGAGAGAAGAGTGGCCGATTGTTTGTGATGCAAGCGGGAACATTATTTGGGTTCCGTTGTTGAAACAATCTGCAGTTGCTATTTCACATGGAACAGCAGATAAGGATAAATATATGATTATTCACTACAAAAGCAAGGAGTCTTCCAGGAGGATAATGAAATGATGAATCAAGATATCGAAAAAGTATTAATTTCCGAAGAACAAATACAAGAAAAGGTGCATGAGCTAGGTGCAATTATTGCAGAGGATTACAAAAATACAGTACCTCTTGCAATCGGTGTATTAAAGGGTGCAATGCCATTTATGGCAGATTTATTGAAAAGAACAGATACATATCTTGAAATGGATTTTATGGCTGTTTCTAGCTACGGTCATTCTACAGTTTCAACAGGTGAAGTGAAAATTTTAAAAGACCTTGATACTTCTGTAGAAGGTCGCGATATTTTAATCGTTGAAGATATTATTGATAGCGGCCTTACATTAAGTTACTTAGTGGACCTATTCAAATATCGTAAGGCGAAATCTGTAAAGATTGTTACGCTACTAGATAAGCCAACTGGTCGCAAAGTCGACCTGCGAGCGGATTATGTTGGATTTACTGTTCCTCATGAATTTGTTGTAGGATATGGCTTAGATTATAAGGAGCAATATCGTAATCTTCCTTATGTTGGAGTATTGAAACCAAGCGTTTACTCAAATTAATTAAATACAGGCGTTAAAATTGGATAGGAAAGTTTTTCTATGTTACGATTTACTATAGTGTTTATGCCGTGAGAGGAGGTTAGGAATGAATCGTATCTTCCGTAATACCATCTTTTATTTACTGATATTCTTAGTAGTGATTGGAATCGTGAGCTATTTTAATGGTTCAACACAAAAAACAACATCAGTTAGCTACGATAAATTCATTACTAAACTTGAAAAAGGTGAAGTGCGTAATGTGCAGCTTCAACCAAAAAATGGTGTGTTTGAGGTAAAAGGACAATTTAGCAATGCTAGTCAGGAAGAACAATTTGTTACTTATGCACCAAATACTGAAGAATTACAAAAGAAAATTAATGACAAAGCGCAAGGTGCTGAAGTGAAGTATCAACCAGCAGAGGAAACAAGTGCTTGGGTGACATTCTTTACTTCTATCATTCCGTTTGTGATTATCTTCATCTTATTCTTCTTCTTACTAAATCAAGCTCAGGGCGGCGGTAGCCGTGTTATGAATTTCGGGAAAAGTAAGGCGAAGTTATACAATGATGAAAAGAAAAAAGTGCGCTTCAGAGATGTAGCTGGAGCAGACGAAGAGAAACAAGAACTTGTTGAGGTAGTAGAATTCTTAAAAGATCCTCGCAAGTTTGCTGAAGTTGGTGCCCGTATTCCTAAGGGTGTTCTGCTAGTTGGACCTCCAGGTACAGGTAAAACATTGCTTGCACGTGCTGTTGCAGGTGAAGCTGGCGTTCCTTTCTTCTCTATTAGTGGTTCTGATTTCGTAGAGATGTTCGTTGGTGTCGGTGCTTCCCGTGTACGTGATTTGTTTGAAAATGCGAAGAAAAATGCTCCTTGTATCATTTTTATCGATGAGATTGATGCAGTAGGTCGTCAACGTGGGGCAGGTCTTGGTGGTGGTCACGATGAACGTGAACAAACGCTAAACCAACTTCTTGTTGAAATGGATGGATTCGGTGCAAACGAAGGTATTATTATCATCGCTGCAACAAACCGTCCTGATATTCTTGACCCAGCGTTATTACGTCCAGGACGTTTTGACCGTCAAATTACAGTGGATCGTCCAGATGTAAATGGACGTGAAGCGGTACTGAAAGTACATGCACGTAACAAACCACTTGATGATGATATTAACTTAAGAGCAATTGCGACTCGCACACCAGGATTCTCTGGTGCAGATCTTGAGAACTTATTAAACGAAGCTGCATTAGTAGCTGCGCGTCAAGATAAAAAGAAAATTGACATGTCTGATATCGATGAAGCGACGGATCGTGTTATTGCAGGTCCTGCGAAGAAAAGTCGTGTCATTTCTGAAAAAGAACGTAATATTGTCGCATTCCATGAAGCGGGCCATACTGTAATTGGTGTCGTGCTTGATGAGGCGGATATCGTTCATAAAGTAACAATTGTTCCTCGTGGTCAAGCTGGTGGGTATGCGGTAATGCTTCCGAAAGAAGATCGTTACTTCATGACAAAACCAGAATTACTTGATAAAATCACTGGTTTACTTGGTGGCCGAGTGGCTGAGGAAGTTGTATTTGGTGAAGTGAGTACAGGAGCTCATAACGACTTCCAACGTGCGACTGGCATTGCGAGACGTATGGTAACGGAATTTGGTATGAGTGATAAGCTTGGACCGATGCAGTTTGGAAGCTCACAAGGTGGTCAGGTGTTCTTAGGAAGAGACTTCCATTCAGAACAAAACTACAGTGATGCAATTGCACATGACATCGATGTAGAAATGCAAACGATTATGAAAGAATGTTATGCTCGTGCAAAACAAATTCTTACTGAAAAACGTGATAAGCTTGATATTATCGCAAAAACGTTACTTGAAGTGGAAACGTTAGATGCAGAGCAAATTAATCATTTATATGATTATGGAGTTTTACCTGAGCGTAAAAAGTCCTCTGAAGATGTGAAAGTGAATATCACAATGAAAAAAGATGATGAGAACGCAGAAGATAAATAAGAAATGAAGGAGTGACAATAGTCACTCCTTTTTTCTATGCTGAGAAATTTGTGTACTTGTATATAAATTTGAAGCTTCTTTGCTTTAAAAATTGAAATAGTGAACGATCTTTTTGTAAAATGGTGAAGATGGAAAAACTGATTATATAGGTATGTATGATATGATGGCATTATCAGTTTTGTACATACTGCACAAATATAGATTAAATAAGATAAGTGGTGAGAATATGATTTTTGTATTGGATGTAGGGAATACAAATGCGGTGCTTGGTGTATTTGAAGATGGGAAACTTCGTCAGCATTGGCGCATGGAGACTGATCGTCATAAAACAGAAGATGAATATGGTATGTTAGTGAAACAGTTACTTGAACATGAAGGCCTTTCTTTTCAAGATGTGAAAGGAATTATTGTTTCTTCGGTTGTACCACCAATTATGTTTGCCTTAGAGCGTATGTGTGAGAAATATTTCAAAATTAAACCACTTGTAGTGGGACCAGGAATAAAAACAGGTTTAAATATTAAATATGAAAATCCGCGTGAGGTTGGAGCGGATCGTATTGTAAATGCTGTAGCTGGTATCCAATTATACGGAGGCCCGCTTATTATTGTCGATTTTGGAACAGCTACTACATATTGTTATATTAACGAAAATAAGCATTATATGGGCGGGGTAATTACACCAGGTATTATGATTTCGGCAGAAGCTTTATACAGTAGAGCGGCTAAACTTCCTCGTATTGAAATTACAAAACCAAGTAGTATTATTGGGAAAAATACAGTAAGTGCAATGCAAGCTGGCATTCTTTATGGGTATGTTGGACAAGTGGAAGGTATTGTGAGGCGTATGAAAGAAGAAGCTAAACAAGAACCGAAAGTTATTGCAACTGGAGGATTAGCAAAATTAATTGCAGAAGAATCTAATGTAATTGATGTTGTAGATCCGTTTTTAACATTAAAAGGCTTGCATATGCTATATGAACGTAATGCAAATTTACAGCATGAGAAGGGTGAATAAATAAGTATGAAAGATTATTTAGTAAAAGCGTTAGCGTTTGATGGAGAAGTTCGTGCGTATAGTGTACGTACAACAAATATGGTAAGTGAGGCGCAAAGACGTCATGATACATGGAGAACTGCTTCAGCAGCACTTGGGCGTTCGTTAACAGCTGGTGCAATGATGGGGGCTATGTTAAAAGGTGATCAGAAGCTGACGATTAAGGTGGAAGGAAATGGCCCACTTGGCCCAATCTTAGTGGATGCTCATGCGAATGGAGATGTGCGTGGATATGTAACGAATCCCCACGTTGATTTTGAAGCAACAGAGCAAGGGAAATTACGTGTATATCAAGCGGTAGGTACAGAAGGATTTTTAACGGTAATTAAAGATATCGGTATGCGTGAACCGTTTATCGGGCAGTCTCCAATTGTTTCGGGAGAATTAGGGGAAGATTTCACGTATTATTTTGCTGTTTCTGAGCAAACGCCTTCTTCTGTTGGTATTGGTGTCCTTGTAAATGGGGATGATAGCATACTTGCTGCAGGTGGATTTATCCTGCAAATTATGCCAGGAGCACAGGAAGAGACAATCTCCTTTATTGAAGAGCGTCTGCAAAAAATCCCACCTGTTTCAAAATTAATTGAACAAGGTCTTTCGCCAGAGGAATTATTATACGAAGTACTAGGAAAAGAAAAAGTGAAGGTATTAGAAACAATGGACGTTCAATTTAATTGTACATGTTCTCGTGAACGTATTGAGAGTGTATTAATTAGCCTCGGTAAAAAAGAATTAGAACAAGTTCGTGAGGAAGAAGATGAAACGGAAGTGCATTGTCATTTCTGTAATGAGCGATATAATTTCTCTAAAGAAGATATTACAAACTTGATTGAAAGCTTGTAAACAAAAGGGTTTTCTAGCAATTGCGAATCATCTAAATAAATTGACAAGTAAGAAAAATTCTGTCAAAATTAAAATGTAGATAAAACCAATAAAAATACTCGGTGTTAGGAGTGACAGGAATGCGAGTGGCACAATCAGTTTCAGAATTAATCGGGAAAACGCCGATCGTTAAGTTGAACCGCATCGTAGAGCAAGACAGTGCAGACATTTACTTAAAATTAGAATTCATGAACCCTGGAAGTAGCGTAAAAGATCGTATTGCATTATCTATGATCGAAGCTGCTGAAAAAAAGGGATTATTAAAAGAAGGCGATACAATTATTGAACCAACGAGTGGTAACACAGGAATTGGTTTAGCGATGGTAGCGGCTGCAAAGGGCTATAAGGCAATTTTAGTAATGCCGGAGACAATGAGTATTGAACGTCGTAACTTATTACGTGCTTATGGAGCTGAATTAGTATTAACTCCGGGTTCAGAAGGAATGGGCGGCGCAATTCGTAAGGCAACTGAATTAGCGAAAGAGCATGGTTACTTTATACCACAACAATTCCAAAACCCGGCGAATCCAGAAATTCACCGTTTGACGACAGGGCCAGAAATTGTTGAACAAATGGGTAATCAATTAGATGCATTTATCGCTGGTATCGGTACTGGTGGAACAATTACAGGTGCTGGTGAAGTGTTAAAAGAAATATATAAAGATATTAGAATTTACGCAGTAGAACCTGCAGATTCTCCGGTGTTATCTGGTGGGAAACCAGGTCCGCATAAGATTCAAGGTATTGGGGCTGGATTCGTTCCTGAAACATTGGATGTAGAAGTATATGATGAAATTATTCAAGTGAAGACAGAACAGGCATTTGAATATGCGAGAAGAGTGGCTCGTGAAGAAGGTATTTTAGTTGGTATTTCTTCAGGTGCTGTCATTTATGCCGCGACAGAAGTTGCGAAAAAGCTTGGTAAAGGGAAAAAGGTTCTTGTAATTATTCCAAGTAATGGTGAACGTTATTTAAGTACACCGCTTTATCAATTTGAATCATAATTAGTATGGCCAGAAAAAGCATTCCTGAAAAGGAATGCTTTTTCTTTTTTCGTTTGAAAATAGTGAATGACTAGAAAACTTCATGTAAAATAAGTAGTAGTAAAGTTAAAATATTTTCACTAGCTCTCAGGGACGAGTATGTCATATTAACCATCTGTAATTTGGGGTGATTAGTCTAAGGGAGTGGGATAAAAGAAGACGGGGTGTTGGTATGCAGCGAAGAAAATCTTTAGCGCTTTCTGTTCCATATCATTTAGATTTTTTTAAGCAATATAAGTTTCTTTCTCAGAATAAGAATCAACATATTTTGTTAGAAAGTGGACGTGGGGGTCGTTATAGTATTGCGGGGCTCGATCCGGTAGCGGTGATTCAGGGGAAAGATGAAACGTTACATATAAGTGAAAGCGGTAAGGAAACAATAGAGAAAGGCAATCCGTTAGATTTAATGCAAAGGTATATGGAACGATGGAGAACGAAGCATAATCCGGACTATCCGCCATTTCAAGGTGGTGCAATCGGATATTTTAGTTATGACTGTATCCGTTATATTGAAAAACTTCCTTCCCTTGCGGAGGATGATGTGGATATACCTGACATATTCTTTTTATTATTTGATGACGTGTTTGTGTATGATCAACAAGAGAATGTGTTGTGGATTATTACGCATTATATAGATGAACGTGAGGAAGCGGAAAGTCGTTTAAATGAATGGAAGAGCCTTTGGATGAAGGAAATTCCTGAAGTTAAAGTGCCATTTGAATGTCCTGAAAATAGAAATGAAGCGGTAGCTTTTACAGAAGAAGGATTTATGAAAGCTGTTCAGCGTATTCAAGAATATATTGGGGCTGGAGATGTGTTTCAAGTGAATTTGTCTACAAGACAAGAGAAAACATTACAAACACACCCACTGGAGATTTATACGAGTCTTCGTGAAATTAATCCATCACCATATATGGGATATTTAGAGCTTGGAGATTTTCAAATTGTTAGCGGTTCACCTGAATTGTTAATTAAAAAGCAAGGGAATGAAGTGAGTACCCGTCCGATTGCTGGTACACGTTCTCGTGGGAAAAACGAACAAGAAGATGAGAGTTTAGCGAAAGAGTTAATTGAAAATGAAAAGGAACGTGCAGAACACGTCATGCTTGTGGATTTAGAGCGTAATGATTTAGGGAGAGTTTGTAAGTATGGAACTGTAGAAGTAGATGAATTTATGGTCATTGAAAAATATTCGCATGTTATGCATATCGTTTCAAACGTTCGTGGTGAGGTTGAAACGGATAAGGATGCTTTCGATTTAGTAAGAGCTGTGTTTCCAGGTGGAACAATTACGGGGGCACCTAAAATACGTACGATGGAAATTATAGAGGAATTAGAACCGGTTCGCCGTGGAATTTATACAGGTTCAATTGGTTGGATTGGTTATTCAGGAGATATGGAATTAAATATTGTGATTCGTACGCTTCTTGCAAAAGATGGCCAAGCATATGTGCAGGCAGGGGCAGGAATTGTAATTGATTCAAATCCGAAATATGAGTATGAAGAATCGTTGAAAAAAGCAATCGCCTTATGGCGTGCGAAAGAAAGCAGCGAAGAAACGGTTAGGTGAGAGAAATGATATTGATGATTGATAATTATGATTCATTTACGTTTAATTTAGTGCAATTTCTTGGGGAACTTGGACAAGAGCTTATCGTCAAGCGCAATGATGAAATTACAATTTCAGATATTGAACAAATGAAACCTGACTTTCTTATGATTTCACCAGGTCCTTGTAGTCCGAATGAAGCTGGTATAAGTATGGGTGTCATTAAATATTTTGCAGGAAAGATTCCGATTTTTGGTGTGTGTCTAGGTCATCAATCGATTGCACAGGTGTTCGGAGGCGATGTTGTTCGTGCGGATCGTTTAATGCATGGAAAAACTTCTCTTATGTATCATGATGGAAACCTGATTTTTGCAGACATTCCAAATCCATTTACAGCAACGCGTTATCATTCTCTTATTGTAAAAAAAGAAACATTGCCAGAATGTTTAGAAGTGACATCTTGGACAGAAGAGGGAGAGATTATGGCGCTTCGTCATAAAACATTGCCAATTGAAGGAGTGCAGTTCCATCCGGAATCCATTATGACTTCACATGGGAAAGAGTTACTGCAGAACTTTATTCGTAGTTATAGCCCCAGTGTATCGTCATGTTAATTTATGTAAATGGTGCATATGTGGAAGCGAGTGAGGCGAAAATCTCCCCTTATGACCATGGGTATTTATATGGGCTGGGGGTTTTTGAGACATTTCGTATTTATAATGGCTATCCGTTTTTATTAGACGATCATTATGAGCGTTTAATGGATGCCCTTTCTGTATTGCAAATTGAGTGGAAGATGACGAAAGATGACGTACTTCGTATTTTGCAGGAATTACTCGTGCGAAATGGATTAGAACATGCGTATGTTCGTTTTAATGTTTCAGCTGGTATAGGTGAAATAGGCTTACAGACAGGGCTATATGAAGAGCCTTCCGTTATTGTATTTATAAAACCTTTGACGGTTCCGGGTAAAGCGGTAGAAAAGAAAGGCGTTATTTTGAATCAAAAACGAAATACGCCGGAAGGGACGTTTCGTTTAAAGTCTCATCACTATTTAAATAACATTTTAGGAAAACGTGAAATTGGAAATGTTGTGAATAAAGAAGGAATCTTCCTTACTGAAGCAGGTTATGTAGCGGAGGGGATTGTTTCGAATCTCTTTTTTGTGAAGGAGGGTGTTTTATACACGCCGTCGCTGGAAACAGGGATTTTAAATGGGATCACTCGCGCTTTTATTATAAGAATTGCTGAAGTATTAGATGTACGTGTAGAAGAAGGTTTGTTTACACAAAAGGAATTGCTTTCTGCCGATGAGGTGTTTGTAACAAATTCTATTCAAGAAATTGTCCCACTTAATCAGATTGAAGAAGTTAATTTTCCAGGTAAAGAAGGGAAGGTTACAAAGTCTTTCATGTGTGTGTATGAAATGCATAGAGAAAGTCTTTGGAGCCGAAATGAACTGCTAAGAGGAGATGTGTAGTGTGAAGTGGAATTATGATTTGCGCTGCGGCGAATATACATTGGACTTAAATAAAAAAACATTAATCATGGGGATTTTAAATGTTACACCAGATTCATTTTCAGATGGTGGAAACTACGATGAGGTGAACGCAGCTGTAAGTCATGCGAGAGAAATGGTGAGTAATGGAGCTGATATTATTGATATCGGTGGGGAATCAACTCGTCCTGGTTTCGCGAAAGTTTCGGTGGAGGAAGAATTAGGGCGTGTAATTCCGATGATTCAAGCGGTTTCGAAAGAAGTGAAAGTGCCTATTTCTATCGATACGTATAAAGCTGAAGTAGCCAAACAAGCAATTGAAGCGGGTGCTCATGTTATTAATGATGTATGGGGAGCAAAGGCGGAACCGAAAATTGCAGAAGTTGCGGCACATTATAATGTGCCGATAATTTTAATGCATAATCGCGATAACACAAATTACCGTAATCTTATGGCGGATATGATTGCGGATCTATATGAGAGTGTTAAAATTGCAAAAGGTGCAGGTGTACCTGATGAGAATATCGTTTTAGATCCGGGTATCGGTTTCGCGAAGACGCCAGAACAAAATTTAGAAGCGATGCGTAATCTAGAAAAATTACATGTGTTAGGGTATCCAGTCCTTCTTGCGACTTCGAGAAAATCGTTTATCGGTCATGTTTTAGATTTGCCGGTAGAGGAACGTGTAGAAGGCACAGGAGCATCGATTTGTCTTGGTATTGATAAAGGCTGTGAAATGATTCGTGTTCATGATGTGAAGGAAATGGCACGTATGGCAAAGATGATGGATGCAATGATTGGCAAGGGGGTAAAATGATTGGATAAAATTTATATTCATGATATGGAGTTTTATGGCTATCATGGCGTATTTCCAGAAGAGAATAAATTGGGGCAAAGATTTAAAGTGGATTTAACAGTGGAACTGGATTTAAAACAAGCGGGCGAAAGTGATAACTTAGAGTATTCGGTAAACTACGGAGAGCTCTTTGAACTTTGCAGACAAGTGGTAGAAGATCGAACATATAAGCTTGTAGAAAGTATTGCGGAAAATATAGCGGCGAATATATTGAATCAGTACGTAAGTATTTTGCGATGTACAGTAAAGGTTGTTAAACCGGATCCACCAATACCAGGGCACTATCGTGCTGTGGCGGTAGAAATTACGAGAGATCGACCATGAAAAATGTAGTATACGTTGCGTTAGGATCAAATATTGGTGATCGTTATGTTTATTTATTGCAAGCGATTGAGCTGTTAAATAAAAATCCTCATATTCAAGTGGAGGATGTCTCTTCTGTATATGAAACAGATCCAGTGGGATATACAGATCAAAATCGTTTTTTAAATTTAGTTATAAAAATTTCTACCAATTTACCGCCGCAAGAATTGTTGAAAGTAACGCAAAAGGTTGAGATAGATTTAGGAAGAAAAAGGGAAATTAGATGGGGCCCGCGAACCATTGACCTTGACGTTTTGCTCTATAATCAAGAAAATATTGAAGCAGAGAATCTTATTGTGCCGCATCCGCGGATGTTCGAAAGAGCTTTTGTTATCGTTCCGTTGTTAGAGATCAATCAAGATATAAAACAAAATATTTCACGTTCGCAAGTAGATGAAATGAAAAGGCGAGAGGGAGTAACGGTATGGAAGCAGAAAAATGGGGAAGACGCATTCGTGCTTTTCGGAAATTAAAAGGTTATACACAAGAAGGTTTTGCAAAGGAATTAGGGGTATCTGTATCTGTTTTAGGAGAAGTAGAGAGAGGGAATAGAACCCCTTCTCAAGATTTTGTAGTAGAAGTTGCTAAGACATTAAATATTTCAATAGATGAATTAATGCCAAAGTGAGGATAAAAGAAGGAGACAGTCGAGTGTTAAAGATTGCAAACATTGAGATGAAGAATCCAGTTGTACTAGCACCAATGGCGGGAGTGTGTAACTCTGCATTCCGTTTAACAGTAAAAGAATTTGGTGCAGGTTTAGTATGTGCTGAAATGGTAAGTGATAAGGCGATTTTATTTAATAACCAAAAAACATTAGATATGTTATATATCGATGAGAGAGAGAAGCCGCTAAGTTTACAAATTTTTGGCGGTGAGAAGGAAACGCTTGTTGGTGCTGCGAAATATGTAGATAAAAACACAACGGCGGATATTATCGATATCAATATGGGTTGCCCAGTTCCGAAAATTACGAAGTGTGATGCTGGTGCAAAGTGGTTATTAGATCCAGATAAAGTATATGAAATGGTAGCGGCCGTTGTAGATGCTGTTGAAAAACCAGTTACAGTTAAAATGCGTATTGGCTGGGATGAAGACCACATTTTCGCAATTGAAAATGCTAGAGCTGTGGAACGTGCAGGCGGTCAAGCGGTAGCGGTTCATGGACGTACACGTGTTCAAATGTATGAAGGGAAAGCGGATTGGGATATTATTAAACAGGTAAAACAATCTGTGAATATTCCTGTTATTGGAAATGGTGACGTAGAAACTCCTCAAGATGCGAAACGTATGCTTGATGAAGTAGGGGTAGATGGCGTTATGATTGGGCGTGCAGCTCTCGGGAACCCATGGATGATTTATCGTACAGTAAAATATTTAGAAACAGGGGAATTAATGCCGGAACCAACAGTGCGTGAGAAAATGGATGTATGTATGTTGCACTTAGATCGTCTTATTGACTTAAAGAATGAAGATATTGCAGTAAGAGAGATGAGAAAGCATGCAGCTTGGTATTTAAAAGGTGTTGGTGGTAATGCGAGAGTACGTAATGCAATTAATACTTGTAATACTCGTGAAGATCTTGCCTCTTTATTAGGTGCATTTATAGAAGAAGTAGAAACAAAACAAAAAACAATTCACGTTGGTTAAAAGGAGGAAAGAGAGAACGTTTGACATTCCTTCTCTCACTACCTATAATTACGTGAAAGAAAGAAGAACTGCCAGTATACTACTGGCAGTTTTTCTAGTTGAGTAGAAAATGATATACTGTATATATTGTAAAATTTAATAGAGCTGGAGTGATATCAATACCATGGATAACATGAACCACGAAGAATTAAATGACCAATTGCTTGTTCGTCGTGAGAAGTTACATAACTTACGTGAACAAGGGATCGATCCGTTTGGTAAACGTTTTGAACGTACGAATTCAACGAAAGAATTATTAAACTTGTATGGAGAGTTCTCTAAAGAAGAATTAGAAGAGAAAGGAATCTCTGTTTCTATTGCTGGCCGTATTATGACAAAGCGCGGTAAAGGGAAAGCAGGTTTTGCGCATATCCAAGATTTACACGGACAAGTTCAAATCTATGTTCGTAAAGATGCTGTTGGAGATGAGCAATATGAATTATTTAATACAGCTGACTTAGGTGATTTAGTAGGAATTGAAGGGAAAGTTTTCAAAACGAACGTAGGTGAGCTTTCAGTGAAAGCAACAGGATTTACGTTATTAACGAAAGCTCTTCGTCCACTTCCAGATAAATACCATGGGTTGAAAGATGTTGAACAACGTTACCGCCAACGTTACCTAGATTTAATTACGAGCATGGAGAGCCGTGAAACATTTGTTACTCGTAGTAAAATCATTCGTGAAATGAGAAGATACTTAGATGATAATGGCTACCTTGAAGTAGAAACACCAATGATGCACGCGATTGCGGGCGGTGCCTCTGCTCGCCCATTCATTACGCATCATAATGCGTTAGATATGGAATTATATATGCGTATTGCAATTGAGTTACACTTAAAACGCCTTATTGTAGGTGGCTTAGAGAAGGTATACGAAATCGGCCGTGTATTCCGTAATGAAGGTGTGTCAACACGTCATAATCCTGAATTTACAATGATCGAATTATATGAAGCATATGCTGACTATGAAGATATTATGAAACTAACAGAAAACATGATTGCTCATATCGCAAAGCAAGTACTAGGTACAACAACAATCCAGTACGGTGAGCAAGAAATTAATTTAGAGCCAGAATGGACACGTCTCCACATGGTAGATGCAATTAAACAATATTCTGGAGCAGATTTCTGGAGCCCGATGAGCGTGGAAGAAGCACGTACATTGGCGAAAGAACATGGTGTGGAAATTAAAGATACAATGGAAGTTGGTCATATTATCAATGAATTCTTCGAACAAAAAGTAGAAGAAAAGTTAATTCAACCTACATTTATCTATGGACACCCAGTGGAAATTTCTCCGCTTGCGAAAAAGAATGATGAAGATCCACGCTTTACAGATCGTTTCGAGTTATTCATTGTTGCTCGTGAGCATGCGAATGCATTTACGGAATTAAATGATCCAATCGATCAAAAAGAACGTTTTGAAGCGCAATTAAAAGAGCGTGAACAAGGTAATGATGAAGCGCATATGATGGACAATGATTATATTGAAGCACTTGAGTACGGCATGCCTCCTACAGGTGGACTTGGAATTGGTATTGATCGTCTTGTTATGCTATTAACAAATGCGCCATCTATTCGCGACGTGCTGTTATTCCCAGCGATGCGTCATAAGCAAGATTAATCCAAGCTTTGGAGATTTCTCCAAAGCTTTTCTTTTTGTCATATAGTGAAGTTAAAATGATTCATTTACTATATAGAAGAAAGGTGTCTTTATGTAGGAGGATCGATACTGTTTTTATACTTTTTGATTAGGTTAAAAATTTTATTAAAAAACTATTGCATTTTAATAAATGAACTGGTATATTTATATTCGTTGTCACGAAAGACAACAAAGAAAACAAACGAAAACAACTTTTAAGACAAAAAGTTGTTGACGAAAATATAACAAAATGTTATATTGATAAAGTCGCTTCGGCGGCAATGAGTTCTTTGAAAACTGAACGAAACAAACAACGTGAAACGTCAATTTTTATTTTAGATGCTAGACAAACTAACTTTATTGGAGAGTTTGATCCTGGCTCAGGATGAACGCTGGC
>Ga0207696_1001322_pt1 | contig 13691 bp, 15 predicted proteins | sample KBSS54metaG_FD_184403 | JGI IMG/M metagenome (GOLD analysis project Ga0207696, IMG submission 184403) | Switchgrass rhizosphere microbial communities from Kellogg Biological Station, Michigan, USA - KBS S5-4 metaG (SPAdes) (version 2) | ecosystem: Host-associated > Plants > Roots > Rhizosphere >...
TTTTTCCTCATTGTCTTTAGATCCACCATTAATTTTGTGGAGCCTTTCAAAAACAGCTCCAAGTTTGTCTGATTTTGTAGAAGCTGAATATTTTGCCATTCACATGTTGGCACAAGAGCATCATCAGTTATCCGGACATTTCGCTCGAGGTGCTGAAGACAAATTCGCAGGCATTTCACATCAACAATGCAATGCGGGCGTTCCAATTTTGACCGATGCACTCGCAACCTTGGTTTGCCGCAATGTAAATCAGTATGAAGGCGGAGATCACCTGATTTTTATTGGTCAAATTGAACAGTACCAACAACGCCAAGGTGAACCATTGGTATTCCACGCAGGAAAGTATCGGATTGCCGCAGAGCATCCAGAATTAGCACATTAATTCACCATAATCACGATCAATCTGGTCGTGATTTTTTTATAGGAAATAAGAAGATGAAAAGCACTTTAATTAAACATGGCTTTTTAGCAGGGACATTGTTGGGTTTGCCATTGGTTACACATGCCTATGATTTACCGACCGTAAACTTAGGTATGACCAGCTTTCTCGATGGCGGTTTACCCGCAGGACCCGGTTGGTATGCTCAAACCTATTTTCAAAATTACGATAGCAATAAACTGGTCGATGCCAATGGACAAAAATTAGGTTTGCCTAAAACAGATTTAAATTATCAAGTACTGGTTGAACAGATTAGTTATTTATCGAATGTCCGAGTAAAAGATAAAGCCAGTTTAGGCATGAATTTTTTAATTCCCTTTGTCAGCAAAATGGACATGGATGATGGTTTGAATAATGCTGCAATTAAAGCCCAAAGTGGCTTTGGGGACATTATGATCGGGCCTTTTATTCAGTTCGATCCAGTCATGGGTGTACAAGGGCCGAAGTTTGTGCATCGTTTTGAGTTTCAGGTGAATTTACCTACTGGCGAATACGATCAACAAAAAGATATTAACCCAAGTAATAACGCTGTTTCATTTGATCCTTATTGGGCTGCGACATATTGGTTTAACCCCAAATGGACAGCTTCAACTCGTATCCATTATCTCTATAATTTTAAAAATGATGACCCAAGCTATGCGTTTGCCGGAGCAAATGATATGCAGGCAGGACAAGCATTTCATGCAAACTTTGCAACGGAATATGCCATTACCGAACAGTTCCGTTTGGGGTTAAATGGCTATTGGCTAAAACAAATCACGGACACCGAAGTTGATGGTGAAAAAGTCAAAGGCCGACGTGAACAAGTCTGGGCGATTGGTCCAGGTGCGATGTATAGTTTTTCTAAAAATGATCATCTGGTTGCAAATGCTTATTTTGAGCAAGATGCTGAAAACCGACCAGAAGGAACACGACTACAAGTTCGCTATGTCCATCATTTCTAAGTCATAAATAAAGCCTTTTATATCAATAAATATAAAAGGCTTTTATCTATTTTAATTTAAGAAAAAATTGAAGTAATTAAGCCTGAGCCTTCACTTTGACCAGAGCGGCGAGTAGAAGAAGGTAATTCACCATAACGACGTTTATATTCTTGAGAAAAACGACCTAAATGGGTAAATCCCCATTTAAATGCGACATCTGTTACTGATAGATTTTCATTATGCATAAGCTCTAAATGAGCTTGTTCAAAACGTAATTCTTTTAGATAAGACATTGGGGTCGTCCCCAAATAATTTTTAAAACCAGTAAATAAGGTTCTTACACTCACGCCTGCATGTTCAGCCAAAATTTCGACATTAAGCGGTTCATGTAAATGTTCTTTAATATAGGCTTCTGTACGCTTCACGAAATAAGGAGAGACCGTTTTTTCTTTATAATGATCAACTCTATGTAATGCATTATTAGGTTGACCATAAATCAGTGCATTAAACAGGTTTGACTCAAATTGTTTAAAGGCTAAAGGATGATGGAGTGGATGTTGTTCGCATGCTAAAGCATCCATCAATGTTCTAACGAGTTGTAAAAAATAGGCTCCACTTTGGGTAGCAAAGTCTAATTTTGGGTCGAAAACGAGTAAATTGTTATCTGAATCGGCAATGTGCTGACGGCAATGATAAGTAAAATCATCCTTTGAAACTTTTAAAATGAGCTGCGGTGAGTTCGCGTGCCAGCGCATACGTAAAGATTGCTGAGGAGAAATAAGAGAGGCAACTTGAGAATAAGAAATAAACTTTTGTGAACCAAACTCGATTTCTGCGTAGCCTTGAGTTGGAATTTGAATTAGGTAAAAGTTATCAAGATGATCTGGTTCAATAATGACATCCGTACCATATTCCAAGCGGCTAATAGACAAGACACCTGTTTTAACATGGTGCATAGTTGCACTGAAATCACGCTTCTGTTGAGAGATTTTAAGATCATGCGGTTTAAAAATTTGCCCTACATTTCGGCAGGTTTCGCTTAAATCGTGATGATCAAACACCAAATTATGATCAGTAAAGATAGACTCATTTTGAAAATGACGTCCACTGAGTTCTGGGGAGTTGGCTTGGTTCATATTTATCCCTTTTGGCTCACTCCTGTATTTACTTGTATTGCAAGAGCTTTAAAACTTCGCTGCACAGCAAGTAAATACGGCACTTAAAAAAATTAAGTTACTCGCAAATTACAATGAGATATAAGCAAAATACAGACCAATTTAACCGCTAATTAATGTGATTTTCTCAAACTTTTACGTCGGATTTTGTCCATCAATTTAATACATTCGAGAAATAGAATAGGGGGATATAAAAGGTGCTATAAGTTAATCTCATCATGATCTTATTCCTTAAGATCTATCAAAATTTATAGCAAATCCGAGTGAGCTGGTCAATTTATTTTGTCGGAATTTATTATTTTATATTATTGATATATAATAGATTTCAATTTAAATGCAAAAATTCAATATACCCCTTGCAGAGTATATTGAATCATTTCAGGTTTCAGTGGTTTTTAAATTATTTGCACTTAAGCTATTTATATTTTCAACGTGATGTATTGCTCTGTAAAAACTTCTCGCTGTAGATCCGGTAGTTTTGCAGAGCTTGTTCATCTAACCAATTTTTTACGGCTTCAATCATTGGCGGTGGGCCACATAAATACATATCAAAAGCCTGTTCAGCCAGTTGATCTTTATTTAAATGCTCATGAATATAACCCGCTTTACCTTGCCAAGCCTCGGTTGCCTTAGTCACAATCGGGTGATAACTAAAGTTTGGAAGCTGTTCTGCATAGGTATGCAAACGCTGTTGTTCACACAAATCGGTTTCACTATTTACGCCGTAATACAACTGAACTGCAGGTGAGTTTGGTTGATCAACCAAGTTATCAAGCATTCCCAAGAAAGCTGATAATCCTGTTCCACCAGCAACAAAAACCAATGGTCGCTGTACTTCGCGTAAATAGAAACTACCAAGTGGCGCTTCAATAAGTAGGGTTTGTCCAACCTGACAACGATCACGCAAGTAATTGCTCATCACACCATCTGGCAAAAGACGAATTAAGAATTGCAATTGATTGGTTGCGTTTGGTCTGTTAGCAAATGAATAAGAGCGCCAATCTTCAGTATCTGGAATTTGCAAACGAGCATATTGACCCGGCAAAAACTGAAGCTGTTCAGCATGGCTGCTTGCATCAAGATGCAAAATTGCTGTTGTCTCAGAAACCAGCTCAACCGCGGTAACTTTGGTTTCAATTTTTAAGGTATCGCCAGCATTACAAATGGCAGAATCATGATCGAAATAAAAAGCTGCATCGGATTTCACACGCGTCTGGCAAGCTAACATTTTTCGCTCGGCCAAATCACGTTCACTTAATGCATCTTCATCAACATATTCTTGTTCATAAATGCCTGTTTCACACTGTCCCTGACAGGTACCACAAACACCTTCACGACAGTCTAACGGTAGGTTAATCCCTTGGCGAACTGCTGCATCAAGCAACAATTCGTCCTTATTTACCGAAATGAAAAAGGTTTTGCCATCGGCAAAGTTAAGTGCAACTGAATGTCCCATTTTCATTCCCCTTAAACGTGATAGAAGTCTAAAACGGAATCAATCTTGTCATTAAGCAAAATGCTGTGCTGACGACGAATGCGGAAACCATCTGCTGTTTGGCGTAAAAGATAAGTAGCGTGTCCGTAAAAACAGCCTTCTAAACCTTGACGGTTATACAGTGTTTGCCATGCAACTTTTGCTTCAATTAGACCATCATCCAGTGTTTTAACTCGAATGTTATTCATGCTGTGTAACGTACGTGGTAATGGCGTTGCCGAAGCTGCTTTTCCTGTACGAATACGGAATACACGGTCTTCGAGTCCAGTACGGTCTGCGTAATAAATATAAGACAAACCCTGATTCGGATCTTGAACATAGTTATGGTCATCAATCCATTGCGGAATATGATATTCACTATCTTCATCATAAAGTTCTAAATAGGCATCCCAGTCATAAGCATCACAAAGTTCTGCTTTTTTGTACAAAAACTGAGATACAGCAAAATATAGTTCTTGTGACATGGTTACACCTCATCCATTACGGCATTGTTTTCAAAAGTAATATCCTGCATTTTTAATGCTTTCTTGTTTAATCCGTCGAGCATTAGACGTTGCCAATGTCCATGCTGGTTTACATAGAGTCCTTCATGGGTAAACTCACGACCAGTAATGACAGGTTGAATGCCTAAATCTTGTGAGTTTTTAGTTGCGCCATATTCCCAAGACTGACAACCACGAGAAATATCGCTCCAGCGTTCAAGTCGTGCCTGAAAACCTTTTTGCTGTTCACGGAATTCAACTAAATCGTCTGGTGTACCAAGACCTGATACGTTAAAGAAATCTTCAAACTGGCGAATACGGTTACGGCGTGCTTCAGCAGATTCACCCTTAACCCCAATACATTGGCTGATGACCTCGGTTTTATTCCAAGCGACAGGGCGAACGATACGAAGTTGAGAACTAATCTGGTCCATAAAAAATAGGCTAGGGTACAAGTTCAAGTTTCTTAAACGATGCATTGCCCACTCAGCATATTTGTCGCCATATTTTTCGACTAAATAAGGCATAACCGTGCTGTAACCCGGACGAACTGTTGGATTCGGCATATCACTAAACAGCACACTATGACCATTTTTGAAGCTGAACCAGCCATCATCAGTCTCGGAATCACCCGCACCTAACTTGCTATAGTCAAGCGTATCAAGTTCAGCACCTTTTGATGCATTCACTTGTTGGCGATGTTGAACTGTAGAGACATAGTTATAGTGAACGGTACTTACATGGTACCCATCTAAGCCATTTTCGTTTTGTAGTTTCCAGTTACCTGCAAAGGTATAAGATGATTTGCCTTGAAGAACCTCAAGTTCGCCTGTTGGTGATTGATTTACCATTAAATCAAGGAACAGTTTTGCATCGCCCAAAAAGTCTTCTAGAGAATCTGTTGCTTGAGTATCAAGGCTTAAAAATACAAAACCACGATAGCTAGCAATACGGCCTTGCTTTAAGCCACGGCTTGATTTATCAAAATCTTCGCAATATTCACTCGGTGCTTTTACTTTGACCAAGCGGCCATCTGACTTGTAGCACCACGCATGGAATGGACAAGTAAAGGTTGACTGGTTGCCTTTTGCAACGCGTGTTAATGTCGCGCCGCGGTGCTCACAAGCATTGACCATGGCGTGTAATTCGCCTTTACCATCACGGCTTACAATAATCGGCTGACGACCAATTTGAACCGTGAGGAAATCATGATTGTTTGGAATTTCACTTTCGTGACATGCATAAATCCAAACCTTTTCAAAAATGAATTCCATTTCCAAATCAAACAGCTCAGGCTCGGTAAACATATTACGTGCAATACGAAACACGCCATCGTTAGGACGGAAGTCGATACATCCATCTACAAAATCATTCCATTGTTTTAAATTAGATGAGGTCATTTTCTCAATCCTATTCATTCAGCTTTTAACTGATTGAACCGCGATTAGACCTTTACCTCTATCCGTTTTTTCCAGATCTTTATCCACTTTGTGCAGTTTTGATTTTTTAATAAAATGATTTTCAAGGGAGTAATGAGGATTCTAAATTTGTATGGTGTCTTAACTTGTTAAACTTCCCTATAATCCTAAAGAGCATAAAGTGAAACCTTGTGAGTTAAACCTATGAAAGAACACAAATTAAAATTACAAATCAGAGTTCTTTCAGAGCGAAATATTGCATTTGGTCCTGGAAAGGCAGACTTACTTGAAGCAATTGAGAGAACTGGTTCGATCTCACAAGCTGCAAAATCTATGAATATGAGCTACCGCCGTGCATGGCAGTTGGTAGACACCATGAATCAGTGCTTTGAAACAGCTTTAGTTGAAACTCAAACGGGTGGAACACATGGTGGTGGGGCAGCGGTCACAGCTTTAGGCCAGAAAGTCTTACAATACTATCGCCAAATGGAAATAAACGCTCGACAAGCCTTAGAACATGATTATCAAATTATGAGTAGCTATTTAAAAAATTAAATTAAAAGACTTTGTAGTGACTGAATCTTTTTTAATTTGGTATAACTTTTGCTTAATAAAAAGTGCACGCTGAAAAAGCACTGCTGCAATTTTCAGTTACACAGACAATGGCGTCTATTCTGTACTATCGTAAAAGATGGTCGGGAATAGGCGTTTTTTATTGTGTATCAAAAAAAGTGGCTGGCATAAACGACGGATCTGTTTACGGATCTTTATGGTCATCGCTATGTGCTTCTTGGCATGGTGATGACCATAAAACTAATCAAGCTATTAACTGACACTGAAAGAAAATGGGTTTGAAAAATAGAGTATCTCGATAGATAAACTTTCAGCATATTGCACCAAAATGAAGTTTAAAATGAGAAATGCACCATCTACCTGCATTTAGGTCCTCTAATATTTAACTGATTTCTGCTTTTCATCATCTACGTATACCGCTATATTCTAGGATATATATCGCTGTATAAATCGATAAAAAAAGGAAAAACAATGGTAAGTCCTATACAGATAAAAAAAATCGTTATAGTCAGTTCAATCATAAGTCTTGGGTTATCAATCAGTCTCTCTGTAAAGGCTGAATCGGTTACTGTTTATGCAGCAGCAAGCTTGACCAACGCGATTAATGATTTAGAAAAAATTTACGAAAAACAGAATAAAGTAGAAGTTAAAACTTCGTATGCAGGTTCATCGACATTAGCTAAACAAATTGAAGCTGGGGCACCAGCCGATATCTTTATTTCAGCCGATACCCAGTGGATGGATTATCTACAAAATAAAAAATTAGTCGCAGCAAATGATCGTTTAAATTTATTAGGTAATCGATTGGTACTGATTACCCCGAAAGGACGATCATTAAAGGTTAAATTGGATAAAACTACCGATCCGAATAAAGCGTTTACAGGGAAGATTTGTACAGGGGATACCAAAAGTGTGCCTGTAGGCAAATATGCTAAACAAGCTTTTATCAATTTAGGTTGGTGGAGCCGTATTGAGCCAAAGTTAGTTGAAACAGAAGATGTTCGAGCAGCTCTAAACTTTGTGACGCGTGGTGAATGTCAGGTTGGGATTGTCTATGCAACCGATGCAGCCATTAGTAAAGATGTGAGTGTAGCTGGTGTATTTCCAGAAAATACGCATTCACCAATTATTTATCCTGTAGGGATGATTAAAAAGAATCCAAACTCAACAAAGTTCTATCAATTTTTACAAAGCAACCAAGCCAAAGCTGTCTTTAAAAAATATGGCTTTAGCGTGTTGGCTCCAGTCAAACCATGATTTTTTCTTTAACTCCAGAAGAGCTCAGCGTTCTGCAACTTTCTTGTAAGGTTGCAGCAAGTTGTCTTGTCGTAAGTATTATTCCTGCAATTTGTGTGGGATGGTTTTTGGCACGTAAAGAGTTCTGGGGTAAGTCATTCATTGAAACATTGGTGTTTTTACCTTTAGTGCTACCGCCAGTGGTTCCTGGTTATTTGCTATTACAGGTATTTGGGAGCCGCGGTATTATTGGGCAATATTTGGCACCACTCGGAATTGATTTTGCATTTAACTGGAAAGGCGCCGTTCTTGCTTCCGCAGTAATGGGTTTTCCGCTATTGGTTCAATCTATTCGATTAGCGATTGAACTGGTCGATCAGCGTTTAGAAATGGCAGCAAAAACACTAGGTGCCTCATCTTTAGGGGCATTTTTTCATGTCACTTTACCTCTTGCTAGCAGTGGTATTTTAATTGGTGCTATTTTATGTTTTTGCCGCAGTTTAGGTGAGTTTGGGGCCACCATTACTTTTGTTGGCAATATCTCTGATGAAACAAGAACCTTACCTCTGGCCATGTATAGCCTGATGCAACAACCCGATACTGAGACTGCGATTCAAAGGTTGATTGTCTTATCTTTAAGTTTGGCTTTTTTAGCGCTATGGTTTGCACAGTGGTTTCATCGCTATCAAAAAAAGCGCTTAGGGCGGTAGAGTTATGTTGATTGATTGCAGTTTTCAGCTACAAATGGGCCAATTTTTTATTGAACCCAATTTTCAGTCAGATGCTTCTGTTATTGGCTTATTTGGTGCCTCTGGTTCTGGTAAAACTTCAATATTACATGCCATTGCAGGATTAAACACACCACGTAGTGGACTCATTAAGATACAGGGCCAAACGTGGTTTGATTCAGATCAAAAAATTAATTTGAGCACACAAAAGCGGCATGTTGGATTGGTTTTTCAAGATGCTCAGCTTTTTCTTCATAAAACGGTAAAGCAAAACTTATTATTTGGTCTTAAACATCTTGCACACCAAGAACGTCACTTTGAAGCTGATTACATTATTGAATTATTAAAGTTAGAACACTTGCTAGAACGTATGCCAATCAAGCTCTCAGGTGGTGAAAAACAGCGCGTAGCACTGGGTCGAGCATTGTTATATTCGCCTAAGCTGTTATTACTTGATGAACCTTTATCAGCATTAGATGCCGCGCATAAAGCTGAAATTATTCCTTTTTTTCAAAAGGTAAAACAGGAAATAAAAATTCCGATGATTTATGTGAGTCATGATATTCAAGAAATTAAACAACTGACCGAAACAATGTGGATTTTATAATTTTTCATATTTCACACATTATTTCAGTCATCTTGATTTATGGTTGTTAGCTAGCCCATAAACTGCCCAGTGGAACAGCTTTCAAGCGATCTTGGGCTTGTTGATAAAAACGCCAGAAGGCGAAAGCAAAAATGATAGCCAAGAAATCAACCACCAAAATTTCTCCACCATGAACCCATAAACCACTTTGTGGAATTAGATAAGCCACAAGAGAGGTTAGGGGAATCGCAAATAACACCAAAACCAAGGTTAACAGCAGTTGAGGTAAAGCTTTTGCATAGCCAATGACAAAGGTATAAGCCAAGGTCAGTAGGAAAATTGCATAATAACCATACATAAAGAGGTGATTCATACTTTCAATATTGAATGCTGCAAAGAGCCAACGACTGACCAACATGGTGCCCACTACAGCTAAAACACACCCTAAGCACGCACCAATGGTTAAGTTCGCAAGGAACACTACATCTTTACGTTGAACAGGAACAGGGTCTTCAGCACGCTTTTGCTTACGTGCACGAGTTTCAACCCAAAGAATGTTGCCTGTATAAAATAAGAAAGCTCCGCCAATACCTAAAACAAAATAGATCCAACGTACGCCTGTGCCACCAAAACTCCCAAAATGTAGGCTAAACATTGCATTGATTAACTTATTACCAGCATCAGTCTGCGTATTAATGCCTTTATGATTAAAGTGCTCAACCGCGTAAGGGTTCATACGCATAAAGTCTTGATTCGCACCGCGTAACATCTGATCTGAACTATAGAGGGCAATTCGTGCATTGGCTTTTTCGGGTTTATCTAAGCCACTGAACTGGATATAGTCAACTGAATATTCAGGCGCAACTTTTTTGGCTTGAGCTAATATTTGCTGCACATCAATCTGTGTTTGTTTTGGTTGAATAAGCGCTGGGGGAGAACGCTGAAAAACAGGCTGTCCTTGGAGTGCAAGTTGTCCAATCGCATCATAAAAAAAGTCATGAAAAGCAAAGACAATCACGCTAATACTAATAATGATGTGGAAAGGTAGGCTGGTAATTCCGATTACGTTATGGGCATCTAACCAAAAGCGCTTTTTATTCTTACCAGGGCGAATGACAAAGTAATCTTTCACTAATGTTGGTAAAAGTATGATCACCCCTGAAAGTAAGGCAAGAAAATATAAAATCGAAACCACACCCATCACATAGAGACCCAATCCGTGATGGCCTGCCATGCCCGGTATGCCTGCGGTTTCATGTAGCTGTTCTATCAGCCAACCTGCTTTAGATAAGTTTTCTTGAGCAACGATTAACTGGCCTTTTTCATCTAAGCTTGCCATCCACGTGGTCTGAGCAGTATTAAAACCATCTCCACGCTCATGTTCACTCCACGTAATGGGCGCATAGTGAAATTCATTCGAAGATAAATTGAGTGTGAAATTCTTTTGCGCAGCAGGGTAGGCAGCCTGTACTTTCTGAATAAGCTCATTATATTGGTTGGGTGAGACTTTAGGTAAAACTTGCTGCGTTGGCGTAGCCCACTTACTAATATGGTGCTGAAACATGCTGAGGCCGCCAGCAAAAAAGCAGATAAAAAGCAAAATCCCTGCACATACACTGACCCAAGTATGCATGCTTTTTGCAAGTTTCATGATATCCGAACGTACTTTCATTGTTTAACCCCGAATTAGAAACACACAGCTATAAGCCAGTACGTTGGCAACAAATAAATAAACCATTGCTTGTCTTCCTGTCACAAAGAAATAGGTGCCAAACATAATTGGCATCCAAATCCAAGGAACACTCCACATGCCTAATTGAGCCAATAAATCCATGGCAATATAAGGCTGACCCAATAAAACAATCAGGTTGCCAAAAGCAATGGTAAGGCTTAACCCTAGAACACCACCAGCAAAGGTTTTACTCCACCAGTCTGGCTGAATAGGAGACTGAATTTTAGCTTTCATGAAACCAGTTTCCGTTTAAAAAGCGCCATAAAAGGAAGGAACGACCACGCAAAAATGATAAGCATGAACCAACAAAAAGCGGCAACAACTTTGGGTAAGCTGGCAAAGAGTGCAATTAATCCAATGATTAAAAACAACAGGCCTAAATACTTAAATAGAATGGGAAGATGTTGAGATAACAGGTTTTGGTTGCTATGACTACAATAGACACTGACCGCTCCCAACAGGGTCAAAAAAAGTCCTATAATTTTCATGATCAATATTTTTAAATAAATTAAGGGGAAAATTTATCCAATAGTATAAGTAAATAATAATTATTATCAAATGATAAATATAATTATTTATCGATGTGTTGCCGTGCGATAAGATAGGAGATAACTCGTTAAAAATTCTTTATTTGATGTCAAATTCTGTAAGTTATTATTTATATATTCCTGAGTCTCTTTGTGGGTTGATTTTCGAAATTTCTAAACCAATTTTATTTAAAATGCCGTTCTATTGTTATGGTTTAGACTTATCAAAAACACTGAATTTACATATAGATCAGCAATTAGAGCATCCCCAAAAAATTATTCAAGCCCATCCTAAACGCCAACATGAGTATTTATGTGGAAGGATATTGGCTCAAGCTGTTTTAAAACATCATTTAGATTTAGATCAGCCACTAACGTCTATGCGAGAGCATTTGCCTATCTGGCCAACTCATGTTTTGGGTAGTATTAGTCATTCACAAAATAAATTGATCGTTGCGCTATCTCACAATGCGATTTATTTGGGAATTGATATTGAGCACTGGGTAAGCTCTGAATTTGCCCAAGAGAGTGCACATCTTATTTTAACGCCTTCTGAAATTGAACTTTGGAAGATTAAAGCCTCTGAGTTTTTTGATTTTTCTCAATTTGTAAGCTTAATCTTTTCTGTTAAAGAAAGCTTATATAAAGCTGTATATCCTATTGCTAAACAATACATCGATTTTTTAGAAGCTTCTGTAGTCGATATTGATTTTGAAAACCAAAATTTACTTTTAGCTTTTGCACCGGAAATACGAAATCGCCATCAACTCTTAGAACATTATCAAGGCAGCTGGAAAGTGGAACAAGACTGTATTTTGACTTGGGTTTTTAAAGCGAATACATCTGCTTAAAAAAGAAGGCAACGAATTGCCTTCTTTTAAATTATGGCTTAATTTTCTTGTAACTTAGGATCTTGGAAGCCTGTTTCACGCATATCTTGAGAGTTGAATAGGAACATAAATCCTACCGCAAAACTTAATATACCGAAGAAGAGGATACTTCCTGATATTGGTAAAAACCGCGTTAAAAGTCCTAAAGTTGTTGTGGCAATCGAATCACCCAAAGCATCTTGTGCGAGCCAGATTGCATTAATACGCCCTAAATATTCATCAGGCGTATGTCCTTGCACAATGCTGTATTGAAGTAAGTTGGCAATCGACATCAAATATCCGAAAACACATAAAATTGGCAAAGTCACGATTAACCATGGTGAAAGCCCAATCATAATCATGCAGCTAAAGACGCCTAAACAGGTGTAGAGCATGACTAAGCCTGGTCGCAGTAATCGTGTTGTCCAGCCACTGAGTAAGGCACCTAAAGTCGAACCTAAAGGCACTGCTGAATACATAAGACCGAGCTCAAATGCACCGCCGTGAAAGATTTCATCTGCCATTTGCGGAAAAATAATGCGAATAGCACTGCTAAAGCTAAGCAATGTTCCAATTAAAATAGTACTACCGACCACTTTATTTTTAAAAACAAATTTAAACCCTTGAACTAATTGGCGAAGAGGACTCTCACCATTAGTTGCATGTTGTGGCTTAAGCGCAGGTAGCCCCATCAATAAGAACACGGTGAGTAAAGTACCCACCGTTGAGACCCAATACACGGTTGCAACGCCACTGAACGCAATTAAAATACCACCGATTGCTGGTGAAATAACGGTAGCAAGTCGTACGGATACCATACTAATTGCACGGGCTTGTACAATATTTTCACGTCCTACAATCACAGGCATAATCGCCATCATGGCGGTTACACCCAAAGCACCAAAGAAACCGTCCCATGCTGAGAGGAAATAAATAGCATAGAGCGAAGGTTGTTCAAACATGGCATTGATCGCAAGCCCCGCAAAGCCTAAACCACAAACGCTGCGTGCTAGTAAAATCAGCCATTTTCGATCTTTTCGATCTGACAGCAAACCGCCTAGCAGCAAACCAATAAACATGGCAACGCCTTCAAAGGCCATTGCAACAGCAACATTTAACGAACTACCAGTTAAGTCATAGACTTGTTTGGGAATGGCAACCACGAGCATGCCAATAGTTAGCAGTGACAACGTGCGTGCAATAAATACATGTCGAAAATGAGCATTACGTTTTAAAAGACTAAAATCGGTCAATATTGATTTAAAACTCATGGCATTTGCTCCTCTAAATCGCGCGCCTGACAAATCATGCGATTTAAAATTGGGCCAAGGGTTTCAAGCTGCTGCGGAGACAATAAATCGGTATGGTCTGCATCGCTTAGGCGAACGATATTGAGCTTTTTAACTAAAGGAGACCATTGTTGTTCTGGTTGGATATATGGAAGTAAATCTTTTTCAGCAACAACTAAATGTAGTTCACCTTCAAAATTCGGCATCTTATAAGGTTTT
>Ga0207696_1001323_pt1 | contig 13672 bp, 15 predicted proteins | sample KBSS54metaG_FD_184403 | JGI IMG/M metagenome (GOLD analysis project Ga0207696, IMG submission 184403) | Switchgrass rhizosphere microbial communities from Kellogg Biological Station, Michigan, USA - KBS S5-4 metaG (SPAdes) (version 2) | ecosystem: Host-associated > Plants > Roots > Rhizosphere >...
AAGAGGAAACGGTGCGAGTGAATGGCCCGTTGTCCTCCAACAGCGGCGAGATCGTGCTGGAGTGGGCCTTGAGCGGTGGCGGAATTCTGTTGCGCTCGATGTGGGACGTCAAACCGATGCTCGAGCAGGGCAGGCTGGTGCAGGTGCTGGACGGCTACACCCAGAGCGCCAACGTCTGGGCGGTCTATCCGACCCGGCTCAGCGAGTCGGCGAAATTGCGGGTGTGCGTGGAGTTTCTGGAAGAGTACTTCCGCGATTTGTCTGTGGAATGAAAACGGGCGGTTCAATGAACCGCCCGTTTTTTTTGCCATCAACCCAGCCAGGGATTGTCCGCCAGATGCCGCGCTTCAAAAGCGCGGATCTGCTCGGTGCGTTGCAGCGTGGTGCCGATGGCATCCAGCCCCAGCAGCAGCGATTGTTTGCGCAACTGATCGATCTCGAACTCGATCTGCGTGCCGTCTGCCAGCTCGAGGGTCTGCTGCGCCAGGTTCACGCTGATCCGCGCGGTCGCTGGAACGCTGATCGCCTCGGCCACACGCTTGAACTGCGCCTCGTCCAGTTGAATCGCCAACACGCCATTGCGCTGGCAGTTGTCGTAGAAAATCCCCGCGAACGTGGTGCCGATCAAGGCTCGGATCCCCACTTGCTTCAAGCCCCACACCGCGTGTTCGCGGCTGGAGCCGCAGCCGAAATTGGGGCCGGTCACCAGAAACGCCGCGTCCTTCCAGGCCGGTTGGTTGAGCACGAATTCCGGGTTGGGTTCGCCTGAAGCGAGAAAGCGCAGATCAAAGAATAGCCCGCGATCCAGCCCCTGGCGATCGATGCCCTTGAGAAACTGCTTGGGCATGATCACGTCGGTGTCGATGTTGGACGCGAGAAACGGCGCGGCACTGCCGCTGACGGTGTCGAAAGGTTGCATGGTTCAAGCCTCCAGCGCGACGGTGCGCACGTCAGTCAAATGGCCGGTTATGGCCGCCGCTGCGACCATCGCCGGGCTCATCAGGTGGGTGCGCGCACCGGCGCCCTGACGGCCTTCGAAGTTGCGATTGGTGCTGGACGCACAGCGATCACCCGGCGCGAGCACGTCGTCGTTCATCGCCAGGCACATCGAGCAACCCGATTGCCGCCATTCGAAACCCGCGTCGAGAAAGATCTGCGCCAGTCCTTCGTCCTCGGCCTGATTGCGCACCAACGTCGAGCCGGGAACGATCATCGCCCGCACATGGGCCGCCACACGCTTGCCGCGCACCACGCGGGCGACGTCGCGCAGATCTTCAATCCGCGCATTGGTGCAGGAGCCGATGAAGGCATGGCTGATCGTCACTTCGTTCAGCGGCATGCCGGGTGTCAGGCCCATGTAGTCGAGGGCGCGCTGCAGGCCCTGACGCAGGATCGGATCGGGCTGGGCGGCCGGGTCCGGCACGTGCCCTTTGATCGGCGCGGCCTGATCGGGGCTGGTGCCCCAGGTCACCATCGGCTCCAGCGCGGCGACATCGAGGATGACTTCGCGATCAAACACCGCGCCCTCGTCGCTGTGCAGGGTTTTCCAGCGCTCTATTGCCTGCTCCCAGACCTTGCCCTTGGGCGCACGCGGCTTGCGTTGCAGATAGGCGAAAACCTTGTCGTCCGGCGCCATGAACGCACCCCGGGCACCGGCCTCGACGGCCATGTTGCAGATGGTCATGCGCGCCTCGACGCTGAGGGCGCTGATGGCCGGGCCGGTGAATTCGATGGCGTAACCGGTGGCGCCGGACGCACCGATTTTTTCGATCAGCGCCATGATGATGTCCTTGGAGGTGACGCCTGCGCCGAGCTCACCGTTGACCGTCACCCTCAGGGTTTTCAGGCGTTTGTAGACCAGCGTCTGGGTTGCCAGCAGGTGCTCGATTTCCGAAGTGCCGATGCCGAAACCGAAGGCGCCCAGTGCGCCGTAAGTGGTGGTGTGGCTATCACCGGCCGCCACCACCATGCCCGGCAGAATGAAACCCTGTTCCGGCGCCACGACGTGTTCGATGCCCTGGCGTTTGTCCAGCACATCGAACAGCTCGATGCCGAAGTCGCGGCAGTTTTCTTCGAAGTACGACACCTGGCGCGCACCCCCGGCGTCGGGCATGGTCGCGATGCGTTTCGGTGCGGTGGGGTTCACATGATCGACCACCGCCAGCGTCGCCGCAGGCCGCCACACCGTGCGCCCGGCATCACGCAGGCCGCTGAAGGCTTGTGGACTGGTGTATTCGTTGGCGACCTGGCGGTCGATGTAAAGCAGCATGTGGCCCTGATCGTCGAGGGTGCAGACGGTGTGACTATCGATGTGCTTCTGATACAGCGTTCTCGGGCTGGGCATGGCTTGCGCTCTTTTCTGTCCGGGGCAAAAACAACATGAGGACAGAATATTGATCGCAGAAATGGCATCAAGAGCGCATTGGTGATGCCATAGGACACGAAGTGTGAATAGTTGCCCGCGTGTTACCTGAAGCTTTTCATCGATGGTTTTTCTCCTGCGCATTCTCTAAGGGGAATGAATGCTCGGGCCCCGGAAACTTCGACATTTGCACGTCGTCAATGAAGTTGCGAGCTGCTCCGAGCAATACGCCACGAAGGTCGGCGTATTGTTTGACGAATCTGGGCAGATGCCCGGTTCGCAACCCCGCCATGTCCTGCCAGACCAACACCTGTGCATCGCAACCCACGCCGGCGCCGATGCCAACCGTGGGGATGGAAACGGCGGCGCTGATTTGCGTCGCGACTTCGTCAGGCACCATTTCGATCAATAAAGCAAAGGCACCCGCTGCTTCGAAGGCGCGGGCGCTTTCGATCAGCCGTTGGGCATCATGCCCCCGTCCCTGAACACGATAGCCGCCGAGTTGATGTTCAGCCTGCGGTGTAAAACCGATGTGGGCCATCACGGGAATGCCTGATCCTGCGAGTTTTTCAACCTGCGGCAGCATTTCAACGCCGCCTTCGATCTTGACCGCGTGTGCACCTGCTTCTTTCATGAAACGCACGGCGGTATGGAAGCACTGCTCTGGCGACGCCTGATACGAGCCGAACGGGAGATCCGCAATCACCAACGGTCTGCGGGTTGTCCGGCTGACGGCACGCACCAGCGGAATCAGCTCGTCAACGGTCACTGGCAACGTTGATTCGTGGCCGAAAACGTTGTTCGAAGCCGAGTCGCCCACCAGCAAAACAGGAATTCCGGCCTCTTCAAAAATACTCGCGGCGTACATGTCGTAGGCCGTAAGCATTGCCCATTTCTGCCCAAGCGCCTTCATTCGCTGAAGATGGGGAATGCGGATGCGGGACTGCTGTTCCGGGCCCTGGTTATTGCTGTACAGCGAAGTTGTGTCACTCATGGTGGTTCCTTTGGCGAGCGCCAGGTTTCAGTTCGGGAGCTGTTCAGCCAACAGAATCGCGGCGATCAGAATCATGATTGCGCCCGACAGACGACTGACGAATCGCGCCGCCACCGGTCGTGCCTGTAATACGGAACGCGAGCCGAACCCCACCAGCAGATAAATCACTCCACAGCTGAACGCGTGCAAAAGCCCCAGCGCCATGATCTGCATCGGCACCGGCCATGCCGCCGTCGGGTCGGTGAATTGCGGCAGCAGTGCCAGGAACAACAGAAAAACCTTGGGATTGAGGCCGCTGACGCAGGCGCCCTTGAGCGTCCAGCGCGACCAGGATCCGGATGCCTGGCTCTCTGCCGCTTCGGGCGTGGAGGGGTGTCGCAACATGTTGATGCCCAGCCACAGCAGATAAAGGCTGCCGCCAATCGTCAGCACCGAGAGGGCGAGGGGATTGCTTGCCACCAGACCGCCGACGCCTGCCGCAACCACCAGCGTTGCGAGCAAGTGACCGATCAGCAAACCGGCCACGGCGGGCAGCACCACGCGACCGAACAGCCCCGCCGAGATGGCATAGGCCCAATCCGCGCCGGGGGTGATGACGAACAGAAAAGAAACCGCCCAGAAGGCGGCAAAAACACTCAGGGACATTTTGATCTCGCAAACAATCGGCTCAAGGCATGCAACGTTCACGAAAAAGAATAGAGATATCGGGCTAGAATCTTTTCTCAAACATTCCAGTCGATAGGGCTTTAAGTGGGAGAAAAATGCTGATGGACAGGATTGACCAGAAGATTCTTGCGGAGCTGCAAGCCGACGGTCGTCTTTCGATCACCGAGCTGGCCGATCGGGTCGGGCTCAGCCTGTCTCCCTGCCATCGTCGGGTTCGGGCGCTCGAAGAGAGCGGGGTGATCGTCGGTTATCGCGCGCAACTGGCCCCGGCAGCGCTGGGGCTGAATTTTTCGGCGATGGTGTTTGTGACGCTGCGCGAGGGCAATCGCCAGGCGGTGGAGGCTTTCGAAGACTCGGTGACGCAGATCCCGCAGGTCGTCGAGGCGCAGCGACTGTTCGGCGAACCCGATTATCTGCTGCACGTCGTTGCGCGGGATCTGCCGGCATTTCAGCAGCTTTACGACGAGCGCCTGTCCAGCCTGCCCAACGTCCAGCGACTGACGTCCACGCTGGTGATGAAACGGGTAATTCAGGATCGTTCGCTGCCACTTTGAAGCGCTCACCTGTCGGGAGGTCTACGCCTCTGGCAATCTGGCAATCACCTTGATCTCGAACTGAAAGCCATACAGCCACGTCACGCCGACCGCCGTAATCGTCGGATGCGGCGCCTCGCCCCAGAACTCCGGCACCACTTCCCAGATGGTTTCGAAGGTCGATTGCGGATCGACCATGAACACCGTCACGTCCACCACGTCATCGAAGCTGGCGCCGGCCGCGCCGAGAATCGCATTGAGGTTGGTGAAGGCCAGTCGCACCTGTTGCTTGAGATCCGGTTCCGGCGAGCCGTCCTCAAGGCTGCCGACCTGGCCTGAGACAAACAGAAAACCATTGGAACGAACTGCCGGGGAATAACGATTGCGCTCGTAGAGGGCATGGCGTCCGGGCGGGAAAACCACGTCGCGTTTTGGCTGGGCACGGGTCATGGGGTGTCTCCTTCAATGGGTTGAAAACCGGTGATGGAGCAACTTTATGGGCTTGCCTCGGCGCGATAAACGCGCAACCTTGGCGATCACTGTTTGCAAATCCCAAACAATCGAGCCGCTATCAGAGGTGGGATATGGACCGTTTTGACGCGATGCAAGCCTTCGCGCGGGTGGTGGAGGCCGGCAGTTACACCAAGGCCGCCGAAACTCTGCACATGAGCAAGACCACCGTGACCCAGCTCATTCAGCAACTGGAGGCCCGGCTGCGGGTCAAGTTGCTCAACCGCACCACGCGCAAGGTCAACGCCACGGCGGACGGCGCGGCCTATTACGAGCGGGTGATCAAGTTGCTGGCAGACATGGACGACGCCGAGACCAGTCTTCCCGGCGCCGTAGCCCAGCCCAAGGGGCGCTTGCGGATCGACGTACCCAGCCCACTGGCCAATCTGATTCTGGTGCCGGCGCTGCCCGAGTTTTACGCGCGCTACCCGGAGATCCAGATCGACATGGGCGTCAGTGACCGGATCGTCGACATCATCGATGAAAACGTTGACTGCGTGGTGCGTGGCGGCGAGCTGCGGGATCAGTCGCTGATGGCCCGGAAGGTGGCGGATCTTCAACTTGGCGTGTACGCCGCGCCAAGTTATCTGGCCCGCGCCGGGACCCCGATGCATCCCCGGGAGCTCGAAGACAGCCATCATCGGGTAGTCGGTTTCCTTTGGGCGCGCACCGGCAAACCGGTGCCGTACGCCCTGCACAATGAACACGAAGATTTGCAGATCAAGGGCCGCCATATGCTGGCGGTCGATGACGGCAATGCCTATTTGTCGGCGGGCCTCGCGGGGTTGGGCGTGTTGTGGCTGCCCAGGTACATGTCCAAAGCACACGAGGCGAGCGGTGATCTGGTGCCGCTGTTTGAAGACTGGCGCCTCGATCCCATGCCGCTCTACGTCGCCTACCCGCCGAACCGCCACATCAGTCGCAAGTTGCGAGTGTTCATCGACTGGATCGCCGAAGTGATGGCCCGCCACGCACCGGTCATGGATCGCTCAGGTTCGCCAGCAACCACTCGATAAAACTGCGGGCCATCGGATCGTTTTCACTGTCGCGGTGGGTCAGCAGCGCCCAGTTCGGGCCGCGAATGGTCTCGTCCACCAAGGGCTGCAACAGCCCGTCGGCCCGAGCCTTGCGGCTGAGCAACTGGCTGACCAGCGCGATGCCGAGCCCGCCGCAGGCTGCGTCCAGCAACAGGCCCGGATCGGAAAAGTTCAGGCCCTGATCCTGCTGGCCGACGTCGATTCCCGATTCCACCGCCCAATGGCTCCAGTCCATTTCCCGCTCGCCGTGCAGCGTTGTCCGCTGCGCGCTCGGCACATTTAACAAGCTCGGATGACACGCCGGATAGAGCCGATCTGCGTGCAGTACTTTGAAGCTGCATTCAGCTTGCGAACTGATGTCGTCGCGCACCGCCAGATCGATGGTCTGGGTCGCCATGTCCGGCACTTCATCGGTGCTGAAAATCCACAGATCCACATTCGGATGCTGACGACGGAAATCCCCCAGCCGCGGCAGTAACCAGTGCCGGGCAAACGCCGGCGTGGTGTTGAGCACCAGTTGATTGGGTTTCTGGTATTGCCCCAGCCGCCGAATTCCCACCGACAGTTGCTGCAGCATCGCCTGGGTGGTGCTGAGCAAATCGTGGCCGGCGTCGGTCAGGCTGACGCTGCGCCCGCTGCGGAAAAACAGAGGCTGTTCCAGATACGCCTCAAGGCTGCGGATCTGCTGGCTGATGGCCGATTGCGTGAGGCTCAGCTCCTCCGCGGCCTTGTGAAAACTGCCCAGCCTTGCGGCGGCTTCGAAGCCGCGCAACGAGCTGAGGGGTGGCCAGTGTTTCAGCATGATCGATAAGTTCCTCTAATCAGTTTTCCGCTAAATCCATCGTTTGTTTGCCCTTAAGGCCGCCATTAGCATGCACATCAACGCCGCCAAGGCTGTTTTCATTGAACACAATGGCTTAACTCAAAGGGCTTTTTACCATGCAGCAGAACAAAAATAACAACAGCGGTTGGATGATGCCGGCAGAGTGGGTGACGCACGCGGCGACCTGGATGGTCTGGCCACACAATCAGGCCCTGTGGGAATCGGGTTGGGGCGTCACCTTGCCGTTGGTGCAGGAAGATTTCGCCCGCGTCGCCAATGCGATCGCCCGGTTCGAGCCAGTGAAAATGGTCGTCGATCCGTCGGCCATCGCCCGTGCCAAAGCCTTGTGCGGACCGAACATCGAACTGATTCCACTGGCCGTCAACGACAGCTGGTGCCGCGACTCGGGCCCAAGCTTCGTCGTGCATCCGGAGCAAGGCCTGGCTGGCGTGAGCTGGCGCTTCAACGCCTGGGGCGGCAAGTCGGCCCATGATCTGGACGAAAGCCTGGCCCGCCGAGTGCTCAATCATTTGGGCGGCGAGTGCTTTGGAACGGCGCTGAGCAATGAAGGAGGCGCGATCCACGTTGACGGCGAGGGCACGTTGATCACCACCGAATCGGTTCTGCTCAATCCCAACCGCAACCCCGGCGTGAGCAAGGCCGAGATGGAAGAAATCTTCAGCCGCCTGCTCGGCGTGAAGAAAACCATCTGGCTGCCGGGCGATCCGGATTACGTCACCGGCGACATGACCGACGGCCACGTCGATGGCGTCTGCGCCTTCGCTCGCCCCGGTGTGCTGCTGGTGGATGCCACTCACGATCGCAGCTCGGTGTACGCCGAAGTCGTGCGGGAAAACCGTCGCGCACTGGAACTGGCCACCGACGCCCAGGGCCGCAAATTCGAGCTGATCGAGCTGTACGAAGCCACCGATGCGGTGGATACCGAAGCCGAAGTGTTCTGCGCCTCGTACACCAATTTCTACATCGCCAACGGCGCGATCATCATGCCGGCGTACGGCATCGAGGCCGACCATGTCGCGGCAGAAACCCTGGCCAAGGCGTTCCCGGGCCGCGAAGTAGTGCCGGTGCAGATCAATCACCTGGCCCATGGCGGCGGCGGTGTGCACTGCATCACCCAGCAACAGCCAGCCTGGCCGGTGGAGGGTTGATCGATGACGTTGCTGAAAGTCGCCACCACCCAGATGCCGTGCACCTGGGACCTGAAAAGCAACCTCGATCACGCGGAGCAGTTGGTGCGTGAAGCGGCCGCACAGGGCGCGCAGGTGATCCTGTTGCAGGAGCTGTTCGCCACGCCGTATTTCTGCATTGAGCAGAGCCACCACCATATGGCGCTGGCCGAGGAGTACCGCGACAGTCAGGTGCTGTCGCGTTTCGCCGCGCTGGCCCGTGAACTCGGCGTGGTGCTGCCGCTGAGCTGGTACGAGAAGGCCGGCAACGCCTACTTCAACTCCCTGAGCGTGGCCGATGCCGACGGGCGCCTGTTGGGCGTGTACCGCAAGACCCACATCCCCAACGCTATCGGCTATCAGGAGAAGGAGTATTTCAGCCCCGGCGACACCGGTTTCAAAGTCTGGGACACCGCGTTCGGCCGCCTCGGCGTGGGCATCTGCTGGGATCAGTGGTTCCCGGAAACCGCCCGTTGCCTGGCCTTGATGGGCGCTGAGGTGCTGCTGTTCCCGACCGCCATCGGCTCGGAACCGGGCTGCGCGGACCTGGACTCTCGCGATCACTGGCAGATGACCATGCGTGGCCACGCGGCTGCCAACCTGCTGCCGGTCATCGCTTCCAACCGTGTTGGCCGCGAAGTGGCGGGCACCGATGCGACGCTGCAAATGAATTTCTACGGCTCGTCGTTCATCTGCAACCACAAGGGAAAAATGCTCGCCGAAGCCGACCGCGCCAGCACCGGCGTATTGGTGCAAAGCCTGGATCTGGCAGCCATGCGTGAAGATCGCCTGAGCTGGGGCATCTACCGCGACCGCCGCCCGGAAATGTACGGCGCATTGTTGAGCCAGGACGGCCGCCACCTTAACGCCCGCTGGAATCCTCAAGGAGTCTGATATGCACACCTCACACAAGTGGTTGCTGGGCGCTCTGGGCCTGGCGCTGGCCGGTCTGATGCCGGCCGTACACGCCGAAGACAAGACCTTGCGGCTGTACAACTGGGCGGATTACTTCGCTGAAGACACGCTGAGCAAATTCACTGCTGAAACCGGGATCAAGGTGATCTACGACGTGATGGACGGCAGCGAAACCCTGGAAGCCAAGATGCTTTCCGGCGGCAGCGGCTACGACCTGATCTTCCCCGGCGACACTGTGGCCGAACGGCTGATGCGCGCCGGCAGCCTGTTGCCGCTGGATCCTTCGAAAGTCACGGCGATGAACGACATCGAGCCCGGCCTGCAAAAGCTGCGCAGCCATTACGAGCATTCGAACAAGGCCACCGTGCCGTACACCTGGGGCACCATCGGCCTGACCTATAACGCCGAGCAGATCAAGCAGCGTATGGCCGACGCGCCGGTCAACAGCCTCGACATGCTGTTCAAACCAGAGCTGGCGGCCAAATTTGCCGATTGCGGGATTTCGATGATCGACTCGCCGGACGAAGTGCTGGCGGTGGTGCTCAACTATCTGGGCCGCGACCCGCGCAGCGCCAGGCCTGCGGATCTGGCGGCGGCCAGTGATCTGCTGATGAAGCTGCGGCCGTATATCCGCAAGTTCCAGTCGCAACCGGTGACCGATCTGGTCAACGGCAACCTATGCCTGTCCCTCGGCTACAGCGGCGACATGACCCAGGCCCAGCGCACCTCGGACAGCGCCGGCAAGCAGACCCGCTTCCAGTACCGCGTGCCGCGCGAGGGCACCACGGTGTGGATGGACACCATGGCCATACCGGTCGATGCCAAACATCCGGAATACGCCTACGAATTCATCAACTTCGTGATGCGCCCGGAGAACATGGCCGCGATCAGCAATTTCACCGGTTACCCGACCTCCAACGCCAAGGCCCGGCCAAACGTGGATGAGGCGATGCGCAACAACCCGGACATCTACCTCGACGAAGCGACCTATGCTCGTTTGATACCGGGCAAGGATATTCCCCAGGCCGACATGCGCGCCCGCATGCGCACCTGGACCAAGTTCAAGACCGCCACTGCAAAGTGATTTTTCCGGGCCGCCCCGGCGGCCCCTTACACATCAGGAACGTACACATGCCGACTCGTCGCGAGTTCATCAAACAGGTTTCAGTCGCCGCCGGCGTAGGCGCTGCCGTCATGGGCCTCGGCCTGTCACCGGCGCGCTTGCTGGCGGCCAGCGAAGGTCGCTGGTTCATGCCCGACGAGGGCGACAAGCACGAACGCGCCTACATGGCCTTCGGCGCGCAGGACGCGATCTGGGAAGACTTCACCGAAGACGTCCAGGAAGCGCTGGGCCGGATCGCCCGCGCCATCGCCCGCTACGAACCGCTGACCATCTACTGCCGTAGCGGCGAACGCAGCCTCGCCGAAGAGATTTGCGGCACCTCCAACATCACCTACCAGATCGCCAACCTCGACGACATCTGGATGCGTGACATCAGCGCCAACTTCGTCATCGACGACAAGAACGGCCTGGGCGCCGTGGACTTCAACTTCAGCGGCTGGGGCAACAAGCAACAGCACTCGAAAGACGCGAAGATCGCCAAACGCGTGGCGGCCGATGCGCAGGCGACTTACCAGCGCAGCGAACTGGTGGGCGAGGGCGGCGGCATCGAAGTCGATGGCCACGGCACCGCGATCATGACCGAAAGCTGCTGGGTCAACGAAAACCGCAACCCCGGCTGGAGCAAGGCTGACGTCGAGGCTGAACTGAAAGCACGCCTCGGTTTGCGCAAGATCATCTGGCTGCCGGGCATCAAGGGCAAGGACATCACCGATGCCCACGTCGATTTCTACGCGCGCTTCGTCACGCCCGGCGTGGTGATCGCCAACCTCGACACCGACCCGCGCTCCTACGACAACAAGGTCACCCTGGCGCACCTGGAAATCCTGAAAAAGGCCACCGACGCCGACGGTCGCCCGTTGCAGATCCACACCGTGTCGCCACCGCTGAAACCGCGCAAGACCAAGTTCAACAAGGACAACGACGACTTCGCGGCCGGCTACATCAACTACTTCGTGATCAACGGCGCGGTGATCGCCCCGGAATTTGGCGACAAGGAGGCGGACAAGAAGGCCTTCGACCTGCTGAAAAAGCTCTATCCGAACCGCGACGTGGTGCAGATCAACATCGACGCCATCGCGGCCGGTGGTGGCGGGATTCACTGCGTGACCAGTCACCAGCCGGCGTAAGGCTCAGCTTCTGCGCACCGCCACGCATTTGATTTCCACCAGCAACCCCGGATGGGCCAGTTCGCTGACGCCGATGCAGGTCCAGGCGCAGAAGCCCTTGGGGAACACACGGTTTTTCACTTCGCGAAACACCGGCATGTGTTGGCTCATGTCGACGTGATAGGTGGTCATCTCCACCACATCGTCGAAGGTGCAGCCACCGGCCTTCAGCACTTCGTCGAGGTTTTCCCAGGCACGAATGAACTGTTGCTCGGGATCTTCGATGACTGTCAGATCAGCCGTCCGGCCCACCTGACCGGCGCAGTAAAGCGTGTCGCCGACCAGAACCGCCGGGGCGTAACCGGCGCGTTCGACGATGGTTTTCATGGAGTCGGGGATGATGATTTTGCGATCGGGCATCGTGTTTTCCTTCAGTGACGGATTTCAGCGACCGTGCGCCGCCGCTGCCAGCTGCTCGGTATCCACTCGCACAAATACCGAATCGCCCACCGCCGTCAGCACATCCCCGGCGTAGACCTCGCAGATCACCCGGGTCTTGCGCCCGACCTCACCGTCGACTCTGGCCTTCAGCGTCAGCGGCACGCCCATTGGCGTCGGCTTGATGAACTTGATGCCGAGGTTGCCGGTGACGCAGTTGATGCGCGGCAGGCTTTCGGCTTCGCGATTTTCCGCGCGGTAGTGGTAGGCCATTGCGGTCCAATTGGAATGGCAGTCCACCAGCATCGCGATCAAACCGCCGTAGACCAGCTCCGGCCAGCCGCAGTATTTGGCTTCTGGCACGTGCTCGGCCATGACGTGCACGCCGTCCTCGTGCCAGAAACTCTTGATGTGCAAACCGTGCGGGTTGCTGCTGCCGCAGCCAAAGCAGACGCCCTCGGGGGCGGCGGTGTCTTGCAGGGAGGTGTCGTGGGACATGCCGGGATCATCCTTAAACTGTTAGCCGAACCGGGCGGATTCTAACCCTGAATAAAGGACGCAGCTCGATCAATGCGATTGTTCGCTCAGGCGGTGCGGGACTGGGCGAGCTGGGGGGGCGTAGCTTTACGTCAGATCAACAACCCCAGCGTATCGCGGCGCACTAGGTGCGCTGCGCCAGGTTGCGTTGAAACTCTTCGAAGCTGCAGGGCAGCGTCGTGGCTTTGCGTTTTTTCGACTTGTCGCGCTCGTCCGGCAGTTGATCGCTCAGTTCCCAGACCTCGAGCATCTTGGCGTATTCGAAGGCGTGGCGCGGGTCGATCTGAATCCACTGCTGGAATGCCTGGCGTTCGTCGGGCGTGCAGGTTTCGTCTTGCAGGCGCAGGCACCAGTGCGCCGCTTGCGTCAGGATTTCATCATCTGCGTCGTTCATTGACGGGTTCCAGAAGGGGCGAAGACTGCAGTTTACGTGGGTGCTTGCAAAAAAAACGTCAAAGCACGGAACGGATTTAGTCGGCAACCACGGACAGAACGCGCGTGTGCCGGACAGATCGCGCCGCCATTTACGTTTTTCGAAGAATTGCCATATTCAGTCACATTTCATTGTAGATAGTGGGCAGCCCAACCGGTTCCCAATGAGGCTGCATCGTGTTTCCACGTCTTCTGTGTTCGCTGTCCGTATTGAGTCTGTCCATCGCCGCCCACGCGGCCGACCTTGATACCCCGCGCCTGAAAGGCATCGACAACTTCCGCGATATTGCCGGTATCACCACCGCTTACTCCACGACCCATGACGGCACCATGCGCGCCGGTGTGTTCTACCGCTCCAACGCGCTGACGCCAACAGCGTCGGATCTGGCGACCCTCAACGGTCTGGGGATCAAGGCCGTTTACGACCTGCGCACCCCCAGCGAAATCGCGGCCACGCCGGACACGATGATCAGTGGGGCGACCTATCAGAACATCGACATCATCGGCGCCACCACGTCGGGGGCGAACATCACCACCGTCTCGTTCAAAAGCGCTGCCGATGCAACTGCGATGATGCAGGAAACCAACCGCGCGTTCGTCAGCGACGCCGGCATGCGCGGGCAGTTGGGCGTGCTGTTCAACGAACTGGCTGGTGTCGACGGCGCCGCGCTGTTCCATTGCACCGCCGGCAAGGACCGCACCGGCTGGACCGCCGCCGTGCTGCAAAGCATCGCCGGGGTCGACAACGCGACAATCATGAGCAACTACCTGGCGACCAACGACTACACCGCCGACCGCGTGGCCAAGACTTTGGCGATGATGCCGCCAAGCATGGCCGCGATCTACGCGCCGCTGCTGGGGGTCGAGGCCAGTTATCTGCAAGCGGGCCTGGATCAGGTGACCGCGCAATACGGCAGCATGGACAACTACCTCAAGCAGGGGCTGGGTCTGTCCCAGGAAACCATCTATGTACTGCGCGGCAAAATGGTCGAGTACAACAGCCTGCCCG
>Ga0207696_1001325_pt1 | contig 13667 bp, 20 predicted proteins | sample KBSS54metaG_FD_184403 | JGI IMG/M metagenome (GOLD analysis project Ga0207696, IMG submission 184403) | Switchgrass rhizosphere microbial communities from Kellogg Biological Station, Michigan, USA - KBS S5-4 metaG (SPAdes) (version 2) | ecosystem: Host-associated > Plants > Roots > Rhizosphere >...
GGGAATGTCGTAGAATCATCTAATTTGTCTCGAGGTGAAAAAAATATCCTCATTTTACTCGTTTTAGCATTTCTTTCTCATGATGAAAAAAAGGTTTTCATTTTAGATGAGCCAGATCTAACTCTCCATATGGAATGGCAAAAGAAAATTATAGTGAGATTGCTTGAGTTGGCACCTCAATCTCAATTTATAATTGCAACACACTCGCCTGCTTTATTCATGAATGATGTTGATTTTGATGTTATCAATATAATGGATGTTACAAATTATGAGTGATGGTAAAGTAACTCTCACAAGCGAATACTTGGAGGCATCAAATCGTCTTTATCCCTCAACGAGCAAAAGAAATATCCAAGTATTTGTAGAGGGCGACCCTGATGTGCGTTTCTGGGCTCCTTTGTTCAATAGATACAATGATAAATATAATATTAACATTAATAGGGCTTTTGAAGTTCCTGCTACTGATGGTAAGGCCGCTAATGGATGCTCACGAATAGCCAACTTAATTAACACAGGGCAATTAAAATTAGGTAAAAACTTGATAGTCTGCTTAGATAGTGACTATCGCTTCATCTTGAATGATTATAAAGATGGTTATGAATTTGTTCCTAACAACGAATATGTTCTTGAAACAGGGGTTTGTGCGAAGGAAAATGTGATATCAGCACCTGAAGGTTTGAAGGAAATAGTGCAAAAATCAGTTAGTCTTACAACGTGGTTTCCTAACCTCGATTTTAGATTATTATTTAAATCTCTTTCTCGTTCTTTATTTATTTTGCAGTCACTGCAGCTTTATTACATTAGAAATGACATTGGTAAAGTCAAGGCGGTAAATCAAAAATTAATTAACGAGTTGACTTTGTTGCAAGAGAAAATTCACGAGCTAAATTACACTGAATATGAATATAAACACTTCAGTAAAATCTTAAGGGAATTGAAAAAAGAAAGTTTAATATTCTTTAAATCAAACCTTAAAAAGTCGGAACGAAAAGATTTTAGTAGGTTTTTGATAGAGATACACTCCAGGATGGAAGGTTATGATAATGCAATATATTTTGTCAGAGGGCATGATTTTAATGATTTTGTATTAAAAGAACTGATAGGTCGCGGCAGTTATCTTTTGCTGGAACAAGAAAAGCAAAGACGGATTGCAATGCAAGATAAGGAGGGCGTAGCTCAGTTATATAAAGAGGCAATAAGTGCAATGAGTCTCGTTCAATGTCGAGAAGACTATTCTTTTTGTAGGCACTTTAAGAATGCTTTAGTGAAAGCAGACGCTATTCTTGCTGCATAATGTTGTGTTGTGAATTTAGATGTTGTTAATTAATCGTATGTTATGCTCAAATCTCATTGTGTAGAGGCGAGCATTTTTTTACTTTCCCTAAATGATGTGTAATTAATGTTGGGGTTCCTTACTCACCCTTTCGTTCTCTTTAAATCGCGCCGGTGTAAATACATATTATCAATGCTATGTCTGATAATTTCTCTCATCAATTAAACACTGATAAGTTTATTGCGCGCCTTTCGCTATCTCAATGAATTATCCTGTGCAGGCATAATATTCATTAATGCTAAACATCCAAAAGAACTAATGTAATTGATGTTTAAACATCCGAATCTAATCATTTTGAATGAATACTTTAACAACGGGTTGTATCGTAATATAAAACCACTTTAAGGCACTTATTCATGGGGGGTAGCGAGGTGATTATATTCTGATGTGGAAAACAGGTCCATTTGATTAGGATTTTTTCAATCACTTAGTTTGTATGTTCTGTATTCTTACAATTTACAAGTTTACGTACGGTGTCAAAAATCCAAAATTATAGATGCAGAATTCTGAGTAATGTTCATTGTAGGCTTGTAGGATGCTCAAATCGTAAAATAACCGAGGTTGGCTATAAATAATGTATGTTAAAACTGTTGATTGCATTTCATGCAAAAAAATTCAAATCTTATTTGAATCTTATGTCTATGATGATTTTTGTAAGGGTTTTTTCATGTGCATACTTAAGATAAATGAACAGTTGCTGTTTGTATATACAGAGTTTTATTGTATGGTTTAGACGCTAAAGTTTAAAATGAATTTTTCTTCCGGCGAACCTATTACGAAATTTGCACCATTTGTTATTTTGGAACTGTAGAGTGTTGATTTCTCCCTGCCGGGAGAGGGTGTTTGTGGATAGCAAGTGAGGAGGTTGAAGTGAAAGAAAAACAGGAGCAGGATGACTGGTACGACATTATCAGGCGTTCAGACGGCAAGCTTGTTGGTTCAATGCCGCTTGAGGGCCGATGTCTCGTTTACACCAGGAATGGGATGGCATCGTACCGCTCGCAGCTGAAGGATGAAGGGATTTTCAATCTGTCGACCGGAACACGCTTTCTTCGCCGCCTTGGCTACCGCCTCGCTAAACCCTCTGATATTATGATATCAGCGGACTGAACACCCGTTGACCTGATGCGCCACAGAGATCAACATGGCGCAGTTACAACTCATTAAGCACTACACAGGCATTCTGATCCCGGCGACTCCCGAGACCAGTGATATTCTGCAATCAAAAATTAAGCTCGGCGACGTTCTGGTTGCTGAGTTCAAGCGGGTCTGTAACCCATCATTCCATCGGCGCTTCTTCGCACTCCTTAACCTTGGCTTTGAATACTGGGAACCAACCGGCGGAGCTATCTCCAGTAATGAGCGCAAGCTGGTTAACGGCTACGCTAAATTCCTCGCATCCTTTGCCGGGAATGAAAGCGCGCTGATCGATGCTGCTGAGCAATATCTGGAACAGGTCGCCAATCGCCGCGTCACTATCGGCATTAGCCTCTGCAAATCTTTCGATGCTTACCGGTCCTGGGTGATCGTCGAGGCAGGGCACTTCGACGCCATCCAACTGCCCGATGGCACTCTTCGAAAACACCCTCGCAGTATTTCTTTTACCAACATGGACGAGCATGAGTTCCAACAGCTGTATAAAGCTGCGCTCGATGTCCTATGGCGCTGGATTCTGTCTCGTTCATTCCGCAATTGTGACGAGGCCGAAAATGTCGCCGCTCAGCTGCTTGGCTTCGCGGGGTGATGGGGATGAAATTCACGTGGTTCCATCATACCCAGTGCAGTACAGAGCAAGCAGATGAACTGCTGGCTCAATACCAGCGCCGCGGAGTACGCGTCGAACGCAGCCTCAACCCTGATTACGTCACCTGGACTGTCAGCGTCCGGTTGCAGGAAAGCAAAAATCCACCGCGCGCCGATCGTCGGTGGCGAAACCGGATGTGGGGGTGAACGTGAAGACATATCAAATCACGTTACCTTGGCCGCCGAGCAACAATCGCTATTACCGACACAACCGAGGGCGGACGCATATTAGCGCCGACGGCATCGCCTATCGGAACGCCGTGGCCATGATTGTTCGCAAAAGTCTGCTGAATATCCGCACGGCCGCACCGCTCAAAATGCGTATTGAATGCCACATGCCTGACCGCCGGCGCCGCGATCTGGATAACCTGCAGAAAGCTGCATTCGACGCTTTAACCAAGGCGGGTTTCTGGATGGATGATTGCCAGGTTATCGATTATCGCGTTGTGAAAATGCCGATCGTGAAAGGTGGCTGTCTCGAACTGACTATTACAGAACTGGAGGCCCCATGAGTCCAGAGCTGGTCGAATTATTCCGCATACGTTGGCAGCGTCTCCGCGTTTATCGGCGCCCCGGTTCGGTGCTGGTGGACTATCGCATCCTTCGTAACTTTATTCGCATATACCAGATGGCAGGAGCTGCAGTATGAATCTCGAAAACACTGTGAAGTATCACTTCGCAAAATCTACGCTGATTGGCGACTCACCGCGCGCAACTGCCTCGGACTCGTTAACAGGTACGGATATCATGGCTGCCATGGGTATGACCCAGGAACGGGCCGCATTGGGCTACAGTGCCTTTCTCGGGAAGATGGGTATCAGCAACAATGACCGGGAGAGGGCGATTGAGTTGCTGGCCCAGTACGCGCTGACCAAGTGCGATCGGGTTGCGGCATTACGGAAGCTCGATGCAAAGATTAAACCACTAGTGATGCACCAGCTGGCCATCTTCGCGTTCGAAGACTATTCCCGCAGCGCTGCCAGCGTGAAGCAGTGTGATGGCTGCAATGGGGAAGGGTTTATTGACGCTGAGGTTTTCAGCATGAAGTCTCACACTCCGGCAAAAGAGAAGAAGTTCGTGAAGATGTCTTTGCACATGGGCGCAGAGGATATTCATCCTTCTGAGTATGAGGTACGGAGGCAGGTTAGGGAGGTTGCACGCGTTCTCTGCCCTCAGTGTAAGGGGAAGAAGGTTGTTAGTTGTGCCTGTAGAGATTGTCATGGACGCGGGAAAGCCATTAATCAGGCTCTTACTGAACAGCAGGGCGTTCCGGTTCTGGCTAATTGCAAGCGCTGCAGTGGGCGCGGCTATGAGCGAATCCCTTCGACTGAGGCGTATGCAGCTGTTTGCCAGATAACTGATGCCATCACGCTAGATACCTGGAAGAAGTCCGTTAAGCCATTCTACGATCAGCTCATCTCCAAGTTTGATATCGAAGAAGCGTGGGCTGATGAGCAGCTGAAGCAGATAACAAAATAGGGCGTTATTTTATCGTGAGCTATTTACTTTTCCCGAATCTGTGGTAATTTTGCTCTAACGATGGGTTATTGCCTTCGTTTAAAGCCCTGCGGTTAACCCCGTGGGGCTTTTGCTTAAATGAAGCCTCGGCATCCCGCCGGGGTTTTTTCTTTTTAGGATCAGAGGCACAGGGGTTGTGCGTACGGCTGTTAACTGAATGGTCGAAGGTTCGATTCCTTTTCCTGGCACCACTTTGCCCGTAGCTCAGATGAAAGACCAACCGCCTTCAAAGCAGTTAGTCGCTAGTTCAAACCCAGCTATGCGAGCAAGTTTAAAATTCACATCGAGGTATCAAACCTAGCTGTCAATTTGATATCTTCCTTACAGGAAGATGTTAAATGGATGAATGGTAATGAGATTTCCGACAAGGTTAGATCTGATTTTATTCAGTTTTGCAGTCATTTGGGTAATTTGGTGCGCATGGGCGGACAAAATCACTCATGACACTTACCTTTTTGATGTGGTGCTTTATAAGTCATTAATTGCTGGGCCTTCCTTCCTGATAGCAATGTTCGTTGCTTGGCGTGTGTACCGAAGCAATAAGAACGCAGCAGGTTTGGTTAAAAGGCTTTTCGGCGTTTGCCTTACCGTTATGCTGTGCCTGTCCTTCACTTTTTGGAACGTTCCAGAATTAATAATGATCTCATCAGCTAATAAGTATGTAAGTGACAATTACAGATTCAAGATGAGGTACCCCATACAATCTGGAGGAAAAACCAGATCATGTAAGGCTCGTGTTATTTACTATGACATATATCTTAAGCGTGAAATCGCGTTCTGCCACTGGGATGAGGCTCCATCTTTTTTCTATAAGGATTATATTCGAGTAGATAAACTGATTTCAGGTATGGGCGGGCAAATTCTTCACCACGAAGCTGTTAATTAAGTAAATCGCATTCAAATTCAAGAGGTCGCCTTATGGCGGCCTTTTCTTTTTCCAGGCCACAGGAACCATTCTCAATACGCCTACCTGTTAAATCGTCCAGAGGACCTGACCCCTTTCAAACAAATAGCACCCGCTAACTACGCGAGGTGAGAGCATGAATCGCATGGACAAAATAACCACAGGTGCTGCATATGGCGCTTCAGCTGGCACCATCCTCAACGGCATGCTGAATGCCTACAGCCCCGAGCAATGGAACGCTATAGGCGTGCTGGTGGGCATCATTGTTGCCGTTCTGACATACCTGACAAATCTTTATTTCAAAATCCGCGAAGACAACCGCCGCCGCAGGAGCCGACATGAACCCGACACTCAGAAATAAGCTGGTGGGTGCTATTGTTGGCGGATCCGGAGCAATCTCCATTGCTGCAGTAATGCTGGGCAATGCTGATGGGCTGGAAGGGCGTCGCTATTACCCTTACCAAGATGTCGTTGGCGTCTGGACTGTTTGCGATGGGCACACCGGCTCTGACGTTCGCCGTGGTCACCGCTACACCGATAACGAATGTGACGCTTTGCTGCAATTCGACCTGCGTAAGGTTGCTGCAGCCATCGACCCGCTGATTAAGGTTCATATTCCCGAAACCACTCGGGCCGCACTTTACTCTTTCACCTATAACGTGGGAACTGGAGCTTTTAGCAGATCGACGCTGCTGAAGAAGCTGAACGCCGGAGATGTGCCGGGAGCCTGCAAAGAACTGCAGCGCTGGACGTATGCCGGTAGCAAGCAGTGGAAGGGGCTGATCACCCGACGCGAGATTGAGCGCGAAGTCTGCGAGTGGGGCCAGAAATGAGCCGATTAACCGCAATCATCTGCGCTGTCGTTATCTGCCTGCTGGTTTCTATGGCCTGGGCGATTAACCACTACCGCGACAAAGCCATCACCTACAAAGACCAGCGCGATAAAGCGACGATCCGTGCAGAAACATGGGAGGCGATCACCAGCAACGTGATCACCACGATGAACCTCATTCGCGACATCTCACAGGCTACCCAGAATGCAAAGAACGAACTGTCTCAAAAGGGCGAGACGCGCATTGTCTACATCAGGCAGGCGCTTGAAGGTGATCCGTGCGCTAACCAGCTTGTTTCTTCTGAAGCTACTGACAGCCTGCGGGAATACGCAGACAGTTTACGTGCCAGCTCCAGTGGTGCCGATAAGCGCTGATCTGACTGCAGACACGCCGATCCCCGGACTGGTGGTTCCGTTCACGTGGCAGGCAAGTCTGGATTTAAACGCTCAGCTCTATACGGCGCTTGGGCAGTGCAATCTGGATAAGGCGGCGATCAGGAAAATTGAAGAAGCGAGAAAAAAATAAATTGAATTCGAGAAATGAAAGTAGTAAAAGTCAGTCATGCTGTGAGCAGTCCAGCTGAAGAGAAATTATTAAGTGTCAACAAAATTCCGAGCCTCGGCAACTGCCGGGGCTTTTTTGTATCCGCATTTCACCGCGCACCGCAGCGCATTCAAAACACGTCGAACCATACCCTTTGAAATGAGCCTTTGAGGAAGTCAGTTAGTGCTGGCGAGCCTCGACGGGCTGATTTCCTATGCGGCAAAGGTTCATCTCAAAGAAAGGTAACCGCAATGAAATATCCAACCGTATCAGTCAACGGTGTTTCTGTTCGTCTTGATGATGAAGGTCGATACAATCTTAATGATCTTCATGCCGCTGCAGTTGCAAACGGTGAGGCCACAGAAAACCAAAGGCCAAGCCAGTTTATGCGTAGCCGGCAGGTTCGTAATTTTGTCGATACTTTGACCAGAGTGCAAAAATGCACGGCGGTACAAACCATCAATGGCGGCCTTAATCACGGTGTTTGGGCTTTGGAATTAGTAGCAATACGATATGCAGCCTGGCTTAGTGCTGAATTCGAGATCAGGGTTTACCAGACTTTTCAGTCTTTGGTGAGAAAGGGATTTGATGCCATGTCCCGCCTGAACAAAATCGACCACGTAATCAATACGGAAACAAAAGCAATAAGCCAGTGCGCCAGCCAGATGGCGAAGTGGGGAGTGGGTGGCAGGAAACAACTGCTCCACGCTGCCAGAAACCGAATGATAGATGAGGTTCAACTCTATCTTCCCGGGTTTGGAAGTAAAGCAACTGTATAAAGGCTGCCATTGAGCGGCCTTTTTTGTGCCTATTACAAAGCTCATCTGCGGGTGGGCTTGAAAATGTCTAGGATTTAAGTAAATTAGTAATGGTCGAAACGCATAGCGTCTCTCAGCGGTTGCCTCCTGAGACTGATGATGACAGGCATGTTAGGAATGCACGGCGGCTTAACCTCGTTTATCTTTTCTTTCATCGTCGCAGAATTCATTAGTTTATTCGCAGATTTAATCTGCAGGGAGGGTACATCTATGGGTAATAAATCTTGTGAGAAAACGACTCTAGTGTATAGCGTTAAAGAAACTGCTTCGTCAGTACTGGAGGCTAGCCGCATTTACAGGATAACCTGCTGAAGAGTTCGTGAAATTCGAACGAAAAATGAATGAGAAAACAACCCGCTTCGGCGGGTTTTTTATTGCCATCACCATAGCAGCCCTCGTGACGGTCACATCCTCGCAAGCGGATAAAGAAGCTCTCAATATCCGACATCTACCAAATCACAATAACTACCACATCGAAAGGAACTTTCACCGACCTGATTAAGCGTAGTCAGCCTGAAATCGTTCACGGATTCGTGGCTATGACGACTGATAAAGGCGAGTGGCGCCACATTCAGCTGAGTAAAAGGAGCGAGATTCTGTTCACCCCGATAATTATATCAGCATGAACAGAACAAATTGTAAGTGTGGATTACTTATCTATAACGGAACTTATAGCCACTAGAGCTGGGTTAAGCTCTTCTAAGAAAAATTTAAATGCCTCATCATCTTCAAATCGACCTGACTGAAAATTAAGCATTTCCCCGTTCGCTTCTAGGGTCTGACCAGATTTCAGGTCACCGTCAAGAGCAAAGATTATTCCTCCTCCGTGTACTGAAAGAAAATACACGTCACCACGCTTAAATAATGGCTGAGATGAAAGAAGGGTGCTTACTAATTGATTTTCGACATAGTCATTTTTATAAAGAAAAGGCTTGTAACCGCATTGCTCTAGCAACTCATTAGTGGCCTCTGCAACTGCCATAGCTCGGTTCTGTACTGCCTTAGTATGGCTATTGATCTGTATGAAGTGATTCCTATGCTGAGCTAGCAAGAACTCGCTAATAGAATATGCACTTACTAACATATGAAGATGCTCCTTCATAGTTATTGCTCCCTTTGAAAATGAGATAAATATGGCACTCACCGACAAGCAAGAAATGTTCTGTCGCGAGCACCTCAACGATTTAAACGCCACGCAAGCGGCTATTCGGGCGGGGTATAGTGTAAAGACAGCTAACCGTACCGTGTCCGAAAACCTGTCAAAACCTGACATCCAGTCCAGAATTGCCGAACTCAAAGCCCAACGCAATGATCTGGTTGGCATAAATGCGACATACGTCCTGAATCGTCTTGTTGAGATAGATCAAATGGACGTGCTCGACATCCTGACCTCGACCGGTGAACTCAAGCCAGTGTCGAAGTGACCGAAGGTTTGGATGGAGGCCTATGCTTTTCGGGTTGAATGTCATTGAGGTGTTCGCCGAGTGAAACACCTCGGCGCAGCTCAAGAAAATTAAGTGTACTTATAAGATGAAGAACCTTGTTCTTCTCGGATAGCGGCATACAGGGACACGCAGAGAAACAAATGAGGCTAGGAATGTGCATTAGAATGTTAACCATATGCTTGGCGACGATGTTGATCGCGAGTTGCGGGACAACTGGACCCGTAAGGGTTGAGGTAGTGGACACGGCTTGCTACTGGGTTAAACCCATCTACGAAACGGATCACGACTGGGATGTACTGGACAGGCAGACGAAGAAAGACATCCTGGCGCATAACAAAGTTCGGGAAAGGAACTGTCAACAGTTTCAGTAACCCTTTATTTAATCTCAATTATTTTATACCTTTATTCTCCTCAGGCATTCAGGAGAAAAAACATGTCACAAGGTAGTAGATATTCAAAGATCATTCCGGCCGTTGGTAACTGGTATCTTTTCGTTCAAGGTAAGGAAGAGCTGAAAACATCAGACGCAATCTATCCTATAGCTGCGTGGGCTGAAAGTGATGATGGTAAAATCGTCGGCCTGTCTAATGTTGGCAAGTACCAACCAGCAGAACTATATAGCCCCCTTCCTGGTTTTACCTGCTACTACTTGCGAGAAGAAGAGTTGACGAAAGATCAAAGAGATCTCATCGGGCGTTAGGCGAGTACAGTTAGGCATTATCACAGGCATTCATTGAGTGCCTGTGATAATGCGTGACAAACCCCAATTACTTTAAATTTCACAAGCTGTTAAATTGCTTTTTCAACGTTGAAAGGAGAGAGCATGTCAAAACAAGAGTTGTTTCTTTGGGGAGTACAAACGATAGTTTTAAGCAATAACGCTAACGTCATTCGGCAAGATCCGGAAGGTAAATTAGCACATATTTATAGTGCCACTGGCATGTTTAGCATCATACAAGATGCAATCTATGCAAGCGAAAGGATTCCCTCTGAACTAAGCGTCGAAGAAGCTATTGACCAGTTCTGCTTTTATATGCTTGAAAATCTTCGTGAGGATGCCGAGTGCCCTCAATGGTTCCGGCGCTATTAAAAAGTAACAGGTTTGAACATTAGCCACTGGCACTTGCTGGTGGCTTTTTTAATGGAGTAAATATGGCAAAACCGGACTGGGGCGAGCTTCAGCAACGGTTCGAGTCCGAACATGCCGCAACCGGCGTATCACCAAAGGAATGGTGTGAAGCGCAGGGACTGAACTACGCTACCGCCCGTCGATATATCAAAAAACCTACTGCGCAAAGTCTGAAAAAACCTGCGCAGATAAAAGTGCGCACTGCGCAGAAAGATAAAAGCGCAAATGAGCTGGTGGATGAGGATGAACTTACCGCTCAGCAGCGCATATTTGTCGCGGAGTACCTGAAGGACAACAACGCCACCGCTGCCGCTGCACGTGCTGGTTATAGTGACCCAAACTACGGTCGCCAGCTCATAACGAATCCTAACGTTGCTCAGGTCATTGCCCAGCAGCAGAAAGCCTCCATTGCGCGCACACTTGGCAGTGCCGATGAAGTGCTCGCGCAGATGTGGCAGCTCGCCACTTTCGATGCAAACCAGCTTTCGCAGTATCGGCGCGGGGCGTGTCGTTACTGCTGGGGCTTCGGTCACAACTACCAGTGGCGCGATGCTGTTGAGTTCGAGGAAGAGACGGCAAAAGTCGAGGGTAGAGAAGGGGCTAAGCCGCCCGAAGACACCGGCGGCTATGGATACGATCATAACCGGGAGCCAAACTCAGCGTGCCCGCGTTGCAACGGCGACGGCATTGGCCAGCCTTACTTCCCCGATACGCGCAAACTCCCGGCGGTTTCCCGGCTCGCTTATTCAGGTGTGAAGGTCGGTAAGAACGGCGTTGAAATCACAGCCATCAGCCGAGAGCGCATGTTCGAAGCGGTGATGAAGCGCCTGGGCCTGGCGGATAGTGAGTTCGCGCAGAGGCTGCAGCAGATCGAAATCGACCGCCGTCTTCTGGAGATCGAGAAACTCCGCAAAGAGCTGGCCGGTGATGGTGACGACGATGAACCAACGCCAGTGCAAATCAATATCAATGTAGTGGATGCGAGGGCAGATGATGGGGATCAGCCCAACACTTAATATTCCTCAGGCGCGATTCCTCGCAATGCAGCACAAGTTCAAAGCCTAAGTTGCCGGTTTCGGTTCTGGTAAAACGTGGGTGGGTTGCGGCGGCATCTGCAAGGGAATGTGGGAGTTCCCGAAGATTAACCAGGGCTACTTCGCGCCGACGTACCCTCAGATCCGCGACATCTTTTATCCCACCGTTGAGGAAGTGGCCCATGACTGGGGCCTGACCGTAAAAATCAATGAGGGAAACAAGGAGGTCCATTTCTACGAGGGGCGGCGTTATCGTGGAACAACGATCTGCCGCTCGATGGAGAAACCCGGCTCAATAGTCGGCTTCAAAATCGGAAACGCGATGGTGGATGAGCTGGACGTGATGCCGGCGGCGAAAGCACAGCAGGCTTGGCGAAAAATCATCGCGCGTATGCGTTACAACGTTCCGGGTCTGCGAAACGGTATCGACGTCACTACCACGCCGGAAGGCTTCAAGTTCGTCTATCAGCAATTCGTGAAGGCGGTGCGGGATAAGCCTGAACTGACAGCCCTGTACGGACTGATTCAAGCCAGCACGTTCGACAATGCGAAGAACCTCCCTGACGATTACATTCCGTCATTGCTCAGCTCATACCCGGACGAGCTGATCCAGGCCTATCTGCGCGGCAAGTTCACGAACCTGAACAGCGGGACGATTTACCACACCTTCAACCGTAAATTGAATAACTGCACTGACGAGATTCAGGACAACGATCCACTGTTTATCGGCATGGACTTCAACGTGGGGAAAATGGCCGCGATTGTTCATGTAAAACGCAACAGTCTGCCGCGCGCCGTTCGTGAGCTGGTGAAGGTCTACGACACACCGGCGATGATCAAACGCATCCAGGAGGAGTTCTGGCGATACGAGGATGGCCGCTACGTTAAAAGCCGGGAGATTTACATCTATCCGGATGCCTCAGGCGACTCTCGCAAATCGCAGAACGCCAGCAAGACCGATATTGCTCAGCTTACCGACGCCGGGTTCAGCGTTATTGTTGATGATGCTAACCCGCCGGTTAAAGACCGCATCAACTCGATGAACGCCATGTTCTGCAACGCTAACGGTGAACGCCGGTATCTGGTGAACGTCCAGAACTGCCCGGTCTATACCGAAAGCCTCGAGCAGCAGATATGGGCGGCAAACGGCGAACCGGATAAATCAGCAGATAACGATCACCCCAACGACGCTGGTGGGTACTTCATCGTGAAGGATTACCCGATCGTGAAGCCAGCCTACTCAATCACCATGGACACCACTTTCTGATATGGCAAACGACGACATCACCTGGGTTCGACCAGAACACCGGGCGGCTTCTGCTGCCTGGCGGAAATACCGCGACTTCTGCAAAGGTGCTGAGGCGGTTAAAGATGCAGGCAATAAATATCTGCCATTCCTCGATCCGACTGATAAATCCTCGCGTAACCGTAAGCGCAACGAGGACTATCTGAGCCGCGCGGTTTTCTACGCCATTACGGGCAATACGAAAATAGGCCTGCTTGGGTTGGCGTACCGGAAAGATCCGACGTTCAGTGGCCCCGAAAAGCTCAAGTATCTGCTGAATAACGCAGACGGGGCGGGGACGAGCATTTATCAGCAGTCCCAACTGGTGACTGAAAACGTGCTGGAGGTTGCGCGAGACGGTATTTACGTCGATTACGCTGAGGCCACCAACGAGGCGATCATTCTTCGCTATCCGACAGAAAACATCATCAACTGGCGAACAAAGCGCATAAACGGGCGCGATCAACTGGTGCTGGTGGTGCTGCGTGAATGTGTCGAACAACCGGATGGTTACGCCTACAAAGATGAAATCCAGTATCGCGAGCTGGCGCTGGAAGAGGGGAAGTTTATATGCCGGGTATGGCGCCGTAGCGGCGGCACCGCCAGCGGGACTTATACCATCGATAGCGAGTACCAACCCAAACCCAAAGGGCTGGATTACTGGGATGAAATTCCGTTCACCTTTGTCGGCGCGCAGAATACGATCCGACAATCGATGATTCCCCGCTGGCCGCGCTGGTGGAGATTAACCACGGTCATTACCGCAACAGTGCGGACTATGAAGACAGCGTGTGGTTCTGCGGGCAGGTTCAGCCGTATATGACCGGGCTTGATACTAACTGGCGCGATCACCTCGAGAAGAAGGGCGTGAAAATTGGTTCCCGATCACCGCTTTTGCTTCCCAAAGAAGGCTCGTTTGGTTATGCCCAGGCGCAGCCGAACATGCTGGCTAAAGAGGCTATGGACAGTAAGCGCGATTACATGGTGCAACTGGGCGCCCGACTGATTGAGCAGAACGCCAC
>Ga0207696_1001326_pt1 | contig 13662 bp, 31 predicted proteins | sample KBSS54metaG_FD_184403 | JGI IMG/M metagenome (GOLD analysis project Ga0207696, IMG submission 184403) | Switchgrass rhizosphere microbial communities from Kellogg Biological Station, Michigan, USA - KBS S5-4 metaG (SPAdes) (version 2) | ecosystem: Host-associated > Plants > Roots > Rhizosphere >...
AGCGTCGCGGACACTCAAATTCTACTCAGGCCGCGGCGTGGCGCAATCTAGCGTGTTTTCGCGGGCGTCCGCCCTTTGCGCCGTTTTTGGCCGATGTCTTGGCCTTCCGTGAACTTGTGGCCAGGCCGCCCATGCGACCGAACACTTTTGCGGCAAGTGTCTTCATCGCGGGGTCATCAAGGATTCCTTTGTCATTCATGCGGCCGTAAAATGGCAAAACCTAACGGGTAAGGTCAATGGCATTCTTTTTCCTTGTGGCCGGCGTCGGCGTTGGCAGGATGCGGCCATGAACCGCTTTTTGCTTCTCGCGTGTCTTGTGTGTGGCTGCGCTCCGACGATGCGGACGATTAAGTTTTCCTCAGAGCCGGCCGGGGCCAGGGTTTTTTACGGTGTGGGCGCCAATGAGGACTTTGGGGCGCCGAAAGAGTTTCTCGGAACGGCGCCGTGCGAGTGGACGGTTGAAGTCAACGGCGACGGCTCTTTCAAGCTGCCGGGGGCGTTGGTCTATTCGGAGTTTGTCCGGCGCGTGGCCGTGTTCGAGGCTCGACCGCCTGACGAGGCAACGAATCTGTTTACGCGGCGAGTGGTGTTTTACGGCGGGAGTCTTTTCCACGGGGCGGACAAGGCGCCGGCCGGGATTTTCTTTGACCTCCGTTTGCCTGAGCCGGCGAGTTCTGTGAAGAAGTAGATTTCTTCGCGCTGGCCAGTGCGGTTTTCGTCGCGCTCAATTCGCGCTCCAGGACATCGAGCTTTCGGAACGCCTCTTCATCCTCGTCTGTTTTCTGCCGGCAACGGAGCGCGTCCCGTATGACTTCGCTTGCGTTGTGGAATTTCCCGTCCGTGACTTTCTTTTTTACGTAGTCCTTCAATTGACGACTGAGGCTCACGTTGAGAGTGTGTGTTTTCATGAGCTACAATGAGCATCTCTCGCACCAATGGATGTCATCCAATGGCATGACCAACCCTGTTGGGACCATTTTTTGCTCACCGAAATTAATCGTGAAACCTCTGTTCACCGTGTTTCCGCTCAGTGTTGACCAGGTCAACGCCTGGCTTGACGGCCGCGTTACGGATTACGAGCTGCTTTTAACGGTCGATGTCCTCGCGCCGTTGCCCTGCCCTGCTCTGCTCATGCTCCGAATGGATGGCCACGCGGCCGGCCTACGTGCCTGGCTGGCGTGGTTGTCCGCCTGGGGAGGGACGTTTGCCGGCGTCGCGTGCCGGACGCGCCAGCCTGGCATTAAACGATTGTTTGCGCGGTTCGGTGGGGAGTGCCGAGCAGTTGAGGCGGACGGGCAGGAGAGATGGTGGGCGCCGGCCGAGCCGTTCGTGACTCGCCGATCGTGACGCGGCCGCCGCCGTGACTCCGCCGGCGTTCCAACCTTTTTCGACAAGCGGCCGTTGCACTGACTTGTCTTCCCGTGACTGGCCGGCCGCAGTCACAGGCGCAAAGTCGGATGTCTGCGGTGATGTGACTCCGCGCGGCGATGGCTTTCGCAATCGCGGCCGACATCGGCACAGGCACGCCGTTGCCGACGGCTCGGTATTTTGCGCGGCGTGAAAGTCCTTGCAGTGTGAAAGATCGAGGCAGTCCTTGAAGCTCGCAAAAATCTGCAAAGGTCCGGTGGCCGCTTGTGGACGCCAAAGCGGCCGGTTTCAAAGACTGTGACTGAGTGCCTCTCAACAAGACCAATTTGCAGCCGTCGCGACTACCAAACTGGAACGAACGATTGCGCTTTTGCCTCAGTCCGAACTCGGACGCGAACAAGTTAAACCGTTGCGTGACGTATCCAGGGATGTGAACGTCCGGAACACCAGGGACGTTTTCTAACAGCCACCAATCAGGATCCGCTTCAGTGACCAGACGTCGGAACTCTTCCAGCATTGCGCGGCCATGCCCGGTCGGGGGGCGCCGTCTGGCACGGCTGAAGTCCTGGCAAGGCGGTCCCCCGATGATTCCTTCAAAGGCGTGACAGACCTGGGTGACTGACCAGGCTCGGACATCCTGACCTAAAAGCGTGTCGGGTCCTCGAACAACCACAAACCCGGCCGAATCAAATCCGCGTCCGAGTAAGTCGGCGCCGGGGAAAAGGGACAGCACGAGATTTTTCATCCCGGCCGAATTGTGACTCGACCAGGCGTGACTAGTCAACTGCCGTTTGTGTAGCCCATGCGCCAGCCGATGAACCAGGCGACGAAGAGCAAGGCCAGGACGGCGAGTATGGGGCCGAGCTTCATCAGTAGGTCAGAAGGTAATCGTTCGGATTATCCCACGTCCCCTTTGGGTAAAGTTGAAGCTTCTGCGGCGTCTGCTGAAATTCATTGTTCCAGGGCGTCAACGGTGTTCCGCCGAAAGGAGTCTTGCCCCACGACGCGAACGGGACCTCCGCGGCCAGGGAAACGTCACGCTTGGCGTTGCCGATTTCCTTGAGTGCCTCTTGCTCCTGCAAATGCTCGCGGAGCGGGTCACGCTGCGCGTTGACGAAACGGCGATACAGGAAGACGGCGACGGTGATGATGAGAGCAAAGCCGAGTAGTTTTTTCATGCGTAAAAGTCTGCGGTGTCAATGCTGTCCATTTCGGACAGGGCGTCCCCAACTTGGTCATAGCTGTCCCGGAAGTCGGAGTCCCGCCAGTTCCACGCGGGCGGCTCACTGGCGCGTTGCGTCGGCTGCGCGAAGATTCCGAGGACGCGGGACGTTGCGGCGAACCAATCGGGAATGCTCTTGGGCATCGCGTTTTCGGCCGTTGGTCGGACGGGCTTGCCGGGGGCGACGGCTCGCGGCCGCAAGAGCAGCCAGGCCGCGGCGACCAGGGCGCCGATGAAGAGTAGTTTTTTCATGTCGTGGTTTTTTCAATGTGCCGTTTGAGTGCCTTCCGGTTGGTCCACCAGGCGAACGCGGTCAGGCCGGCAATGAACAGTTGCCCGGCCAGGCCGCCCACGGGGCCGCCCAGTTGTTCGAGGCTTCCAGCGGTGTGCTGTGCGAACTGGCCAGGCACTAAAATGGGAATGTAGTTGGTCACGACGGCGCCGGCCGTGTTCGTGGTGACGTAGGGCGCCGGCTCGGTTTTGAACCAAACTTTTTCCATGGCGCCACAGCCGGCCGTGAACAGTGCAAGGGCGAACAGCGGAGGAAAGAACACATGCAGTTTGACGCGTTTCCTAATCTCCGTGTCCTCTGAAGTGCCTTGCTTCATTTCCATGAGCAACAAACGCCGGTCGATTTTGTAAACGAGCTTGAGCAGCCAGCCAACGGCGGCGAGCAGTGCCGATACGGCAATCGCGATAAAGGTTTCGGGGATGTTCATGGTGTCGGCACGGCCGCGGCCGCGGCCGCGCGGGCGTCAGCAAGTTGCTTTTGCAGCGTGAGCCTGGCCACATGGTCAGACAACGGACTGGCGAGTTTGACCGCGTCAAACAATTCGCCGGGGTCACTGCTGTTAGCCAAAACGACGTTGCAGGCGTCCAGGACTTTTTGTGCGGTCGGTAATGAGATTTTGCTCAGGTTCATGTTTTTTTGGGGATGAGCTTTGAACCGAGGAAAGGCCAGGTGATGATTATCAGATAGACGGCCAGTGCTGCCCAGAGTTGCCAGGGGATGGCGCCAAAGACAAAACCCGTCAGGCCGTTGGCCGTGTCTTGAATCGTCCGCTTGATGTTGTTCGCCCCCTCTTTGAGTCCTTCCTTGAAACCGTCAACCGGCGAATTGCCTTGGTCGAAAATGCCGCCGACGGAGTTGTCGTAAGTGGGATTGGCGTTAGCGTTGTAGCGTGCCAAACGATTTTTATATTCTTGGTCAGTGATACTGCCGTCCAGGTAGTCTTCATTTGCCATTTGCTCCAGGGCCCGGTCTGCCTTTGTGCCCATTTGAATGTTGTCCTCGTCAACAAAGGCATAGTTGACGGCGTCGGAAAAGTTTCCGTGAACGAATGATTTCCAGGCGGAGGGGAGTCCCATAGGTCAAGTGCGTTTGAACAGAAAGGCCACGATGACGAGCGCGACGGCGCCGACGATGAGGACGAGCGTCTTGCTCTTGGGTGCCAGGCCGGCGAGGGGATTCAACACCCCTGCCCCGCCCGCGGCCGACGAGCTGGCGCCGGCAAAATTGATGTTCACTCCGCGGGCGCCGGCGCCGCCGCCGCCTGGCTGGATAGCAAAGTCCATCGTCACCTTTTGATCGGCGCGTGACTGATTGACTTTCTTGTCGTTAATCTCCCCGGAATATCCGCCGCCGCCGCCGCCGCCACCCCCGGCGCCGACAACGCCCATTCCCGTTCCCGCCATTCCACCGAGCAAAGCTGTGTAGTCTTGTGGCATAGTCTTACCTTTTGAAAAACAGGAACAGGGCGACCAGGGCCGCGGCACCGAGCGCAAGCAACACTGGACTGATGCCGCCACCCTCCCCGCTGTCCTCCCCGCCGAAAAAGTCACTGACGACGCTGGACGCGTCCAGGCCGGGCAGACCGAACTGAACGAGCGTGTTCCCCACGTTGCTTGCGGTGTTCACGCGGCTTGTTGTCGTGTTGTAACTGTCCGCAATGTTCGTGGTGTTCGTCGTCGTCTCGTTCACCGTGCTGGACGAGCTTGACGTTCTGGATTGGTCGTGTTTCGCAGCCATAGGTTAAGGGAATTGACTGAGGACCTGCAGACCAGTGAGGAATTCGGCCGTCGCGCCTTGCGACGTGCCGCCGCGGATTCGCATGATGACCTCGTCGGCTTTGACTTTCACGTTGAATGAGGGAATCACCGCGTCAACGTAGTACGTGCCAAGGCGGTTGTATTCATTCAGGCACAGTTCCCCGCTATGGTTGCCCCCTGCTCTCTCTCCGGGTGCGCTCGTGGTTACGACGTTAGACAATTCCGGGTTTTTCTCTCCCGCGGACATGTCTCCGACGCCTGTAGCGTGGCCGAAAATCGGATAGCTGCCCATGACTGAACCGCTCAGAAGAAAAATGACTTCGGCCCGGACGCGGTAGCCATTTGCGGGGACAGTGGCAGCATCCCCTTTTCCGTCCACAATTGCCGCCCACACGCGTCGGTCAGTGCGAGCAGGGCTTAAGCCGAGCCTGTGAATCACCTGGCCTGCCGTCAGGTCATCATCGGTTATCGTCCATAGGTAGGCATCCCGGACAACATCAAACGAATCGACTAGACCGCGACTGATTGAAAAATTGCTCACGCCAACGCCTCCTTTCCTTCTGAGAGGCAAGCCAGAATAAAGGCAAAAGGACTTGTGGGAGGCACCGGGGACGCGGCGTCGATCACGCGAATTAGAATTTTGTCGCAGGCAATTTGAAGATTGATCGGGGCAATCGGGCTTGTCTGTCCCCCCGTAAATTCGATCATCAATGAATCCTGACTGCCGTAGTTGAAATTCAAAGCCCCCCCGCCAGTGCCCGTGTCGAAACGGATTGCGAACGGCCGGCTGGTCCTGGCCAGAATGCCAAGATTGTACTCCAGGGGCAAATCGAGGACCTTGTTGCCCGCTAGAAAAAACTCCAGGCGTGCGTTCACCGTTGCGTCGTTTCCGTCCGCCCAACGTGCCACTGCATAGACTCTCCGCTTCGTGAGATTTTTGGGGACATCTATTGGGCCAACGACTTTGGGAAAGTCGCCGACGACACTCACACTGGCGGAGTAAAAATAATCTTGTGCCCAATGGCACGTGTCCAGGACCGGCCGCATTTGCAACAACGGCGGCGTTGGCTGCTTCTGTTCGGGCTTCACTCACGGTCCTCCTTCCCTTGCGAGAGGACACCAAGCCAGGCTTCAAAGCTTGAGCCACCGCTGACAACCGTTCGCTCGTTGCTGACGATTTGGATTTGGTTGCAGGCAACGTCGATGTGATGAGGGTTGACCGGGAACTCCCCGCCCGTCGTTGACGGCGTCTCAATGTAAATTGTGTTTTCGACGGGGATTACCGCAGCCAGGTTGAAATCACAGGCGGACAGCCGAACCGTCCCCGTGCTGATGGGCAAATTGAATTGGAACGGCAGACGGAGGACGGGGGCGCCGTTCAGGGAAAACAAAAGCACACCGTCAAAGACCAGGTTGGCCGGCGTGCTGCAAAGGCACGTCGCGTAAACGCGGCGACGGGTCAGGCCGGTCGGAACATTGATGGCGCAGATTATCCCGTTGGCCTTCGAGATGAAGGTTGACGACATGCTGTGTTCCCAATGAGCCGTTGCGATTTGCGGCTTTTGGGAACGCGGGACTTCGACGGACTGTGTTATTTCTTTAGCCACAGGAGAATCACGACGAGGACGGCCACGACTGCCCACGGGATTCCCTGTCTGACGACGTTGCCGCTGGACGTGAGATTGATTGACGGCCGGTCAGTGCTGCCGGCGCCCGCCTCCGCCTCCGCGAAGTAAAGCGGCACGTTTTCAAAGCCTGCTTCGGCCGCGGTCCGAACCGGGTCAAATGTGGCGTCGTCGTAAGACTGAGGAATGTAGCCGGTCACAATTACAATTTTTTCCAGACGACGAACGCAGCCAGGCCGAGAAGAATTATCCAGAGCAGGCGCCGGTCAGGCGCCGGCTTTTTGGCGGCATCATCGGCGTTTTCCCGCGTGCCGAAAATGAGGTCCATCCACGACATGGGAGCGTCCAGGGCGCCTTGTTGGTTGACCGGGCCGGACCCGTTCAACTTGTTCCAGTAGGCAACCTCCAGGGCTTTGTCCTTTTCAGTGGCAACCTTGCTCCCGAAAATTGCCTGTGCTGCTCCCGTCGCTTTCGTCGAGTAGTCGAGCAGTTGGTCTAACGTGCTTTTTTCGGCCATTGGCTTCTTTCAAGATCGGCCGTCGCCCGCCCGGCGAATGTAAGTCGAGGTTATGGAGCGGGGCGACGGTCGGACCTCCTTAGCGTTTCAGCTTCTCCAGGTTTCCGTAAATGCGGTGCATCACGTAATTGACCTGTGTTCCCGTGTTGCCCGTGATGTTCTGCCGGAGCGCGATTTTCACGCCGCTGTTAAGCGGAATGTTCGCGTTGAGCGTGCTGCCGAGCGCGGACGAGATGTCCGAGCCGCAGTTGCCGACGCGGTCGGTCAGGAAGTCCAGGAAGAAACTCCCGTTGAGCGCGTCCGTTGCGCCCGAGCCGACGGCCGCGCTGAAATCGTTCTCCCGCTGAATGTCGAGCAGGCGGAAACGACGGAGGACGTTGCCACTGATGCGGAGGTCCCAGTCCGAGTTTGCCGGGCTGATGTCCTGGCGGGACGGGGCCGCGGACGTGCCACCCTGGCAGCGGAGCAAAATGGCCGTGTAATTCCCGTTGTTCGGGATGACAAATTCCTGATTGTCGCCCGTTGACGGGTAGTTTTGTTGCAGGGAAAAAAGCTCCGTGTCGTAAACCGGCCAGTTCACGCGGTCAACGATGCGGCGAACCACGACGAGCGTTACCGTCGTCGTGCCGAGGACGAAGGTAGGGGCGGCGTTGGTGTCCATTTCCGCCTGACTGCAAAACTGAATGTTGAGTTGCGGGTTGGCGTTGAAACGGTCAACCGGGAGGATCAGTGCGGACGAAAGAGGGTCGTCCAGTTGCGGGAGCGCGAACCAGATCGGGAAAACCATTTCGTAGGTTGCCGCTCCCGATGCCGCGGCGTTGAGCCGTTGCCGGGTGTTCCGGTCGAGAAACCCGTTGTAGTGGTAGGCCAACTCGACCAGGTCAGGGCCGGACACGTCCACCACGTTACGATTGCGGGCGCCGTCCGGGCCGTTGAGCGTCACGCGACGGATGAGCTTGAGCAGACCGTCAGCGTTGAGCGTGGCGGCCGCCGTCGTCACGACAGCGGAAACGACGATGAACATTGCCTCAATGGGATACTCGCGCGAGATGTCGAAGCGGCACGTTCCACCGAGGACGTTGTTTGACTGAACGGGTTGCAGGTAGTCCTGTTTTTTCTGGAAAATCATAGGTCAGTTTTTGGTTGCAGGTGTGGGGGGCGATTTGACCGGGGATTTCCTCAGGAAGCGGCCGGGCCGTTGACGAGGTTGTTCAGCGGGGCAATTTTCTTCACCAGGACCATGGAAACGATTGCAATGGCTGCAATCACAAGGATTGTGCGAATGGAAGGCATACGACGGGGGGAGTTGGAACTACGGTGGCGGCGTGAGCTTCAACTTGGCCGTGCCTCTCACTTCGGAGCGGTCAACGGCAAGCGGAGCTTGTCCGACGGAGGCGACTTAGCCGCTCGCGTGCCAATCTCACGCGTTTTGATTCCCCTGCCCTGCTGGCGGGGAATCTTCCGACGGCCGAAAATCTGTCTGAGCGGGCGGGGCAGGGGATTTCCTTCGCTCTAATCCGCCGCTGGACGCGTTTTGATTTGGTGCCCAGTATGATTGAACCATCTTTTTTGCAAACACGTCCCCGCGCTGCCAGCGTCGGCGCCTGAGATCGAACAGGACAAATTTGCCCGGCGAAAGTTGCCGCACTTCCTCTCCGTCGAATCCAAGCGACTCCAGGAACTTGACCGCGTTCTCGTCCACCTGGCTAAAGGCCACGACTTCCGTTAATTGGTTCCTGACGCGGTTGTGAACAATGTTCGGCTGCTGAGTGACCAGGATTGTGTCAATGCCCTGGCGCCGGCCGGTCTCCAGGATGAGCCGCAAGCCAGGCGGCGTGTCGTGAACGTCAACGATGGTTTGCAACTCGTCACAAGCAAAAAGCTTGGTCCCCGGGAGCTTCTCCGAGAGGTTGAACGTCCATTCCGTGAAAAACTCGAAAGCTTCGAGCGTCCGGCCGGGGAACTCTTTGACCGGGTCAAAAATAATCCACTTTCGCTCCACGGCCGCAAGCAACTCGTCTGGCGTCTTGGCCGTCGGCAGTCCGTTGCGGTAGCCGAACTCCCCTTCATGGTCGAAGACAAACTTGAACGTCTGCGGGGAGTTGAGCAGGTAACGCGTGTAAAACGTGGACTTGCCGCAGCCACTATTCCCCGTGACGAGGATTTTTGTAGGCCGATGGTTTAGAAGCATGGTCCCCAGTGATGAGAGTTGCACTCATAAGCCACCGCCCCGCGGCCAGGGGAGCGGGACAGAGCAGCATTCACGACACGTACGCTGACGAGCTGCCCCGCGTTTCACATTCGCCACACCGGGGGGTTAGGACTGCGCGACTGTTCCAGGCCAGTTTTGCAAGAAGCTCACTGGACTCTCTCGGACCTCGTGACCGACAGAAAGAGCAAGACACAAGAAACGAGTGTTTTTCGTCATCATAAGCAGGATTGTATAACACTTTGGCCCGGCCGACATGACCGCAGAACGGGCAACCCTCCAGCTTAATTCTTTTCGGGGCCAGGGGCCCGGTCTGAGTCTTTTGCTCTGCGCTCATTTTCAATCCGGTTGAATTTTGCAATCTCGTCCAGCTTGTTCAGGACGAGGAAAACTTTCGTGCCGTAGCCGATGATTGAGACACCGAGGAACACGGCCGGCGCGTGCTGTCCGAGCATTCCGTATTGGAGGCAGACCGTTTCCGCCAGCGTGCTGATTTGCTCGCGCTCTTCATCGGTCATGGCCACGTCACCCGCGAACTGATCGGCCAGGGCCTTTTCCTTCGTGAGCGCAAAGGCGGTCTGATGCGTCCGCCGCACCACTAGCCGGTCAACCGTTTTGCACAATGCTCCAACTGCCTTTTCAACAACGCCGGGAGGAAAAGCCGGCACGTCAATTCCAACAAGAGCCGATTGCGGAGGGTTCGCCAACGGCCGCGGAGTGCTCGGAGCGGTCCCGTCTTTGCGAGGACGGCCAACAGGACGTTTCGATGCGGTCTTGCCGTTGTGCTTGGCGACGGTTTCATCATGTGCCTTTGCAACGCTCTCGCTAATGCGAGTTGCGTCCGCAGTGCCCGTGCCTGGCCCCGGTAGTATCGTCGCGTCCGCCATGCGTCACGCTTCCGTAGGAGGCGGCTCAGGAGCTTTTGGAAAAAGGAAATCATTGACCTCGTCCGCGATGCTCTTCCCCGGCTTGCGGGCCGACGGCGCCTTGCGGGCCGCGGCGACGAATTTTTTGACCTCCGCTAATTCCTGCTTGAGCAGGTTTTGCCCGTCCTCGAGGACCGACACCTGTTTTTCAAGGTGGATTTCCTTCGCGGTTTTTCCCTTCGCGGCAACGTCGGCGGCCGTTTGGCCGTCATCCTTGGGGGGATTTGCCGGCGGCGCGGCCGGCGGTGTGGAATCGTCGCCCCCGCCGCCGGCATCGTCCGGGCAGCGCAGTAATTTCCGCAGCATGGCCGGAAATTATTTCTCCGCCTGCCACTTCGGATTGACCAGGGCTTCGAGCGCGTCAACGCGCTTGACCAGGTCACGGAAGTCTTGGGCGGTCGGTTCGGGCGGGGGCGGGGCGGAATTGCCGCCGTCGGCGGCATCGGGCGAGAGTAGAATTTTTTTATTCATGGCTTCAAATTCGCCCCTTGGCCGGCCAGACCACACGGCACGGCCGGCCAGGGGGCAAGTCAGACTTGTCCGGGGTTGGCGTAGCCTTCCCCGTGCCAATTAATTATTTTCCAGCGGTAATTCCTCCTGCTTGTCCCTCCCCAGGCGGACAGCCTGATAATAAAAAACGTTCGCGTGGACCGCCGCCCACGCGGGAATTGCTGTGTCCTGCCGGACAAACCAGCGGTGAATATTTTGGCGGCGAGTTTCCAGGGCCCGGGCGACTTCCGCTTGCCGGCCACGCTTGGCTTTTAAATATTCCCGGAAATTGAGGCACCATGCATGGAACGTCCGCTTTGGCTTTGTGTCGGCGATCATCGGAGGTCCTCCCACTTTTCCGCCCCGCTGTAATTGTCTCCCCCCGTCGCAACGTAAATTAAGGGATTGTCGATGTGATACGAAACGGCAATACAGCCGGGCATCCAACTGGACGCTTCGTCCAATTCCGATTTCCAGCCTGCAACGACAAAATCGAAAATAATTACGTAACCAGTGCTTCGCTCTGCAATTGATGGGTTGGTCCTACGCCAACGCCGGGCAATCGAGGCATACGCTTCTTGATCGGTCATACTGCCTCCAGGGCGGCACGCTGCGCGGCCGTTAATTGTTTTTCCTTGCCCGCGGCGACCAGGAATTTTGCCCCCTCAAGAATTTCGTCCTCCGTCGGTGGGCGCGTAATTTCCGCCTGCCGGGCCGGCCGGGGCGTCGGCGCCGGCTTTTCCCACTCAGGCCGGGGGCCGTCGAGAATTTCCTGTACGACGTGGATTTTCCGGCGCAAATAATTCCTGGCCGGGCCAGCCGGGGTTTTTGCATGGTCTGCCGTCAGGCGATCAAGGAGCTTTTCCAGTTTCGAGGGGAAACGGCCGGTCAGGCTATTTTTCCACTTTTGAAACTCAATTTCCGGGGGGGCGTCCCCCTCCGTAAGCTCCCTTTTCCCTTTTCCTGAAGGAGATTCCTTCCCCGCACCGTCAGTCACGGCCGGTCCCACCGGTGACTGACGGTTAATCCGACCGTCAGTCACGGTCTGACTAACCGTCACTGACGGTTGGTCCGACCGTGAGTCACCCCCTAAAGGCGGCGTGACTGACGGTTGGTGAAACCGTGACTCACGGTTTCTCTGACCGTGAGTGACGGTCGGACCGACCGTGACTGACGGTTTTGTTACCCCTGACTCACGGTGTTCTGACCCGTTTTTCACGGTTTCGCCATTTTTTTGAACAAAACCGTCACTCACGGTTTTGTTCGGGTCGTTGCTGGCTCGGGCCTGAATCCGGGCAAACTCAGGCACGAATAATTCGGGCTGAGATGTCACCCCGGAAATTGCAAAACACCAGAGCGGCCAGTGGCGTTGAATCCAAATCCATCCCGCCTCCTCCAATTTTTTTGCCCACGCCGAGATTGTTTCTTCATCATGACCGTATCGGCGGCGAAGGTCCTTCAAACTCGTCCAAATTTTTCCGCGGCCGTTGCCGCCGAAACAATTCATGAAAGAGTCATCGGACAACTGAGCGAACAACCATTTTGCCCCGACGTGCCGTTTTAAGCGTTTGTCCTTCGCGACAGCACGGCGCAATTGCGGCATGGTTGAGCGCGTGGCATCCTCCACAATTTCTTCCGGCGTTTTTGGCCGGGACAGTTCAAATATTTTTTGGTGATTTCCGGCGCCGTTGCCGTTAGTGTGCTCACGGTCGGACGGAAGATAGTCGTCGCGGACATTCATTTTGTTTGACCTCCAGGCCGGGCGATAACGTCCGGCTTTTTTGTTTCACTGCGTAGAAGAGCCAGCACGGCCGGCCACAATTTTTCGGCAACGCACTGCTCACAGGTGCACTCGTCTTTGGGGACGTGCGCGAAGTGTTTGCAGACGTGACAGTATTTTTGAGTGATGGGAATTTGCGCTTCACACCACGGGCAATGCACGAAGAGCGCAGAGCAGACCGCCCGGTATTTTGGCCAGGTTGCCGTTTTCACTTTGCCTCCTTCTCGTTGAAATGAATTCTGTTCAACTCCAGGAGCAGCACCTTAGTTTCTTCGGATATTGAGACGACGCCTTGTGCAAACGTTTGCTCGTCATCACAAAGAGCAATGACCGTTGCCGTAACGGCGCCTTGAATCCGGGCGAGAGCAACGCAGACTTCCGTCGTTCGGTATTTCACTCTGCCTCCTTTTTGTTCACGGCCGCGACCACGTCGCGGTCAGGAAAACGAACGAGGAAATTCCCCTCGTAACGATACCGCACAGGGATTTTGCACGGGCCGACGCACACCGCCCGGTAAACCTCGTTGCCGCCCCGCTCCGCATAGATGAGCAAAATCCTTTCTCGGAAATGGACTTTCTGTCCGTCCAGAGGACCGCCTTTGCAGGGAATCGCGATTTGCATTACGCGCCTCCTTTCTGCCGTTCGGCAACGGTCTGCTCGCAAAACTCAATGAGCTTGTCCAACTCATGGCGAACCGCCTTCAGGTGATGCAACATTTCCCCCTCCCGGCCGGCGCGACAGACGACGATGGAGCGAAAGCTTCGGATTGTGGCCGTCGCCCCGTCTTGCGGCCGCAGTTGCCCGGCGCGTCGAAATAATCTCTCAAGAATCACAACGCCTCCTTTCCGGCCGCGCGTCGGGCACAATTGGTGTGTCGTTGAATCGCAACGTCGATTGTTCGCCGGTCAGTCATCACTCCGGCAGTCAAGCGGCCGGGGGAACTATCGAACTCAAATAATTCGCAACCGAATTCCCCGTGCATGACGGCGACGCGGCGAACGCCAGCATACCGCGGGGAAATAATCACGAAGTCCGGGGAGCAAATTTCAACGATCACTTTCCACCCCCTTGCGCGACGATGGCGCGTGAACGCTCTTCCGCGGTCAGGAAGGGCTTGCGGCGATTGTCCCGGCGTTTGACCTGGCAGACGTGCCGGCGCAGTCCCGCGTCAGTGAACGGGCCGCGGAAACACAAAGGGCAGTGGACAAGTAATTGTCCCCTGCCCTGCTGAAAACCTAAGCGGTGTGACGGTGGTTTATCTCCATTGTTTGTTATGTTTAATTGGTGTGGCTGCATTATGGATGAGGTTTTGAGGTTCAACTGCGGTTTGGAGTGGCCTGGCGCCTTTGGAGCGTCGCGGACACTCAAATTCTACTCAGGCCGCGGCGTGGCGCAATCTAGCGTGTTTTCGCGGGCGTCCGCCCTTTGCGCCGTTTTTGGCCGATGTCTTGGCCTTCCGTGAACTTGTGGCCAGGCC
>Ga0207696_1001328_pt1 | contig 13656 bp, 9 predicted proteins | sample KBSS54metaG_FD_184403 | JGI IMG/M metagenome (GOLD analysis project Ga0207696, IMG submission 184403) | Switchgrass rhizosphere microbial communities from Kellogg Biological Station, Michigan, USA - KBS S5-4 metaG (SPAdes) (version 2) | ecosystem: Host-associated > Plants > Roots > Rhizosphere >...
TCGTGATAGTGGGTGCGTTACGTACGGCTATCGGCTGTTTTCAGGGGGCGCTGGCACGGCATTCTGCGGTGGATCTGGGAAGCGTGGTGCTTAAAGCCCTGGTTGAGCGCAGTGGAATTGCCGCACAGGAAATCGACGAAGTGATTTTGGGCCAGGTGCTGACGGCAGGCGCCGGGCAAAACCCTGCGCGTCAGGCAGCGCTCAAAGGCGGGTTACCCAATACGGTGTCGGCCATTACGATTAACGATGTCTGTGGATCGGGATTAAAAGCACTGCATCTGGCGACGCAGGCGATCCAGTGCGGTGAGGCGGACGTTATCATCGCGGGCGGCCAGGAGAATATGAGCCGTGCCCCGCACGTCCTTACCGACAGCCGTACCGGTGCGCAGCTCGGCAACAGCCAGTTGCTGGACAGCCTGGTACACGATGGATTATGGGACGCCTTTAACGATTATCACATGGGCGTGACGGCCGAAAACCTGGCCCGCGAATACGGCATCAGCCGCGCATTACAAGATGATTACGCGCTCAATTCGCAGCACAAAGCGCGCGCCGCAATCGACTCCGGTCGCTTCCGCGATGAAATTGTCCCGGTAAAAACCGTGCGTCAAAATGGCGAGCCGCTGATCGTAGATACCGACGAACAACCGCGTACGGATGCCAGCGCAGAAGGGCTGGCGAAACTGGATCCTGCGTTCGAGACGCTGGGCTCGGTGACGGCGGGTAACGCCTCTTCTATTAACGACGGCGCGGCCGCTGTGATGATGATGAGTGAAAGCAAAGCGGAAGAGCTGAATCTGCCGGTGCTGGCACGTATCAAAGCCTTTGCCAGCGTCGGGGTCGATCCGGCTCTGATGGGCATCGCGCCGGTTTACGCCACGCGGCGTTGTCTGGAACGTGCGGGCTGGCAGCTTGGCGATGTTGATCTGATTGAGGTCAACGAAGCGTTTGCCGCTCAGGCGTTATCCGTGGGGAAAATGCTGGAGTGGGATCCTCGCCGTGTGAATGTCAACGGCGGGGCGATTGCCCTCGGCCACCCGATTAGTGCCTCCGGCTGCCGTATTTTGGTTTCACTGGTTCATGAAATGATCAAGCGCGATGCGCGGAAAGGCCTGGCGACGCTGTGTATTGGCGGCGGTCAGGGCGTGGCATTGGCCATCGAAAGATAAGTTCCACTCAATCTATTTTCTGAAAAAAGGCTTCCCTTGAGGAGCCTTTTTTTGTGTGAGCGAAATCATATTTTTTTCCACTTCAGTTAATTCTAATTCGACAAATTTAGCGCGCCGGAAATAAATCCCCTCTCATTATAATTTTTATGTGATCTCAATCCTGAAATTTACCCTTAATTCCGTGTGTTTGTTGATGCCTGTCACGTCGATTCTTGCCAAAAAAAATGAAACAAATAATTACGATCTCGATCACTAAAATATTGTTATGTTAAAAATAAAATGCAGTTCCATAAAAACGAAATGACATTTTAATTGAGGGTTTTTTCATGTTAAAGAAATCTCTGGTCCTTGCGTCTCTTGTTGGTGCGTCATTTGCAGCTCAGGCTGTTACCGTTGATTTACGTCACGAATACATCGATAGCGGCTCAAACGCCGATCGCGTTGCTGTCTCGCATCGCTTTGCGAATGGTTTTGGATTTTCCGTTGAAGCTAAATGGAAATCAGGCGGCGATAAAGCTGACCGCCCATTCTCAGACACAGTAGGTAACGGTCATGAAGATCAAATTAGCTGGCGCTGGAAAGCAACAGATAATATCGCGCTGACGCCGGGCTTTACGCTTGAGAGTAATGACAGCCGCACCATTTATAAACCCTTCTTGCATGCGCAATACAGCTTTGACAATGGCTTCTATGTGGCCGCGCGTTATCGTTATGATTATACCCGCTACCCGTCAAGCGCTGAGAAAGATGACGATAAAGTCAACCGTGGTGATGCATGGTTAGGTTGGGTAATGGGTGATTTCCGTACCGAGCTGAATTATGTTTACGCGAAAAGTTCAGAAGGTACCATTCGTAGTAATAACAAAGATTACTCCGAAGAATATAACGCGAAGCTGGCGTACAAAATTGATAAAAACTGGTCTCCGTATGTTGAAGTGGGTAATGTAAACGGCAGTAAAACCACCGACGAGCGTCAAACTCGTTTCCGTTTAGGTGTGGCATATTCATTCTAATATCAGTATCTCCGGGTAAAAATAGCCGGCTCATTCGAGCCGGTTTTTTTATATCTGTATTATTTGGCAGAATTCCACGTATAAAAAAGCCCTCCACAGGGGAGGGCAAGGCCAGTTACAGAAACACTAACTCAAATCATGCTTGCAACATTTCAGGTTGCTCGGGGAGTTTCGCAATATAGAGGGCAGGTTTGCCGTCTTTATCGGAACTGAACAGAACCGCTTTGTCATCCGGGGTAAAGGATGGATGCGGATGGGTTACCTGGCGGCTGTTCGCCACGGTTGCCCATGAGGTGTCGTGACGAGCGATGCGGAAGTGCGCTTTTTTCGCCACATCAAATGCGTACAGGTAAGGGTCGTTGTCGATCGTATACCCGCTGGTATCTTTCACATCGACAGGCGTGCCGGAGCCATCACCCACAAACAGTGAGCCGTCAAAGTTGCTCATTAAATGCGAACAAGCTGGCATCTGCATCACTGCTTCGTTCACGCCGGTATCCGGATTGAAGCTATAAATGGTACGGCCCTGCTGACCCTTCAGATAGGAGACGTAAACCAGCGCGGAGCCGTTTGGCACCCAGAACTCATGCGTGCAGCTTTCGCCTTCGGCGTGTTCTTTCACTTTACGAACATTGCTGCCGTCTTCGTTTACCATCCACATACGTGCATCGACCAGGTCGTGCGGGCCTTCATGGCAGAACGCGACGGTATTGTCGTCGAATGGGCGGTAAATAGGATGACCCAGCCAGTTCTTCTCTTCATGAATCGTTGCGCTTTCGCCCGTTTTCAAATCGACGCGCAGCAGGCGGCAGTGCGGCCCTTTATGGAAGAAGTCGTGGAAAATTTTCCAGTCGTTGAGCGGCGTCCAGTCACTTTTCGCGATCTCAATACCGACCAGTTTGGTGCAATCACTGTTGGCAACCCAGGTCCCGTAGCCGACCCAGTCATCCGCAACCCGGTAAACTTCGCGCTCGGCCAGCGTTTCAAGATTCACTTCCAGCAGCGTGCGATCGTTCTTCACGTAATAAAGTGACTTATCGTCCGGCGACAGGAAACCGCCAAAGGTGTTGTCGCCCGCGCCTTCTGTCAACTGAACGGCTTCTGCTTTGTTCAGGTCCAGCAGGTAATAATTCCAGTGGCCGTCAAACTCCCCCGCAAACAGCAAATGGCTGCCGTCATTAAAGAAGCACTTCTGATAGAAGTAGTTTCGGTGACACGTTACTTCCGGTGGGGTCAGGCGGGTGATTTCCACGCCTGTATCCGGATCGCGGCTGACCTCATAGTTCAGCTTGACCCGCATACCTTTAGCCATGATGCGCTCCTTTGTATCGACGGCTGGACACTGTTCCGGCAGTCAGATCTACATGTGAAATAAGTTAAAAACCAAGTATTAAATTATCAAAACGACGTTTCAATGTGTGTGACTGATAGCGCACTTTGTGAGATTCATTACACATGATGATGATTATCTTTGATTTTTAACGCTGAATGAAATTTATACGGTCAAAACTTCAAGGTTTTATAATTGATTGTTTACTATGATAAATCTGATTCCCGTATTCTGACTCTTTAACCACGCCCTTGTCGTCAACTCTCAACAATCGTGATCCCAACTGCATTTCTGTCATTAAGATGCAGTAAAATTGAAACAACGTTTTAAATGTAATTGAAAACCCATTTCGCAGCGGATACTATGTGCCAATAAAGAAATCGGAACATTGTTTCGTTAATTTTCCAGGCCTTCGGGCACGATCATTTGGAGGTAAATGTGGACGTCAGACAAAGCATCCACAGCGCGCACGCAAAAACGCTGGATACTCAGCAGCTGCGCAATGAATTTTTGGTTGAGAAGGTGTTTGTTGCCGATGAGTACACCATGGTGTACAGCCACATTGATCGCATCATTGTTGGCGGCATCATGCCGGTGGCAAAAACGGTGTCAGTCGGTGGCGAAGTGGGCAAACAGCTCGGCGTCAGCTATTTCCTGGAACGCCGCGAACTCGGTGTGATCAATATTGGTGGCCCAGGCACGATTACGGTTGACGGTCAGTGCTTTGAGATTGGCCATCGCGATGCGCTGTACGTCGGCAAAGGCGCGCAGGAAGTGGTGTTTGCCAGCGTAGAGAGCAGCAAGCCTGCGAAGTTCTACTACAACTGTGCACCTGCTCACATGACTTATCCGACCAAAAAAGTGACCCCTGCAGACGTTGCGCCGGTCACGCTGGGCGACAACCTCACCAGCAACCGTCGCACCATCAACAAATATTTTGTTCCGGATGTGCTGGAAACCTGCCAGCTCAGTATGGGTCTGACAGAGCTGGATCCGGGCAACCTCTGGAACACCATGCCGTGCCATACCCATGAGCGCCGCATGGAAGTGTACTTCTATTTCAACATGGACGAAGACGCCTGCGTTTTCCACATGATGGGACAACCCCAGGAAACTCGCCACCTTGTGATGCACAACGAGCAAGCTGTGATTTCACCAAGCTGGTCGATTCACTCCGGCGTTGGAACCAAAGCCTATACCTTCATCTGGGGTATGGTCGGTGAAAACCAGGTCTTCGATGACATGGACCACGTCGCTGTTAAAGATCTGCGCTAGTCGCGGGCAGTTAAGCATAACCCTGCCTGTCCGTGACAGGCGCTGAAAGATTAAGGAATAAAAATGATTCTGGATGCATTTTCTCTGCAAGGTAAAGTCGCGGTTGTGACGGGCTGTGACACGGGCCTCGGCCAGGGTATGGCGTTAGGTCTGGCTGAAGCGGGCTGCGACATCGTGGGTATCAACATTGTTGAGCCGACGGAAACTATTGAGCGCGTGACTGCGCTGGGCCGTCGCTTCCTGAGCCTGACTGCCGACCTGCGTAAAATCGACGCGATCCCTGAGCTGCTGGAGCGCGCGGTGGCAGAGTTTGGTCATATCGATGTGCTGGTTAACAACGCGGGTCTGATTCGTCGTGAAGACGCAATCAACTTCAGCGAGCGTGACTGGGACGACGTCATGAACCTGAACATTAAGAGCGTGTTCTTTATGTCCCAGGCGGCAGCGAAGCACTTTATCGCTCAGGGTAATGGCGGCAAGATCATCAACATCGCTTCAATGCTCTCCTTCCAGGGTGGCATCCGCGTGCCGTCTTACACCGCTTCCAAAAGCGCAGTCATGGGCGTGACCCGTCTGCTGGCGAACGAGTGGGCGCAGCACAATATCAACGTCAACGCGATTGCACCGGGTTACATGGCAACAAACAACACCCAGCAGCTGCGTGCCGACGAAGAGCGTAGTGCGGCCATTCTTGAGCGTATCCCTGCGGGCCGTTGGGGTCTGCCAAGCGATCTGATGGGACCGATTGTGTTCCTGGCGTCTCCGGCATCCGACTATATCAACGGCTATACCGTTGCTGTCGATGGTGGCTGGCTGGCGCGTTAATCTTCGCTTTCATCGAGAAACCTCTGCCTGGCGCGGAGGTTTTTTTTGTCTCAATTTCGTCATTGTCCATATGGCGAAAATAAGAAAATCCATAGCAATATCCCTTGTGATGATAGCGATCACATTTATATTTCTTATAAATTATAGAGTTAATATTAAATGATGATTATTCATTAAAAGTTTAAATTGGAATATCCATCACAAAACGATGCCTGACAACCCAATAATCCATATCTTCGCGTTATAAGACCTGACACTTTATCGCGCTTTCTCGTAATTTCAGTAAACGTCTTACGCTGTTATGGCTGGAAATAATGACATCATTTAATGACTCACTTTTAATGCCCCGCGCGCTGCGCGATACCCGCAGAATGAACCAGTTCGTCTCGATCTCTGCTGCGGTAGCGGGTTTGCTGTTTGGCCTGGATATCGGCGTGATTGCCGGTGCGTTACCGTTTATTACCGATCACTTTACGCTCAGTAATCGCCTGCAGGAGTGGGTGGTGAGCAGTATGATGCTGGGCGCGGCGCTGGGTGCGCTGTTCAACGGCTGGCTCTCGTTCAAACTGGGCCGAAAATACAGCCTGATGGTGGGGGCGATTTTGTTTGTCGCCGGATCGTTAGGCTCGGCGTTTGCGACAGGTATTGAAGCCCTATTGCTGTCACGCGTGTTGCTTGGCGTGGCTGTTGGCATCGCGTCGTACACGGCACCGCTTTATCTCTCTGAGATGGCGAGTGAAAATGTGCGCGGCAAAATGATCAGCATGTACCAACTGATGGTCACGCTCGGGATTGTGCTGGCGTTCCTGTCGGACACGTATTTCAGCTATAGCGGCAACTGGCGCGCGATGCTTGGCGTACTGGCGCTCCCCGCTGTATTGCTGATGGTGTTGGTGATTTTTTTACCGAACAGTCCCCGCTGGCTGGCGCAAAAAGGGCGTCACGTTGAGGCGGAAGAAGTGCTGCGTATGCTGCGTGACACCTCCGAAAAAGCGCGCGAAGAGCTGAATGAAATTCGCGAAAGCCTGAAGCTAAAGCAGGGCGGTTTTTCACTGTTTAAGGCGAACCGAAACGTGCGCCGCGCCGTGTTTCTCGGCATGTTGTTGCAGGCGATGCAGCAGTTTACCGGTATGAATATCATCATGTATTACGCGCCGCGTATCTTCAAAATGGCCGGATTCACCACGACCGAGCAGCAGATGATCGCCACGCTGGTGGTGGGGCTGACCTTTATGTTCGCGACCTTTATTGCGGTCTTTACCGTGGATAAAGCCGGGCGTAAACCCGCACTGAAAATTGGTTTCAGCGTCATGGCGATCGGCACGTTGATTCTCGGCTATTGCCTGATGCAGTTTGATAATGGCACGGCGTCGAGCAGTCTTTCCTGGCTGTCTGTTGGGATGACGATGATGTGTATTGCGGGTTATGCGATGAGCGCCGCGCCGGTGGTATGGATCTTGTGCTCTGAAATTCAGCCGCTGAAGTGCCGCGATTTTGGTATCACCTGTTCGACCACCACCAACTGGGTGTCGAATATGATTATCGGCGCGACTTTCCTGACCTTGCTCGATGCTATTGGCGCTGCGGGAACGTTTTGGCTCTATACCGCGCTCAACGTGGTATTTATTGGGATCACGTTCTGGTTAATTCCTGAAACCAAAAACGTTACGCTGGAACATATCGAGCGCAGGCTGATGTCTGGAGAGAAGTTACGCAATATCGGCGTGTAATTTTCCGCTCCTTCGCCTAAGGCAAAAGCGAAACGGCAACGTCGGTTGCCGTTTTAGTGTTTACTCCCTCTCCCTGTGGAATAACAAAGCAAAGACCCGCATAAAACCTTAGAGAACTGCGGTCAGGCCAGGATAGCGCCGAAACGGCCCCTTACATTTTAAGCGTTTGGACTTGAGCTAAGGCAGGGCGTGAACATCCGCCGACAGTCGACGGCTTAGATGGGGACACCCTAATTCTTATCGTCTCTGCTGAAACAGGTGCTTATGTTTTTATCAACGGCATTCTTGCGTCTATCCTACGAGACATAAACTGAGCGGTGATCTCCGCGGATTTGCGATCTTCATGTAGCACATCATTCTCACTCCCCGGAAGGGAACATGACGCCCTAGCATTAAGGCTTGCTAACTTATACAATGCTGGGCTCTTAACCTATTTCGAACATTATGTGTATCAGATGTTGAAGAGATTAAGATTAAATATTCATGTTTCTTGGAATGCCAATGAGTAATATAACAATATCGTTAGCAAGCGATAAATCCACAGAGAAAGTAAATTTTCGCCACGATATAAATTTATTACGTGGGCTGGCCATTTTATCCGTTGTTTTTTACCACTTCGTGCCAAAGTTGCTACCTGGTGGATTTATAGGTGTTGACATTTTCTTTGTTATCTCCGGTTACTTGATGACATCAATAATCACAAAAAATGCCATTAAGGGAGATTTTTCATTCATATCTTTTTACTCAGCCAGATTCAGACGGATAGTTCCGGCACTATTTGTCATGACTATCACGCTGATGCTTGCATTTTGGTACTGGTTGCCAACAGTCGAATACAGAAAACTCGGGAACTACGTTGGGTACGTCGTATTATTTATTTCAAACATCAGGTTAAATAAAGAATCAGGGGATTATTTCGCCGGTGACTCCCATGAGAATTGGTTTCTTCACACATGGTCACTCTCAGTGGAATGGCAATTCTATTTGCTATTGCCGCTTTTAATTGTTTTTTTAGCGAAAATAAACAAAGCGAAATCATTGCCATATGTATTTTTGGCGCTTGCTGTTTTGTCATTTTCGTCTTCTGTCTATCATAGCTCTGAATTTGACTCCTCCACGTTTTATTTATTACAGTACCGGGCTTGGGAAATGTTGTGTGGCGGGTTGAGTTTTTTCTTAACCGCAAAGATGAGTTCGACTGTTAGAAATATTGGTGCCGCAACAGGTCTTGTTGCTATCATTCTTTGTGCATTCTTATTAGATAAAAATGTGACTTGGCCAGGCATATTTACAGTAATACCTGTTGCCAGCACAATGCTGTGTATCATCTGTAATAGCCAAACATTAGCGTCCCAGTTAGATCGTCATATTAGTTGGGTCGGTTTAAGTTCGTACTCCGTCTACCTGTGGCACTGGCCCCTTGCGGTATTGCTGGTTTATGCCAACGTAAACAACGATGTTCGTTGGGTAAGTCTTGCACTCATCGCCTCGTTTATTATTGGCGTTCTCTCATGGAAAACTATCGAAAACCCAGCAAGAAGCGCATTAGCCCGGATTTCCAACCTTTCGCTTTTAACGGTGGCTGTAGTTTTTGCAGGAAGTCTCTATTTGACTTCATATGCCATTAAAAATCAGATAGTAACCAACGATCCCAATCCCCGAGTCGATGTAATCGCCTCTGAAGCAATCAACAAAAACTACAGTGAAGATAGTAGAACCCATATCAGTCACTATGGTTCAGGTCCTGTCAAAGCTATTATTATTGGCGATTCACATGCGGTGGCGACAGCGACAGCACTGGCTTCAGCGGTAGGCGATAATGGGTCAGTCGTTGGCCTTACGTATTCCGGATGCCCAAATATTGCGTTTGGCGACCTTAAAGACCACCCAGGATGTAGCCTCTTTAATCAACAGCTTTTGAATCGTTTGTCAGAATTCAATTCGCAGACTCCCGTTTTTTTGGTTAACCGGTCCACACATTACATTGAAAATGGATTAATTGATTTTGGTTCCAGGGCTGATTCAAAAGAAAAAAATGATGAATTGTTCAAAGAATCCTATTCTGAAATGGTGTGTGCAATACGCAAGCGTCATAATGTGTTCATGGTGAATCCGATCCCTGAAATGCCCGTGAATGTCCCAAGACGTATATCACACGATTTGATGATGGGGAAAACACCAGAAGATATATTTACAACAGTCCAGTCGTATATCGAAAGGAATCAATTGATTTTAGACGCTCAAAAAAAGTCAGCGAAAAGCTGTAGTGCAGAAATCTTAAAACCTATCGATTATTTATGTCACGATGGGTTGTGTTATGGAAGCGAAAATCTTCAACCACTTTATTTTGATGACAATCATATAAGTGAAACAGGAAATAAAAAACTCATACCCATGTTCAAAAGCGCCTTGAAGTGAAAAAATAAAAAAGCGCCATCACAGGCGCTTTTTTTAACTTCTTCTGATACCAATAACGTAAATTATGCTGACACCACAGATAATTCACCCCTCTCATTGACAAAATCTCACCAACTGATGTTGTTATCTCTCATTTAATTTCAGTCTATTTGCGCTATGTAAACAAAATTCGCCACATCACTGTAGGGTTAAAGAAGTCATTGATGAGTTCTATCTCTGACATCACGGCAGGGGTGATGGCATCAGACGGCGCAAAGATAAAGTGCCGGCATCCCTTCCTCATCCGACGTATACAGAACCCACTTATTGTCCGGTGAAAACGACGGGTGCGGATGCGTCACCTGCCGATCGCCATCCAACACTTTCCAGCTCGTGTTGTGCTGACAAATGGCTTTTTGCGTTCCGGCCGCAATATCAAACACCCAAATAAACGGATCGTTCAGACTGATATCGCCGGTATTGTGCGGCGCGCCGTCGCCGACAATCAGCGACCCGTCGAAATTGCTCATCAGATGTGAGCACGGCGGGATCGCCATGAGCTGGCGGTTGTCGAGAGAGTGAGGGTCCGCGCTAAACAGATAGCGCTGCGGATCGTTTTCTTTATGCGCCACGTAATACAGCGCGGAGCCGTCCGGCACCCAGAATTCGTGAGTAAAGCTTTCACCTGGCGCATGCTGGCGCACCTTACGCAGATTGCTACCGTCTTCGTTGATCAACCACATACGGGCATCAATCGCATCGCGTGGACCTTCGTGACAAAACGCGACGGTATTGTCGTCGAACGGGCGATAAATGGGGTGCCCTAGCCAGCGTTTTTCCTGCAAAATCACGCGCGGTTCACCCGTGCATAAATCGATGTTAATGAGGCGGCATTCCGGCTGGGTGAAGTAAAACGCGCGGAATTTGCTCCAGTCTGTCAGCGGCTGCCAGTCGCTCTTTTTAATCTCGATTCCGACCAGTTTTGTGCAATCAGAATTCGCGACCCAGGTGCCGTACGCCACCCACTCATCATCCACTTCATACACCACATGCTCTTCGAAACTCTCGAGATCAACCCGGCGCAGCTCACGGCTGTTTTTCACATACCACAGAGATTTATCGTCATCAGATAAAAAACCGCCAAAGGTATTATCGCCAGCGCCCTCAGTCAGTTGGGTTGCCTGCTGTTTTTCAATATCTAACAGGTAGTAATTCCAGTGGCCTTCGAATGCGCCACCAAAAATGATCTTGCTGCCGTCCTGCGTAAAACACTTTTGATAGAAGTAGTTACGGTGACAAATGATGTGCGGGGGCGTCATCCGTATCACCTCGTGTCCGGTTTCTGTATCCAGGCGCGAGCGAAAATTCAGTGGGATGATTTTGCCTTTCATAGGGTTTCTCCAGATAAAAAAATACCCTGCCACCGAAGGGACAGGGTAGGGATCGGACGGAATGATTAGCGCATTGCGCGTTTCAGGATACGTTCAGCCTGACGCTGGAAGTCTGCCGCGGTCTCTTCTACGGTTTTCTGGCCATAGTCGATGTACTGCAGAGAGGTACCAAACTGCGCCACGATCTGCGGATCGTCAAAGTAAGGTGACACGGAGAGTTTAGCTGGCAGAGATTGCGCCATGCGCAGACCCGCAACAGACGGATCGCTCTCTTTGATGGTGCCATCTTCGGTCAGGTACTGTACCGCGACTTTGCTTAATGGTACGCCGCGCTCCAGGCCCAGTGTGTGCACGCCTTCTTTGCTGTTCAGCAGGAAGTTAATCACTTTTGCAGCGGCTTCTGGGTTTTTGGTCGTTTTACCGATAGAGAGCATCTGTGCAGGTTTAAAGAACAGGCCCGCATCGGTTGCACCCGGCAGCATTGGGTAGTTACCCAGCTCCAGTTTTGCTGGTGGCTTCAGGTTATCGGAATACTTATTAATGGTGGAGTTCCACATGTAAGTTCCGCCCCATTCACCCTGAATCCATGGCTTCATTTCATACATGTTGCTCTTACCAAATGACGCATAGTATTTGGTGTCAGGCATCACGTGGCTATCTACCAGATTTTTATAAGTCTGGAAGAATTCAACCCACTGCTCTTTGGTGTAGGAGAACTTTTTGGCTTTCTCATCAACCGCAGGAATGTTGTATTTCTGAATCATGTAAGAGTTCAGCAGCGCCAGCGTATCCTGGTGTTCCAGAACCACAGGGTAATACTGTTTGCCCAGCTTGCTTTCGAAGGCTTTACCCGCCGCCATCAACGCGTCCCAGGTTTTCGGGTATTCAACGCCCGCTTTTTTCCAGGTCTCGTCATTGAAGTAGAACACGCGAGCCGTGACGGAGATTGGGATCCCGTTCAGCTTGCCGTTAACCGTGGTGGACTGCAGCTCTTTCGGATCAAACTGCGTTAAGTCGATCACGTCTTTCATTTTGTTCAGATCGTAGAAACCGTCGCCATTTTTCGAGAAAATTGGCAGCCAGTTCCAGTTGGTCTGCATCACGTCCGGTTCGGTGCCGCCCGCGATTTGCGTGGTCAGACGGGATAAGTGACCGTCCCAACCGGTGTATTCTGCTTTGACGTTAATGTCAGGGTTCTGTTTATGGAACTCTTCTAACGCTTTCAGCGTCACCTGATGACGGCCATTGCCCCCCCACCAGGACATACGTAAATCAACATCTTGCGCCATTGATGGTAGCGCGGTAAGGCCCAGGGTAGCGGAGATTGCTGCGCTTAAAAGCACTTTTTTCATTTTTATAACTCCATTTAGAGAGAGATGTTCTGTTCAGTTTTCGCGTCAAAGATATGACACTTATGCATGTCGAACTTAAAATACACCTTACGGTGAAGGCCCTTTTTGATCAGGGGTTTAGCTTCATCGGAAGGAATTCGGGCAGTCAGTTCGTACTCGCCAACTTTCAGGTAAACGAAGAATTCGTGTCCCATGTTTTCAGCGCGAACCATCTCGCCGCTGCAACTTCCCTCCGCGAATGGCTCATCGGAGATAGACACAAAGTCCGGGCGAATGCCGTAGAACATGTCTTTATCGGCGTAGCTGGCGACTTTCTCTTTCAGCTCTGCGCTTAACGGCATGGTCTGGTTGCCAATGGTCAGAGACAGCTGACCGTCCTGTTGCACCAGTTTGCTGGCACGGATGTTCATTTCTGGCGATCCAATAAAGCCGGCTACGAACATATTTTTCGGTCTGTGGTACAGGTTATCCGGGGTATCCACCTGCATGATATGGCCGAGCTTCATCACGCAGATGCGGTCGCCCATGGTCATTGCTTCGGTCTGGTCGTGTGTGACGTACACCGTGGTAGCCGGCTTGCCGGAAGCCTTCAACTGCTTGTGCAGGTCAGAGATACGGATACGCATCGAGGCACGCAGCTTGGCATCCAGGTTAGACAGCGGTTCATCGAACAGGAACACGTCTGGCTTTTTCACAATCGCACGGCCTACGGCCACACGCTGCGCCTGACCACCGGAGAGCTGACGCGGCAGACGATCCAGCAGCTCATCGAGCTCGAGGATTTTTGCCGCTTCGTTAACCTGCGCTTCGATCTGCGCTTTTGGCAGCTTGCTCAGCTTCAGGCCAAAGGCCAGGTTTTCACGCACGGTCATGTGGGGATACAGCGCATAGTTCTGGAACACCATCGCAATCCCACGTTCTTTTGGCGCGAGGTTGTTCACGATTTTCTCACCGATGCGCACTTCGCCACCGCTGATGGTTTCCAGCCCGGCCAGCATGCGCAGGGTCGTTGATTTGGCGCAGCCGGATGGACCGACAATCACCATGAATTCCCCTTCAGCGATTTTCAGGTCGATAGCATGTACCGCTTTGAAGCCGTTGGAGTAAACCTTTTCCAGTTTGTTGAAAATAACTTCAGCCATGATATTTCCCTCTTAACCTTTAATTCCGCTGC
>Ga0207696_1001330_pt1 | contig 13654 bp, 5 predicted proteins | sample KBSS54metaG_FD_184403 | JGI IMG/M metagenome (GOLD analysis project Ga0207696, IMG submission 184403) | Switchgrass rhizosphere microbial communities from Kellogg Biological Station, Michigan, USA - KBS S5-4 metaG (SPAdes) (version 2) | ecosystem: Host-associated > Plants > Roots > Rhizosphere >...
TGACCGGCAATCAGGCATTCACGGCAGGAACGGATGGCGCGGTCACCACCACGCTCGGGCAAGTGGCGATCACCTCGGGATCGCAGTATCTCAATCAGGATCGCCTGGATCCCGGCCCGCAAAACTTTGCGATCACCACGCCCGATCCCGCGACCGGCACCAACAGCACATTCCAGGTATATAACTCCGCCAGTCTTGTCGCCTTAGCGCCCGTCACCAGCGCCACCAGCGTGCCGGATGTGCAGAACGTCAATGATGCGCAGTACATCGATGCGCGCATTGCGGATGTCACCGGCGGCACGCTGGATGTGAATATCGGCCAGGCGAATGCGCTCAGCAGCGCCAGCACCAACAGCTGGATCATGGCCGCCAAACAGACACAGCTGTTTGATGTGAGCGGCAGCGGCACGGTGAACTGGAACAGCAATAACCGCATCAGCTTTTTCGGTGCCACCGCCACGCCGGACGGCGCGGGATCGGCCACCAGCAGCTATCAGGTGCAAAACCTCGCCACCTATAACGGCGCATTCAGCGTGCAGACGCTGGATGGCAAAAGCACCAGCTTTACCGTCACCAACGCCAGCCAGCTGCAAAGCTACAACAACTGGCTGATCGGTCAGCTGCAGGCGGGCAATCTTGATAAAACCCGTTATCTGCCTGAGTTCAACAAAGCCGTCACCTTCACCAATGCCAACATCGTCTACAACGTTAGCGCCACGCCGCCAGACGAGGTGACGCAGGCGATCGGCAATCGCATTGTGATCAATGCCAATGGCGCGGACGCGAGGGTCAATCTGGCGGCGGGTAAAACGCTGGAAGTGGTGGGCGCGACGGGCGGTGCGATCAAAGCCTCCAACGGCGCGCAAGCGGTGATTGATGGCAAACTGGCGAGTCGCGGCAGCATCACCAATAACGGCACGGCGCTGGTGTTAACCGATAACAGCAGTGGAACCAATAATGGGGTAATTAACGGCGGCTTCCTCAATCGTCAGGATGGTACCGGCATTGGTTCGACCGGCTACGGTGCCAACGGCGTAGCCGTGCAAACCGGTAGCACCTTTAACAACAACGGCATCCTCAACCTCGCCACCACCGGCAGCAATTCACAGTATGGCGTGGCGGGCATCAATCTTGGCGTGTCATCCACCGCCAATAACAGCGGCAATATCAACGTCGGCGTCAACGGTTCGAGCGCGCGCGGCACCGCGTCTGGCGTGTTACTGACCGACGCCACTTCCAGCTTCACCAATAACGCCAGCGGCAATATCTACATTGGTCGCGGACCGCAGAACAGCCTGGGTGAAGCGACGGCGGATACCGCGATGAACCAAAGCGGGTTGACCAGCGGTATCGCCCTGGTCGCCAATGGCAACGCGGTTAACAACGGCAGCATTACCCTCGGCACAAGAACGCAAAATGCGGCGGGGATGTCGGCGACCGGCGCAAATAACGCCACCATGATCAACACCGGCACCATCAATGTGAACGGTGCGGCTGCCACCATTCCGCGCGAAAACGTCGGCATGCTGGTGACCAACAGTGCCGGCAACATCAATAACGCGGGTACCATTAACCTGAATGGCGTGAACGGCACCGGCCTGAAAGTGCTGGCGACCAATGGCAGCACCGCCAGCGCCACCTCAACCGGCACCATCAACGTGGCAGGCGGCGCCGATCCGGCCAGCGGCACGCGCAACTATGGCGTGTGGGTGGAAGGGCAAGGTGCAACCGGCACGGCGCAGGCCACCGTTGATGGCCCGATCAATCTCAGCGGCAATGGCGCGATCGGCGTGCATGCGCGCGGCAATTCCACGGTGACCGTGGATCCGGCTGCCGTGCCGACCTTTTCTAACGGTACCAATCAGATCGCCTTCTTTGCCTACGGCCCCAATGCGCTGATTAACGTGCTGGGCAACAATCCGTTTGATGTCACCACGCAGAACTCCACGCTGTTTCGTGTTGAGCAGGGCGCAGACTTCAACGGTAACGCCTTGTCGCTCACCGCGTCGGGTGCCGGTTCTACCGCCGTACTCGGCAGCGGCGCAGGCACCGAAGTGAGCAGCGATGCGGCGGTGATCAACGTCAGCGGCAGCGGTGCCAATGGCATCACGGTGGAAGGCGGCGCAGCGGGTATTATTGATGCCGCAACCACCATGAATCTCACCGGTAGCAACGCAATTGGCGCGATCGTTGATGGACAAAAACACGATATCTTTGGCAGAAACAGCGGCTCGCCAGTGACCAGCACCCGCCTGAACTCTGCGGCGTCATTGAATGCGTCACAGAGTGGCTTGACCGGTTATCTGGCCCGCAATCGCGCGCAGTTGACCAACAGCGGCGATATCACCTTCAGCGGCGCCAACGCCACCGGCATTCGCGTCGAGAGCGGTGCGACCGGCACCAACAGCGGCAATATCAACATCAACGATGGCGGCACCGGCATCGCGGTGAACAGCGGCAGCAGCACCTTTGCCACCACCGCCAATAACACCGGCACCATCAATGTTAATGGCGGCAGCACCACTAACCGCAGCCGAGGCGTCAGCGCCAGCGGCAATCGCGCGGTAGCCAACCTGAACGGTGGCACGCTGAATCTCAACGGCACCGGCGCGATTGGGGCGGAAGCGCTCAACGGCGCGCTGGTGAATATCGCCGCCGGTTCAGCGCCGGTATTCAATAACAGTGACCAAATTGCCTATCACGCGGCGGGCAGCGGATCGCGCATTAGCTCCGCCACCAATGCGTTAAATATCAACAGCAGCGGCTCAACCGGCTATCGCATTGATGACGGCGCGGCGCTGAATTTCACCACGCCGACCACCCTCACCGCCAGCGCCAGCAACAGCACCGGCGCGATTATCTCCGGCAGCGGCAGCAGCCTGAATAGCAGCAACGCCAACTTCACCGCCAGCGGCCAAGGCAGTACGGCGATCCGTGCTGAGGGCGGTGCGAACGCCACGCTCGATAGCGGCAGCAGCATCAATCTCAGCGGCAGCAACGCGGTTGGCGTGCTGATTAATAATCTGCGTACCGATTTGAGCAACGCGCTGGATGGCACGTCAGCGGCCACCCGCGTTACCAGCAACGGCAATGTGAGCGGCGCGGGCAATGGCGCGATAGGTTTTGATGTCACCAACGGCGCAGAGTTGGTCAACAACGGCAATGTGAACCTCACCGACAGCAACAATATTGGGATCCGTTCGCGCGCCGGCAGCACGCTGACCAACAACGGCGTGGTCAACGTAGCCAACGGCACCGGGCTGGATGTCTCCGGCAGCGGCAGCACGCTGGCGAAAGGCGGCACCATCAATGTCGATAACGGTATCGCGGGCGTGCGCATCAGCGACGGCGCGCAGCTGGCGCTTACCGGCAGCAACACGGTGATTACCACGCGCGGCAACGCGCACGGCATCCTGCTGGACAGCGGTGCGACCGCACTCAGCGCCAGCGACGCTACGGTGAACGTGCTGGGCAGCGGCAACGGCATCGAAAACCGCGCCGAACTGAGCAACGTTGGTCTGAGCAATCTCACCATTAACGTCGGCGACGGCAACGGGATTCGCACCGCCGTGCCATTTGATCCGGCTTCGACGGTGACCACCAACGTCTCCGGCAGCGGCAGCGGCCTGAATATCGCCAATGCCGATGGTTCCACCACCCGCGGCGATCTGACGTTGGGGTCGGGCTATCAATTTAATGTTACCGGCGCAGGCGGCACCGGTATCCGCGCCAATACCACCGGCAATGTCACCACCGCTGCCAACGTCAATATCGACAATGCGGCGGGCGGATCGGCGCTGGTCTCCAGCACGGCGGGCACCATCGTCAATACCGGCAACTTCACCTCCAACAGCCTGACGGCGCCGGTGGTGGATCTGCGCGGCGGTAAAACCATCTTCGAGAACCTTGGCAACATCATCACCGCCAACCCACAAACCGTGGCGGTAGCGGGCAGCAACGCCGATGACGAAATTCTGCTGACCGAAGGCGCGGTGCAGGGCGATATCAATCCGGGCGGCGGATCGGATCGGTTCCGCTGGACGGGCGGAACGCTCAACGGCAGCCTGACCATGGGCAACGACAACAACAACACGGCTGAAGTGAGCAAGGTCGATCTCGGCACCACCTACCATCTCACCAGCGGTAATGGCACCGGCAACACCTTGACCTTCAATCAGATTGGCGCGCGCGGCGGCAGCTTCAGCGCCGACGATCTCAGCAAAGGCGTTAATCTTGGCAGCGGCTGGAGCACCATCAACTTCGCCAATACCCAATGGACACTAACCGATAACCTGCAGCTGGCGCACAGCACCATCAATGTCGATGCGGATTCCACGCTGTATGCCGGCGATAACGTGCATCCGACGCTATCCGGCGGTACCGCCGATTCCCTGGTGGTGAACAACGCCGGTACGCTGGATCTCACTAACGGCGCGGGTTCGCCAGGCAACACGCTGGATATTGCTGGCTCGCTGGCGTCGAGCGGCGGCCAGCTCAATCTGGTCACTAACCTCAACCAGGGTGGTGCGCTAAGCAATCAGCTCACCGACCACATTAACGTCACCGGCAATGCCAGCGGTACCACGCTGGTGAATGTGAAACTGGCGGATGCCAGCACCGGCGCACTCACCGATCTCAATCAAAATGGAGGGGTAGAGGGCAACGAAGGGATCTCGCTGGCGCAGGTAGGCGGTAATGCCAGCGCCAACAGCTTCGCGTTGAAGGATGGCTATCTCGGTGCCGGGCCGTGGCAATATCGGCTCTACACCTTTGCACCGGGCAGCAGCGATCCCAGCCAGCGTTTAGTCAGCGGCAGCGGCAATAACTATTGGGATTACCGTCTGGCGAACTACTACGTGTGTGAGGATAGCGCTAACTGTCAGCCGACCTTCGTCACCGATGCCTTTGGCACGCCGCAAAGCTACGATTCGCGTCCGGCGGTGGTGCCGCAGGTGCCATCTTATGTGTCGGCACCGGTTGGCCTGGCCTATTACACCTCGGCGATTATCGACGATCTGCATAAACGTCTTGGTGAACTGCGCCACGAGCAGACACGGCCGCAAGGCAACGGCGGCGAGATGTTCCTGCGCTATATCGGCTCAAACCTGAAGTACAAGAGCGATAAGAGTTTCCGTGACTTCGGTTATGACTTTGACCTTGATTACAGTGCGGTGCAGGTGGGCGGCAATCTGCTGCGACTCGATGGCGAGCAGGATAGCCTGCGCGGCGGTTTAGCCTATACGCGCGGTAATACGCGCATTCGTCCGCATGCGGCCGACGGTTACAGCAGCACCACTTTCGACAGCGACAGCCTGGCGTTTTACGGCACCTGGCAGCGTCAGAGCGGCTTCTATCTGGACGGTGTGTTGTCATTTGACTGGCATCGCGGCGAAACCGATATCGCCCGCACGCAAGAAGTTGCGAAGCTGAAAGGCCACGGCTGGACGGCATCGCTGGAGAGCGGCTATCCGTTTGCGTTGGGCGATGGCTACAAACTTGAGCCGCAGGCGCAGCTAATGTACATGAAGCTGAATATGAATGATTTCACCGATAAAGACGGCAATAAAGTGCGTTACGGCGACTATAACCAAACTATTGGTCGTCTCGGCGCGCGCCTCGATCGTACCTGGACCGACGACAGCAATCGTCAATACACCCCTTATCTGCGCGCGAACTACTACAAAGGTTGGGGCGGCAGCGCAGATACCTCGGTGTCATCGGTGGATAATCCGGCATTTGGCGCAACCTTCAGCAGCGGAAAATTTGGTCAAATGTGGGAACTGGGCGCAGGCGGCACTGCAACCTTGCAGAAGGATGTTTCATTGTATGCGGAAGCGGATTATCGCAAAGAGATCGCTGGCAATGGTGCTAAAGGGTGGCGGTATAACGTGGGGGTTCGCTGGCAATTCTGATTTCCCTGCGCCCTTTGCGCTGCAGGTGCGTTGGCTGCGCTCGCTCACCCCGGTCACAGAGTTCACTCTGCTCCCGGGGATGAGCGAGCTTGCCGCCTTCCTGCGACACAAATGGCTTTGGGAAATCCCATCTACCTGCGCCTTTTGCGCTGCAGGTGCGTTGGCTGCGCTCGCTCACCCCGGTCACAGAGTTCACTCTGCTCCCGGGAATGAGCGAGCTTGCCGCCTTCCTGCAACACAAATGGCTTTGGGAAATCCCATTTCCCTGCGCCCTTTGCGCTGCAGGTCTGCTAACTGGGTTTTTAATAAAAGATTGATTTGGTTTACTGTAAAACCCGGTTAATCGATGAGCTAAGTGAAAAAGTGTGAAAGCCGCTGCAAAGCGGCTTTTTTATTGGCCTGAATTTGAAACTGGTGCTAAAGCTCAAGCCGTACGATGCCGAAAAGATAAAAAAGTATTATCGATTGCTTCTTTTCGCCTGCGTATTGCAAGGACACACACATGCGTAACAACCAGCCCGTCACTCAGCGTGAATTCGCTTTTGACGATGACGCCACATTGATGTCGACTACCGATCTCAACAGCTACATCACCTATGCCAACGACGCCTTTATTGAAGTCAGTGGCTTCAGTCCAGAAGAGGTGAATGGCCAGCCACACAACATGGTGCGCCACCCGGATATGCCGCCGGAAGCCTTTGCCGATATGTGGGCGACCCTCAAACAGGGCGAGCCGTGGACGGCGCTGGTGAAAAACCGGCGTAAAAATGGCGATCACTATTGGGTGCGCGCCAACGCCATTCCGGTAGTGCGTGAAGGCAAGGTGCAGGGTTTTATGTCGGTGCGCACCAAGCCGTCGGTGGAGGAGGTTCGCCAGACCGAAGCGCTGTACCGCGACTTCCGCGAAGGGCGCGTCAAAGGACGCCGCTTCCATAAAGGCTTGATGGTCGGCACCGGCTGGCGTCGCCTGGGATCGATCCTGAAAACTCTGCCGCTGCGCTGGCGCATCCGCTCAACCTTATTAACGCTGCTGCCGCTCTCGGTGATTGGCGTCTGGCTGCTGGGCCTTGCACCTCTTGCCGTTGGCTGCTTTGCCGGCGGCATGGCGGGCCTTTTACTGCTGGCGAGTCTGTGGCTGGAGCAGCAAATTTCACGTCCGATGGAGCGCATGTGCCGTCAGGCATTGAGCGTGGCGACCGGCGCCAGCCATAAAGTGGAGCAGATCGATCGCGTTGATGAGATTGGCGTGACGCTGCGCGCCATCGGTCAGCTTGGGCTGATGTTCCGCTGGCTGGTGGATGATGTCAGCGGCCAGGCGATCAACGTGCTGAGCGCCAGCGATGCCATCGCGCGCAGCAACGACGAATTGAGCCGCCGCACCGAACAAGCAGCGGCTAACGTGCAGCAAACCGCCGCCACCATGAACGAAATGACCGCCACGGTGAAGAGCAACACCGATACCGCTAAAGAGGTCAATGGGCTGTCGGAAAACACCAGTCATGCGGCGATCAAAGGCGGCGAAGTGATGCAGGAGATGGTGGGCATGATGGCGGAGATCGCCGACAGCTCGAAGCGCATCGCCAACATCACCAGCGTGATTGACGGTATCGCTTTTCAGACCAATATTCTGGCGCTCAACGCCGCAGTGGAAGCCGCGCGCGCCGGTGAGCAGGGCAAAGGCTTTGCGGTGGTGGCCGGTGAAGTGCGCAATCTCGCGCAACGCAGCGCCAAGGCCGCCAGCGAAATCAAACATCTGGTGGAAACCAGCGCCAGCCGCGTGCAATCGGGCAGCGATCACGCCGATGCGGCTGGGCACACCATGCAGGAGATTGTTGATCAGGTGCAGAATGTCACTGCGCTGATCGCGCAAATCAGCGGCGCGACCGCCGAGCAGGCCATCGCCCTAACGCAGGTCAGCACAGCGGTGGAAGATCTCGACGATATCACCCATCAAAATGCCGCGCGCGTGGCGGAAAGCGCCGAAGCGTCCGGTCGCATGAAGCATCAGGCCAATCGTCTGGTGGAAGCGATCAGCGTGTTCCGTTAACGCATGTCGCGTTCGGCGCGCAGTGCGCCGGGTGGCGTGCCAACAATGCGTTTGAAGGCGCGGCTAAACGCCGCCAGCGAACCGTAACCGAGGTGGAAGGCGACGCTTTCCACCGCTTCGCCCTCGTTCACGATACGTTCTATTGCCAGCCGCATGCGCAGCTCGGTAAGATAGCGCAGCGGCGTCATGCCGGTTGCCGTCTGGAAGCGCGCGGCAAACACCGAGCGTGAGCTGCCGGATTCGCGCGCCAGTCGTTCCACCGTCCAGTTTTCGCCAGGTGCGCGATGCATCGCCGCCATCGCCAGGCTGAGACGCGGATCGCGCAGCGCCTGCACCAGCCCGCTGCCTTTGCCACAGCCGTTCTCCACCCAGCCCCGCACAATTTGCGCCGCCACCACATCCGCCAGCCGCGACAAAATCCCGGCGAAACCGGCTTTGCGCTGCCGCGTTTCGCGCTCCATCGCATCGAGAATCGGCTGAATTTCCGGGTACTGCGCCAGCAGCGTACTCACCAGCATCACGTCTGGCATGGTGTGCACCAGCGGCTGCATGCCGCCCAGTTCAAACGCCATGCAGGCGCTGAACAGAATCACATCGCTGTTATCCGGGCAGAGTTCGGTGCTGTCGTTGATGGCACAGACGCTGGCGCAAATCGGGCGGCTATTAAACGTCGAAATGGGTTCGCAAACGGCCTCTTCGCTGGAGATCAGCGCGTGCGGTTTGCCGTGCGGGATCAGCAGCGCATCGCCGGCCTGCAGCGGATAGATTACGCCTGACGCCGAGCGAATCAGTAACGATCCGCGCCCAACAAAATGCAGCTGCGCGCGACCAGGCGCGTCGTCATATTGCAGGCCAAAAGGCGCGTGCAGCGCGATACGCTGGTATCTGACGCCGTACAGGCGCATGCCCATCAGCAATTCACTGGTCAGATCTTCATAGCGGCTCATACCAATCCCAGACGAATAATCAAAAAACAAAGTTTCTGCATCATAGATCGTCTGGTGAACAGTCACTATGCTTAACGCTAAATATTTTGTGATGGGGATCACAGATGAGCCTGGATACTGAAATAGTCGAAACACCGTTAGACGTGGATAAACCGGCGTGGGGCGCGGTGTTTGCCATGGCCTTTGGCGTGTTCGGCCTGATTACCGCAGAATTTCTGCCGGTAAGCTTGCTGACGCCGATTGCCGACACGCTACGCATCAGCGAAGGGCAGGCGGGACAAACCGTGACCGTCACTGCGCTGGTGGCGCTGCTCACCAGCCTGGTGATTGGCAACGTGACGCGCCAGCTCGATCGTCGCGTGGTGATGCTGGCCTTTACGCTGCTGCTGATTGCCTCGGCGCTATTGGTGGCTTTTGCCGGGAATCTGCCGATGATTCTGCTGGCCCGCGTGCTGCTGGGCGTGGCAATTGGCGGCTTCTGGACGCTCTCGACCGCGATTACCATGCGTCTGGTGCCGAGCGATCAGGTGCCGCGCGCGCTGTCCATCGTGTTTAGCGGTATTTCGCTGGCGACCATTATTGCTGCGCCGCTCGGCAGCTATCTGGGCGGCATTATTGGCTGGCGTAACATCTTCATTCTTACCGCCGCATTAGGCGTGCTGGCGCTGCTGTGGCAGTTCTTCACCTTGCCCGCGATGCCGCCGATTAATAAAGCGCGCAGCGGTGGCGTGTTGGATCTGCTGCGTAAAAGCGTGATGCGCTGGGGCATGCTGGCGGTGATCATGATGTTTACCGGCCACTTCGCCTTCTTTACTTATCTGCGTCCGTTCCTCGAAGGCAGCGCGCAGCTGAACGTCAATCAGCTGTCGCTGGTGCTGCTGGCGTTTGGCGTGGCGAACTTCTTCGGTACTTCGCTGGCAGGATATCTGGTGACGCGCAGCGTATCGCTGACGTTAACCGCGATGGCGCTGGTGATGAGCGTGACCGCGCTACTGCTGGTGAGTTTCGGCGAGGTGTCGTGGCTGGTCGCGGCGGGCGTGGCGCTGTGGGGCCTGGCGTTTGGTTCGATGCCAACCGGGTGGTCAACGTGGATCTCCCGCGCGGTGCCGGACGATGCGGAATCAGGCGGCGGTTTGCTGGTCGCCACCATTCAGCTGGCGATCACCGCCGGTGCCGCAGCCGGCGGCTGGATGTTTGATCTGCAAGGCGCCGGTGGCGTGTTCCTCGCCAGCGGCGTGCTGATGCTGCTGGCGGCCATCACCATCTTCACCCGCGTTCGTCATCACGGTTAACACCTATGCCATCCGTCGCGGCGCGATAAATCGCGCCGCGATAGCATTATGCGTTCTGGCTATCACAGCCATATATCCTGCCTTTTAATTAAATGTCAGATTTTTAACCCTTTGCACAAAGGTTAATCCAAACGTGCTTTTTATGTTCAAAATATTCGAATGACAACGGCAAATCTCTCCGCTTTTTACTGATCAATTCTGCGCCTATTATATCTCTCAACAAGGCGATGACGCCTTACTCAATCAAACGTACATTAAGGAATTGACCATGAAAACCATCAAAACTTTTGCTGCTGTTGTTGCTCTGACCGTTCTGCCATTCGCGAGCTTTGCGCAAAGCATCACTGCAACCGCTTCAACGCTGGATGGAGCAGAAGCGCAAATCGCTGCTCAGGCGCATGAAGCTGGTGCTTCGTATAAAGTGACCGAAGCCAACTTCAACAACGGCGTGCACATGACTGCTGAACTAACCAAATAAGTTGCATTAACGTTCTGTGCTGACAGGGTGCCTTCGGGCGCCCTGGCGGCGTTGGTAAGCCGATAAAATCCTGTCACTTTCCCTTCGAAATGATTACTATTCTCAAAAAGTAGCACCCTTCGTCGGCTCGCCTCGGGCTGTCTTTTTAACATTGGTTGTAATGTCGGGCTTTCACTTCACTGCCATCAGGCAGTGTTTTTGCTATGGAGAAGTTATGAAGGCGAATAAAAAATCGTGGGCGCTGCGTCCACTGCTGCTGGCAACAGCGCTGTTCTCAACCTCTGCGGTGATGGCGGCGGAGTCTCAGCCGTTGAACCAGGTGATCTCAAAAGGCGCTTACGAGTTGGCGTTCAGCAACAGCGTTAATGCGCTGTTCCTGGCGACCGCGCAGAGCACCACCGACAAAAAAGGCGGCACCGTTTATCGTCTCGATCCGCAGGATCTGGCGGTAAAGCAAACCATCAACACCGATCTGCCGACCTTTGGCGCGGCGATCAACCAGAAAACCAACATTCTCTATTTGGGTAACACCCGCGATGCTGCACTGACTGCAGTGGATGCCACCAGCGGCAAGGTGATCAACACGCTGGTGCTGGATGGTCGTCAGCGCAGTGAAACCGTGCGTCCGCTGCAGCCGCGCCAGTTGGCGGTTGATCCGGCGACCGATCGCGTTTACATCACTGGCCTCGGTGAGCAGAGCGTGGTGTGGGTGGTGGATGGCAAAACCCTGCAACTGATCAGCACCGTGCCGAACACCGGCAAAATGGGCACCGGTTTAGCGATCGATTCTGCGGCGCAAAAACTGTACGTCACTAACTCCGATGGCGAACTGGTGACCATCAATACGCGCCTGAACGCGATTGAAAAGCGTCAGAAAATCGATGGCGACAACGATCACTTCTTCCTCAATATCTCGCTGGATACCAAAGGCCATCGCGCCTTCCTCAGCGACTCAAAACAACCGCAGGTGCTGGTGCTGGATACCCGCACCCAGCAGGTGATCCACAAGATCGATGTACCGGAATCGCTGGCGGTATTGTTTAATGCCGATCGTGATGAGCTGTACGTCACGCACCGTAAAGCGGGCGAAATCAGCATCATCGACGCCAGCAGTTACCAGGTAAAACGCACGGTGAAAGCGCCGGGCCTGCCAAACAGCCTGGCGCTTTCCGCCGATGGCAAAACCCTGTTTGTCAGCATCAAGCAGCCGGGTTCACGCAAAGAACCACCAAAGAATCCAGATAGCGTGCTGCGTATCGCTTTATAAGCGGTAATAGTCTGAATTAAAGGGCGGCTTGTGCCGCCCTTTGCATTTCCGCACTTCGCTGCGCCTATTCTTTACGCACATACGCTACCTTGTAGGACGACAACACCAATGGAGAGGATGCAATGAGCCAGTTTTTTATGCATGAGAAAAACGATCTGGTTAACGAAGCCATCGAAGGGGTTTTGCTGAGTACGCCGTGGCACAACCTCAGTCGCCTCGATCTCGGTGATGAGATTCGCGTGGTGGTGCGTTCGGACTGGGATAAAAGCAAAGTGGCGCTGATCTCGGGCGGCGGTTCTGGCCATGAACCGGCGCATGCCGGATTTGTCGGCAAAGGCATGCTGACGGCGGCGGTGTGCGGCGATATCTTCGCCTCGCCGAGCGTCGATGCGGTGTTGAACGCCATTGTTAACGTCACCGGCGATGCCGGTTGCCTGCTGATTGTGAAGAACTATACCGGCGACCGTCTTAACTTCGGACTGGCGGCAGAGAAAGCCAAAAACCTCGGCTACAAAGTTGAGCTGGTGATGGTGCAGGATGATATCGCGCTGCCGGAAAACCCGCAGCCACGCGGCATCGCCGGGACTGTGCTGGTGCACAAAATTGCTGGCTTTGCGGCGGAGCAGGGACAATCGCTGGATGGGGTCAAAGCGCTGGCGCAGCGCGCGATTGATGCCACATCGTCCATCGGTTTGGCTTTTGCCACTTGTCATGTGCCGGGCGAAAAACGCGATGAGCGCGTCGCGCCCGGGCACAGCGAGCTCGGCATGGGCATTCATGGCGAGCCGGGTGTAATCACGCTGGATACGCAAGACAGCCGCCAAATCACCAGCATCATGACCGATAAACTGGCGCAGGCGCTGCCGGACGGCAAGCAAGCGCTGTTGCTGATCAACAATCTCGGTGGCTTCTCGCAGCTGGAGCTGGCGCTGTTAACGCGTGAAGTGTTGCAGTCGCCGCTGGCGGCGCGCATCACGCATCTGCTGGGGCCGGCAACGCTGGTCAGCGCGCTGGATATGAAAGGTTTTTCGCTGACGCTGCTGGCGCTGGAGGAGCCGTTCCTCGAAGCGTTAAACGCGCCGGTTCAGGTGCTGGGTTGGGTGCCGGTGTATGACTTTGCGCCGATCAGCCTGCAACGTGCAGAGAAAATCGGCAGCGTGCTGGATTTTGATGCCTCTGAGAATGCGGAGGTGGCGCGCATCGTCGCCAGCGTCACGCAGACGCTGATCGATCTGGAAAGCGAGCTGAACGCGCTGGATGCCAAAGTGGGCGATGGCGATACCGGCTCAACCTTTGCCGCCGGGGCGAAGAAAATTCAGCGCGGCCTGCAGGAAAAACAGCTGCCGCTGGATGAGCTACCAACCTTGCTGGCGCTGATTGGCGAACAGCTGGCGACGGTGATGGGGGGATCGAGCGGCGTGTTGATGTCAATTCTGTTCACCAGCGCCGGTCAGCAGCTGGAAGAGGGCAGCGCGCTGCCGCAGGCCTTGATGCACGGGCTGGAGCGCATGAAACATTACGGCGGCGCGCAGCCGGGTCATCGTACGTTGGTGGATGCGCTGCAACCGGCGCTGGAAGCGTTAGTGGCGGGCGAGTCGCTGGCTGCGGCGGCAGAAGCGGCGCAGAAAGGCGCCGACGCCACTGCGCAGATGCAGAGCGCCAAAGCGGGGCGTTCCGCGTATCTGAACCAGCAGAGTCTGGATGGCGTGAA